>Ga0207125_10163_pt1 | contig 14593 bp, 6 predicted proteins | sample Alteio_BWMinHeat_19_FD_153556 | JGI IMG/M metagenome (GOLD analysis project Ga0207125, IMG submission 153556) | Enriched cells from forest soil in Barre Woods Harvard Forest LTER site, Petersham, Massachusetts, United States -... | ecosystem: Environmental > Terrestrial > Soil > Temperate forest >...
GTTTTCTTTACGGAAAACGCCCATAAAGGCTGCGGCGTTGGACTACACCCACAGGGGAAATGCTCTAGCGAACCTCTGATTAGGTACAAGCAACGGTAGGTCACGACTTCTACCGCGCACTCGCTAACAAATGTGTCATCCTGAGAGTCCGTGACTTTTTGCTGTCGAACGATGACGTATGAGGATGGGCTTTCTGCAGCGTTTTGCGAGGTTGGTATGAGGTTTACGGGATATAGAGATGGAAGGCGAGTTTTCCGACCGTTGTCTGCTTTATCCGAGGAGATGTGTGGCGAAGTGGAAGATGTTGTAAGCAAGAGCACACCACAGAGCGACACATCTCATCTTTGAAGTTCCCCGTACCGTCATTGGCGTCAGACCTCTGTGCGTACGTAGATCGGCATTGATGGTTTCGCTGGTGGATGCCCGTTCTTTGTAGATTTCTTTGCCCTCTTCGCTGGCCATGCGTTTCTTCCATCGCAGTATCGCTGGACTGTCGCCCTTTTTAGGTTCCAGCTCACGACCTCGGTTTTGCGGTAACCGGGCTGATTTCGGAGGAACGAACAACTCCACATCGCCTGCGTTTTCGATATCGACCGTACGCAGGTAGCCGCCGTCGATCAAATGCTGCTGCACTGTTGCCCCGGTACGCTTCTCTACCTGCCGGCGCATCGGCTCGCTCAGACCGATGCTGTCGTTTCCTTCACAAGTGACCTCCACGCCCACGATAGCGCGGCTGTGGGTATCGGCTGCCAGCTGCACGTTTACCGCAGGGTTGAAGCCTCCGTTGGGCATCTTCATCCGCCGGGCTTCAGGGTCGGTCGTACTCACACGCGGTTCCCGCTTCCGGACCTTCTCTCCCTGCTTGCCGTTACCAGCTTTTTGCTCTGCTTCGGTCTGCCTCTGCTTGAGCTCAGGCAACTGCGATACAGCCTGTTCCAGACGTGCCAGCTTCTCTTCTGCTGCTTTCTTGCGTGCACCCTTTTGTCTTGGGCTCAGATGCGCCGCTGAACCATCATCGACCTGCTGACGCAGATGCCGGACATGCTCCTGGCTCTGCCGTAGCAACTCTCGAAGCCGATCTTCCCGCCGGAAGCTGCTGGCGCCGGCACTGACTCGCACCCGCACACCATCTTGGCTGATGCGGCTCACCTTCACCACATCCTTATCCACAAGAGACGCGATCACCTGCGTAAACAGCGCATCCAGAGCAGCCCCATGATCGGTGCGGAAGTCCGAGAGAAGGCGATGGTTGACCGTCACGCCACCGCATAGCCACAGAAACGGCGTGCTCTCTTCACAACGCCGCGCAAGCTCCCGCGCCGAACCGATACCTCGCGTGCACCCGTACAGCCATAGACTCACCAACAGCTGCGGATCGGTGCTGTCACGGCCACAGACCCCGGCAGAAGACTTGATCGGTTCATAGAACTTCGACAGATCCAGCTTCTCCACCACAGCGGCCAGAAGACGGACCGGATGGTCCGCCTTCACAAGATCATCGGCGCACTGCGCTACCCAACCCAACTGCCCTCGCTCAGGACGGCGAAGACGTAATCCCGCAACACTCGCTTGCTTCATAACTCCCGTTATAAAGCCTCGATACTTCTATGCAAATCAAAAAGTCACACGCTCTGAGCGGAGGCTCGCGCTTTTGCGAGCCGCAGTCGAAGGACCCGCCACGCAGATTGGACCCGTAGAATGTGTCCCTCTTTCTACCAATACATTGGCCTTCCCACTTCGGCTACAAGGCAGCGGAGATCTGTACGAATGCTCAGAGCTCGGGGCTTCACAAGAGCGGTTGTGGTTGAACGGTTCGATCGGTTGCGGTGATGCGAGCGGCCTGGTAGGTCCTTCGGCTGCGGCTCGCACGAAGCCGCGAGCCTCCGCTCAGGATGACAGATTTGTGGTGGTGTGCTGAGTAAGACTGTGAGTCGGTGGTTCGTTCCACACTTACTGGATTGAAAGCCTGATTCGTAGTGCAACGAACTAATCAATCAGGAAACTAACGGCCGTAGGGAGTCGTCGTCGAGACAAAGGGGCTTTGTGGGAGCTTCCACGCGGAAAACGGCTCGGGGTGTGCAGGGTCGAAAGCAGAAATATTTGGGCGGAGATACTGCTCGAGCGGCAGGTGTTGGTCCTGGATGCTCTGGACGATCGCGCGCGCAAGCTCGTAGGCGCCGTAGGCGTTGAAGTGGGTTTCGTCCTTCAGCTCCGCTGGTTGGTCGGGAAAAGTGTTAGCGGGGTAGTGGACGAAGGCGTGCAGCGTGCCTTCGGGGCCGAGCGCTTCGAAGAGCGTTTTGCTGAGAGCGTTGAGATCGATGAGAGCTACCTTCTGATCGGCGGCAACCTCGCGCATGGCCTGGGGATAGTCGCCGAGGGTCTGGACGATCTTGCCGCTGGCGTCGAAGTTGCGGCGGTTCATCGAGGTGACGAGGATGGGCGTAGCGCCGTGGTCGCGGGCGTCCGCAATGTATTGCAGCAAATATTTTTTGTAGTCGGTCGCGGCCGGGACGTAGCCAGCGCCGGGCTTCTGGTCGTTGTGCGCGAACTGGATCATGAGGAAGTCGCCGGGCTTGATGGTCGACATGATCTTGGCGTAGCGGCGTTCGCCAACGAAACTCTTGATGGTCTCGCCGGACTCGGCGTTGTTGGCGATGGATACGCTGGAGTCGAAGAAGACAGGAAGCATCTGTCCCCAGGCTGCCCAGGGCTCTTTGTCCTGGTCGACGACGGTGGAGTCGCCAGCGAGGTAGATGGTCGGGACAGTGGCGGGGCGGATAGCGATGGAGCGAACGCTGGGGTGGTCGCCGTTGAATTCCAGGGTGAGTTTTTCGTCCCAGTCGAGTGCATCGATCTCCCGCGGCTTGAGGCGGACTTCGGGAAGGCCGGTGGTTGGCGTGGATTCGTCCGGCGCGGGGTAGATGGTTTTGGTACGGACGTTGACGTTGAAGACGACTTGTTTTGAGGCGCCGGCGGCGAGGAGTTGCTGGTTGACGAAGAGGCGGCGGGACTCCGCGCGGACCGTGGTAGTAGATGCGGATTTGCCGCCGAGGGTGAGGGTCACCTCATAATTGCCATCGGGAACGGCGACAGAGAAGAAGAACGGCTTGTCGCCGACGCAGGAGTCCTTGGTGAAGCTGGCGGGACGTGTGGAAAGGTCGAAGCCGAAGGCCGATGTTTCGGGTGGGGTAGGTTTGGCGTAAAGTGTGTTGGCGCTCAGAATGTCTCCACCGCGTGGCGAAGACGCGCATTGAAAACGCCATGAGGTCTGGCCGGTGCACGTCGCTGGTGTGACCAGTGCTGCCAGTGTCAAGATGACTGCAAGGATACGGAGGTGAGTGTTTGGAAAACAGGTCATGACAGTCTCCATGAGCGTTGTACCAGCCGGACGTGCATACCGGAAAGTCGTGTTGCCGGATGGTAGAAATTCTACAGGAAATAATTTTCCTATTGACATACATATTTGAGGGCACATACAGTTCGCACGAGGCTCCGAGTGAGAATTGAGCGGCGCAGAATGATGGGTGAGGCGACGGGCATGGGTTTGGGACGCTGGGCGCAGAGGGTGGGATGTGCGATCGCGATGTGCGTGGCGTTTGCGGTTGCCGGCGCACAACAATCACCAATTGCCCGGCTTCAACAGGCATTTGTGTCGCCGCCCGATGACGCTCGGCCGATGGTGCGATGGTGGTGGTTTGGGGCGGCTGTCACGAAGCCCGAAATTCTCCGCGAGTTGCAGCAGATGAAGGCCGACGGGATTGGTGGAGCGGAGTTGGCGTTCGTCTATCCGGAGGTCTTGGACGATCCGGCACGGGGACTGAATAACCTGCCGTTTCTCAGTTCGGAGATGCTGGCGGACGTGACGTATGCGCAGGTCGAGGGGCGCAAGCTTGGACTGCGCATTGACGTGACGCTGTGCAGCGGCTGGCCCTATGGCGGACCGGCGATCACCCTGGACGAGGCTGCCACGCATGTCCGCATCGCAGAGGTTGCGGTGCCTGCGAATGCCACGCATGTGGCTGCGCCGAAGCTCGATGCGGGGGAGCGGTTTATTTCCGGCGCGCTTGTCCATCTGCTCGCGAACCCCGAGGGCGGGCCAGTGCCGGAGCGAGGCCGTGGCCGTGCGTCGTCGTCGGCGCGTATTACCTGGGATCCCGCTACGGCAAAACCGTTTGCTGTTACGGGGAGCGATGTCGTGCTCGCGCCTGCGGGTGTTGCGCGTGTCGCGGTGTTCTTTGTACTGAGTCACACCGGACAGGTGGTCAAGCGTGCGGCTGTGGGAGCGGAGGGCTGGGTGCTCGATCCCTTCTCGCACGATGCAGTTGCGACGCACCTGAAGGCTGTGGGAGAGCCGCTGGTGAAGGCCTTTGGGGCGACACCGCCGTACGCTATTTTTTCGGATTCGCTGGAAGCTTACGGCGCCGATTGGACTCCGAATTTGCCGGCGGAGTTCCTGAAGCGTCGCGGATACGATCTGGTTCCTCATCTTGCAGAACTTGTAGGAGGGGGATCGCCGGCGGCCGATAAGGTTCGGCATGACTATGGCGTGACGCTTACCGAATTGGTGAATGAGAACTATCTGACGCAGATCAACGACTGGGCGGTGGCGCACCGCACGAAGTTCCGTTCGCAGACGTATGGCGAGCCGGCGGTGAGTTTCTCTTCGCAAAATCTGGTTGGGCTTGCCGAAGGCGAAGGGCCGCAGTGGCGGGCGTTTTCCACGCTGCGCTGGGCGACTTCGGCGAACCACGTTTTTGGGCACAACGTTACGTCGGGCGAGACGTTTACATGGCTGCATTCACCGGTGTTTCGGGCGACTCCGCTGGATATGAAGGCAGAGGCCGACATCGATTTCATCATGGGCGAGAACCAGCTCATTTTCCACGGCTGGCCGTACTCGCCGCCTGGTGGCGAAGTGCCGGAGCCGGGGTGGAGTTTGTATGCCGCGGCGGTTTTCAACAATCACAATCCCTGGCATCCGGTGATGCCGAATGTGACGCAGTACATCGCGCGGGTGAGCGCGCTGTTACGTCAGGGCAAGCCGGCGAACCAGGTTGCGATTCTGTTGCCGACCGACGATGCGTGGGCCAGCTTTTCTCCGAGCCACACGACCGTTACCGGTGCTTTGGCAAAGCTGGTGACGCCCGCGTTGATGTCCGCGATTTTGTCTGCTGGTTATAACGTCGACTACATTGATGCGGAGGCAATCGACAAGATGGGGTTTGGCAAACACCAGATCGTGGTGCTGCCGCCAACCGATCGAATTCCGGTTGGGACGCTGAAGAAGCTCGCGGCTTTTACGGCTGCGGGAGGTAAGGCAATTGCTGTCGAGCGGCTGCCGTCCATGGATGCGGCGGGCAAAGCTTCACCGGAGATTGTAAAGCTTACCGAGTCAATTGTTCTTGTGCCCGGAACGGAACAGCTATCTCAGGCGCTCCACAACTTCGCCAAGCCGGACCTCAACCTCACGAACGCCGATGCCGCCGCTCGAAATGCCATTGGCTTTATCCGCCGCAAGCTGCCCGACGGTGACATCTACTTTGTCGTGAATACCTCCAACCAGCCGGTCACGGCCACTGTGGATTTTGCAACGAAGTTCGACGAAGGCGCACAGTGGAACCCCGAAACAGGCAGAGAGATCATCTCGGAACCAAAGCCGCACGGGCAGAAGCTGTCTCTGGCTCCATATGAGTCGGCTGTCTTTGTCTTTCCGGGTTTTGAATTCAGGACAGGCCAATGGAAACTGCTTCCTGAGAGACAACTGATCGACCTGACATCCGGCTGGAAAGTTTCTTTCACAGGTACAGGCAAGACGGTTGATGAAGCTGCTCTCACCGACTGGACTGCTGATCCCGCCACTCTCCACTACTCTGGCGAAGCCGTCTACAGTCGGAACTTCACGCTTTCAGCGGAGGACCGGACAAAATGGGTCTCTCTGGCAATCGACGGCGGGGCAGCACTCCCCGGCGCTCCAGACTCGCCGCCGGAACATCTGGTGCTCGGTGCGAACGGCCTGCCCGATCCTCGTGTCACCCGCACCGGTCCGGGGATGCATGCATACTTCGATCCACCGATTCATGAGGCCGCCCTGGTGGTGATCAATGGCCAGCCTGCCGGTGCACTATGGCATCCGCCCTATCGTCTCTTTATTACCAACCTGCTGAAGGCCGGCGAAAACCACATCGAAATTCATGTGTACAACACGGCCCTCAACGCGTGGTCCGCGCTGCCACCGCATGATTACAAACCACTGATAGAAAAATACGGCGACCGCTTCCAGATGCAGGACCTCGACCGAGTGAAACCCATTCCTTCCGGGATCACCGGAACGATCAAGCTTGTTACGGAGTCGCCATAATGGAGCGCGCAGTACATGAGGAATAAACGAATGAATGTACGGATGGGGGCGAGCGTCCTTTTCGCAGCAATGACCTTTGCAAGCGCGGTGGCTTGTGCGCAGAAATATCCTCTGCCTACGCCGGAGCAGCAACTCGGCATCGATAAAGATAACGCACGGCATTTCGGCGATGCGCCTCTGGATCCTGGGCCAATTGCGACCGATCTTTCCCCGGCCATTACGCCTGCGGCAATCGATGCGGCAGCGCGTAAAGTGGCGGACTGGCAACTGGCTCGGGCTGAACCTTACTTCGATCGCATATGGACGTGGAGCGTGTTGTACAGCGGCTTTATCGCGACGTCGAACCAGACGGGCGATCCGAAGTATCGCAATGCCATGACGGCGATGTCGAAGAAGTTCGATTGGGCCGAGCGCAGCAAGCTGTCGAATGCGGACGACCAGAGTGTGGGGCAGACGTATCTGGAGCTCTATCTTGCGGACGGCAAAAAAGATCCGGCGATGATTGTGCCGACGCAGGCCAATCTGGATTCGGTGATCGGATTTGCGACGTTGAAGCCGGGCGATCCGAAGATCCCGTGGTGGTGGTGCGATTCGCTGTTTATGGCGCCGCCAGTGTGGGTGCGGATGTATGCGGCAACCGGCGACCATAAGTACATCGACTATGTGAATGCGCAGTGGCAGCGCACCTACGAGACGTTGTGGGACAAAGACGAACACATGTATGCGCGCGATGCGACGTACATTTCCAAACGCGAAGCCAACGGGAAGAAGATCTTCTGGTCGCGGGGTGAAGGCTGGGTGATGGGCGGGCTGGTGCGCACCCTGCAGTACCTGCCGAAGGATGATCCGAAGCGTGGGTTCTATGTGCAGAATCTTCGCGAGATGTCCGCGCGTCTGGCCGAACTCCAGAGCAAGGATGGCCTGTGGCATGCGGGTCTGCTTGATCCTGAACACTATCCGCTGCCTGAGGTTTCAGGTTCCGCGCTGATTGTGTATGGGATGGCGTGGGGAGTGAATGAGGGCGTGCTGGATGCGGCGACGTATCGGCCGGTGATCGCGAAGGCTTGGGCTGGAATGTTGCAACATGTTTATGCGGACGGGCGGCTGGGTGGTATTCAGCAGACAGGGCCGGAGCCGGCTTGGTACCTGCCGTCAGCGAGCTATACCTATGGCGTTGGGGGATTTCTGCTGGCCGCCAGCGAGATGAAGCGGATGGCGTTGCAGCATCCTGAAACTGCGGCAGTCAATACCGACCCCGGACGGTCGGCGAATTTTCCCTTGCCGACGCCAGCGAATTCGAAGTTGCCGTCGATTTTTCTGGTGGGGGATTCGACGGTGCGGAATGGCCGCGGCGATGGAGCGAACAACCAGATGGGGTGGGGCGAGCTGTTTGTGGCTTACTTCGATACGAACAAAGTGAACGTGGTCAATCGCGCCATTGGCGGGCGCAGCTCACGCACATATATCACCGAGGGACACTGGGCGGAGACGTTGAAGCTGATCAAGCCGGGCGACGTGGTGCTGTTCCAGTTTGGCCACAACGACAGCGGGCCGCTTGACGACGCGGCGAGGGCGCGGGGAACGATCAATGGCGTGGGCGATGAGTCGAAGGAGATCGACAACCCTATCTCAAAGGAACACGAAGTCGTGGATACCTTCGGCTGGTATATGGCGCGGTATGTTGAAGAGACGAAGGCGAAGGGAGCGACGCCGATCATCTGTTCACTGGTGCCGCGGAAGACGTGGAAGGATGGCAAGATCGTTCGCGGGGCCGATTCCTACGGTGGATGGGCGCGCGAGGTGGCCGAGAAGGAGCATGTTGGCTTCATCGACCTGAACGAAATCACGGCGCGGAAGTACGATGCGCTGGGTGAGGCGGCGGTGGAACCGTTGTTTGGCGATCCGCACACGCATACCACGCTGGCGGGCGCTGTGATGAATGCTGAGAGTGTTGTTGCGGGTCTTAAGGCGCTACCGAATGACCCGCTGGCGAAGGATTTTTCCGCGAAGGGTAAGGCTGTGAAGGCGTATGCAGCGAAATGATTTCCCGGCTTGGTTGGTGTAGGTTTGCCGACACCTGTTGGGATTGTCTATGAGCTATCAGCTTCGAGCTGCCAGCTACGAGTTTAGGGCGTGGCCTTTGCGATCTCAACGCCAAAGACGTAGGTAGGGCCGAACATGTTGGAGCGGAAGATGACCATTTTGCCGTCAGGGGTGAAGCTGACATTCGGCTCCAGCGTGTAGTTGTGTTTGCGCATGTTGACCAGCTTTTCGGCATGCAGGACTCCGGGGTTGACGAAGTCCTTGCTGGTCGCGCCGATGTTCTTTATCAGCTCGGGGCGGAAGAGGTAAATCCATTCGCCGTCGGGGGCCTTCGCTACCTGGCCAGGGTCTCCGCCGTCGCCGGTAAAGAGCAGACCGTCCTTATAAACGTTGAAGTGGATGGACCACTCGTTGCGTTGAAGGTGATACCAGGTGCGTGCGCCGTCGGTGAGGTTGAGTGAGGCGAGGAAGAAGTCCTGCCCCTTGGGCGTCTGCAGGTCGTAGTAAACGGTCTCGCCGTTCTGTCCCCAGAACTCATGGCCGGCGATCTCCATGGCCATATGGCGCTCGTGCATCAGCTTGTTGTGCGTGCCATCGGTGCGGATGGTCCAGATGCGATCTACGTCCTGCCAGGGGCCTTCGTGGCAGTACATAAGGACGTTGGGGTCGCTGGGCGAGAAGAGCAGGTGGTTGACCCAATCGGTGCTGTGCTGGAGTGCGGTGATCTTGCCGTCGTTCAGGTTGAGCGTGTAGAGCACCAGCGGGATGCGCGCGGCGAGGCGCCGGACCATCATTTCACCCTTGTTGGCGGGCTGCTCGAGCGGGCTGACCTGCGAGCCACCGGCTTTGGCGCCGGCGTTGTATTGCTGGTCGGGAGCGGCGACTTCATCGTAGGTACCGGCGGCGAGCGTCTCGTCGGCGTTGACGGTGGCAATGTTGCCGTGGGGCGGAACTTTGCCGACCATGCGTGTCGCCCCGGTGTCGACATTGGTGACGTAGAGGGCATTTTCTTCCGGCTTGATGTAGAAGACGCTGGGCGTTTTATGTCCCACGACGATCGCGCGGACGCGGCCCTGCACCACGGAGCGCGTCTTCCACGTCTTGAGGTTGAGGACCGAGATGCCTTCCCGGGTGGTGTAGATCATCTCGTCGCCGGCGGGGGTGTAGGCGTTGACGTTGAAATAGAAACTAGCGGAGCCGGGCTCGTCGGTGAGGCGGACGATGCGATGGCCGGTGTCTTTGTCGATCCACGATTTGGGCGGATCTTTGATCTCGGCAGCCGTGGGCATGTTTTCGGGCGAGCGGGTGTCTTTGGGTGTGGGATAGCCCTGCGCGAATAGGGTCTGCGAAAGGAAGACGGCGAAAGCAGCGAGCGGAACGAGACGAAGAGAAGGGTCCTGCATGAAGGTGCTCCTGTGACGGGTGCGGACAGCTAAAGAAATGCCCCGGGTGTGCAGGATGCTCACCCGGGGCGATGTGAGAAAGATGCCTAGAAGTTGATTCTTCCGGAGAACTGGAAGGAACGAGGATCGGCGCTGGCGAAGTTCAGAGTGCCAAAGGATGCGCTGTTGATGTTGACGTTGATCTGGTTATTCCCTGCGTTATTGCCGAAGGTAGTGTGGTTGGTGAGGTTGGCTCCGTCAACGCCGAAGACGAAGTTTAGGCGCTCATTGATCGGAAAGGTGCGGCGCAGGCCCATGTTGAGGCGATAGTTATCGGGTCCGCGCAGGTCATAAGCGAAGCGTGGTGCATCACCGACCTTGTAGTCGCCGGAGTTGCAGAAGGGACCCACACTCGCTCCGCAGGCCGGAGCCGTTCCGGTATTGGCAACGTCCGTGTTGTTGTCCGTACCCGTACCTGACGTTCCGGTGCTGACATACCCCTGGAGGTACTTCTGGCTACCCAGGGTAGCTGCGGTGACACCTTGTCCCCACTTACCGTTGATGCGTACATTGCCATGAAAGTTCGGGTTCGCATCGGGCATACAGGTGCCTTGACCGACGTTTTGGGTGGTGCTGCAATTCGCAACGACAGGGAGAGGAAGCCCGGAACTGAGTTGAAAGATCATGGACGTCTGCCAGCCGCTGAGCAGCGAGCGAAGGATGAAGTTGCTTCCGCCCAGACTGCCCTTACCGTATTGGCTGGTGTAGACGCCATAGATGCTGAGGTTCTGCGGCTGATCGTTGATGGAAATGGAACGGTCGATGCGGTTTTTCGGATGGAATTGACCGTCACCAATGGCGGAGGATGGGATATCGTAGCCACTGCGCTGGGTGCCGGCGTCGTCGACGTTCTGGGAGTAGGTGTAGTTGACGTTGAAGGTAAGCCCGCTGGTAGCGCGTTGGGCCAACGATACCTGGAAGGAATTGTAGTTTCCGTTGGCGACATAGTTGCCCCAGAAATCAGAGGTGCCCGAGTACTGCGGCTTCCATACCAACATGTGAGCGATGGTGGCGTTCGTGTTCAATGCGGCTGCTGCTGTATAGCCGGCATACGGAACGGGAAGCGCAGTTCCGGTGGCCGCCTGGACCTTGGCGAGGTTGGTAGTGGTTGCAGGCGCAGTTAGGCAGGATACGAATGCCGCCGTCGTGCTGCAATTGACCGGTCCGATCGAAAGATACTTCGGATCGAGCTGACCAGCGTCCCAAACCCATGCCCGTCGCCTCACCCATCATTCTGCGCCGCTCAATTCTCACTCGGAGCCTCGTGCGAACTGTATGTGCCCTCAAATATGTATGTCAATAGGAAAATTATTTCCTGTAGAATTTCTACCATCCGGCAACACGACTTTCCGGTATGCACGTCCGGCTGGTACAACGCTCATGGAGACTGTCATGACCTGTTTTCCAAACACTCACCTCCGTATCCTTGCAGTCATCTTGACACTGGCAGCACTGGTCACACCAGCGACGTGCACCGGCCAGACCTCATGGCGTTTTCAATGCGCGTCTTCGCCACGCGGTGGAGACATTCTGAGCGCCAACACACTTTACGCCAAACCTACCCCACCCGAAACATCGGCCTTCGGCTTCGACCTTTCCACACGTCCCGCCAGCTTCACCAAGGACTCCTGCGTCGGCGACAAGCCGTTCTTCTTCTCTGTCGCCGTTCCCGATGGCAATTATGAGGTGACCCTCACCCTCGGCGGCAAATCCGCATCTACTACCACGGTCCGCGCGGAGTCCCGCCGCCTCTTCGTCAACCAGCAACTCCTCGCCGCCGGCGCCTCAAAACAAGTCGTCTTCAACGTCAACGTCCGTACCAAAACCATCTACCCCGCGCCGGACGAATCCACGCCAACCACCGGCCTTCCCGAAGTCCGCCTCAAGCCGCGGGAGATCGATGCACTCGACTGGGACGAAAAACTCACCCTGGAATTCAACGGCGACCACCCCAGCGTTCGCTCCATCGCTATCCGCCCCGCCACTGTCCCGACCATCTACCTCGCTGGCGACTCCACCGTCGTCGACCAGGACAAAGAGCCCTGGGCAGCCTGGGGACAGATGCTTCCTGTCTTCTTCGACTCCAGCGTATCCATCGCCAACAACGCCGAGTCCGGCGAGACCATCAAGAGTTTCGTTGGCGAACGCCGCTACGCCAAGATCATGTCGACCATCAAGCCCGGCGACTTCCTCATGATCCAGTTCGCGCACAACGACCAGAAGCCCGGCGCTGGCTACGTCCCGGCCGCGACCGACTACAAAAAATATTTGCTGCAATACATTGCGGACGCCCGCGACCACGGCGCTACGCCCATCCTCGTCACCTCGATGAACCGCCGCAACTTCGACGCCAGCGGCAAGATCGTCCAGACCCTCGGCGACTATCCCCAGGCCATGCGCGAGGTTGCCGCCGATCAGAAGGTAGCTCTCATCGATCTCAACGCTCTCAGCAAAACGCTCTTCGAAGCGCTCGGCCCCGAAGGCACGCTGCACGCCTTCGTCCACTACCCCGCTAACACTTTTCCCGACCAACCAGCGGAGCTGAAGGACGAAACCCACTTCAACGCCTACGGCGCCTACGAGCTTGCGCGCGCGATCGTCCAGAGCATCCAGGACCAACACCTGCCGCTCGAGCAGTATCTCCGCCCAAATATTTCTGCTTTCGACCCTGCACACCCCGAGCCGTTTTCCGCGTGGAAGCTCCCACAAAGCCCCTTTGTCTCGACGACGACTCCCTACGGCCGTTAGTTTCCTGATTGATTAGTTCGTTGCACTACGAATCAGGCTTTCAATCCAGTAAGTGTGGAACGAACCACCGACTCACAGTCTTACTCAGCACACCACCACAAATCTGTCATCCTGAGCGGAGGCTCGCGGCTTCGTGCGAGCCGCAGCCGAAGGACCTACCAGGCCGCTCGCATCACCGCAACCGATCGAACCGTTCAACCACAACCGCTCTTGTGAAGCCCCGAGCTCTGAGCATTCGTACAGATCTCCGCTGCCTTGTAGCCGAAGTGGGAAGGCCAATGTATTGGTAGAAAGAGGGACACATTCTACGGGTCCAATCTGCGTGGCGGGTCCTTCGACTGCGGCTCGCAAAAGCGCGAGCCTCCGCTCAGAGCGTGTGACTTTTTGATTTGCATAGAAGTATCGAGGCTTTATAACGGGAGTTATGAAGCAAGCGAGTGTTGCGGGATTACGTCTTCGCCGTCCTGAGCGAGGGCAGTTGGGTTGGGTAGCGCAGTGCGCCGATGATCTTGTGAAGGCGGACCATCCGGTCCGTCTTCTGGCCGCTGTGGTGGAGAAGCTGGATCTGTCGAAGTTCTATGAACCGATCAAGTCTTCTGCCGGGGTCTGTGGCCGTGACAGCACCGATCCGCAGCTGTTGGTGAGTCTATGGCTGTACGGGTGCACGCGAGGTATCGGTTCGGCGCGGGAGCTTGCGCGGCGTTGTGAAGAGAGCACGCCGTTTCTGTGGCTATGCGGTGGCGTGACGGTCAACCATCGCCTTCTCTCGGACTTCCGCACCGATCATGGGGCTGCTCTGGATGCGCTGTTTACGCAGGTGATCGCGTCTCTTGTGGATAAGGATGTGGTGAAGGTGAGCCGCATCAGCCAAGATGGTGTGCGGGTGCGAGTCAGTGCCGGCGCCAGCAGCTTCCGGCGGGAAGATCGGCTTCGAGAGTTGCTACGGCAGAGCCAGGAGCATGTCCGGCATCTGCGTCAGCAGGTCGATGATGGTTCAGCGGCGCATCTGAGCCCAAGACAAAAGGGTGCACGCAAGAAAGCAGCAGAAGAGAAGCTGGCACGTCTGGAACAGGCTGTATCGCAGTTGCCTGAGCTCAAGCAGAGGCAGACCGAAGCAGAGCAAAAAGCTGGTAACGGCAAGCAGGGAGAGAAGGTCCGGAAGCGGGAACCGCGTGTGAGTACGACCGACCCTGAAGCCCGGCGGATGAAGATGCCCAACGGAGGCTTCAACCCTGCGGTAAACGTGCAGCTGGCAGCCGATACCCACAGCCGCGCTATCGTGGGCGTGGAGGTCACTTGTGAAGGAAACGACAGCATCGGTCTGAGCGAGCCGATGCGCCGGCAGGTAGAGAAGCGTACCGGGGCAACAGTGCAGCAGCATTTGATCGACGGCGGCTACCTGCGTACGGTCGATATCGAAAACGCAGGCGATGTGGAGTTGTTCGTTCCTCCGAAATCAGCCCGGTTACCGCAAAACCGAGGTCGTGAGCTGGAACCTAAAAAGGGCGACAGTCCAGCGATACTGCGATGGAAGAAACGCATGGCCAGCGAAGAGGGCAAAGAAATCTACAAAGAACGGGCATCCACCAGCGAAACCATCAATGCCGATCTACGTACGCACAGAGGTCTGACGCCAATGACGGTACGGGGAACTTCAAAGATGAGATGTGTCGCTCTGTGGTGTGCTCTTGCTTACAACATCTTCCACTTCGCCACACATCTCCTCGGATAAAGCAGACAACGGTCGGAAAACTCGCCTTCCATCTCTATATCCCGTAAACCTCATACCAACCTCGCAAAACGCTGCAGAAAGCCCATCCTCATACGTCATCGTTCGACAGCAAAAAGTCACGGACTCTCAGGATGACACATTTGTTAGCGAGTGCGCGGTAGAAGTCGTGACCTACCGTTGCTTGTACCTAATCAGAGGTTCGCTAGAGCATTTCCCCTGTGGGTGTAGTCCAACGCCGCAGCCTTTATGGGCGTTTTCCGTAAAGAAAAC
>Ga0207125_10145_pt3 | contig 14589 bp, 11 predicted proteins | sample Alteio_BWMinHeat_19_FD_153556 | JGI IMG/M metagenome (GOLD analysis project Ga0207125, IMG submission 153556) | Enriched cells from forest soil in Barre Woods Harvard Forest LTER site, Petersham, Massachusetts, United States -... | ecosystem: Environmental > Terrestrial > Soil > Temperate forest >...
GGATCACACGGCCTCTCTCCTCCTGAAACAAATCGCGGGCAGGTTCATCGAGCCGGATGCCGGTGATGCGGAGTTCGGTTGAGCGGAGCGCGCGCGAGAGCAACGAAGTCACGACCATGGCGAGAATGAAGAAGGACGAAATCTTGAGGCCTTCGGGCCGCTCCCAGATATTGAGGATGGTTGTGTAGACGAAGATGAGGGCCATGAAGAGGTAGAGCCAGAGGAGCCTCTGCCGCCGCAGCGAGATGGTGACAGCAAGGGCAGCCGAGGTGATGAGCACCAGAACGCCGGTCGCGTAGGCGCCGCCCTGGGCGTCAACGTTGGCGTGAAAGAGGAGGGTAACGCTATAGGTGATTCCGAGGAAGACCAGCACCAGGGGCCGGGAGGCGCGTGCCCATTCCGGTGCCATCCCGAAGCGCGGCAGGTAGCGCGGAATGAGGTTGAGCAAGCCCGCCATGGCCGAGGCTCCCGCAAAGGCCAGGATGAGGATGGTGCTGACGTCGTAAACCGAGCCGAAGATGTTGCCGAGATACAGATGAGCCAGGTATGCGAGCGCGCGGCCATTGGCGGGGCCGCCCTCCTGGAAGGCTTCCGGCGGGATCAGCAGAGTTGTCACAATGCTGGTGGCAATCAGAAAAGCGCTCATGATGAGCGCGGCGGTGGTGAGCAGCTTGCAGGTGTTGCGGATGCGCTCTTCGACGTTGGCGGCCTTGATCAGAGGCATGACGGCGACGCCGGTCTCAAATCCTGACAGGCCCAGGGCCAGTTTTGGGAAGAGGATGAGTGAGACTCCGAGCATCGCCAGCAGGCTAGTGTGCTGGGCGAAGAGGGCGTGCTGCCAGGTGACGAAGACGTGCGGATGCTGGAAGACTCGAGCCAGGGCTACCACGGTGATGATGGCACTGAGGCCGAGATAGATGGCAACCAGCACCACGGCAATCCCGATCGCGTCTTTGAATCCCCTGAGAAAAATCGCGCCGAGAAGAGAGAGCAACAGCAGGGTCACAAGCATCTGGCTGCTGAGCCAGGGAGGCGTGAAAGGGTTGTGAGTGAAGTGCGCAGCGGCGTCGGCGGCGGAAAGCGTCATGGTGATGACGAAGTCAGTGGTCGCAAAGCCAAGCAGCACGAGCACGAAGGCCTTGCCCTTCCAGCGAGGAAAGAGTTTCTCGAGCATGGCCACGCTGCCCTGGCCGTTAGGACTTGCGGCGGCAACGCGGCGGTAGACAGGCAGAGCTGCGAAGAGGGTGACCAGCACCAGGATGAGCGTCGCCACCGGGGAGAGAACGCCGGCGGCGAGAAAGGCGATTCCAGGCTGGTAGCCGAGGGTGGAAAAATAGTCGACGCCGGTGAGGCACATGACCCGCCACCAGTCGTGCTCGGCATCAGGCTTTCCTTGCACGCCGTGAGGGAGTCGAAGATCGGACAAAAGCCAGTCAGCAAATTTCATACTTTTGGCGGCATCTTCCGTGGTTTCCGGCTTGGTTGCGTGAAAAGGACCAAAGGCGCTCTAGCAGTGGGATGCAAATCTGACACTCGTTGAGAACGAATTAAGGCCGCGGGCACAAGGCATGGATTCCTGACTGCCAACCCGCCACTCCACCCCAATCGACGGTTGTGGAGGGTGGCCGGGTCACCTGCTAGACTCGCATCTGCAGAAGGGCAGCTACGGCTGCCCGGAAAATACTCCCTCCGGATCGTTTGACGAGCTAAGATAGTCGCAGATTCTCCTCAACCAGATGCTTCCATGAGCACGATCCAGGAGCAAGTTCATGAGTGAACGCAAGCCGCAGAACTTTGCGAACCACGGCCGTTACGATCCCTGGTTTCATTTTTTTCTATTGCCATTGGCGGGCCTCACATTTTTTGGCTGCGTCTACCTTCTGTTTCGCCACCCACACTCGATGGTTCACCATGTGCTGGTCGTCATTACGTTGATCGTTCTGATGGCGGTCGTCAAGATACGCAACTACTCGCTAAGGGTTCAGGATCGGGTGATCCGGCTGGAAGAGCGGGTAAGGCTGGCAGTGCTGCTGCCGGAAGCATTGCGGGCACGGATTCCAGAGTTGACGGAACGGCAATTGATTGCGCTGCGCTTTGCGTCAGACGACGAGATTGTCGCGCTGGTGGAGAAGACGCTCAATGAGAATCTGGCGCCCGCCGAGATCAAGAAGCGGATTCAGAGCTGGCGGGCGGATTATTTCCGGGTGTGACGAGCCGAGCCGCGGCGTAGTTCTCTACGCCTGCTTTGCTTCGAGTTCGGCCCAGCGCGCGTAGAGCGTGTCGACCAGCGACTGCGCGTCTTCCAACTCGGCGAGCGTCGATTGCAGGCGCGCCGCGTCGATCACGACCGCCGAGTCTTCGAGCAGAGCGCGCTTTGCCTGCAACAACTCTTCGGCTTCAGCTACTCGCTCTTCGATGCTCGCGTACTCCCGCGCTTCGAGGTAGGAGAGCTTCTTCTTCGCGGAAGAAGAAGCTGCCATGACGGGTTTTGCTACCGGCAATGTTTCGCGCGAGCGGGCGCGCTTCTGCTCCGCCTGCCACACTTCCCATTGGCTATAGTCGGCGAACCGGGCCGCGTGTCCTTGTCCATCCAGGCCGAGTACGACGGTGGAGATGCGGTCAAGCATGTAGCGATCGTGAGTGACCAGGACCAGGGCTCCGGGATACTCGAGCAGATTCTCCTCGAGAATTTCGAGGGTGGCGATGTCGAGGTCGTTGGTGGGCTCGTCGAGCAGGAGCAGATCGGCGGGCTGCAGCATCAGGTTCGCAATGAGCACGCGGGCCCGCTCGCCGCCCGAGAGGCGGCCAACCGGCTGGTTGAGCTGTTCGCCGGTAAAGAGAAAGCGGTTGGCCCAGGAAGCGACGTGGACGGTGCGGTCCTGGTAGACGACCGAATCGCTGTCGGGCGCGAGGGCGCGGCGCAGGGTCTGATCGGGATCGAGTTCGCGGTTCTGGTCGAAGTAGACGATGCGCAGGGCATTGGCTCGCCGGATGGTGCCGGCCGTCGATTCAATCTCACCGCGCAGCAGGCGAAGCAGGGTGGTCTTGCCGCTGCCGTTGGGGCCAACGAGGCCGAGCCTGGTGCCCGCGGTGAGTGAAAAAGTGAGATTCGCGAAGATGCGGCGATCGCCAAAGGCGCAGGCCACATGCTCAAGTTCGATCAGCCGCTTGGTCTGGCGCTCGGTGGCCTGAAAGTCGATGGCGGCGATGCCGGTGCGGCTGCGGGCTTCCATTTGCGACAGATCGTCGATCAGTTCGTTGGCGCGGTCAATGCGGGCCTTGGCCTTGGTGGCTCGCGCCTTGGGGCCGCGGCGCAGCCACTCCTTCTCGATGCGGACGCGATTTTCGAGGGCGTCCTGGCGCTTCGATTGCGCCTCGAGAAAGGCCTCTTTCTTTTCGAGGAATTCGCTGTAGTTGCCGCTGACCCGCAGCATGCCGTCGGGATAGGCACGGCTGAGCTCGGCCATTCCATTGGCGACGTTTTCAAGGAAATAGCGATCGTGGCTGACGACCACGCTGGCAAAGGGAGATTCGAGCAGGAGCTGCTCCAGCCATTCGATGCCCTCGAGGTCAAGATGATTGGTCGGCTCGTCGAGGAGCAGGACCTCGGGCTGCTGCACCAGGGCCTCGGCAATGGCCAGGCGTTTGCGCCAGCCGCCGGAAAACGTAACCGCTTCGGTGCTGAAATCTTCGAAGCCGGCGCGGCCGAGAGTTTCGCGCAGGCGGCCTTCCCATTCGCTCTCTGGGATGGCGGCGCGCCGCAGGGCGGAAACGATGACGGAGCGGACCGTGGCGCCGGGCTGGAAGTGCGAGTCCTGTTCGACAAAGCTGATGCGGGCACGTTTGCGGGCGACGACTTCGCCGCTGTCGGGTTCGACGTCGGAGGCGAGGATCCGCAGCAGAGTCGACTTGCCCGATCCGTTGGGACCGATCAAGCCGATGCGGTCGCCTTCATTGATGGTGAAGGAGATCTCGCGAAAGAGAGAAGTGGCGCCGAAGGATTTCGAGAGTTCGCGGGCGTTGAGAATTGGGGGCAAAGTCGGACAGATCTCCTCTTGTGATAGTAGAGGAGTGGCAGGAAAATTGGTGGGGGGCAAGCGCAACTCGCTCAGCGAGGATGGGGCGCGGTGATCGATTCGCTCGCAGGGACAGGGCAGGTCCCTCCACTTCGGGCTTCGCCCTGCGGTCGGGATGACAGCATGGTTTGAATTGAGAGGCTAGGGGTGTTTCGCGGCGGCTTTTTCCGCCTCGGCGATGGCTTTCCGAAACTCGTCTACCGCGGGAACGGTGTGCGGGCGAAGGCCGTCCTTGGCAATGAGCCTCCAGACCGGGGCGCTGTCGAGCGGGCGGTCAACCCTGCCTGCGTAGACAACAAACGAGTCCTCTCTTCCGCCGACTTCAGTCTGGGGGTGGGGCGATCCGTCGGCCGACCCAGCATCCGGGATGGAGGAGTCGTTCGGGCGCGGGCCACGTTGTGCGCCGATGTTCACGGAAGTGTCGGTTCCCTCGATGGTGCCCGGCCGGCGGTTCTGCCGGGGGTCATTGATGGTCTGGTTCACCAGATGCTTGTTTCCTTTGCGCAGCACAACAATCAAGTCGGCATCCTGGGTGGACTGAATGGGATCAAATCGTCCCCATTTCTGGAAGGCGTTCTCAACGTCAGCGCGGGCCACCCGATTCGCCTGCGGATCGTCGAGCGAGACACCAGCGTCAGGGTCGATGACAACGGCCACGGTTCGAGCGTTCAAAACGTCGGCAGCCAGGATGATTTTCGGCTTGTCTTTCGCATGCGCCGCAGTCGACAGCAAGCCAGCGATGAGCAGAGCAGACACGCACTTAAGCATCTTCGCCTCCGAGGTTCGTGTGGAGCCATTCTACGCCGCCGTAGGAGTGAAGAGGAACTGTGCGAGAGATTGCTCAGAGAAGTGGGAAAAGTGAAACTGTGCCTCAGCGGCTTCGGTTAGAAGGCCGATCGATGTCGAGTGGTCCTGTGTCTCATTCATGCGGAACAACCGACGCCCCGGCGATGATGGCCACAACCCAGACGAGATTTCGAGCCGTGGTTACTTCTGTGCCAAGCTGACTATCGAGCAGTCCGACAAAGCTCTCCGCATCCTGCACGTCGGCTCGCAAACGCTGCCTGTCGGCACCGTCATTTTCTGTTCTGATGTAACCCGCTTGCAGTAAACCGTCAGTTGCGAGCCAAACTTGTGGTTGCGGACGTGGCCTAATCCGGAAGTAGCTCCATTTTGGAATACTTCCCGTTGGCGGTGATAGGCCAGGAATCATCTTGCCGACCCGAGACACTGGCCATTATCAGTGAGTTTAGCGAAGTAAGTGAACTCCGCCTTTCCGTTCAGCACTTCGCGCTGAAGGCAAAAACCGTAAGAGCGACCTTTTGTTTGTTCGGTCCGGAACAGCAATGCTGGACTGTGAATTCCGAATGTGACCACCGCATCTGGGACGAGTTCATCGACCCTGGGATCAATTGACTGGATGCGCAGAGTGACGGCAAATCGGGGATCGAAGCTGGTCGAGATTAGTTTTCCATTGAAGGCATCAATCGGCACTGTCGCGAGCACCCTGGCCCTGAGCCTGATGAGAACGCTCTGCTGGTCCAACGCCGTCCGCTCCTGAGCGCATGCTGCAATTCCCATCAGCAAAAGGATTCCGGACCAACACTTGCTTCGCAATGAACGGAATTCTACTTTGTTTTTGGTAGTCGCTGGCGTGTGGTGGGCATCCATGAAAGTCATTGTCAACATAAAAGCACGAGTATCCTGGGCGCGCTCTGGAGAGCGCGTGTTTCGTCTTATCAGGTGATCCGCCTGCGCACCTATGCCTCTCGGCTGATGGTCCCTGCATCCCGCAGGACCGGACATCCATTTGCTGCCTCAAGCTCCGCGGAGCTATCGCAGAAGATCGAGTTTGGGTTCTCTGCCAGTCCCGAAACAATCCGAAAGGAGCCTCGGGAGTTGCCTCCGTCGCTCAGCCCACCAACTGCGGGACCTGGCAGCCTGCGCATCGAATAATCCTGTTGTTGTTCGTTCCTTATTGGGAAAGGTTTTTCAAGCTACTGCCTTGCCGGCCATGTCCTCGCAAGGCAGGAAGTCGAGTTGCCTGCGTTCTACTGCGAGCATGTAGGCCACCATCTTTCTGGCTACAGCCAGCGTGGCCCGATTCTTGTTTCCTCTCTGCATCTCCTTCTCACGGACTAGAGCTAACTCATGGGAGTATCGGGGAGCCATCTTGGCTGCTTCCACCAGTACGTGTTGGATATGCTTGTTCCGCTGTTTGGAAATTGGCATGCGCATCACCTTGTCGGCAGAACTTTTTTCGGCGCTGCACAGTCCGCAGTAACTGATGGCTTCCTTGACCGATCTGAATCGCCTGTAGTCGCCAATTTCCAAGGCCCAGGTCAGCGCGGTGATCGGACCCACGCCGGGAATCGTTCGCAGCCGTCTCAACCGTTCCGACAGCAGCGGATCATGTTCCAGGGAGCTGGTCAGCGCTCGATCCAGCCGCTGTGCTCGCTGGATATGTTCGCGGCCAAGCCGGAGCAGGGGCCGGATGCTGTCACTGATCTCCTCGCTGGTCGAGAACAACTGAGTGAAGTAGCCCATCTTATGGAGCCGCTGCTTGTCATAGCTGACCCCGCTTTCCATCAACAAGCCGGATACGCGATTCTTCATCTGCACCATCTGTTTCAGCACCAGGTTCCGGTAGCGCAACGTGCGGCGTCGGTCCCGGATCTCGGTCGAAGCCATATAGCTCTCGGGAAGGAAATCGCAGCGCAGGCAGTCAGCAATCTTGCTGGCATCGATCTTGTCGTTCTTCTTCTTGGCGGCCGCGATCGCTCGTAACATCAGAGGATGCGCAACCTTCACCGTCTCTGCATGGGGAAGCAGGTAATCATAGATCCAGCCAGTGAAGATCGTCGCTTCCATCGCGATCATCCGGGGTTGGGGTAACGCCTTTACCCAGGCATCAAGTTCGCGCCGCGTCGCACCGATCTTGCCTTCCAGGTGCACATGACCAGCTGCGTCCTTCACGCAGTAGCTGATCGTTTTCTTGTGAACGTCAAGGCCGATGTAGTACATATCGTCTCCGAGGAGCCTCCGAGGTAGTTCTCTGAATCAGCTTCCATGCTGAGTTCAGCTTTTCGCAACATCTCGTGCTCCTCTTAGACTTTGCATTTAAACAATCCGGAAGTAACTTGCGCATCGAGCGCGCTGATCCTTTGGGAGTTTAGCGTATCAGGCCCCGGAGAGCGGCCTTCTCATCCCATCGAAAGCCGCCCGGTTTTCGAATGTATTGTGGACGGGCCGAAGCCCGCCCCCTTCAAAACCGCGCCCGCAACGACTCGCTCTCCGTCACCAGCACCACGCTGTCAGCGGAAGCTTCGACTGACTTCAGCGCCCCGATCCGCCTGAAAATCGCACCCGCCTCCATCGTCTTGCGCAGGCAGTAGGCATCAAACTCGGCGCGTACGGTCATAACGCAGATGGGCTGCCGCGTCTTCACCAGCGTCGCGCTCCCGCCATCGTTCTCGAGCACGATGCGCCGCACCACTTCCCGGGTCACCGGCTCAACCGAATAACGCAGCGCCTTCACCGTTTTCATGGTCAGCCCTCCGGCACAGGCCTTCGGCCGCGGGAATTCGCACTTGTCCAGCAGCAGGACGCGCTTCCCGTTTGCCGCCAGGTCGTAGGCCGCAGCGCAGCCCGCCGGACCCGCGCCCACCACCATCACGTCCCAAACCACTTCAGTTGCTCCTGCCTGCATGCCTCTCCAGTGAACCACAACCGGCCCAACCCCGCAGCGAGTCGCCGATTCCCTCGGTTCCGGAGCCCGTGAGACGGAGCCGTTCCATATCCCACCCATCCAGGGCAGGAAAAAAGCGGCACCCGAAACTGCGGTGCCGCCTCCTCGCCTGTTCCCTGTCTCTGCTTGGTTCCTGCCCTTAGAACTTCGGAAGCACCGGCGTGCCTTCCTTCTGGACCGCCTGCAGCGCCAACGGATTCAGGCCGAGAATCTCCAGAATCGTCGGAGCCACCTGCTGGTTCGAGACCGCCGTCTTCACCGACTGCGACGCGAAGTGCGGATTCGATACCAGCAACGCCACGTGCACATCGTCCTCGTTGATGCCGCCGTGCTCGGCAATCTTCGATCCGCCGGTAAAGATCACGCCCGTGTTGGTCTTCAGATAAATATCCGGAGCGTGCGAATCCACCGTCGGATCGGCAAACTTCGTCTTCATTGCGTTGAGCGCGAAGATCTCCTGTATCCCAAGCGCCGCCTGCGACGCCGGCGTGCTCAGCGTGTCCACGACTGATTGCGTCATCGATTGGTCGTTCAGCCAGATCAGCGAGGCGTCATCGGAGATGTCAAAGGCGTACGCAGATCCAACAATCGTTTGCGGAGTGCTGCCCGGAATCGCCTGGCGCTTGGACACGTCCATCGGCGACTGGCCATGCTTGGCGCCCACGATGATCACGGTCTTGTCATACACATGGGCCGCCTTCAAATGAGCCACAAACTGGCCCAGAGCCTGGTCGACGAAATCCAGTTCGCTCAGCAGGCCTGCGCTCGGCGTCCCCACCGCGTCGGTGTAGCCGTTGTTGTTCAGCTTCTGTCCCACGCTCACTGCCTGGAAGTTCATACCGAAGAGATTTGGAATCGGGGCCGTGCCGCTGCCATCATGCGTCTTGCCGTCGATCCAGTTGATGACCGCCTGCACCTTCAGCGTGTCGTAGCACATGATGTTCTGAATGCTGTCCGTCCAGGCATTGCTCGGGGTTGCGTTGGCGGGGTCGGGCAGCGGATTGCAGCCCGCCACACTGGGCAGGTTCACCGGAACCGAGTTGATCTCCGGACCATAGAAGTCGTTGAGACCGTCGCCCGAGTGCCCACCCGCCCACTCATAAGCCGGATGTTTGTCTGACCAGGCCGTGTACAGGCCCGCTCTCTTGGCGACGTTGAAGATGGTGTTCACGCGAAGGTAATCGTGCGGGTAAATCGGCTTGCAGGTCACCGGATCGCGCGGCAAATAGTCAGGATTAATCCCGCCGCCGCCGTCCAACTTCGTGTAATCGATGTCGATCGACTCATCAAACTCGGTGATCGTGCCGACCGGTCCCGGGCACGGGCCGCTGGCTACTCCGTACGGCGTGGTGACATTCGGAGGCGCCAGCGTGCGGTTGTAGCTCACGTCGTACCAAAGTCCCGCGGCCGCCGGGGTACCGCCGGTGATCAGCGCAGCCAGGCCCGGGAAGGAATCCGACGGCAGCGCGGTGCTTGCGTTGTCGTACTTAATGCCGTGCTTCGCCAGTGCCGCCAGCGTCGATCCGGGATGGCTGGCGATGTAATTGTTCAGGTCGAGCGCATGCATGCCGTCGACGCTGATCAGCAATACATGCTTGGCCAGCGCGTCACGATCCGAGTTCTGGGCCTCGATGACCGCAGTCGGTGCGGTGATGGCCACGGCCAAGACGCACGAAAATAAGAGCTTGTTGCAACGCATGGGGCTAATCTCCTGGGGATTCTTTTAAGGCCATGGGCAGCGAAGCACGATGGAACTGCCCTGAAAGCCTAGGAGAAGGTGTTACGGGCTCGAGGTGAACATACGGTGAAATCCAGGTCAAAAGAACGTGACTTTCAAATCTGTAATCTTTGCCTCTCCCTCGAAACATGAGTGATGTAGATCACTGGCAGAATGAGGCGTTATGAATTACGATTGATTTGGTCGGATATTCAAGTATGATTCATCTAACCCTATCGAATTCGGGAATCGGAGCACTTCCTCTGCTCCTCGAACCACCCCTGATAGCCGGAGCACGGAAGTTGACGGTCCTGAGTGAACTGGAAGTCGGGCAGAGCGGGATTGTTGAAGAACTGGACCTTCCCGACGAAGTGCAGCATCACCTCATGCACATGGGTTTTGTGCCCGAAGCGCGGGTAATCAGCCTGCGTCGGGCTCCAGCCGGAGATCCAACGGTCTACGGCATTGATGGCTTGGAAATCGCGTTGCGACGGGAGACGGCACGATCAATTCATATCCGGTTTTTGCCGGATGCCCATGAAGGTATGGAATGAGCTGCTGCACTCCAGTTACGTTGGATCCGGGCTCCTTTGGCCCCAGGATCGCCGGCAAGATCAACACCGTCGTGCTGATCGGCCCCCCGAATTCCGGAAAATCCACCCTTTTCAACCGCCTGACCGGTTTGCGGCAGAAAGTTGCCAACTACCCCGGAGTGACCGTCGAACAGCGGGTCGGACACATGAGCGGCGTTGGCCGTAGCGATGTCACCCTGATCGATCTTCCCGGCATTTACAGCCTCGCTTCGTACTCTGAAGACGCCCGCGTGGCCGTCAATGTGCTCCATGGCGAAATGCCCGGCACCCCGGCGCCCGATGCGGTTCTCCTGGTGCTCGATTCGTTGCACCTCAGCCGGCAGCTGATGCTGGCTGCGCCCGTCCTCGCCCTCGGGCTGCCCACCCTGATCCTGCTCAACATGACCGACGTCATGGAGACCCGGGGCGGCGAAGTCGACTCCCTGAAGCTGGCGCAGGAACTCGGCGCGCCGGTGGCCAAAATCAGCGCCACCCGTGGCACCGGCCTCGACGCCATTCGCAACTTCCTCGGCCAGCACTCCGCCATCAGTCCGCCGCTGCAATTGCCGGTCATGGGCAACGCCGCCTCCTACCGCCAATGGGCCACCGGGGTCAGCACCCGCACCAACTACAAGGCTCCGCTCTCGTCGGACTCCAGCCGCCGCCTCGACAAGATTCTGCTGCACCGCATTTGGGGACCGCTCCTTTTCCTGGTCGTCGTGGTGACCCTGTTCCAAACCGTCTTCGCCATCGGCAAACCGCTGAGCGACGGCTTCCAGGCCATTCTCGACCTCATCGGCACCCGGGCTGGCGCGCTGCTGCCCGCCGGCTGGATTCAGTCCCTGCTGGTCGACGGCGTCTGGAAGGGCGTCTCGTCCGTATTGGTCTTCCTCCCCCAGATTCTGCTGCTCTTCCTCTTCATCGGCGTGCTCGAAGATTCCGGTTACCTGGCACGGGCCGCGCTGATCGCCGACCGTGCCATGCGCGCCATCGGCCTCAACGGCAAGGCTTTCATTCCGCTGCTCTCCGCTTACGCCTGCGCGATTCCGGCCATCATGGCCACCCGCACCATTGAAAACAAACGCGATCGCCTGGCCACCATCCTGGTCACGCCCTTCATGACCTGCTCGGCACGGCTGCCCATTTACATGCTCATGATCGCCGCCTTCGTGCCCAACCGGCCCCTGCTGGGCAATTTCTTCGGGCTCCGGGCCGCAGTCATGCTGGGCCTCTACGTTTTGGGATTCGTGGCCGCCTTCCTCACCGCCTGGCTCCTCAAGTCGTCGATCCTCAAGACCTCGGCAACCCCGTTCATTCTGGAGCTGCCGCAGTACCGGGTCCCGACCTTGCGCTCCCTGGCCCTTCGGCTGGTCGACCGCTCCCACGTCTTCCTGCGCCAGGCCGGAACCGTAATTCTGTCCGTCACCCTGGTGGTCTGGCTGCTCAGTCACGTCCCGCTGCATGGTGGCTCCTTCCCGCAACTGGCCGACAGCCTGGTGGGCCGCGTCGGCCAGTTCATTGAGCCGCTGATTCGCCCCCTGGGATTCAACTGGAAGATCGGCATCGGCCTGCTCACCTCGGTCCTGGCCCGCGAAGTCATTGTCGGTACCCTTGGGACGCTCTACGGAACCGACCCCGCAACCCAATCTCTGACCCTGCAGGCGGCTCTGCGCCACGACATGCACATCGGCGGAGCCATTGCCCTGGTCGTCTACTTTGCGCTGGCCATGCAATGCACCTCGACCCTCGCCGTCGTCCGGCGCGAAACCAACAGCTGGAAGTGGCCGGCCATCCAGTTCATTTACATGACTGGATTTGCCTACGTGGCGGCTCTGATCACCAATGTGGTGCTCTCGCGCATCTTCTGATCACCCCTTTAGCCGCGGGCAAACTTCTGGCAAACTAGAAAGAGACACACGCGCCCGTCCCGCGGGGAATAAACCCCCGAACCGGCCCCTATCCCAGTCACCGCGACGGCACAGCCGGAGCCTCCGGCCTTATAAACCGCGTCGCGCGAAGGCCGGATAATTTTTGATACGAGAGAGTCATGATTTCAGTCAGTAACGTGAGCATGCGCTACGGCGCGAAAATACTGTTCGAAGACGTCAGCGTGAATTTCATCGCCGGGCGCCGCTATGGTCTGACCGGTCCCAACGGCGCCGGCAAGTCGACCTTCATGAAGATCCTCACCGGCGAGATCGACGCCCAGAAGGGCTCCGTCGTGCGCCCGAAAAAAGTTGGCGTGCTGAGCCAGGATCAATACGCCTTTGACGCCTTTCGCGCCATCGACACCGTCATCATGGGCAACAAGGTGCTGTGGGCGGCCCTCGAAGAGCGTGACCACATCTACGACAAAGCCGACCTCACCGATTCTGACGGCATGCGCCTGGGAGAACTGGAAGGCATCGTCGGCGAAGAAGACGGCTACTCCGCGGAAAGCGACGCCGCGATTCTCTTGCAGGGCCTCGACATTGCCGATGAGTTGCACGATCGCAAGATGGGCGAACTGCAGGGCGGGCAGAAGGTACGCGTGCTCCTGGCCCAGGCCCTCTTTGGCAAACCCCAGGCGCTGCTGCTCGACGAGCCCACCAACTACCTCGATCTCGACTCCATTCACTGGCTGCAGGACTTTCTCCTCCGCTTCGAGGGAACGCTGATCACCATCTCCCACGACCGCCATTTCCTCAACAGTATCTCCACCCATACCGCCGACATCGACTACCAGACCATCATCGTCTACACCGGCGGCTACGACGAGATGGTGATGGCCAAGACCCAGGTTCGCTCCACCCTCGAGTCCGCCAACGCCCAGCGCGATAAGAAGATCGCGCAGCTCAATGAATTCATCGCCCGCTTCGCCGCCGGCACTCGGTCCAGCCAGGTCACCAGCCGCCGCAAGGAAGTCGAACGCCTGCAGACCAGCGAACTGGCGCGCTCCAACATTCAGCGCCCCTACATTCGCTTCGACCAGCTCCGCCCCTCGGGCAAGCACACCCTGGAGTTTGAAAGCATCCGCAAATCCTATGGCGACCAGGTCGTCATTGAGAGCTTCAGCGCCGCCGTCATGCGCGGCGAGAAAGTCTGCCTGATGGGCCGCAACGGCCAGGGCAAATCCACGCTGCTCAAGTCCCTGTTGGCCGGAGAGAAGTATCTCGCCGAGCCCGGCTTCACCCTCGATGCCGGCGAAGTCAAGTGGGGCCACGAAGCCCAGATCGGCTACTTCCCGCAGGATCAGACCGGCTCGATCGAGCCCGGGCTCACCGTCGCCGACTGGCTGCACCAGTTCGATCCCAAGGCCCACAAGGAAGACATTCGCGGCCTGCTCGGGCAGATGCTTTTCAGCGGCGAAGAAGGCCTGAAGCCGACCGAAGCCCTCTCCGGCGGCGAGACCGCGCGCCTCATCTTCTGCAAGCTCATGCTCCAGAAGCCGAACATTCTCATCCTCGACGAGCCCACCAACCACCTCGACCTTGAATCCATCAACGCGCTCAACATCGCCATCCAGCGCTATGAAGGAACGGTCCTGCTGGTCACCCACGATCACGACATGATCGACGAAGTCGCCACCCGCATCTGGCACTTTGAAGGCGGCGCCATCGAAGACTTCAAGGGCCCCTACGAGGAATACGTGGCCGCCACCGCCAGCGCCCGCTAACCGTTGACGCGCACCACATCTCTCTTCTGAGATGTGGCATCTCTCGAGCGAACAACTTCTCGGTTCGCGGAATTGCGGGTGCCCCACATCTCGCCATTGAGATGTGGGATTTCTTTCGCCGAAACAACTTCCCAGTCGGCGGAATGGCTCGCGTGTTGAAGGGGGCGGGCATCAGCCCGTCCATAACGATTCGAAAACCGGGCGGCTTTCGGCCCGATGCGATAAGCTCCCAAAGGATCGGCGCGCTCGATGCGTAAGCTACTGACGGCTTGCCCACAATTCGCCCGCTGAAGGATCGGTTGGGTAAACTTGTCTGCAAGCGCCGGTCAAGTGAGGAGCTGATGACAAGGATTCGTGGTCTTGCCTTTTCCGTAACAATGATCGTAGTGATTGCCTCGAATTGCATCACTCTTGGCGCCCAGGCTACTTCCTCAGTCAGCCAATCTTCTTCGATTTCCGTGAGCGTCGCAATGGAAAGCAACCGCGCTCTGGTTGGACAAGAGGTTAAGGCAATTCTGACCATGAAGAATATCGGAAGCGGCATCGCGGTAGAGACCGGTGATCCACGCAACTACCGCCTTCACGTTAAGGGAGAAGCGGGCGAGCCTCCTAAGACGCTGTGGCACCGACGGCTGTTGGGCGAACCCGGACTATCGCCTCTGGAAGTTACGCTGCCAGCATTCCCTCGCGACATTCTTCCCGGAAAGTCGATCAACAGAACGTTCTTGTTAACCGCATTCTATGACCTCAGCGTTCCTGGAAAATACTTAGTCTACTTGGAAGCACGAGACGAGTCGGGGGATTGGCTGCATACCAACACA
>Ga0207125_10164_pt1 | contig 14527 bp, 22 predicted proteins | sample Alteio_BWMinHeat_19_FD_153556 | JGI IMG/M metagenome (GOLD analysis project Ga0207125, IMG submission 153556) | Enriched cells from forest soil in Barre Woods Harvard Forest LTER site, Petersham, Massachusetts, United States -... | ecosystem: Environmental > Terrestrial > Soil > Temperate forest >...
AATTACGGCGCGGTTTCGCCACCGCGCACTGCAACCGCGTGGTTCTATTTGGACGGAGAAGCTGACAATGCGAATGCTTGGAGTGATCGGACTGATTCTGATAGTCCTGGGAATCGTCGCGCTAGCAGTTCCGAGTTTCACATACTTCACCACGGAGCACGTGGCCGACGTCGGCTACTTTAAGATTGACGTCTCGAAGCCGCACACGATTCTATTGAATCCAATAGTCGGTGTTGCCGCGTTGGTTACGGGTGTCGTCCTCATTTTGATAGGGCGTCGGGGTTCTCGAAAAGGAGTTAAAGCATGAAGAGTCTTTTGAAATGGGTCGGCGTGGTGGCAGTAGTCGGTCTGCTGGCGAATTCGGCGAGGGCAGAAAACTCCCTTACCATCGGCAAAGTCAAGTCGGTCAATGCCGACAACAAGGAATTCGTGCTCACCGACAACACGGGCAAGGATTTTGCGATCAAGCTCGCCGAAGACGTTGTGATCAACCGCGGCGGCACGGAGAGTGGTACCGGCCTGAAAGCCGACGACTCGGTGCACATTTGCTACGAGAAGGGTCAAAAGGAGTTGACCGCCCATTACATTCTGGTGAAAGAAGGCGACACCAAGGACTGCCAATTGGTGGACGGCACCTTCAAGAGTTACGACGCCGATCGGAAGGAATTTACGTTTACGGACGGCCAGGGCAAGGACTGGACGCACGCCATGGGCGGCGCCAGCGTGCGAATGAACATGCAGGATAGCAAGATCGAGAACGTCAAGAACGGCGATCATACCCTCGCCGTCGTGGAGCAGGTTGGGGACAAGAGGACCGTGAAGGCCGTGATGGCCAATCGCGGCAAGTAGAGGCGGACGCACGCATGCGAGCCCGGCGGTGGGCCAATTGGGCTGCCGCCGTGGTTCACCGTTCGGAAGAATCTCGTGATGATCCGGGACAACTAGGTGAAGAGCCATGGCACGACCAGATGCGTTACTGCGATTGCGTAAGACGCTGCTGGCGCGTCGCGCGGAACTGAGCAAGAGATTGGCCGTTGAGTCGACCAATTTGCATGACTTCGAAGCGGTGAATTCCATCGGCGACAGCGCGCATGCGGCGTTCGAGCGCGAGAGCCACGAAATGTCGGGACAATTGCAGGAGCTAGAAGCTCGCGAACTCGGCCAGATCGAAAGCGCCCTGTCTCGATTGCAGCAGGGCACCTTTGGCATCTGCGCGAGATGCCAGAGGCCGATTCCGCTCGCTCGGTTGAACGCTCTGACTTACGCCACGCTCTGCATCAACTGTGAACGGGCGCGAGAAACTCATTCCGAAGGTCCGCACCGGCAAGGCGCCGGCAATTGGGCCCGGCTCGCCGACTCGGAAGCAGGCATGGGAGACCTGCGGATCAATCTCGCCGAGATGGAAGTGAATTAGCCCGGCAGCCATCGAGGTTAAGGAGGGCCTCCTGAAGGCGGGCATTTTCTTTCGGACCGATTGATTTGTCAGCTGTAGTCCGAAGTTATCGGAGAACCATTGAAGCGCCGAAATACTACCAGACCGCAACCATTTGATAGGTCGTCGGCCTGATTACTTATATCGGGAGCGCCGGCCGAGACATTCGCCGCAAATGACTTTCGCCATGTCTCGGACGATCGAAAGAGGTCTCTAAGCCATGGTTCCCGTTCAAATCACAGAAAGCGCGGCGTTCGCAGCGGGCGGCCAGCTTTGCGAGATTTTCGCCGGCTTCGACGGTTGGAACGTTCGTACGCCGGAGGGCGAGTCAATCGGGCCATTTGCTGCCTTGCGAGATGTCGAAGATTGGCTGGATGCTCGCGACCATCAAGTACCGCCGATCGAGTCTTTTCGCGAGGTGAAAGCATTGGCCGCAGTTCAATCGCAAAATGCTAGCGCGCTGCCTGGCGAATTGCGGCGAATAGGTGCGGCGTGTCCACCGGACGGGCGTTGACGGTTGCCAAAGGAAGCTTGCGCCCTGTTGAATCGACAATCCTTCGGCAGGGACGGCTGGAATGGATAAGCAGAGGTCAGAAAGTCTGCGATTGATTGCAGCAGCGATGACATTTCTGAGGACAGCAGGATGACAACACAAGACCGCCTCGCAAAAGTTCCCGACTTGAATGGGCGTCACCGGCACACCTACGAAGCGATCTTTCGCCACCCGGTGGCCCACAACCTGGAGTGGCACGATGTGCGGTCGCTGCTTGACGCCTTGGCGGACGTGGCCGAGGGGCAAAAAGGCTCGCTCCAAGTGATGCGGAACGGCCGGACGTTGAACTTGCACGCTCCCAAACACAAAGACGTCGCCACGGTCGAAGACCTGATGGCAATTCGTCGCTTCCTGGAACAGTCTGGCGAAACAACCGTCCTCCCGCCGGTTGCACCGGGTGTTCACCTGCTCGTCGTCATCGATCATCACGAGGCGAAGATCTATCGCACGGAATTGCTGGGGACCATTCCGCAGCAACTCGTGCCGTACGATCCGCACGGCTTTGGCCGTCACTTGCGGTCCGACACTCCCGAGACCGACGGCAAACGGAAGCCGGAGCGAAAGAGCTTTTACGAAGCGATCGCGGCAACACTGCTTGGCGCGGAGAAAATTCTGATCTTCGGCAGCGGCACGGGTGAAAGTAGCGCCACGGACCAATTGCTTGCTGACTTGAAGCACAATCATCATGACTTGGCAGAGAAAATCGTCGGCTCGATCGTGGTCGACGAGCATCACCGGACCGAAGGCCAGTTACTGGCACAAGCGCGGGAGTTCTTCGCGTCTGAGGGATGTTCTTAGTCTTGCCGACTCATCGCGCAGTCGGGGTGAGTGTGTAGCCGTCCGCTGCGCACCGCCAAGCGACTTAATCTTGATCGGCAATGCCTCGCGGTCCGGCTTCACAATGGCCACCTTCACTGTGCCTCAGATCTTCGAAAGGCGTGATTTATGCTCGCAGTGATCCTTGTCGTGCTCTTGCTCCTAGTCCTATTTGGCGGCGGCTACGGCTACCGTAGCGGCAACAACATCCTCGCGGGAGGAGGCGGCCTACTCGGGTTAATCCTTGTCGTTTTCATTGTTCTGTTCCTGATGGGGCGCGTCTAGCGGCGATTGAATCCCAGTCCGGGCATGGTTCGGAGGCGGACGGGAAATACCGGTCACCGCCTCCCATCCCATGTTTCCCTTGTGGCGGATTTTCGGGCCGTTCGACCCATGCGGAGCGGGTGCGAAAGGCTTGCGCTTCGAGAAAGGTGAATATTCATGAAACGCACATTCGCTGGTCTGTTAGTGGTGGCAGTGGTTGCCTTGGTCGGCTGCGATAGCAAGGACCATGCGGGCGGGCCGGGGGCAACCAACCCGACCGGCAAGCAACCGCTTTACGGAGAGGCCGACAACACGTTCGATCTCACGGCGACGTCAACCGACGTCAAGCAGGGGGAGACGAAAGACGTCTCGATCGGCATCAAGCGCGGCACGAACTTCCAGGAGGACGTCACGCTCAAATTCGCGGACGTGCCGCAGGGCTTGACCCTCGACCTCGCCAGCCCCGTCATTAAGCACGGAGAGACGGAAACGAAAGTCACGCTCAAGGCCGCGGCCGATGCCTCGCTCGGTGACTTTGCAGTCAAAGCGATCGGACACCCGACGAAGGGTGGCGATGCCTCGCACGAGTTCAAAATCACCGTCACGAAGGATCCCGAGGTGGCCGCCAAAGCGAAGCGGGACGAATACGTTCGCTTGATGCAAAAGCAACTGAACGAACTCGACGCCAAATACGCGGAGTTGAAGGCCAGCGCCGCCAAGGCCGAGGGCCAGGCCAAGATTGGCATGGACAAGAAAGTTGAACTTGCGAATGTGAAGCGTGACGCTGCGGCCAAGAAACTCGACGATCTGAAAGAAGCAGCCCCGGACCGATGGGAGAAAGTCAAGGAAGGGGTTGGAAGCGCCTTCAGCGACCTGAAGAAGATCTTTGAATGACCTGGAAACACACATGCCCTGACGGTCTTCCCCGCGACAAGTTGTAAGGGCTCGGGGAGATCAACATGCGGGAACCGTCCTGGCGTCTATGAAGCGTTGTAAAGCTCTCCCTGACAAAGATTCGGTCGAATTTCAACTTATTTTGCCATTCCGTATGGAGGTAACGATGTCGCGTCACTTGAGTTTAGCAAGCTTGACCTCGCTGGCGCTTTTCGCGCTGGCCGCGCCGCTGTCGGCGAAAACAAATGCTATTGCAACTCCCCCCTTTGAATCGTCGCTCGCTTCTCTAACGCGCTCGACCGCCGACCAATCGTTGCCAGGTCTTGATCCGGCATCGCAGGCGATGGAGCCGTGTTGCTTCCGAGACGGCTGTGATTGTGGTTCGAGTTACGGCTACTGGCCCGGCTACGCTAATTATGGCTACGGGTTCGGCTACCCTGGCTTTGGTTACTGGCCCGGTTATCCAAGCTGGGGCAGCTGGCCCTACTACTCCTATTGGACGTACTCAGGCTGGTGGCGGTACGGCTCCTACTATGCCTGGAACTATCCGGACCCCTATGGCTACTGGTGGCAGTACCCGTCGTGGGGTTACCCGATGTCGACGTATTACTGGTGGTATCGAGCTCAGCCCTCATTCGTGCCGCCGCATGATCTCCCGCACGGGGACAGGCCGCCAGTCAAAAGATCAGCCACTTCGAATTCTCTGTTCTCCGACGGTCTCACCGCCTACTGGGATGGCGACGCTTCGCGAGCCAGCGAGATTTTCCTCGCTGCGGTCCGTCGCAATCCGAACGACGCTCGTTTCTGGTACTTCAAGGCCCTTGCCGAACGTGCCGCGGGCAACCTCGATGCGGCTAACTCGTCTGCCCGGCGCGGCGCGGCTCTTGAGGTATTGCTCACTCCCGATCAATCGCAACTGGGTCTGGCGCTCGAACGAGTGCAAGGCGCCGATCGCGAGTTCCTGCACTCCGCCCTCACCGTCGACTTGACTCCCGAGAAGGCCGCAGCGATCGCCGCCGAGCCGGTCAAGCGGGATCCCACTGTGATAGCCACATCCAAATAGAGTTGCTGCTCGAACGATTGGATTATGAACCTGCTGCGAAATCTCGCTTGTATATTGCTCGGTCACGCTGCCAGTGTCGAGCGACGTGGCTACGGCAGCATCCTTGCTCGCGAGCGTTCTCATCGCTTTGGGAGTATTAAGGAAAAACCACTATGCGGAGAAGCGGCCCAGCGGACCGCTGGCGAGGCGCTAGCCCTTAAGCCGGAAACCAGCGGCCCTCCGCTAGAAACTCCTTTCGAAAGGATCCCTCCATGCCACGTCTTTGCCCTGCTATGATAATTGGACTTGCGGCAGTTATGGGAACCGCCGTCCCTGCCGACGATCCGCCGAAACCCCATCGAAATCTCGATGCCAAATCCCTGGTGGTTGGGCGTGGATGGTCTGGCGATAACTGGAAGTGACCAACCAGAGCAAAACTGCAATCACCAGCGAATTCGGTAAGACTTTTATGAACGATGCTGTGTCGTGGGGGTGTACCGCCGCCACAGCCAGCACCAATAGGATTCCCTCGGTGGTGTAGACAATCGACGACACAGCGTCCGATGCAAACACCGCCAGCGCGAACCGTTTGGTCAGGCGCTCCTCGACCGCATGGGACGTCTGTAGCGGTGGTCTAACCAGGAACCGTCCCAAGGCGTTCAGCACGGCAAGTGCTCCCGGTCCCGGAAATCCGCCGCTCGGCGATTCGGCAAGAATTCTGCGCGTTTCGAGTCGTTCGACGAATGTTTGGGTTTTCCTGTAGACTTCTTAGGTGGGCTGAGCATATATTAGATATGACGGATTAGTAATAGTCGGATGACTAGGCGAACAACAGCCCCCGCGGGCGGTTTGTCGACGAGTAAGCCGGCGTGAATGAACTTCCTGGGGGGGGAAGTTCTTTCACGCCGGCTTTTTTTGTGGCCAGAAACGAGCGCGATTCCCAGGAACGTTGCGGATCGACAAAGTGCAGGAAGCCACCGCCGCAGACGACTCATCCGAAGCATCTCTTCGCTGAAGCCCAGAGTGAATCGATTCGACCAATGGGGATGTCTATCCGACCGCTGGCTGGTGGTCTGTCGATGCGCTGCCGAGGCGGAGTATGCCGAGGACTCGGCTAAGTAGGACTTGCATTTCAATTGGTTGCCTGAATCGAACGATTCAGGGGAAAGGCATGAATTGAATCCACGACAGCTGCGGCTTGATTCGTTTTCGGAGTTCAACTCCGGCAAGACTTTAGGATCGAGTCAATGGAAGAGGGCGGGACGTGAAGACACCGTTTCGTTGAAAGGAGAAGCAATGGCGAGCCCAATTCTAAGCCGAAATGAACACGATCAAGAAACCAAGCGGGACTGCAGGTCGGACTTCGAACTACGCGAAGCCAACCGACACATGCACGTGTTTCTCGATTGGCTCGGACACGAATTACGCAGCCCCTTGGGCGCGATCAGCAACGCCTTGCAAATCCTTGAAGTGCAGGGAGACGATCCTGCCAAGCGAGAATGGATCCAGAACTTGATGCTCCGGCAGGTGCAATCCATCAATCGCCTCGTCGAGGATATGCGCGAAATTTCTCATGTCGAACATGGCAAGATCCAATTGCACAAACGGTTTCTGGATCTGAAGCAAGTGGTAGTTCGTGCGGTCGAGACGGTGCGTTCTTTCGTCGCGGAGCGCGGCCACCAACTTGAAGTCGTCCTGCCTTCGGAGCCCGTGGTCCTGGAAGCGGACCCGTCTCGGCTTGAGCAAATCGTGACGAATCTCTTGAACAATGCCGCCAAGTTCATGGAACCCGGCGGCCAGATATGGGTGATGGCGGAGTCGGACGACGGCGATGTCGTGTTGCGAGTCCGCGACAGCGGGATCGGAATTGATCCGGAGATGCTGCCACACGTTTTCGATCCATTCTGGCAGGTGGAGCGCGCCCTCCTTCATTCGCGCGGCGGATTGGGAATTGGCTTGGCGCTCGTTCAAAAGCTGGCGCAAATGCACGGAGGCAGTGCAAGCGCGCATAGCCAGGGATTAGGCTATGGCAGCGAATTCGTCGTGCGCTTACGCAGACCCTCCGCACACTGGAGGGAGACGGGCTAGCCGAGCGGACGGTGTACCTGGCCGTCCCGCCCAAGACCGACTACCGCCTGACCCCACTGGGCCTGCGGTTTCTTGAACCCATCGCCGCCCTTGCGGAGTGGGCCAAGTCCCACCAAAAGGACTTGAAGCCCATCTTCGTTCGAAGGAGCGAGGCGACCGGCAAAGCGGAGCCGAAGCCCGCCAAATAGGGCCAGCCCTCGATTTCATGGATGAGCAAATCCGCTGGCTCGAACCATACCGACCACGCCGACCCCTATCCAAAACACATTGAGGACGGTATATGCCCTGTCCTTCTTGATGATTGCGCACCAGGAAAGCATGACTGCATCGGTCGTGTTGAAGGCCCAGACGAACAGGAACGGGCTACTGGGTCCGAGCCAACTGACCAGCGAAAAGCTGAAGATCCTCATCAGCACACCGATCATCTCGATGGCCCGTAGATGTCGCTTCACAGCCGCGTTTAGCCGGCGAAATGGATTCATTCTTGACTCCTGTCCGGTTGATCGAGTTACTTACGGATCGTCCCATCACGCCGGGTGCGAGCTGTTGCGGGGCAGGGGTCGGGCAGGGCCGGCCATGGCTGCCCGGGTGAATTATCTAGTGGTAATAGGCCCTAGGAGTCAGCGCGAGGAGGCACGACGGAATTGCAATAACCACTGTGCGGCGATCCTCGTGAAGAACTGACCGAATAAATGCGGCCTGTCGGCCGTAGTGCTAATGAAGAGAGAACGAACGCCGGAGGAAATGACCATGATGCAACCACATGTCCCGCCCGAGCCATTGGTGGCCGAAGACCAACTCGCCCAGGCGTTCGATTCTGGCCGACGGGCCGGACTGGCGACGGCGGCAATGGCATTGAGCCTGGTCTCATTCCTCTCTCTGTTGGGCGCTGAGAAGGCACTCCTGGCCATCGCCCTGGCAATGATGGCGCGGCGCGGGTCCCAACCGGGCTCGGCCGGACGCCGACTCGCCACGGTGGCCATCGGCGTCGCCACCGTTTTCCTGGTGTCGATCGCGTTCATCCTCGTCGTGTTCTGGAAGGAGCTTGGGGATTTCGTCAACTACTTTCGGCAACTCTCCTGAAGGGGAGAGATCTCATGAGCCGGAAACCCGACGATGATCGCGATGACTTCCAGCAATGGGTGCAACCGCTGCTTGAGCAAGCCGCGGGTTACGCGTACTCGATCGTCGGGAATCACGCCGACGCGGAGGATGCTGTCCAGGAGGCGCTCTGGAAGGCGTATCGAGGACTCCACAGCTACGACCGCGCTCGCCCATTCAAGGGCTGGTGGTTCGCCATCGTTCGCAATTGCTGCCTGGACTTGTGTCAGCAACGGCGTACACGGCCGCGGACTGTGCCCATAGAGCATGCGCACCAAGTGGCGGCCCGCGCCGCCAAAGCGGCCGAACCGTTTCGAGAGGCGCTGGCTCAACTGACGCCACTGCTGCGGGAGATTCTGCAACTGCGGTACTTTGGCGGCTGCTCCTACCGCGATCTGGCCGAGGCCCTCGCGATCCCGGAGGGGACCGTGATGTCTCGCTTGTATGCCGCACGGCAGGCGCTGGCGGCCGTTTACGGAAAGGACTAGCGATGCTCCCAATCGAGCCCGCCGAGCTTTCGGCTTTCCTGGATGGCGAACTCCCTGCGCGACGCGCGGAAGAGATCCGTGCTGCACTCGCCCAGGATCCGGTACTGCGACAGTCTTACGAGTTGCTGGTCGCGCGCGATGGCGACTGGAATGCTCAGGCCGCAGCCGCGATGTTTCGGCCGCGGGTACGAATACCCCGTGCTCCAGTCGCGGGCCGCTTCGTGGCGGCGGCCGCGGTGATGCTCGGCCTGCTCTTGCTCCGCATCGCCTTGAAGGCCCTGCCGCCGCTCTACGGTGCGGGTCTGGAAGCGATGTTATTGGCGATCGTGGTCGGCTGGGGGTTGCGCCACATCATGCAAACCACCGACGCCGACCGCAGGCGGTATGTGTTGGCCTCAGATAGCTGAGCGGTTGCTCTGCATTTCGAACTCATTTCTTAAGTCAGGAGTCAATCAGATGAGGAACACCGTAGAGAACGCCGTCGGACGGGACGGCGGGCATTGGCGAACGGCTGCTTCATTGGCCACTCTCGTGCTGCTCGTGGCCCTCTCTGCGGGTCAGGTCCGGGCGGACGACCCTGCACCGGCCGCGAAGAAAAGCATCGAAGGGTACTGGCTCGGCACCCTCAAGCCCGGGGCCATCGAGATGCGGCTAGGGTTCCGGATCAGGAAGAACGGTGACGGCACTCTGACGGCAACCGGGGATAGCATCGACCAAGGAACCAAGGACCTCCCGGTCGAGACAGTGACGTTCGCGGACGACACGCTCACCTTGAAGATGCCCGATATGAAGGCCGTCTACACCGGCAAGCTCCAGCCGGACGGGGACACGATCAAGGGCGAACTGGAAAAGGGTGCCAAGATGCCTCTCGACCTCAAACGGCAGGACAAGCCGTTGGCGCTTAATCGCCCGCAGCTCCCGAAAAAGCCGTACCCCTATGCCGAGGAGGAGGTCACGTTCCCGAGCAAGGCAAAGGGCGTGACTCTGGCGGGGACGTTTACAAAGCCGAAGGGAAACGGGCGGTTCGCAGTGGCAGTACTCATCACCGGGTCTGGCCCGCAGGACCGGGACGAGTCGGTCATGGGTCACAAGCCGTTCCTGGTTCTGGCCGATTATCTGACCCGCCAGGGGATCGCCGTGTTGCGGTACGACGACCGTGGAATCGCGAAGTCCACCGGCGACTACCAGACGGCCACGTCCAGGGACTTCGCGGACGACACCGCCGGGGCGGTGGCCTACCTGATAGCTCGTAAGGATGTGGGAAAAATCGGGCTGATCGGACACAGCGAGGGTGGGATGATCGCCCCGATGGTGGCGGTCGAGTGCTCGGATGTGTCGTTCATCGTGCTCCTGGCTGGGCCGGGCACGCCGGGGGATGCGATCGTAGTCGCCCAAGCGCAGTTGATCGTCAAGGCGATGGGCGGCGACGAGAAGGCAATGGCCCGACAGAAGTCCCTCCATCAGAAACTCTTCGCCGTGGTGAGGGCGGAGGACGAGGCGAAAACGAAGGTGGCGATGGCGGACCTGGAAAAGGGGCTGTCCGACGCGGAGAAGGCGGGGGTTCGTGCCCAGGTTTCGCTCGTGGCCAGCCCGTGGTACAAGTACTTCCTGAGCTACGACCCGCGGCCGATGCTCGGCAAAGTAAGATGCCCGGTCCTCGCCCTCAACGGCGAGAAGGACCTCCAGGTGCCGGCGACGGAGAACCTCGCGGAGATTGAGAAGGCGGTGAGAGCCGGCGGGAACGCGGACGTGACGGTGAGGGAGTTACCCGGGCTGAACCACCTGTTCCAGCCAACGAAGACAGGTCTGCCGACCGAGTACGGGAACATCAAAACGACGTTTGCCCCCGCTGTTCTCGAAATGATCGCCGACTGGATTGCCAAGCGAACCGGGTCCGGCGAAAAGCCGTGAGCCTATTCGCCAGCGACTGAGGAGCTTGAGCCAATGCTCGTCTCATCCGGCTGACGGTGATAGATTGCCAACCAAGCATGATCGGGCAGGATAGGTCGGTCGATTGAATAACAAGTTCGGCTGATGTTCGAGGCTGAGTATGGCTGATCCAGCGGATGTCCGTGCGGTCCATGGCGTCGCAGACGTGGGATGCACAGGCGGATTAGAGTTGTGGGCTTGATCAATCGGGAAGCACCGCTTTGCAGCGGCCGCCATATGAGACCAAAATTATCCCAAGTGACTCCACTTCCCGCTTGCCTTCGGGCGCCAGAGAGGTAACTCAGTCACGCTTCCGGTAACTTCACTCTCTCGGAGCCTGACATGCGCATTCCGATTTGGGACCTCGACGAAAGCAAGATTCTGACCCGGCGCGAGCTGGCCGCTGTATTGGCGGACGTGCCGCGATCCGCGAATCAACGCCGCAACAGGATTATCGTTCGCCTGGCGTGCTGCTGCGGGCTGCGGGTGTCGGAAATCGCAGCATTGCGGACGGACGACGTCGTCGTTGGCGAGTCGCGACCACACCTGCGATTGCGGCGCGAGACAACCAAGGGGAAGCGGCCACGGAACGTACCACTTTGGTGGGACGCTGGCACACTGGCGGAACTGGGCGCGTGGAAGGCCCAACGTGCAGAGGATGGCGCGGGCGATCACGATCCATTTGTGTGCTCGGTTCAATCCAATCGGTATGGGGAATCGCTTCAGCGCGCCGCGATTCGACGCCGCTTCTTGTCCGCATGCAAAGTGCTGGGGCCGGAACGGCTGCAGAAGCTGACCATCCACCACGGACGGCACACATTTATTTCGCATGCGCTGGCTGGCGGTCGATCGTTGGCCGAGGTACGGGCTGCTGCGGGACACAGCAATGTGGCGGTAACAAGTGCGTATCTACATATCTTAGTGGACGACCAGGAGCCGATCGGCAGTCTGTTTCACTCTGCGTGAAAGCGCCTAGGCATGTCGGTCCGAGTCGCCACTGGCACGCTGCGGGCGGCTCGTAATCATGTCCGACACTGGTCACGCTTCAATCTTCAGCACCAACATGTTGCGTGCTCGATGCAAATGACCGATAACTTCGCGAATCGATTCGGCGCCCACAGTACGTGCCATCGCGAGGCAATCGTCAACGTGATTTTCCAGGATTTGAAGGGCACCGTGACCCAACTTCGGGGCCTTTATCGCGGCATTGATCATCTCGACCTTTCGTTTGCGGCCGCGCTTTCCCTTTCCGCCCTTTTTCATGTGGTTCTTGGCGTTGAACATCGCTTGCTTGACTCGATTGTCCGCTTCGATCTTGGGATGGTCCTTGCTGAATTGCGCGATGATCTCGTCATTCGAGCGAGTTCGTAGCCATTCAGGATGGTCATGGAAGTATTGTTTGAAGATGCCCTGTAGGCTCGGGCCTTTTCGCTTGGCCATGCGGGTCTCCCATCGGGTGCTCGGTACGAATACACGTCGGACTTTGTATTTCACGAGCGCGGCCAGGCAAAGGCGCTTTCAGAACGGCAGGTGGTTCGCCCCGATCGGCCCACATTGCGTCATTTACCGTTGAGCAGCCATTTCGCTTGCTCGACCGTGGCCGCGCTCACTCTCGAATTGGCCGCACGGAACTTCGATCATACCTGAAAAGTGACATGCGGCGATGGTGGAGCGAAGACGTGTGAATTCAAACTGCGACTGCGCCCCGAAGGCATTCGAGCGCTAGCTCATCGTTAGCGCGGACAAGGATCGCGAATGTGCCGGTGGGGAATCCACTACTGCCAACTCCCAGCGCTGTGATCCCGGCCAAGCCCAGTCGCTTGCTGACTCGAGACCAATCCAACTCGGGACCAAATACCGCGTACACACCAAGTTCGTCCGTTTCAACTAAACCGCTTGTTGGCCTGCAGGTTGTGGCTGCGAGTTCTCGTGCCCACATGCAGGACTTGTCGGCGTAGCTTGGTGCGGACATCGATTTCCCTGTTTCTTGCGGTCGTTCGGTTCATTATACCGTTGCCAACGTGCCCCATGACGGTGTGCCCTTGCGCACATCCTAAACGCTCGCCCGAATCGCCCCTTATTTGTCGCTCTTAGACAACCGCCTCAATGCACTGCGGTGAATCTGTCTTCGGCGAGTTCACGACCGTCGATACTTCATTCTCGACCAAAAACGACTTGGGCGCCGGCTTGAGCAGTTCCCCCGCAGCGTCGATCGTGACGTCACCTGGCTTGATCCACCGATCCGCGGCGAGACCGGTCAAAATCACCGGCATGCGATCGTGGAATGGCTTGACGACTTCGTTCGCTTCGGTCGTAACGATTGTGCATGTTTCGACAGCTTCGCCCTTCTCCGGTTCCCATCGCTCCCATAATCCCGCAAACACGAATGGCTTGCGATCCTTGCGATGAAACCAGTGCGGCCGTTTCAGCTTCCCTTCTTTCTTCCACTCGAAGAACCCGTCAGCCGGAATGATGCAACGTCGTTTCTTGAACGCCGAGCGAAATGACGGCTTCTGTGCGGCCGTCTCGCCGCGAGCATTGATGAGGGAATAGGCAATCTTCGGATCGGTCGCCCAGCTTGGAATCAAGCCCCAGCGAAGTAGAACCGCTTCGCGCTTGCCAGCGTCGTTCACCCGAGCGGCGAGTAGGTTTTGCGACGGGGCCGCGTTGTAACGCGGGCGATAGTCCGGCGGGATGGCGATGCCGAGCAGTTCGGCGACTTCCGCAGCGGCAACGGTGATGGTGAATCGTCCGCACATGAAAAGCCCCCCACGTCGGCGGTCATTGTAGAGCTGGAAATGAGCCGATTCGGCAAGCTGCCTGGTTGTGAGACACCGGTCATTTCTCGAATAATGATCCGCTGTACACTATAATCGGAAACGGAGTTCCATTCGTGTTCAGCAGGACCGGTTGCCATGCTGCCGCGGTTCGCACCAGGCCCATACGTTGGCCGCGTTTGCCACTTCTACACAAAGGGACCGAAGAACAACGGCCCACACGCGGCGATCATAACGCGAATTTGGGCCGACATTATCAGCATTACTGTCTTCGGCGGTTCGGGAACGATCGTGGCGCCGCAATCGGCTCAGCGTTGGGTGTCGCCGCAACAGGCGCAAGCTGACGGCGGCGTGACATGGCTGCCGCACGAGGAGCGGCAGCGACACGAAGAGGAAAACTTTGGGCGGCGTTAATGGCCGGTCTATGCGATCCTGACCGACGTTTCGCGAATGCCTGCCGTGCGGCGCGTGGTTCGGCCGTCCGGAAGCCCGGCGAAATTCAAACTGAGAAACTGCCGGAGTCTACGGCCCGTCCGCAGTACGCCTATTAGCATTCGAGGCCATATTTGGGTTAGGCACAGTCGGCCGGCGATCTATCGCCGCGCCTGACACGCTGGAAACACCTGGGAGCGACCAGATACCGACGGCACTCAATACGATGATGATCCCGCCGAGCACCCACAGGTCAATCTGCACTGCATGGTCCAGCTGCTGCAACACGTGTTCCACCTTTGTGCGGACCAAGAACCCCTCTGCTTGTTCGGCAGGCAAGTACAACCGCAGCTGAAAGGGAGCCAAGCCAGGCGCGAGCACTCCCGCCAGGACGAGCGCAATCCCGATGCCGAGCAAGCCAAAGAGCATCAGACGGGTGAGTCGAGCCTCCTTCATACGCCTGCCCTCCACCGCCGAACGACACGCTCTCCACCCGTCGCGGCGAGCTTGGGCAACGCGAGCATACCTAAAGCGATGAATGCGGTTCGCATACTTCACCCTCGGCAATGGACATCGCTTGAAGTGTGCCCGCGCGATCAAGGTTTGGCAAGCTCGAGTGTGCCGGGGGATTAGATCGTCGGGACGGTCGCCGTCGAGTTTCGGGACCGTGCCCGTCGAGCAGCGGAAGTGAAAGCGGAGTTGGACGCGATG
>Ga0207125_10046_pt2 | contig 14520 bp, 12 predicted proteins | sample Alteio_BWMinHeat_19_FD_153556 | JGI IMG/M metagenome (GOLD analysis project Ga0207125, IMG submission 153556) | Enriched cells from forest soil in Barre Woods Harvard Forest LTER site, Petersham, Massachusetts, United States -... | ecosystem: Environmental > Terrestrial > Soil > Temperate forest >...
GAGACGTCAAGCTTGCCCGCCAAGATTGGATCGGCGCGCATGAAGTTGCCGACGCCATTCGCCGCCTCGACGACAAGAGCGGTACCGCCGATCAGCTGGCAGGATGGGCTTTCAGCGGCGAGAAGAAATTCGACGACAGTCTGGCTGTGCTGCATAGCGTTTACGCGGCCAGACCAGGCGCCGCGCAACCGTTGGCGGCGCTCGTCATCGTCTATTTGCAGTCGCAGCAGGTCGATAAGGCAGAGGCACTGCTTAACGAGGCGTTGAAAGCCAATCCGGAAAATGCCGAAGCGCTTGTGCTGGTGGGCTCGATCGCGCTCGCGAAAAACGATCCGAAAGAAGCCGCCGCGAAATTTGAGGGCGCGATCAAACAAAAGCCGAAGGATATTGCCGGCTATCGGGCGCTGGCTGATTTTTACGTCCGTCAAAATAAACCGGATGAGGCCATCAAAATCATTCGTGCCGGGCTCCAACAGCAGCCGGATAATTTTGCACTTCACCTGAACCTCGCCGACCTGTTGGTGGCAAATCGGGAATACGAGCCTGCGATCGCAGAAAATGAATCACTGTTGAAAGAGCAGCCTGGCTCGATGATCGTCGCCAACAATTTGGCAACATTGCTGGCGGACCATCGCACCGACAAAGAGAGTTTGGAACGAGCAAATTCGATTGCGGTTCTGCTTGTGAAATCCCCGATCCCGCAATTTAAGGATACCTTGGGTTGGGTGACCTATCAGCGCGGCGACGCTGCGGCCGCAGTCACGATGCTCGAAGAAGCCGTCGCCCAACTACCCGATGTTGCCTCGGTGCATTACCACCTCGGCATGAGCTACATGGCAACCAGACAAGGCGCCAAGGCATCAGAACAGTTCAACAAGGCTCACGAACTGGCGGGAAACAATACTGAACTGCAAACCAAGATCGATGCCGCAGTCAAACGCCTGTCAGAAAAACCAAACAATCTTTAATCGGGCGCAACTTTGAGCGACGGCGGGGTTTCAAGGTGCCCTCGCCTCGATGCGCTCCAGTCGCGTTGGCAGTGCTTCGAGCCAATCCTTAAGATCGCGGGTGAGCGAGCCCTGCGCGGCCCAGCGGGCGCCGCGGCGGCAAAGTCGCACCGCCATATCGAGCGTGACCCCGACATTGTCCTGATCGAGACATTGTTGCAGGTCCCACCACGGACCGGCGCCCTTTTCACGCAGGATCAGTCCCAGCCGCATGCCGCAGTGGAGCGCGCCGAACGTCATCAGATAATCATGCGCCGCATCCGGTGATAATCCGTTGAGAAATAATGGAAGGAACCGTTCAATCAGCCGCGCTTCCAGGTCTGGCCGGTCGGCGATGTATTCATCGCAGAGCAACCAAACCAAGTCATCGAGCGGATGACGGGCGCCGCAGTGCTCCCAGTCAAACCACGCCACCGAGGCGTCAGGTCGAGCAATAGCATTGGCGGGACGGGCATCCCATTTGATGAATGTGGGCTGGCGTGGACGTAGCTGCTCGATCAGGCGGTCGGTCGGTAACGCCGGCGCGGGCGATTGCAGCTGCTGGCCCAGGCGTGTTGCGCCGGTGGCAAGCGTCATCAGCCAGTCGGTTTGCGTTCCGATTACCATCAGGTGCCGATTAAGGTCCGACCCCCGTCCGGCCTGTTGTGCGGCCGCTATTCCTGCGATGGCATTTGCCAATAAGACTTCGCCATCGGCTTCACCCACCGTAGCGAGCGTTTGCGTCAAGCGTTGTACGCCAAGATCTTCCTGGATCAGCCAGGCGCCGTCGAAGGCGATAACCTGCGGCACCGGTGCGCCCTGATCTCCCAGTGTGCGCAAGACCTCGGCTTCGAGCCGCGTCCGCTCGGGTTTGAGGCGGTGCGTTGCGATCACGCTGCGATCTTTGAGAAACACCCGCACCGAGCCGCGCTTGGCACCGCCCGGACGCTCAATACGTAGCACGCTCGCGCCCAACAGGCGCTCACAGATGGCTGCAGCTCCTTCGGATGGTCCGGTCAAGTGCCCCGCCTCCCGACGGTCCGCACGTCGGCCAAAAAACAAAATTGCAAGACCCCACCGCCGCAGGCGGCAGAATCTTGCAATCTCACATCACGTCACGACTTCACTCAGCGCCAAAGACCGAACAAGTAACTCATCATTCGATCGCCTCGTCAGCGCCGCTGAGCATTAAAGTCGTTCAACCGACATGGAAGTCATTCGCAGTCAGGGCAGCCGTGTGGACGTCCAGCGTGATCGTATCTTTCGGGTCAAGGTGTATTTGTGCGGTCCCGCCCGGCCCGGTATCGTGGGTGCGAGCCAGAAGCTGAGCGTCCATTTGCGCCTGAGTGCCCGACAAGCCAATGGCGGCCGCCAAAGCCGAGGAGATGTCAATCACGTCATGGCCTGGGATTGAGCCTGGATTGAAATGATTGATCGTGACCTCATCTATCGTACCTGGCGTGGTCTGATCGAATATGAAGGAATCATTATTGTGACCAACGCCGACCGTGACTGCGTCAGACTTTCCGATATGAATCTTGTCGTTGCTTCCATTGCCGAGCGTGATCGTATCGTTTGCACCGAAAGACCACACCTCGTCATTACTGCCACCGGTTTCGGCATGCCCGTTGAGATAGTCGATAAAGATCGTGTTGTTATTGCCGTCGGTGCTCACTTGGGCACCGCCGCCGTTACCGACGGTGATCAGATTATTGCCGCCGGAATTGACGACAGTCACCGCATCATTAGCGCCGTTGCCGAGCGTGATGGTATTATTATGACCGCCAGAGCTTCCGCCGGAATGGCCGCCGGAGTTTCCGCAGGAATTCCCGCCGGAGCCACCGCTGGAATGACCGCCAGAGCCCCCGCCAGAATGGCCACCGGAGCCGCCGCCGGAACCTCCGCCGGGACCCGTAACATACACGGTATCACCAACGCCGTTGCCGAGCGTGATCGTGCTGTGTTGGCCGGCGGTCACTCTGTCGAAGGCGCCGTCGCCCATTGTGACGGTGCTGTTTTGGCCAACTACTGCAAAGTCAGTACTGCCATCGCCCATTTTGATGCAGGCGTTGTTGCCCGCCGATAACACCTGGGCATCGTCCCCGTTACCGATGGTGATGTGGGCGTTATCGCCCGTCGTAATGCTGGCATTGGCTCCGTGGGTCAGATTGATTGTCTCATTGTTGCCATAGGCAAAAACGTTGTCGCCGTCGCCGTTGCCAAGATTGAGTGTAGCGTTGTTGCCCCAAACAGTGACGGTGTTGAAATTGCCGCTGGCATTCACAATGTCATAGTTACCATGGCCGCCGGAGCCGCCGCCGGGACCGGAGCCAAGTGAGATCACGCGAAAATTGCCGCTGGCATTGACGATGTCATTATTGCCATTGCCGAGCGTGATGCCGTACGAGGGGTTGATCAGACCGTTGTCGTCGCCGGTAATGTAGGAGTCCACGCGGTCATTGTTACCGTTGCCGAGCGTAATGATGTCACTGACGCCGTTGGCGGTAACAAAGTCATTGTTACCGTTGCCGAGTGTGATGGTATCGCCCATGCCGTTGGCGGTGACGGTGTCATTGTTGCCATTGCCAACGGTGATGGTGTCGTGGAAGCCGTTAGCCGTTACAGTGTCATTGTTACCGTTGCCAACTATGATTGTGTCGTTGGGATTATTGTCAGTTACCGTCTGATTATTACCGTTGCCGCGTGTGATAGTTGCCATTGTCGATTGCCCCCACTACCTAACTTTGTTACGGACTTGCCAAATCACTTTGAGCCGAGATTTCCGCGCTCGCTTGCCAGCTCATGCCAGTCGCATCGTCTCGGCTCTATCCCCTAGCCGCAATGCCATGGCTGTTAATTGAAACTGATACTAACTCCTCTGACAGCCGATGACGATAAACCGCGTCGGACCGTTTGACTTTAACCTTAAGTGCCCCCGCCGAACATTCGTCACAGACGCTGCGTCTCCTGCAACGCGCGGCCGATCGTTAACGTCCAAAAATTCTTAAATTAGGAAGCGAGCGTGTTGTTAGGCGGCCGCCCCAGCAATCGCGCTTTTCCGCTTCCGTCGCCAGCCGAATAGACCCACCATCGCACCAAGGCCCGTTGTAAAAAGCACAAGGGCGCCCGGAAGTGGCGTTGCCACCGGCGCATTGATCACCATTCCGGAAGCGATCGCGATGTCGGTGGTGCCGCCGCCGAACACGCGTCCGGTCAAAACGGCATTACCCGCTGAAATGGTGCCGTTCGGGTCGAGAAAGTCACCCGCAAGCGCAGCACCATTGGCACTCAGCGTCAGCGTATGGTTGGTGCCGATGACGTTAAATAGCACCTGATCCGCAGTGAGCCCGTTGAGGATAATCTTGCCGCCGAACGCCGCGTTTTGATTGATGTTAAAGACGACGGAGTTGCCTGCCAGGCCGGTGTCTTGCTTAATGGTCAGCGTTGAACCAGTGGTGAAGCTCAACGAAGTGATGTTGAACACCCGGTTGCCCATTCCATCCAAAACGCCACTCGATGCGTTGATCGTCTTGGAGGCACCATTTCCGATATTGATCGCAACATTTGTGGCACTCTCGCTACCCAATTGGGTCGAGAGGGTGTTAAGTGAATTCAGGGTGGTCTGCACGATCGACTGATTAAAGAGCGCTCCGCCGCTGACCGAAACGCCGGAATTGGTATGGTACTGTCCGGTGTTGGCCGCCGAGAACTGAACATTGCCGTAGATGTGACAAATGTTACCGGTGCTGGCGCAGCCGCCCGACGGCAGAAAACTTCCGGTCCCGCCGATGCCGATATTGCCGGTGATGGTGGAATTGGCAAAATTGACGGGGGCACCGCTCTTGCCTTCGTCAAGAACCGCGTAGTTTGTCGCGGCGCCCGACACGACAAAGTAAGCAGCGCGAGCCTGCGTTGAAGCCAAGCCGATGCTCAAGACCGCTATGGCCGAAGCCACACCGATAAACTTTGCCTTCATACGCCACTCTTCTGGTCGCAGATTTTTATTTGGTCGCAGATTTTTAAAAGAGCTTCCCCTTGTAGTATTGATAGCACAACAAAATGGCCCAGTACCAGAACTTACCATTGTCGCTAATCGCGGTTTTTTCCACAATTACCGGGCCAAAATATTGGTTGCGCTCAATTTTACCCTGGAAAAGCGGGGCAAGCTGCAAATAGAGGCGTTGCTATATTACATCGTGAATCGATCCGGACCTTGAGCAAACCCATACCACTATGGGCTTATTATTTGGGCCCGGTGACTGTTATATGCTCAATACATGCCTCCTGTTGCGCGGTCGCTAGCAAGACTTCGGATCGACCCCCCGCTTTACCTTAACGCCGGCTTCCCATAGTGCTGGCCTACTGGTCGTGCCACGTCATTGCGAGATGATGGAGGGGCTATGTCGCTGCAATTCCCAGACGTGCAGGCGATTTTAGGGTGGGTTCTGCATGTTCCCGATAGCTACGAAATGTTGTGGTGGATTTTGCTGTGCGTCTGCTGGTTCGGCTATTTCATTGAACGCCGATTGAAAAGCATTCAGCAGCAACTGGCTGTCACGGCCAGCAAAGACTCTAAAGCAGGCTAGACACCTGATCGCGGGTGACACGTCATCGCGCGCCGACCCAGGCGATCTCAACCCCAATGCCTATAGTTCTGCCGATCGCTTCTTACGGCGCTGGACGCCCTGGCGATACCTATTTGGCGTCGGGCAAGGCATTTCCGACATACCGCCAAGCGGGTCACTGACAAAACAAGCTTCATAGCGGACCCGCTGGTCTGTGCAGGGCACCTGCCAAAGCTCACCGCTCATATTGCGGTAGTAGCAGGCCTGAGGCTTGACCAGAGCGCCAATGACGCCGCCGGTCACCGCGCCAATCGCCGCGCCGGCCCATAGTCCGGTCGGACCGCTAGTCGCTGAGCCAACCAGCGCACCGACGCCCGCACCGACCCCGGCACCGACCAACGCCTGACGATCGCGGTCTGGCGCTGAAGCGCAGCCAGACAGCAGTATCGCCGCCAATGCGACAACCGAAAGCCCGCGCACCTTGCCCCCATGCGAATCACTTCGCTGGTAATTACGCGCTAAGAGCAAATTATTGCAATATCGGATTGTTAGCTTGAACAGATCTCTTAGTGTTTTCTTAATCCCAAATCAACCAGCGGAAATTGAACGTTGGTCGCAATTCATTATCCAAGATCTGTTTTCGCCGCTGACGCTGCTTTTTTGTGGTATCCGGATTTATAGTAATAATAATACGCACTCGACGTATCGGTCGATTTGTTCACGACCACCTGCACGATCGGTGTCAATTCAAGATATTTATTGCATTTTTTGATTTCTGCGACCGTCGTGCCGCCGATCGCCGTGACAAAGACCACGCAATCAATTTGCGGAAGAATGGTGAGGACGTCGTCGCCGGTCAATATCGGCGGCAGGTCGACGATCACCGTATAGTCCCGGAAGTCTCTCCTGATGTCTTGCAAGAGGGTGGTCATTGCACGTGACGCCATCAATTCAGACGAATTGAGCTTCGGCCGGTCGGTCGGCAGTAGCAAGATCTGCTCATTCCTGATGCTGGCTTTGATAATCGCGCTTGGCAGATCACAGCGTCCTTCGATGATACTGACCAAATCGTGGCCATGATCGAATTCGATCCCGAGATAGTTGGCGACCTGCGGTTTCTGGATATCCATGTCAACCAAAAACGCATGCCGTTCCGGTTGACGCGCGATACTCAAGGCTAGATTGATTGCGATGACGGATTTTCCACAGCCCGGTGTCGGCGACGTTACGCCGATAATCTGCCAAGACTTCTTGTCCATGGACTGCAGCACCTGGGTGCGCAAAACATCAAAGGATTTTGACCGTGGATTGGCGATATCGTGTGAAATAATTCTGTTCAATTCCAGGTGCGCGCCGTTGAGGACCGCTTCGTTGGTGAGCGATCGAGCAGGCTTCGCGGTACCCGCATTTGCTGGCTGTGGTGGCTGCTGGGGTTGCGGTTGCAGCGATGACGCAGGCGCTTGCACCGGCGACTCGCTATTCGCGAGACGCGATGCTTTGGCACGCTCAACTGCTTGTCGGATGTGTTCCATAGGCTTTTCGATTGATGTTCTGACGGTTTAACGCAACAGCCTGACCATCACTTGGTCAAACAGGACATCAAGCGGTGGTAGAATAAAGATGACAGCAACCGCTGCGGCCACGATCAGCGCCGCTACAACTGCGCTACCCCCGATAATCTTGATTTTGCGTCGTCGCACCTCACTCGGCGTGACAATATAGGGAATTGTTACGATCAATTGACTATCGATGAGAGAAAACAGATCTTCGCTGCGGCGGATCGAACGATTGAGCACTTCGGCGGCAAAGGCCAATCCACCACCGGCCATCGCGGCAAAAATCATGACCATCGTATACATCTTTTTCTTGTTCGGCCTGATCGGGTCATCCGGCAGCGTTGGTTGTTCGATCACTTCCAATCGCTCCGAATGCTGGTCCTTTTGCAGGTTTTCGCCAAGACGAGCGGCCGAGAGTTTCTGGGTGGCGTTGTTGAGCTCCGCCCGCAAGCCGATCCGTTGTGTCTCGAGCGTATCAATGTTCGTCTCGGCCGCAATCGCCGCAGCCTTGGGATTCTGCTCCGCGTCTTTTTTTGCATCTTTTGCAGTATCCGATTTGCCGTCCGTCAAAGCCGCGCCTTTCTCGAACGCTTCAATCTTTCGCTTGAGCGCGCGAATATCCGGATGCTGCTCTGAATAACTTGCACTCTTGACGATAAGCTCGGCCCGCAGCATGGCGAGCGCCCGTGCATCATCAGCCTTCGTTGTATCGATTAAAATGCCCGTATTGGCCTGTTTGACTTTGGTAATTTGGTCGTTGATCAGACCGAGATCGGCCTCAAGACGCTTCGCCTCACGCTCCAGAAATTTGGTGGTTTGCGCCGCAAATTCGGTGCGTGACCGCACGTCCTCATTGAGGATCATGGTAACTAGTTCGTTCGCTACCCGCATGGCAATTTGCGGCTTTTCGTATTCAAAGCCGACTTTAAAGGCGATCGCGTCCTTTCGGCCGCCATCGCTCGCTGTGACCTGGCGATCTTCGGCCGGCTTAATTTGCGCTCTATCTCGGATGAAATCGACCAGTTCAGTTCCGGACATCCGCTCTTCCCAACCCGCGGTCAGTCGGTATTTTTTTGCCAGCGCCAGCAGGTTATCCCGGGTCATGATGCGCTGCTGGATGACCTTGATGCGGTCACTCGCCAGCGCCGCGACCGTGGGGCGAACCAGATCAGAGGGAATTTCCTGCGCGGACACCAGGATCGTGCCCTGCGATAGATATCGCCCTGGCCATATGAAGGTGATTAAGGATCCGACGCCTGCTACCAGCACGAACGGAATGAGAAAATAAAACGCGCGACGTTTTGCAATTCCATAGAAATACGCGAGGTCGAGCGGTGAGGTGTGATCCTCGTCAGGAAGACCTGTCCGAAATTGTCTTTCGAGCATTATTGCCCCAAGTCACAGTCAGCAGAGAAAAAGATCGAAGACTAACACAACGGACTAACGGCCCGCCCCGATCGCCCTATGTCATGGCGTTCTCAACCGGATCTGATCGGTTCCACAAGACGTTACAGCAAAACCGCGATTCAAATAAGGCCCCCCATTCGGCCAATAATATTTCCGGTTAATCAGGCCGCAGCGTAAAACATTTTGGCGTTCGGATGATCTGCGTTGCTGCGCCGGCCTCTGTAAAAGCTTCCAAAAACCCTGCGTAAAACAACGCATTCGGCTATTGGGCCCAATTCCTATCCGGCGTGGCGGCGCGAGTTTGGTGGGCACAGGGCGATTAACCACCCGATGCCTTTGAACCGCCAAAAGTGCAGTTCAACTAGCCTCGCCTGCGTGGGCCACCTAAATTCGGGGTGTACGACACCCTGGTCGCAATCGTTTTGTTGCGGCCGATAAGAGGCAACCCGGCGATTGAGGATCACTGATGTACGAGGTGCATTACGGGTTGCGAGAAAAGCCATTCTCAATATCGCCCGATCCGGATCTAATTTTTTGGGGTCAAGCTCACCGCCTGGCATTTTCCATGCTTGAGTTTGGCGTGATGAACAACGCCGAGTTCACCGTAATTACCGGCTGTGTTGGTTCAGGAAAGACCACCCTGGTCCGGCATCTCTTAAGAAAAATCGACCGAACGGTCACTCATGTTGGGTTGATCTCCAATACACCGCGAGAGAGAGAAGAACTGCTGCAATCAATCATGGTGGCCATGAACTTACCCGTCGAGGGCCCACCACCCGTATTGATTAAAAAGTTTCAAGACTTCCTAGCCGCCCAATACGGGAAGGGAAGCCGAACCATCTTGATCGTCGATGAAGCCCACAATTTGGGCGAGGAGGCGCTGGAAGAGCTTCGAATGTTATCGAATATCAATGTCGATAAATATCAGCTTCTGCAATTGATCTTAGTGGGACAGTCGCAGCTCAAAGACACTTTGCGTAGGCCACAATTGCTCCAATTTGCCCAACGGGTATCCTCGGGCTTTGATCTCAAACCGCTCGCTCAAACCGAAGTCGCGCAATACATCACGTTTCGTCTCAACGCGGTCGGATCGCGCGTTGAGCTGTTCTCGAATGAGGCTTGTAACATCATCGCGCAGGCTAGTTCTGGCATTCCCCGCGTGATCAACATTCTCTGCGATACCGCGCTGGTCTATGGCTTCTCCGCCGGAGCCGATCGAATCACCGGGGAGTTGGCCCGAGCGGTGATCGAGGACAAGAATAATTTTGGGTTTTTGCACACAAATAATTCTTCGGCCGCCTTTTGAACGGGTTGACCCCAGTGATGAACTGGCCGATCTCTCAACACAGTAAAGGAGGTAGTTGAGTCGTAGGCAAATCCATTGCCCGGAGTGGAGAATTTGATGCGCGCACTCTTGGTATCGTTATTTTGTTGCGGGTTTTGGACCCAAGCTATCGCGCAAGTTGAACCTTTGCGCCCCGGCGACACCCTCCAGATTTCAGTTTGGCAGGATCCAAAGCTCGATCGCAGAGTCGTGGTCGGCAATGATGGAATGATTGCATTCCCGTTGGCAGGGCACATTAAAGCAGGCGGACTGACGCCGGAAGCGCTTGAACAAGCGCTGGTGGCCCGGCTGCAGAAAAGCTATTCAGAAAAACTAGATATTACCGTTTCGTTGGCCGACGTCCGCAAGGAGAAGAATCCAGAAGACGACGAAACCAAGTCAAGAATTTTCGTCACCGGCGAAGTGGCAAAACCCGGGTCTTATCTGCTCAAGCCTGCCACCAATGTGATGCAAGGCATCGTGCAGGCGGGCGGACTGGGGCCCTTCGCCGCAAGCCAACGCATTCAGCTTCACCGGAAAATCAAAGGCCTCGATACAATTTTTACATTCGATTTTCGCGCCTACGAATCTGGCAGAGTGGCGACCGACAACATCAATCTTCAACCCGGCGATATCATTATCGTTCCTGAACGAGGCCTGTTCGAATGACGTGCGTGGTTAGACTGCAACCGCCGCGAATAGGTCCGGAGGATCGTGAAAACAACAATTTCGCTGGCTTCCCTCTGCTTGAGCTTTTTCGCATCCGCCGCCTTTGCCGCTGACGTCTCTGTCAAAGGCCGCCTCGATGAGACGGTTGATGCGAGCAATAACTATTTCCTGTCAAATTCGCCGAGCGGCCATACCATCAAATTGTTAAATTCGCTCAATCTCAATGCTCTAGCTGCTACCCCCACCACCCGTTACTCGCTCGACACCAATGCGAGTTATTATAACTATTATGGTCCGGGAGCTGCAGACACGCCGGTGACGTGGGGAATACCGCTCGATGCCAAGTTCAACGTCGACCACACCGACAAACTCAGCAAGTATAATTTTGTAACCTCGTGGCAACGCGCCGACGTCGCGACCACGGCCCTGGCACAAACCGGCACATTCATCGGGCGAGGTACCATCAACACTTATAATGTCGGCGGCGGGGTCACCCGCGACCTCAACCGCCTTGATTCGATTTCACTGTCGACTCGTGAAACGACGGCGTCTTATTCCGATCCCAATCAGACGCCCTATCGTGACTATGCAATCACCGGGGCCTGGAACCATCGCCTGACTGCAACGACCACCTTGACCCAGTCGCTCAATGTCGACTGGTTTATCGCAGAGAATTTTGCCAACAGTCAGAGGCTGTTCTGGAATCCGATGACTGGGCTGCAAACACAGCTGTCGAGTCGTCTGAGTTTCAACGGATCGGTCGGCATGGCCTTCGTCAATGCCTGGCAAAATGGCACCGTGCAATCGACGGTTCCAACTGCGAACACATTATTTCAACCGACTGCCGGAACATCCAATGGATGGACGGGAAATACGGCGTTAAATTACAAATTATTGAAGACCACCCATGTCTCATTCACGGCAACGCACTCGATCACGCCAACAGTTTTTGGGCAGCTGCAAAAAATAGATTCGGTCGGATTGACCCTCAATCACGATATCAGTCGTTCAGCTAATCTGGCACTGCTCACTCAATTTTCCCATCTAACCATCGCCGCAACCGCAGCGACCCCGGCGGCTACGTCGGATTTTTTCACAGCATCCGCACGATACGGTTACAAGTTGACCCGCGACTGGCGCAGCAGCCTCGCCTATACTTACCGCCAGGGAAATAGCCAAACCGGCCTGGTGAGAGCGAGTACCATATCATTCGTGTTGACGCGGGATTTCACGGTGTACGGCAAACCGCCGCCTGAGGTTAAGAAAACCTCGACCGAAGAAGCTCAAGAAGTCCTGCAACGGGCCGAGCAGGCCTTGCCGACCCTGGCGCCATATTGAGTTTAAGAGCGCCCGGCCCGATCTTAAACCGACTGCCTAATTTTTTGCCGTGTCTGCCAAACGCTGAACTGCGGCGTCGAGCTTCGCCTGCAGCTCGGTATCATTGGGCGCTAGCGCGCGGGCCTTGTCGAATTGTTCTGATGCCTTGGCGCCCTGCTTGGTTGAAAGGTAACCCATGCCCAGATGGTAATGAACCATCGCGACATTGGGCAGTTCGCGGACCGCACTTTCGAGCAAGGCAACGGCTGCGGTGTAATTGCCGCGCTGATAGGCGACCCAGCCCAGCGTATCCTTGAATTGTGGGATCTGCGATTTCGTCAGCAACACCGCAAGTGAATTGGCCCGCTCCAAACTGGCTTGGTCGGTGCGATGGTCGGCCAGCATACTGGCCAGATTATTGGCGACAATCATCGAACCAGGCTGTTCTTTCAACATGGTCTCGTATTCGGCAATGGCTGCGTCGTAGTCTCGTTTTAACTCCAATAGGCCCGCTAAGGTCAGCCGTAGAGCGAAACTTTGCGGTTGTTGTCCAAGCCCTGCCCGAATGATGCTGAGGGCATCATCCTGTTTGTTTTGGCGAATGTAAAGATCGGCCAGCGCCCGATAGCCAATAATATCTTTAGGTTTCTGATTGATCGCAGCTAAAAAATTTGTGGCGGCTCCCTGGGAATCGTTTTTGGCAAGCGCGATCGAACCCAACAGTACCAAAGCTTCGGCGTTGTCGGGATTGGCCTTTAGCGCCGCATTGACCAGGGCCTCGGCCTTATCGACCTGCTGCGACTGCAGATAGACGCCGACCAGCGCCGCCATTGGCTGCACGGCATTGGGATTGGCGGCATAGACACCTTGCAATATCGCCAGACTATCGTCGAATTTTTTCTCGCCGCTGAAGGCGGTTGCATTGATTTGATTGGCGACGTCGCTCTTGTCGTCTAAGCGGCGAATGGCATTGGCAACCTCATGCGCGCCGGCCCAGTCTTGGCGAGCGAGTTTGAGTTGTGCCAAAGCCGACAACACCGGCAGGCTATTGGGATTGCGGTTGGCGAGATCGGTGACCAGGTTTGCTGCCTGCTCATTCAGTCCACGCCGTCGTAAAAAGGCGGCGTAATTCAAGCCCACGGTCGGGGCATAATTCGATGCCTTGGTCGCATCAAATAGCGCCTTATCGGCAAGTTCAATCGAGCCACTGCGCTCATAGGCGATCGCCAAACTTGCTAAGAGTTCAGGTGACCGCGGCTGATCATTGAGTGCGGCACGAAGATCGGCAATAGCATCTTCGATCTGACCGCGGTCGATCCGAATCGAAGCCCGCAGTCTCAGGCCGTTGGTGTTGCGACCGTCCTGGCGAAGAATGTCGGTAATCAAGGGCTCAGCCGCCGCAACATTATTCTGGCTCAGATCCATTTCAGCGAGCGCCGTGCGGGCCGCCTGAATATCCTCCGGCGCGCCGGGACTGCTGATGATCTGCTCTAACAGTTTCGTGCTGTCGGCCACATTGCCTTGGGCAAAATCAAATCGAGCCAATGCCAGCTTATAGGGCAACACTTTTCCTCCCGCATCGATGCGGGCAACAAGTTCATTGCGTGCTGCCGCCGGGCCTTCCAATGTGCCAAGAAGACTAACCAGGCCCAGTCCGGCATTGGAGTCAGCCGGGTCGGCAGCGACAACGGCGCGCTGCTCCTTGATGGCATCATCTGGGCGCTTGTGCGCGATAAGAAACCTGATCAATTGTGCGCGGAACGCAGGCTCCTTAGGGTAGAGATCGATGAGTTTGCGCAGCAGCCCCTCTGCCTGCGCAAGATCGCCCGTGCGATCGAAAATATTAATCTTCAGAAATAAAATACCAAGATCGTCATTACGCGTCTCGGACACATTGGCGAGCGCGCGTAGCGCGCCGTCAGGATCGCCTTGCGAAAACTTCTGAACCGCCAAAACGACATTGGCGTCGGCGTTCTGAGGTTCGATCTCGAGCGCTTGTTGTGCGGTCCGAATGGCTCCGTCGGTATCTTTGAGTCGGAACAGAATGGCTGATTTAAGGGCCAGAATGCCGGCGTTTTGCGGCTCCAACTCCAGTGCGCCGTCGGTCATCTTCAGGGCTTGATCGACATTGCCGGCGACCAGAAGCAGCCTGGCCAGCCGTAACCTCGCCTCAACATCTTTTGGATCAAATTCGACAACCCTTCGCAGATTTGCGGTTAGCGCTGGCCAGTTGCGGTCGTGCTCATCGATCTGAGTGAGCCCTCGCCAGGCCTCGACCATTTTGTCTTTGAGTTGCACGGCATTTCGCAATTCAATGCGGGCTTTGACAAAGTCTTGCTTGGCCAGATAGCTCATGCCGCTCTCGTAATAATTCTGCGCACGCTGGTCACGCGAACCACGTTTCACCACCAAAGCCACCGCGACCAGGCATCCCACCAAAGCCAAAGCGAGCAAGGCGAAGACCGCATAACGCATGGTCTTTTTGGTGGATGACGTGCGGAGCGTGAAAGGCATGAATGATCGCTACGAGTGGTTGGATTTGAGAATAATCATCGCCGGCTTGATTTTTTGCACGACCCCCGATGGCAGGTATCCCGCAAGATTTGGCACCACAGCCTGGATGAAATCCTGCAATCGCTTGTCAGCTTCGCCGTTAGCCTCGCCGGGATAGATCGGCGTCGTCAGCCGCACTAAAG
>Ga0207125_10165_pt1 | contig 14519 bp, 15 predicted proteins | sample Alteio_BWMinHeat_19_FD_153556 | JGI IMG/M metagenome (GOLD analysis project Ga0207125, IMG submission 153556) | Enriched cells from forest soil in Barre Woods Harvard Forest LTER site, Petersham, Massachusetts, United States -... | ecosystem: Environmental > Terrestrial > Soil > Temperate forest >...
TGCTCAATCTCACTACCTGTTTTAAAAAAATCATCGGCACACGAAATTCGCGCTTGCGAAAACGATCTGGTCGGTGAAGGGAGAGCAGGTGGGTGGAGGAAGCGCGGGATCAACGGGGTGATCGCAGATGTCGATCGGTGCTGCCGACTCCTCTTCAAATTTCCAGGTGGTCACTCGCTTGGCGCTGTGCGGGCATTTCGAATCTGCCTTCGCTTGCGCGCTGGCTTCGGATTCTTCGGCGTGATCGGAGCCGTGAGCGTAGCCCCAGTAAGAATTTCCGTCTCCTTGGATGAGAAAGGGCGCGCTCGCGAACGCGGCTCTCGCTAGACTCAGCCCAAATACGATTACAACCGCGAATTTCATGGGTTCTCCGGCCTCAGGAGTAACGGGGAAAGATTGAACTATTATTGAATAGCCGCACTAAGGGCTCTGCGGCAAGCGCTGATTTTTATTAGATAAGCCGTTTTTGGATGCGCAGGCTTTTCAGATCTCGGGCCACGGAAAGGCCGAGAGCCGTTACCCCGGAGATCCCCTCTTCGCTGAAGATGGTTTCGCGGGCGGAGAGGTCGACTTGCAGGGAAAATCCCGTCTTGAGCCGAAGGCGGTAGAGATTTTGATCAGTGCTCTCGCTGAGTTTCGCCTTCAACGCGTGTTCCCAGTCTTCAAGCGCTAGAAGAATGGCTCTTCGCTCCAAAGTTCCTTGGATCGGAACTACGAGTTCTTCGGGGCGATAGGGAAAAAGATCGTCGAAATGCGCAGGGAGTTCGTTGAGCGGAATCTTTATCCACAGCTGCCTCGAAATTAGAATGCAGCTCGCTTCAAGGGGGTCTTGCGTGGCCTCCACGGTAAAGCGGAACTGCGCGCAGTCGAGAATGCGTTCGGATCTCTCCATGGCCGAGCGGCGGTTTCCCAGAATTACCACTCCGTTTTCGTAAACTTGCCTTACTTCGGCCGCGCTTTCCTCGCGCGTGAGCTCCTCGGCCCAGCGGGCCGCGTAGGAATTATGCTCGTCGGGTTCAAAGTGCCCCTTCTTTTTCGCGAATCCCTCGCAATCGCGAAATCGTACGCGCTGGCGAGAGCGCCAGAAGGCTTTCTCGAAGGACGGCACCAATAGGGATTCTGCGGGATCGTTCACGGCAGGCATCCTAACCCGCGCGGAAACTAAGGTGAAGAGGTATTGGCGAGGTTCAGGATCTCCGGGTAGGCCTCCCGGAGGCGAAGGATGCGGTCGAGACCCTGCCGGCTCGTGGTGCCGTCGACCACGATATTTTCACCCTCGTAAGTTACCGAAATACCATGGAGAGACTTGAGCAATCGTTTCACATTGGCGAACCGCTGATATAGTTCCAGCCGGATCACGTGGTACTTCAATTTCTTCAGCACCTCGCCGGTTTTATTATTCACGATAAAGGCGCCCTTGCCGGGGCTTAGCGCGGTAAGGCGGATCTGGTGATCGGTGGGCCCGGGTTTCACTTCGAGAATCTCTGACTGCATGGCCGTGATATCCGGCACGAAATCAAGATCGATCAACTCTTCTCCGCCCACCGGGAGCACGCGATAGGTGTCATCGCCCTCCCCGGCTGGCGCCCGGAATGGGGCCGCGAGAAGGACAATGCAAACTACAGCGGTGAGGAAGATTCCTCGTCGCATTGTTCTAGTGCTTGCGAGGCTTCAGATCCACGCAGCCGTCTTCGTCTACGGGAGGATTCAGGTTTGCCGTGGCTCTATCGAGGTAACCAGGAGGAACCACGATCACGCCGCTGCGGTAGTGTTCGGAGTTCGTCCAGCGGGGGCCGCCGCCGTGGTCTTGGTCGAGCGGATTGAAAGAGCTCACCTGCAGATTGTCGATTGAGCCGAGCGCGCGAACGCTGTGGGCTTCGATGATATTCCCGTAGTAGCCGGGGAATACGTGGTAACCGCCGTGCGCGGTGCCGATGAAAAACGGAACTGCCTTGAAGGCCGCCGGGATGGTGGTTTGGAAGCCCACGAGGAGGCGCTTATCGTCTACCGGCATCGGAGTTTCGCCGCCGAGAAGGTATTCGTCGGAGCAAAGCACGCCGCCCGTTTTCTTGCCCGGCTTCAGGTGGCCATTGGCGTCGCAATTGAGGCTCCAGCCATCGGAGTGGCCGCCCCAAGAGCCCTGCCATACCATGGGCTTTTTGCCGGGCACGGGAGGAGGAAGCGGGTTGATCTGCTGGTCTTCCAGGTCCCAAGCGGCGTTTTGCGTGGGATCCGGATTGAAGTAAAGCACGCGCCAGCCTAGATCGCTGAGGCCCTTCTGCATTTCGGTTCCGCTCACGTCGTGGGCGAGAACCACTTTGTCGATTTTTTCGAAAGTATCGATCATGCCGGCTTCCTTGAAGCCTTCTTGAAGGCAGCGGCGGCTCATGTCTACGCAGCTGATGTTTTGCTCGAGGGGATCGGTGTTGCCGCGGAGGTCGGCGCCGCCGCGTTCTTTTCCGTGTTCTTCTTGCGCGCGCTGAATGAGATTTAGCGTAGGCTTGCGTTCCAGATACTGCGCATAGAGACGAGGATTCGTTTTCTGTACGTATTTCTCCAGGTCGGAGAGGCCGGGATACGCCGTAGTGCCATCGGCTTCTTTGGCGGCGGTCATGGTGTAAACTTGCGAGAAGCGGTTCTGCTCGTCGGCAGACATGAAATCAGGCCAGAGCACAAAAAGCAGGGCTCTTGCGCGACGGTCGACCGAGTCGATCGCGTGGTTGCGAACCCCGAAGTATTTCGAATAGTGGTTCTTGGCGTAAAATTGTTCGTGCGTGTTCCAGTAATTTTTCATGCACTCGGCGGATGCCTTGGAGAGGACATCGCGCTTCTCCACCATCATCTGCACTTCTTCTTTGGAAAAGCAGGCTTCGGAGTAGCGGGCTTGCGCGGCCGTCGACGAAATGAGCAGGCCAAGCGCGGCGAGAAGGAAGGGTTTATTTAATTTCATGGACAGCCCCAAAATAGGTAAAGGTTTTGGATACCAGGGCTTATCGGTAATATTTCGGGAGAGATAAATAATCCCTGTTTTTACCCGGTGCCGGAAGTGCCTAGAAGGTGATGGTGGAAGCTTTCGTGGCCGGCGCCGAAGGCCCAGAGCCCTGGCCCGAAGGCGCGGCGGGAGCCGTCGCCCCGTTGGTCGAAGCGGGAAACCGATCCGGACGAAGATCTACGCACCCGTTGGCATCTACCTGGGGTTTGTGCAATGTGCCCACCGCATCGAGGTATCCCGGAGGTACCGCGATCACGCCTGTGCGGTAGTGCTCGATGTTGGTCCAACGAGGGCCGCCGCCGTGGTCTTGGTCAAGGGGATTGAAGGCACTCACCTGCAGGTTTTGTTGTGAAGCCAGCGGGCGGGTGCTGTGCGCTTCGATGATGTTCCCCGCAAAGCCCGGAAACACGTGGTACCCCGCGTGCGCGGTGCCGATGAAGAATGGCACGGCTTTGAAAGCGGCCGGCACGGTGGTTTGGAAGTTCACGAGTAGAGTTTTGTCGTCAACCGGAACGGGAGTTTCTTTTCCCACCATATATTGGTCGGAGCAAAGCACGCCGCCTTTGGTTTTGCCGGGCTTGAGATTTCCGGTGTTGTCGCAGTTGCCCGACCAGCCGAAAACGTGATCGCCCCAAGCGCCTTGCCACTTGTGCTCCACGGTCGGGGGATAGATTTGTTTTTCTTCGGCGTCCCACGCCGCGTTCTGAGAAAGGTCTGGGTTGAAGTATAAAATCTTCCAGCCGAGATCGGCGAGCGCCTTCTGCATTTCCACGCCGCTTAGTTTCGTGTCGCGCACTTCCTTGTCTACTTTTTCGAAGGTGCTTTCCATCCCGGCTTGCTTGAAGCCTTCCCGGAGGCAGCGACGGGCCATGTCTACGCAGCTGATATTTTGCAGCGGCTGCGTGGTATTGCCACGGAGATCCGAGTCGAGCTTCCCGGACTCCTGGCCCACCTCTTCTTTGGCGCGGGCCTCGAGATTGAACGAGGGTTTGCGCGACATGTAGTCATTATAAAGAGCGGGGTTGGTAACCTGGATGTACTTTTCCAGGTCGGAGAGGCCGGGATTGATATCTTCGCTTTTCGCGGCCGGAAAACGTTTCATGCCCTCTGCCTTATATAGCGCGACGAACTTCTGCATCTCGGCGGGCGCAAGAATATTGGGCCAGTAAACGAGCAGAATCGCCTTCGCGCGCTTATCGGGAGTATTGAGAGTCTTACTGCGGTTGCCGTAATACTTGGAATAATGGTTTTGGTTGAAAAATAGATTGTGGGTTTTCCAGTAATTCTTCAGGCAATCAGTCGCGCCTTTGGATACAGCATCTCGCTTGATAACCATCGTAGTTACCTCGTCGGGCGTGAAGCAGGCTTTCGAGGCGCGGCCGAACGCGTTCGGCGTTGCCAAACAAATTGCGAGGATGGGAAATACGTGGATAAGTCTCATCGAATTTCGGGCCTCATGAGGAGATGACTCCCATCGGACCTATCGACGTTTCCCCGGTTTCTCTGTACGGAATTCGGCTGGCCTGTCTCTTGGTGGAGACGCCCAGTAACAGAGGATTATTTAAGAACTAATAAGGGTTCATGGAAAAACTTCCACTTTCGCCGGTGAATTTTCCACCGGAATTCAGCCAGCGAACGGAATTCGCGCGCGCTTCTTGCCAAGGCAAAGAACTTGGGTTTACGTTCTTATGCGGGAAAAGATCCGCATTATTTGTTCCTGAGGGGGAACTATGAAAATCAAAGCTGCCGTTTTAATCGCTATCTGCTCTAGCATTCCCGCCGCATGGGCCGATGATTCCACCGCGAACCCGCCGCCAGCACCAAAGGCGCCCCTCTCGGGCGCGGAATGCGCTGAACGCACTCTTCTTCTCGCGGCGAAGAAAAATGTGGCGAGCCAGTTTCACAACTCCCCCACTTCGGGCGGTCTCTGCGCGATGGGCGTGCGCACTTCGCTGCAGGCTTCGAAAGTAGGCAGCGTAACGGGAAGCCTAGGCAACGCGATCGACTTCCTCCGCGCACTCAAACCTCATGGCTTCATCGATAACGGCGCGCGAGATCCGAAGTCGGCGCCGGCCGGATCCGTGCTGATATTTTCGGGCCCCAATACTCCGGCCTATCTCAAAAACGGCAGCTACGGAAAGCCGGCCGGGAACTGGCTTGGGCACGTAACCATCAAGGGCGACGACGGCCGCTATTACACCGACGGCCGCACTCTCGAACCCGCACTCGGCTGGACTAACAACGTGAACGTGCAGAAGCGCCGAAACATGGCCGGCATTTATATCCCGGGCGACGCGCTCGCGCAGAAGTACCTGGGAAAATGCGATGGCATCGCGGCGGAAGAGCAATCGGTAGACCTCGATCTCGCCGCATCTGACCTCCGGCTTCTTCCCATCGAAGACCCCGCTTCTCGCGAGGCGGGTGAGCGACTGGTAAAAGAGGGCCAGGAAATTCTCGCAAGGGGAGATTCTCCCGCCGTATTTCAGCAGGCCCTGGAGCTCGCTCGCCAGTCGGCCCCCTACGACGACGAAGGCGAATTCGTGCACGCGCTTTCGAGCCGTCTGAAGAACAATCCTTCGCTTCGCGCCGAGCTCGATCAGTTCGTGGCAGCGCAGACGGAAACGCGTGGAGTGGAAGGCTGCAAAACTAAAGTGCTAGTCTCTTCGATCGAGCGTTCGCTTTGCCTCGGGGCAGATGGCCAGGATTCCTCGGTGGCTTGCGCTCCGGCCGTCTCTTGGGAAAGTTGCCTAGTCTCTGATTGACGGATTCCATGGGGGCTGGCGGATTACCGCCCTTCGGGTTCTTCTTCATTTCCTTTCTGGCGTTGTTGCTCCTCCTCAGCGTGCTTCAGCACGCGATCGTCGTCGCGCCTAGCCAGAAAGGAAATGAAGAAGAACCAGCCCCTATGGAATCCGTCAATCAGAGACTAGCGCTGCCAACGGCGCTGTAGCTGTAAAGTTGCCGCCCGCCCAAGACTCGTATTGAGCGGGCTTCCGAACTTGGTCTGATCAGCATAGCTGAGAGTTGCGGCCCAGTCGTTGGATGCCAGGTAGCTGGCGGAAAGCGCCGCGGTGGCGAATCGCTGAGGTACGCCCAGCGAGGAGATCGTACCGCTCACGTTCACCGGATCCTCGTAAGTCCAGGTGAGGGAGCCGCCCACCCTAACCTTCAGCCAGTTGTAGCCAATCCCGCCCGCCGCGTTGCCGCCCCATCCGGGAAAGAGGCGCCCGGAGGTTTGGGAGTTCTGAAAGTTCTTCGCGAAAGAGCGGTGGGCCTCGAGGCTCGTAAAAAGATCGATGTCGCCGGTGGTTTTGGTGAGTAGCGCGCCCGCGCCGAGCGCCCAAAAGCCGCGTCCCCGCGAATCCAGCTGGTAGAGAGCCGTGCTTTCATTTACGGCGCGGCCCGTGGGAGCCGTGAGCTGAAGAAAGGAAATACCTTTGGGGCGCCAGGCGCTGTAGTCCCAATCTGGGAGAAGCTCGTAACCTAGCGTTCCCGAAACATCGCCGAGGCCGAACGAATTCGCGCCGGCCCGGGCACGCTGCACGAGCGGGAGGGAAAATCCGGCTTGTCCGCGGTCGGCCCAGATTCGAGCGCCTTCAATGCGATAGGTGCCCGTGGTCTCCCCCGCTTCGCGGCGGCGCCAGTAAGAATCCGAGCCCACTTCCGTTTCAACGCGGCTGTAAGAATAAGAGGCGGTGACCTGGGCTTGATCGTCTCCCGCGATGAGCGAAGGAGACGCGAAGCCGCCACCGCAGCACGCGGCCGCGAAAGCCGGTCCCGGGATTCCCAGGCTAAAAAGTAAAAGGAAGAATCGCTTCATCTTTTCCTTCCGTACTTCCCGGCATCTGGATATGGATTTCCCACTGCCCCTTCATCGCGAAAAAAACTTTGGTTGCCCGGAATTTTCCGCTCCCCAGGCGCTCCACGGTTACCGGGGAGGAGCCGTGGCCCATGCTGGGCATCCAGAGCACCACCGACGGCAGCGCCTGCGGATCCACCGCGGTGCCGTTGCGAGAAATCAGGAAAGTAAAGGAGCCGAAATCCTCTTCCGTGGGAGCGGATTCCCAGCGGAGCCCCACGCTATTTCCGCCATGGAATGAAGCGCTGATCTGCGGCTGAAAGGTTTCGCCGGCGGAGCTGCTCTCCGTGGAAGCATATTTGGGATTCGCGCAGGCGGTAAGGGCGAAAAGAAGAAAGAGAATCCGCTTCATCGCGCGATCACGCATCCGAGGGTGCGGCTCGAGGGAGTGCGAACGCTTCGCGCGGCGGAGAGATCTTCGAGTGCCGAGCGAAGAAGCTGCTGGTCGGCGGTTTCGCCGTTGGCCGAGTTCGTTACGCCTCCGCGATACAGAATTTCCCCGGAGGGCGAAAGCACGAAGGCGTGCGGAGTTTTGAGTGCCTTGAACTGATCGGCCAGGCGTGATTTTTCGTCTTGAATCACGGGCGCGCCTAAATCGGCTTTGCGAAAATATGCCGCAGCTTCGGGGAGCGGCTCATCCGTGTTGGAGTGCACCAGTACAAAAGCGAAAGCCGGAAAATCCTTTACGAGCTGGCGAATCCGGGAGAGATGCGTGTTCGAGCAAGGGCATTTCACGGAGAGAAAAATCACTACGGAACCGCGCTTTCCGTTCTCCACGGAAAGGGGGCGCCCGTTCAGGAGATCCAGGCCTGAAATGGCCGCGTGGGCCGGGCTGGCGATGGCACATAGCAGCGCTAGAGTAAGCAGCGAAATTCGCATGAGCCCGTTCTACCAAAAAACCGGCGAAGCGGATTCGCTTTTTTTTCCCGCCTACGCTAGCTTTGCCCCGCAACCCATTCGTAAGGAGATGCCGTGAAGTTATTCATTCTCGCCCTGCTCGTTTCCGCGAGCGCCTACGCCGCCCAGCCGGATTCTGAACTGGTAAAGGCCACTTTGGAGGCGGGCAGAGGCTGCGGAAACTTCGTTCGCTTCGACGACCAGTACCTCTTCATAGGATTCGGACGCTACCGCCGCCTCTTCGAAGAGCCCCGCTCGCCGATCCCCGGCCAGATTCTCGTTACCCCGCTCGGCCACAACGACCAAACCTTCTCTCTCCCCACTCTCGACGCGGCGATCGACGCCACACGGAGCGGCGACTCCCTCTTCGTGCTCACCTACTCTTCGATTGAAGAATGGAGCCTGGCCGGGAAAACGCGCGTTGCCACGTATGAAACCTACGCCATCGGCGGAGTGAAGGCCTACATGGAGCACGCGCAGAGCTTCGCCCGGTTGGGGGATAAACTCATCATCGCCCACGGCCGCCTCGGCGTTTCTTTCTTCAACCTTAAGACGAAGCGCCTCACGAATCAGTTTCGTCTCGTGCAGAATCAGCTGCCCAAAGAATCGATGGCTACCGGCGTTTCCATCTCGGGCAACACGGCCTACGTAGTGATGGATAATTTCAGTCTCGTGCAGAACGGCAAGCCCGCGTTCCGTGGCCTCGTGCTTGTAGACATGAATTCGGAGCGCGTGCTCAGCGAGCTCGACGGAATGGATCCCGGCGCCGATGCCGTAGTTACCGACGGACAAAAAGCCATCGTAAGCTTCGGCGGCAATCCCGTATGGGAATATGGCCTGCCCGCCCTCACCGGACGAGCCTTGCCGGAGCCCGAGAACCGCGTTTGGCGCTTCACCCCCGCGGGGAATCCCACGGGCCGGGCCTCGCTCGACGATAAATACTATTATACCTGTTTCACGGCCGCGCCCGAAAAACCGGGTGGCCCCTATCGCACGCTACCGCTCGCGTTGAACCGTGCACAACTGAGGCTCTGATGAGAAACATTCTATTTACTCTGGCGATGTTTGCGTGCGCCCAAACCGCTCACGCCGCAAGAATCAATCACCTGGTGTTTCAGGGCGGCGCCGTGCACCTAGTTTGCACCTGGAACAACGGTCCCAATTTGTCTCCCACGGAATCCCTCCTCGGCCTCGAATGGAAAAAAGCGGCAGACCACAGCGCCATCGAAGCGCCCGGTTCTTTCAAAGTAGAGCTGGTGATGCCGGCGATGGGCCACGGTTCCTCCCCCACGCAGATCAATCGCGTGATCGACGAGCGGGGGCAGCCCGTACTCGGGGCTTATCAGGTTACCGGGATGTACTTTACTATGAATGGCGATTGGGAGGTGCGAGTGACACTTCGTACTTCGGACGGCAAAGTCGAGACGGAGATGTTTCCCGTCCATCTATAGGGGGGTCGGTTTCCGGTTCAGGTTCGGGTTCAAGTTCAAGTTTCGGTCCGGTTTTCGGTTTTACGGGATCAGGAATTTTGCTATGGATTCGGGGTTGGTGGTTTTGTGTCCACCCTTTAGCGATTCCCATTCTACCCTTGCTCCTCGCGAGGGGGCTTGGCGCGTGAAGAGTTCTGCTCCTTCGTGAAAGCCGTAGTCGTCTTGCTCGCCGTCGCTCACGTACACTTTTGAGCCGGAAGGGAGTCCGTCCCGGGAGAGTTCTAGCGGATCGTTGGCGGTCCACAGCTCGGGCGACTTGTAGTTCTTTTTGAGCAAGCCGAGAAAGGTCTGCACCTTGAAGCGCCCCACTGCACCGAGATTGTTGCGGGTGAAATAGGCGTCCACCTCTTCTTTTGAGGCGAAAGGGCTGATCGTCAAAAATGCCGGGCTCAGCAGAACTACGCGTTCGAAGAGATTTCCGTCCCGGAGCAGGAGCTGGGCTGCGTTGAAGCCCCCCATCGAGAAGCCCCACAGGAGCCGCCGCCCGTGCAGGCCCCCGGCCTTGGCTTCCATATAAGGCAGGATCAGGCTCACAAAATCGGGGTACGAATGATTCTCCCGGTGTAGCACCCAGAAGGATCCGAGCGAAATCGAGATGGCCGTGGGCTGCGCCACGCCGCGATCGCTCCAGATTTTCCGCACCATCTGGTTGTCTTCCTGTTTTTGCCAAACCTGCTCGTTGCCGAAAACAGGGTGGAAATACCAAAGGATTTCACCGCTTGGGCGGTCCGGAGTGTCGATGCACCATTGAAACGTGGTGGAGCCGCGGGTGTCGGATCCGCAGTCGTGGGTGGCGGCCAGGCAAAGGCTCGGAAGAAAAAGGGCGAGGAGGATTGGCTTCATTCGTTCGCACTCTAATGGCGGGCCCGGCCCGGCACAAGATACCGTGAAAAATTGTTTGCCGCGGTACGGCAGATGGGGGCGGATTTTGTCCTGGGGATTTCCCCGTTTTGTTGGTAATTTTTCTTTATATATCGGTGGTTTAGCCCCCATGCAGCCTGGAGATCCGACCATGAGCTCTTTCCGCGCCCAACCCTATAAACAATTTTTACTGAGAGCCCTCCTCGCGACATCTCTTTTCGCGCTCGCCGCTTGCGGCGGAAAAGGCTCTGACACTCCCGCGGATCCCATCGGCGTGGCGCCTTCAGGTCAATCTTGCACTCCGGCCGCGGTAAACGCGGTGCTCTCGGATGCGCTCCTGGCCCAGTGTGATCAGGGCAATCCGCATCCGCCCGTATATGTCCCCAATCTTCCGGGCCCATCTAAACCTTTGGGACAAGACCGCGCCTGCACCACCGATCACTTCACGCAAAAGGGCGGAGTGCAGGGCCGCAAGCTCGACGTTCTCTTCGTGATGGACACCACCTCCCGCATCAACCATCGCTGGCACGAAGTGGCCGAACACCTTCATCACTTCACCGACCACCTCGACGGCGTAGACATCCGCTTCGCCGTGATTCTCGCTCACGTGGACGAACAGGAAGGCCGTCTCTGGGCGCCGGACGGCGAGCCCAAGGTTCTCGACATCCGCCGTATGGGCGTGGAAGAAATTTCCCGCCACCTCGGCAATACATTCTGGCAAGCCGGCTCTCGTTTCGACGATCGTGGTATCGGCGAGGCCGCTTTCTATAGTCTCAATAAACTAGTGACCAAACACGCCGACGAAACCAAGCGCCTCGGCTTCCTCCGCCCCGACGCCGCCCTCACCGTGCTTTTCCAGAGCGACGAACAGGAAATCGGCTCGCCTAGCCCGCATCATCCGCCCCACGGCGTTCACGAGCGTTGCGATGCCTATTATCCGCCCACCATTAAAAAAGAATTCTACGACGATACCGGCGTGAACCGCGATTCCACTTTCGCCGCCCTTAAGGCCCTGAAGGGCGAAATGCCCGTGAGCATGAATGCCTTCGTGAATGTCGACGAAGAAGACATGGACCATTACCTGCCCGTGTTCCAAAGCCCCAATGGGCATCCCTGCGTTTACGCTTCGCCGGGCTACGGCTACTTTGAAATGGTGGCCAAGACGGGCGGCCTTCTCCGCAGCGTTCACGAAGACACCGAGCGCAGCTTGGATCGCCTCGGCCGCGCCACGCACGATGGAATCGAACTCCAGCACGATTTCGCCCTCACCCACCCGGCTAAAGAAGTAGACCCGAACACGATTCAATCCCAGGTAGACGGCGGAGTGGCTCCGCACCAGTACACGGCCGCAACCGACTCCGTTCATCTTCCGTTCGCCGGCCATCTCGGCAGCAAAATCGATATCACCTATTGCCAACCGCAGACGCAAGCGGGCTGGACCATCAGCGGCTTCGCCGGACACGCCACGCAGACCACCGCGAGCCTCACCTGGCAAACCACCGCGCTCTCCACGAGCGGCAAAATCCTTTGGGGCACCTCTCCTGGCTCTCTCACCCAAACGGTGGCGGATCCGAACGTGACCACGAATCACTCGGTAACTGTGCCTGGCCTCTCGCCGGCCACGACCTATTACTTCCAGGCTGTTTCGAACGACGATTTCGGCACGGAAAAGCGCAGCGCCGTGATCGCGCTCACCACGCAGCCCACCGCTTTGCCGGGCTGGGCGATTTCGGATCTTGCCGGAACGAGCACGCAAACCACCGTGGCTTTGGCGTTCAATACTTCCGCTTACGCCACCACCGGAAAAATCCTCTGGGGCACCTCGGCCGATAACCTGAGTCAGGCCACCGCGCCGGATTCCACGGCCGTGAAAGCTCACAAGTTCACCGTTTCCGGCCTCACGGCGAACACCACGTATTATTTCCAGGCGGTAGCTTCGGATGATCGCGGCCAAACACAGCAGAGCGCCGTGATCGCCATTACTACCCAGCCGTTGCCGCTGCCGGTTTGGTCGATCACCGGATTCGCGGGCACGAGCACGCAAACTTCCGTGACCTTGAACTTCGCCACCGCTGCGTATGCCACCACGGGGAAAGTGCTTTGGGGGCACCAGCGCGGATGATCTCTCGCAGTCCACCAACGCGGATTCCTCGGCCGTAACGTCGCACAGCTTTACCGTGAGCGGCCTTACTCCGAGCACCACGTATTATTTCCAAGCTGTGGCTTCGGATGATCGCGGCCAGTCGGGCGCGAGCTCCGTGATCGCGGTTACCACCCAGGCGATTCCACTCCCCGTTTGGACCATCAGCTCCTTCGCGGGCACCGGCACGCAAACGGCCGTAACCCTTACCTTCAATACGGCTGAATACGCCACCACCGGCGCGATTCACTGGGGAACCAGCGCCTCTAACCTCACGCAAACCACGCCGTCTGACAGCTCCGCTGTGAACGCGCATAGCTTCACCGTGACCGGCCTCACCGCCGGAACAACGTACTACTTCCAGGCGGTGGCTTCCGACGATCGCGGACAATCTCACCAGAGCGCCGTGCTCGCCGTTACCACGCAGGCGATTCCGCTCCCCGTGTGGACCATCGAAAATTTCGCTGGCACCAGCACACAAACCTCCGTGGCTCTGTCATTCAACACTTCCGCCTACGCCACCACGGGCAAGATCCTTTGGGGCACTTCGGCGGGCAGCTTGAACCAGTCTACCGCTCCTGATTCTGCCGCCGTGAACGCGCACAGTTTCAACGTGACTGGGCTTACCGCGGGCACCACTTACTTCTTCCAGGCGGTAGCTTCGGATGATCGAGGGCAAACGCATCAGAGCGCTGTAATCGCGGTAGCCACGCTGGCCAACCCGCTTCCTGTGTGGACCATCGATAGCTTCGCGGGCACGAGCACGCAAACTTCCGTAGCGCTTTCGTTCAATACTTCCGCTTACGCTACGACCGGCAAGATTCTCTGGGGCACTTCGCCCGGTAACTTGAACCAGTCTACCGCCTCTGATTCCGCGGCCGTGAATAAGCACAGCTTCACGGTGAGCGGCCTTACTGCCAACACCACTTACTACTTCCAAGCGGTGGCTTCAGACGATCGCGGACAATCTCACCAGAGCGCCGTGCTCGCCGTTACCACGCAGGCGATTCCTCTGCCGGTTTGGTCGATCAGCAGCTTCACCGGCTCGAGCGATCAAACGTCGGTGGCGCTCACGTTCGCCACTTCGGCTTACGCCACCACCGGAAAAATCCTCTGGGGCACTTCGTCTACCAATCTCAATCAGAGCTCCCTCCCGGATTCTTCCGCCGTGACTTCACACAGCTTCACGATCACGGGGCTCACGCCGAACACCACGTACTTCTTCCAGGCCACTGCCACGGATGATCGCGGACAAACCCATTCGAGCGGCGTGATCGCGGTGGCTACGCTGCCCATTCCGCTCCCCGTTTGGACTCTCGACAACTTCGCCGGCACGACCACGCAGACCACGGTGGCGCTCAGTTTCACCACTTCGGCTTACGCCACTACCGGTAAGGTTCTCTGGGGAACTTCGGCGGATAACCTGAATCAGAGCACGGCTTCGGATTCTTCCGCGGTTACTTCGCACAGCTTCACGGTGAGCGGCCTCACGGCTAACACCACCTACTACTTCCAGGCAGTGGCCTCCGATGACCGCGGGCAAACGCATTCCAGTGCGGTGACCGCCTTCACCACGCAGCCCGTGCCGCTGCCGGTTTGGACCATCACTGGCTTCACCGGAACGCCGGCCGTTACTTCGGTGGCGCTCAGCTTCACCACGGCGGAATACGCCACGACTGGTGCGATACTCTGGGGCACGAGTGCCTCGAACCTCAACCAAAGCACGGCGGCCGATGCTTCGCCGGTGAACTCGCACAGCTTCACGCTGGGCAACCTCTCCCCGAATACCACCTACTTCTTCCAGGCCACCGCCACGGATGATCGTGGGCAAACGCACCTGAGCTCGGTACTCAGCTTCACCACTCTGCCTTCGGCCACCTGGACTCTCACGGGCTTCGACGGCACCGCCACCTCAAACTCGGTGAGCTTGATCTGGCAGACCGGCACGGTGGCCACCAGCGCCGTGGTGCACGTGGGCCTGAGCGCGAGTGACCTGAGCTTCATGACCGTGAACGTGCCTGCCTTCGCCACTTCGCACGTGCAGACGGTAGCGGGCCTCAACCCGAACACCACTTACTTCTTCCAGGTAACGGCAACGGATGGAAACCGCACCACGATCAGCTCCGGCGTGATTTCCAAGACCACCAAAGCCCGCGGACACTAGAACCGGGGGCAATTTTGCCCCGATTGGGTTTCCGGTCAGGGAATATCTGTTGTACAGGTGCGCCTATGGGCGAGAAAATAGGGTAAACAGAGGGCATGAACATGCGTTTCCCCGTT
>Ga0207125_10166_pt1 | contig 14504 bp, 13 predicted proteins | sample Alteio_BWMinHeat_19_FD_153556 | JGI IMG/M metagenome (GOLD analysis project Ga0207125, IMG submission 153556) | Enriched cells from forest soil in Barre Woods Harvard Forest LTER site, Petersham, Massachusetts, United States -... | ecosystem: Environmental > Terrestrial > Soil > Temperate forest >...
ATGGATGAAGAAGGGTGCCTGAGCCTTCCGAACATCTGGCTGCCGATCGCCCGTTCGCTTGAGATTCATCTGACGTATCTGGACGAGAAGGGCCGCAAGCAGGAGAGGAAGTTGAAAGAGTTCGATGCGCGCGTGGTGCAACACGAAGTTGATCATCTGGAGGGAATACTGATCGTGGATTATCACGTGAAGGCCGATTTGAAAGCGCCGAAGCAGATGTAGGCCTTGGCGGCCTTTGCGAAGCGGGGTGCCCCAAATGTGGGGGGTGAAGGGGCTACTGGAAGATGACCTACGCTGACGCTGAATGGAGAGGCTTCATTTGGGGCGGCATTTTCTTTCGCTTCCTTTCTTTTTCGCGGGGGGAGGAAAAAGAAAGGAAGGGGTTTAGCAATGAGATGACGAAACCTCAGCGCCTACGTACTGTTATCCTTCACCATATTCAGCTTTGTCAGAGGATCCAGGGAACCTCGCCCGGTTCCCTAGACCCTCCGACACCTCCCACACCCTCCTGGCCGACTTTGGAGGGAGTATCTGTCATAGATAAAGATGCTGGAGAAAAATAATGAAGGGTGGTTAAGGGGATCAGTGAAAAATGAAAAGCAGAGACTTGTCATTTGCGTGAACTAGCTTAGAAATATACGATTCTCCCATGCCCGACTTAGAAGTCATCATCGGCCTGGAGGTCCACGCCCAGATGAACACGAAGACGAAGATGTTCTGCGGGTGCGACAATGATGCGTTCGGGAAGGAGCCCAATACCACCGTGTGCGAGGTCTGCATGGGGCATCCAGGTTCGCTCCCCGTGGTGAACGGCGACGCGGTGATGAAGGCGATTGCGGCGTCACTGGCGCTGCAGTGCACGGTGAACGAGGACAATCACTTCGACCGCAAGCACTACTTCTATCCCGATCTTCCCTCGGGATTCCAGATTTCGCAGTACGACTTCCCGCTGGCATCCAAGGGCAAAGTCTCGTACGACGTCGATGGAAAGGAAATGACGTGCGGCATCACGCGGCTGCACATGGAGAACGATGCCGGGAAGCTCTCCCACCGCGGGACGGTGACGCTCTGCGATTACAACCGCGCCGGGACGCCGCTGATGGAGATCGTGACCGAACCGGACCTGCGCAGCGCCGGTGAAGCCGTGATGTTCGTCCAGGAACTGCGCCGGATGCTGATCGCGGTGAACGCCTCCGAGGCCGACATGTTCAAGGGCATGATGCGCTTCGACGCGTCGATCTCGCTGAGGGAAAAAGGCACCAGGAAGCTGAACCCGCGCAGTGAAATCAAGAACCTGAACTCGTTCAAGTCGCTGGAAAAAGCCCTGGAGTACGAAGAAAGACGGCTGAGGAAGCTGTGGGAGGAGACGAACGGCCCGCTGAAAGGCGACATCACGGTGGGCTGGGTGGACGACGAGGAGAAAACCCGGATCCTGCGCGACAAAGAATCCGCGGGCGACTACCGCTACTTCCCGGAACCTGACATTCCCCCATTGAAGATCGATGCCCAGATGCTCGCAGAGATCCGGAAGACCCTCCCCTCCTCCCCGCGCGAGCAGAAGCAGGCATACATGACGATGGGCCTGACCGATGCGGAGGCCGCGCTCCTGATCGATCAGCCCGTGATGCGCACGCTGTTCGATGGCGTCGTGGCAAAAACGAAAGACGGGAAGCGCGCCTCCAGCCTGGTGATCACGCAGCTGGCCGGTTTCCTCAATGCGCACGAGAAATCATTCGCAGACGCGCCGGACCTCACAGACATGCTCGCGCTCGTCGACGCAATCGACTCAGGCACGATCTCCGGCAACGCGGGCAAGACGGTGCTGGAGAAGATGATCCTCACCGGCAAATCACCCTCCGCGATCATCAGTGAGGAAGGCATGGGCCAGATTTCGGATGACGGGAAGATCGAGGAGTACGTGAAGGAGGCCATCGCCAAAAACCCGAAGGCAATCGAGGATTACAGGAACGGCAAGCAGGCCGCCCTGGGTGCCATCGTCGGCTATGTGATGAAGATGACGAAAGGGCAGGCGAACCCCGGGAAGGTGAATGAGATCTTGATGAAGCTGCTGTAAAAAAAACTCACGCTCTCTCCATATACATTCCCGTCTCCGTGTTCACTTTCACCTTGTCGCCTTCGTTGACGAAGAGCGGGACGTTGACCGTGAGGCCCGTGGTCATGGTGGCGGGTTTGTTGCCGCCGGTGGCGGTGTCGCCTTTCACGCCCGGGATCGTTTCTTTGACCGTGAGGACGACTGTGGAATGCAGCTTGATGCCGATGGGGTTTTCGCCGTACATGAGGGCATCGCACTCCAAGCCTTCCGTGAGGTACCCCGTCATCCCTTCCAGGGAATCATTTTGCAGCGCGAACTGGTCGTAGGTGTCCAGGTCCATGAACGTGGAAGTCGTATCGTCGCCGTACAGGTACTGCACGTGCTTGTAGCCCACGTCCGCCTCCTCGATTTTCTCGCTTCCCTGGAAGTTGCGGGCCAGGATCGCCCCCGTTTTCAGGTTCTTCAGCTTGCACTGCATGTTGGCCTTGCTCTGGCTCTTGCGTCCGAACTGCGAACTCATCACGAGGTACGGATCGCCGTCGATGGAGATGGCCCGGCCGGGCTTCAGATCTGTAATGGTGTACATAGGCGGAGATTGTGAGAGAGAGGCGGGTGCCAGTCAAGACATGAACGTGCGTGTATTATGTATCAGGTATTAGGTAACGTAATACCTACTACTTAATACCTGATACCTCAGCCCTCACTGGACCGCCCCCGTCCCCGTCTCGTCCGTCTTCTGCTGCCCCGCCTCGATCTGCATCAGCTGCGATTTGACGTACTGGCGCAGGTCGCCCGCCCCGAACATGTGGTAGAGCTGGCGGAAAATGGAGCCGCGGTCGCTGTCTCCCTGCAGGCGGTTCACCTCCAGGCGCAGCTGGCTTGCCTGGCCTTCGGGCGTCCTGTACGTCTTCACGATGCGGTTGTAGATCTGGAGTGCCTCGTCGGTGATTTCTGCGGGCGTGCGGGCGGGCCTAGCGGACGCGGACGTGGCAGTCCCTGTCCCCTGTGCCAGCTCCAGCGCGCGGCGCTGCACCAGGGTCGGTGACGTATCGGGCGCTGCGGCGACGGCCGTCGGCTTGTTGGCGTCGATGGCGTCTGCCACGGACGAGAACATGGCATTGACCTCGTCCTGCTCGGAAGCGGAGAGCGGCGAGACGTTGTCGGCGGAGGGCATCTGCGCCTGCAGCTGCTCGAAGTCCGTGGTGGCTTCCTGCCACTCGCCCTGCTCCGCTTTCTGTTTGACGAGCGAGAGCTGGTCCAGGAGGCCGGCCATGGCAGCGCTGGGCGTACCGGGGGCCGTATCGGGCAACGCCGCCATCGTGTCGCGCACGGTTTGCTTCAGCGCGTAGGCGGAGTCGTCCGGGAGCGCGGCGGACACATCGGCTGATGCCTGCGCCACCTCCTGCGCCACCAGGGATGTGACGGCGGTGTCCGTTCCCGAACCCGTGGCGACGGCCATCAGCGTATCGTGATATTCGCGCAGCGGTTCCTCCGCGGCCGACCCGCTCCCGCGTGCCAGCAGCGCGGCTGCTTCGTCCAAGCGCGTGTTGGCCTGCGACAGGAGCTTGCGGGCGCGCGCCTCGGGCGTGAAGGTAAAGAGGACGTCGACGGCTTCCATCATCCGCTTGGCGCCGTACAGATTGGAATCGGGAAGGATGCCGGCGGCCGCGGCTTGGCGCTCTTCCTGCATCTGCGCGATCTCGTGCTGGTGCACGGCATCGTAGGTCAGGTTGTCCGTGACCCATGGCTGGTCGTAGGCGGATGCCTCCATTTTCTGGACCACGGGGTCAGTCCCCTTGCTCAAATCCATGCGTTCTCCGGCAAGGAGCGGCGTCTCGTGGCCGCGCCTCTCCACCGTGGCGCTGCGATGCCAGACTTCGATGCTGGTGGTTGCGTTCTGGTGCAGCGCGACGCTGCCTTCGTGGATCGCCACAAGAGCCTCGTTCGTGCCCACGCTGATCGCCTCCACATCAGACGGGACCAGCCCCATCACCCACAGGTCTCCCTGCTGCAGCGAGAAGGTGGGCGTGACGGCGGCCGGCTTGGGACGGTCGGAGAAATCGTTGATGGAGATGGTGGTGTTGGGCGCCAGGCGGACGACGGCGTTGTCGTAGAAGACGACGGTCGCCTGGCCGTCATTGCCGGTCTGGATGGTGGCCGCTTTCTGGAGGGTCAGTTCGCCCTGCAGAGGCTGCCACAGGCCGTTGCGCAGGATGCTCACCTGCCCGGTGGTGGGGAAGACGGACACGGTGGCGTCGGCGATGGTGGGCGGGGCAAACAACACCTGCGGCCCCAGGCGGGCCACCAGGATCAGCACCGCGAACGCGGCGACCAGTTTGATGGGACGCGACAGCAACACCGGAACGGCGGAGGGCTGCAGGCGGCCGAGCATCCGGTTCCACACGGTCTCCTGCACGGAGGAATCAGGCACCAGCACGTCACGCAGACGGTCGAAGAGACCCGCGGGCCGCACCGCTCCGACGGCCGAGGAGATGCGCGCCCACACGGACCGCTGCCTGACGATATCGGGACGGATCGCCTCGCGCGCCTGCGCCAGGAATGCGGGAGCGGACATCCTCGCCTGCATCTTGCTCCTGATCCGCGCGTGCACGTCGCCCGCGGGATGCAGGTGCGAGCGCAGATCGCGCAGGAGGCGCTCGGAGGAAGCCTGTGAAGGGGAATCGGGGCTCATGTACGTCCTGAAAACGGATGAAAATGGCTTACGTTACGCATCAATTGTGAATTTCGGGGGGTAAAAGTCCTTCCAGCTTGCGTAAAGCGCGGAATTTGAGGATGCGAACGCCTCCTTCCGTCATCTTCAGCACGCGGGCGACCTCGAACGTGGGCAGTTCCGCGACGTACGAGAGGAGCAGAATTTCCCGGTAGCGCCGCGGCAATTGGTCCAGGGAATCGCGGACGATCCTGAGCGTATCGGCGTTCTTCACGCGGGTATCGGCGTGGTTGAACACATCGGGATCGGGCAGGTCTTCCGACACCTCCTCCGTCTCCCGCTCCTTCCTGTACGAGTCGATGATCGTGTGGCGCGCGATGCGGAACAGCCACGCCCCGAACGGCACGCCCTTCCGCGCCTTGTACTGGTGGAGCTTTTCCCAGGCTTTGACGAAGACGTCCGCAACGACGTCCTCCACCAGTTCCGATGACGTGCGGAACGCCGTGTAGCGGTACACCGGCAGGAAGAAATGGTCGTAGATTTTCTCGAACGCATCGCCGTCGCCGTCACGGGCCTTCTCGACCAGCGCCTGCAGCTCCGTTTCGTCGATTTCTTCAAGAGACATGGGGTGGAAGTGTAGCGGGAGCGGTGATGATGGGAAACGCGGTACAAGAGAAAATCGGGAGGTTTATGGAAGCATTGATCGCACTGCCTCCATCCCCCGGCCCCTTCCTCCCGAGGAGGAAAGGGAGATGAAATCAAAATAGAGATCAGAAATAAGCCTTCCTCCTCCGGAGGAAGGTGCCCGAAGGGCGGATGGAGGCATAAGAGGAATAACCGAAAACCACCTCCACTACCCCTACTCCCACTCAATGGTAGCCGGAGGCTTGTTCGTCAGATCCATGAACACCAGGTCGATGCCGTCCAACTGACAGAGCCGGTCCGTCATCACCTGCAATACTTTTTCCGGCACCGGCATCGCATTCGCCGTCATGGCGTCTGTGGAGACGATGGGACGGAGCACGATCGACTGCCCGCCCGCCGTAGCCGAAGCGGAGGTGGGACCTCCTGACCTCGTCCCGAACGGAAGCAGGACGACCGGGAACTGCCAGATTTTCTCGTACAGCCCCGCCTTCGTCATTTCATCATGCACGATGGCATCGGCCTCGCGCAGCAGATCGGCCCGTTCGCGCGTCAGGTACCCGGGCGTGAACGTGAACACGGGAACGTCGGGACGTGACGTGCACAGGAGCACGCGGTTGAGCGCGGGATTGGTGTTGGGGATCGTCGTCGCCAGCCGAAGATGTTCGTCCGTGATATGGCAGGGACGGTCGGAGAAGAGCGCCAGCGCGTGCCGGTACGTGCGGCCATCGCCCTGCACACCGACGGAGCGTACGGGAAGAACCGCGTGAGGCGTGTGTACGGGAGCATCGGCGTGATGCGCCTCATCCGCTTTTTGCGCGCAGAGGATCCGGACGCCAAGTCCCGGCCCCGGAAACGGATGGCGCCAGACGAGGGCGTGCGGCAATCCCAATTCTTCCGCCAGGTGACGGACTTCGTCTTTGTAGAGTTCTTTGAGCGGCTCGATCACCAGTCCCGCATCGATCATTTTCTGCACGGCATCGACCCGGTTATGATGCGTCTTGATATGATCCGCGTGTTTGGTGCCGCCCGTCTCGATCGTATCCGGGTAAATGGTCCCCTGCCCCAGTAGCCATTGGTCGGATGGCACGTGGCTTGTGGCTTGTGGCTTGTGGCTTTTTCCCGCGTTGCTACTTGCCACTGGCCACTGGCCACCAGCCAATCCCATCTTTTCGCTCACCCTTCTCTGCACGTCCAAAAATGTCTGCCCAATAATTTTCCGCTTCTGCTCGGGCTCGTAGATATCCTTGAGATTCCGGAAAAACTCCTCCGACGCGTCCTCCACATGCAGATTCGTGATGCCCAGTTCCTTGAACGCCTCCTGGATCATGCGCACTTCGTTCTTGCGCATGAGGCCGGTATCGACGAGCAACCCGACCACGCGTTCGGCCCCCAGCACTTTGTTGAGCAGCGTGAACGCGACGGTGGAATCGACGCCGCCGGAGACCAGCATGAATACTTTTTTCTGGCCAACCTCTTTTTTGATCTGATTCCCGATGCGCTCCTCGAAACTTTCGACCGACCACGGCGTCGGCTCGCAGAGCATGACGAATTTTTCCAGGATCTCCATCCCGTGCTCCGTGTGCGTGACTTCCAGGTGAAACTGCGCGCCGAAGATTTTCCTCTCCTCGTCGGCGAATGCCGCATATTTGCACCCAAACGAGGCGGCCGATTGATCAAAACCTAGAGGCAGTTCGACGACTTCATCACCGTGTGACATCCACACCGTGAATTTTTTTGGTAATCCTTTGAAAAGATGACCCGGCTTCATGACCTCAAGAGGCGTCGATCCGTATTCTTTTGTCTTTCCCGGAGCAACTCTTCCTCCAAGAACAGACGCAATCCACTGATGCCCATAACAAAGACCAAGAATCGGTATATTCAAATCAAATATTTTTCTATCAGCCTGAGGGCTGTTTGGATCGTACACGCTCTGCGGCCCGCCGCTGAGGATGATGCCTGCCGCAGTTTTGAGTTCCTCCGCGGGCGTCTCCGCGACCCTGATCTCCGAGTACGCGCCGAGCCTCCGGACGCGGTTGGCGATCAGGTGGGCGTATTGGCCCCCGAAGTCGAGGATGACGATGCTACCGGGATGTACCATGGGCACAGCCTACGGCATGCAGTGTTTTTTTGACAAAAAATAATTATGTAGTAATGTATTTCTATGAAGCAGGCGTGCTCCCCTGAGGGCGATTATCAGCGAATCAAAAACACCACAAAAATTTTTGTGGATAAGCTGGAAGCCAACACGTATGAAGATATTATCCGAAAGGCAGAATCTGCCGGGAGAACACCTGCTGATAGTGCGGAAAAGATCGAAGCATGGCTGCGTACATGTTTGTATGCCAGGGAGTACGCAAATGCATGCAATCGCATCATCAGGCTGGATGAAAAGTTGGGTTGTTCTTTGGAGTACCAAAAAGCGGAATGGATCGATTGGCAGATAAAAGCGAAAATGGCGAAATACTACCGGCGATACAGGAAGGCCATCTGCAACTCTGCGGATGAATCACTCGACCCGGACGTGCATGCGGAATTCGAAACCGTGGCTCAGGTAGCTGTGATGGCGTTGGACATGCAGAGGGTATTGGGCATCTGGAAGGTGCGGGAAAACATCACCGAATGTCTGCTGGCACCGTACGCGCCCGATGAAGTGGAACTTGCACATATCCGTGCTCTCAACGAACACGCAGGACGAACGTACGAGGCGCATGATGTTGGACATTTTTTGGACTATCTTCGCGCTCTCTTCTCAGATGATGCAGAACAACGGGCTCGTGCCCCTGTTCTTAAGCAGAGAACGACCAAAGGACTGGAAAAAGCCACGCGTATTGTGACAGCACTGGGCCTGCCTATGTACGTCCGGCTGATGACGGTGCATGAAGAAAATGACGATCTGCTGCAACAAAAAAATTTGAGAACGGATACTCTCCTGCGCCAGCTTCCGCGCCTTCTGGAACCCACGATCGGTGGACTGCCGGGAAAAGATGCAATGGAGGCGATCCTCATGCCGTATATCAGAAACCGCCTGTTGAGCGCCACCCTGTTCGAAGCGACAGAGCAACTGCTGAAAGATCATGACGCCCAAGACAAGTAACTGCGTATCACATGCGTCCGGACTTCGTCTTGCAAAAAAATCCCTTCTTTGACGGGCCTGCATCCTTGAAGTGCACTGTTGCCGATACTCAGATGAAGGTCTTTTGTACCGCGGTATCAGGAACGGAATGCACGGCAACCGCAAGCAGCACCCATCCCATGTACGCCACGGCCGCGTCCTCCCAGGCGTGCAGGAAGAGGGCCGTGAGCGCCGTCCCGGCAAACGCGAGAAATGCAGTCCAGACGAATGCCTGATGAAGCGCGGATTGTGACGCAGATTTCCGGGTCGCCGCATAGGCGCGGTAGAGCACGAGCAGCGTCAGTGCCAGGTACAGAATCAATCCCAGGACTCCCGTCTCCACGCCGATCTGCAGGTACCAGTTCTCGGGAATGAACGGGCAGTGGCAGTCGCGCGACACTGGCTGGGTCTTGATGCCGCCCACGAACACGCACAGGTCCTGCCGGGTCTTCGCCCACGAGGTGTCCGCCCCGGCATCCAGGTACACGCACGCATCGCTGACCCGGTTGCTGGCGGGGCCGGCGGTGCCGAGGCCCTGGCCAAGCGGATGCGCGGCGATGGACTGGATGGCCTCCAGAGGCTTCAGGAAGTGGTCGCGCGAGGAGGCGAGCCGGAAGAAGACGGAGGGTACCAGGAAGGAGCATGCGATCACGGCGAGCGCCGAGAGGACGGTGACGGAACCCGCTGCCGTCCAGAACGCGCGCCGGGGCAGCAGCGATCCCACGGCCATCACCAGAATCAGGAACGCCCCGATCCAGGCGGAACGGGAGAACGTGAGGAGGAGCGCGAGGCCCATGAGGGCGAGCGTCACGATCACGCCCGTCTTCTGGGCCATCCTGCGCCCGAGTCCCCGCCGGACAACGGTCGCGAGCACGGCGGCCCACGGGATCAGCAGCCAGATGCCGAACTGGTTCGGGCCGCTCATCGTGCTCTGGATCCGCCGGACGCCGCTGCCGCCGATCTGCTGGAAGGCGGCAAGGGGTCCACCCGGCACGTAGAGGGAGTGGAGGTCGGAGTACCCAAGCGCCGTGAAGAACCGCGCCGGGAGGAAGAACGTGATGATGCCGTAGAGCGAGAGCAACGCCCCCATGGCCGCGACCACATGCATCACCCGGAGCAGGAAACCGTCCGACCAGGGGACGCGACGGAGGATCAGGAATGCGGCAAGCGGGAGGAAGTCGTATTTGAACCCGAGTGCGTAGAGCGGCCAGTTGTGATGCGTGGACGCCGTGACGACGACGGACAACGCGATAAGCGTGACGATGATCCAATCAATCGCATCGATTTTCCGAGCGGCGATTCGTGGTTCGACCCGGCTCACCACAGGCAAATCGCCGGTGCCGCGGATGATCTCCGCTACAGCGAGGCCGACAATCAACGCCAGCACTCCCTCTTTCCATCCAGCCAAAATGCCCATCGGCGCATGCCCCGCCCCCGCAATCACTTTCGTCGCCAGCGTGATGAGGAGCGCGTGGAACGGGAGGAGTGCAAGCAAGAGAAGAGCCAGTGATTCACGAAGTCGTTGGAGCATCAGGTAATGGAGAGTGGAGAATGGAGAATGAAAAATGGAGAATGAGCCTGTGATCTGTTTGTCTTCCAACATTCTCAATTATCCATTCTCAATTCTCAATTCATAATCGCAACCGTTCCTCCTCCGTCCGAAACACCTCTCCCTCCCCCAGCACCTTTTCGACGACATCGATGCATTGCCGGCTGACGTCGTGACCGTAGATCTTGGGCGCATTCTTCATCGCCTGGTTATCCCACGCAAACTCGATGCACTGTTTGATGAAGCCGCTGTCCGTCGGCGGCGCGATGATGTTGCCGCCGCACATGACGGATTCGCTGCGATCCGACCCGAACCGGAGCGTCACACACGGGATGCCCATCGCGTTCATTTCCTCCTGCATGGAACCGGAGTCTGTGGCGCAGACGGACGCGCGGCTCATCGCCGCGACCACGTCCGCGTACTCGGCCCACACGGGCGAGTGGATGAAGTTGGGATGATCGCGTACGAGAGCTTTGACTTCTTCTTTCAGTCCGAACCGCTCGAACGCGGCCTCGGTCTGGATCATGGTGATCAGGAGCACCTTTCGGCCGTCCAGGATGAGCGCCTTCATCGCGTCATAGATCGCCCGGAAGCGCCGCTCGCTGAGGCAATTTTCCCGCCGGTGGATGCAGAAGCGGACGAAATCCCCGTCCGCCAGCTCCGGATGGCGTTCAAAAACTTTTGAATCCTTGGCACGCTCCATCGCCTCCATCGTCGCATCAACCACGGAATTCCCCACCACGAAGATCCGGTCCTCCGGAAATCCTTCGCCCAGCAAAAACTGACGGTCGAGCTCGACCGGTGCCAGATGAATCCCCGTCGCCGCCTCGCTGGCACGCGTGTTGAATTGCTCGGGATAGGGTTCGAGGGAGCCACGCTGCCAATTTTCTGCATCCATCAAAAATGTACGCCACTCTGAAATGGCACCAGGCTTGTGGCCAGTGGCCTGTAGCCCGTTGCTCTGCCACTTGCCACTTGCCACTAGCCACTGGCTAAAGTCCGGCGTCAAAGTGCGGATCCCAGCCTCTACGTGAACAGAGGCAAACCCATGACAAAACCCCGCATTGCTCGCCGCCATCGCCGTGGTCGTATCTCCATGCACATACGGGATGACAATCTTCCCGCGCTTCTTCAGCTCGGCCATCACCTCCCCCAGCCGCCCGATGATCTGGCTGACGACCTCGAACATCGCGCCGCGGACGTTCAGGTTGAAGTCCGGCTGCACGTCGAATTCCTTCAGCATCCCGCCGCTCAAATTCTCGTCGTAATGCTGCCCCGTGTGACCCAAAATGACGCAGTGCCCGCGCTTCTGCAGCTCTTTATAGAGTGGCACCTGTTTGATGATGTCCGGTTTGGTCGCGATCATGATCAGATGGACGTGCCGATCGGCATGAGCGGCAAGATCGTCGAAAAAATGGCTTGATTGAAAGGTAATCTCCTTCATGGGAAGAGGATACATTGCCAGGCACAAAGAGAAAATCTAAGATTGGCCCCTTTCTCCCATCCGCCATGGCATTCACCGAGATGCTCCACATCGCCGATCCGCGGGAACTGCGCCAGGAATACCTGAGCGGACGGGATGATCCTGTTGACCCTGAAGGGTATGACGTGGCGTTGCTGCAGCACCGTTCCTCTGTCATTCGGGAGTTGCAAAGACATGTGGGAGGTGTCGATATCCCGGAAGAGGGAACTTTGGGCAGCGGAGGAATATTTATTCCTATTCGTGGTCGTATCGAAAATCTGAAATTATTTCTTCGGGACAATCGGGATTTTGCCGGTGTGAGCGTGAAGGAAGTCGCCTGATCCGGTGGCTCACACCCTCCCCTGCTCCACCCGTTCCTCCGTCTGCGAGGCGCCCTTTGTGATAATGCCAGGAATCTGGCGCACTTCCTTCTTTGCGATCTTCCCATCTTTGAACCAGTAGATGTACGGCGTGCACAGGCCGATTTCCATGGTGGCGGCCGTGTTGTCATCAAGATCATCAAACAGTTTCAGCATCGGCCGCATGCTGTTGCCCGATGCAGCGACGATGACGGTTTTGCCGACGTTCACTTCGGGCAGGATCGTCCACCGCAGGAACGGCAACGCGCGGTAACCCGTGTCTTCCACGCTCTCGCCGTTCGGCGGGCGGGTGGTGTAGCTGCGGCGCCACAGTGTCACCTGCTCCTGACCGTACTTGGCGGCCGTCTCGGCCTTGTTGAGTCCCTGGAGATCACCATAGTGCCGCTCGTTGAGGGCGGAATCGGCCGTCACCGGCACGGACGTCTGACCGAGTGTTTCCAGAATGATCTGGAGCGTCTCACTGGCCCGCTGCAGGCGCGAGGTGTACGCCAGGTCGAACCGGAAATCCTTCAGGTACGGCGCCATTGTTTTGGCATCGGCCTTCCCGCGCTCCGTCAGCGGCACATCCGTCCATCCCGTAAACCGGTTCTCCAGGTTCCATTGAGACTGACCATGACGGATGAGGATGAGCGTTCCCATGGCATCCTTATACCGTGAAAAAGACCGTGGCGCAAAACCGTCCTTTCAAGTATAATGATGGGAAATGCACATCCAATTCCTCTCCAAGCTCCGCTTCACGCATACATACAGCTTTGCGCTGCTGATCAGCTGCCTGATCGTGGCCATTGCCGCGACCCTTGCCCGCGCGACCCTGAACGTGGCCGGCGCACTCCTCCACAAGCCCGATATCGCCGTGCTGCTCCTGCTCCCGAACGAGGGCATCTACGACTCCACACTCCTGCGCACCACCGACACGGAACGCGATTACCTGATCCAGACGAAAACCGGACCCAAACTGGCGCGGCTGAAGAAAGGCGAGACGGAGTGGTTCGTGGAAGAGGAGGTGCCGCTGCATCAAGGCCAGTGAAGGAAGTGGGCATGCTCGGAACTTGCAATATATAATCTTTGTTGTATAATTTTCCCTATGCCTGTTGAGAGCCCGCTGCCTCCGGAAAAACTGAAATACACATCGCTCCTGCGGATGTGTGACGGGCCCAGGATGAATCGACCTCCGGATCTGACGCTGATCCGCCCGATCCGTCATGCACTGGAAACTGTGCTCTCGCGACATGAGGCTTTTACGGCGTACGGCACACATATGGAAAAAACTCCCCATGATCCCCAGACCAGGATCGCGGAAGAATTGTGGTCCAGGGAATTACCGTATGGAATCGGCACCATGCGGATGCAGGTGACCGGTACGGACGGCATGGCATTCCCCGAAACGCTGGAAGTATCGGTGGTGAAAGACGGCGATCGAAACCACTCTCTCGCCTCCTTTGCAATCGGTCTGCGCCACGGGAATGCCGAATTGCATCACCGGTATCTGCGCGGTGACCTGCGCGGCGGAGGGCTGGGCGGGCAATTTCTTCATGTGATGGAAGATGCCGTCGCCGCGTATGCGGGCAAGCGCTGTCAACCAGTGGAGATCGAAGTGGATGCGGGGCAATTGGATGTCCTGTGCCTCTGCTACAACAATGGCTATCGTCCCGAAGACGCGCGGGCATTGAATGAGCTGTTGATGAAGATACGAAGCGGGACTGTGATGATCGACATGAATCAGTATCTGTACGACAGGAAAAGGCCCGGACTCTACCCGCCATTTTCACTGTGGCAGGAACTGCGCAAAACAATCACGCCGGATTCCGTCTCACCACCAGCCACGGAAACACGACCACCGCCCTCCACATCCTCCTCCAGCGTGAGGGTTCTTGCGCAAACCTCCACGCCCACTCCAGTCCGATCTTCCTGAGGAACACGGGAGCGCGCTTTTTCACTCCCGCAAGAAAATCGAATGTCCCCCCCACTCCCATGGCGACGCGAACGGTGGGCATCCGGTGAAGATGCTCAGCGATCCAGAGATCCTGCGCGGGTGCACCGAATGCGACGAGCAGCAGGTGAGCCTGTGACGCGTTGATCCGCGCAATGAGGTCGTGAGCCTCTTCCCTGCGGGGTGAGCCCGCATATGTCCCTGCGACCGTGAAGTGAGGATTGCGTGACCGAAGTGTTTTTGCGGCCTGCTCAGCCACTCCCGGTGCTGCCCCCAAGAGGAAAACCGGGTGAGACTCATCGAGCGACGCGCAGAGGGCACTCACGGTATCTACGCCGGTGACGCGCTCCGGGATCACGTGGCCCGTCCATCGCGCCATGATCTGCAGGCCGCGGCTGTCGGGCAGGTTGAGCGCGCTCTTTTTCAGCACTTCCGCGAACGCGTGATTTTTTGCGGCTTCCACCAGCATCTCGTTATTGGGAGTCATCACGTGGTGCTGCCCGGTCCGCTGAAGAAAGCCCATGAGCATCGTCAGGGCTTCGGACGCCGTGATGGCATCGATGGGAACGCCCAGGAGGGTGACTCTGTTTTTCATCCGCCCCATTCTACTGCATACTGGCCCGGATGAAGCACCTGGTTCGATGCGTCGGCCTGCTGTCCGTGACGCTGCTGCTTGCCTCCTGCGATACGCAATGGATACAG
>Ga0207125_10167_pt1 | contig 14359 bp, 10 predicted proteins | sample Alteio_BWMinHeat_19_FD_153556 | JGI IMG/M metagenome (GOLD analysis project Ga0207125, IMG submission 153556) | Enriched cells from forest soil in Barre Woods Harvard Forest LTER site, Petersham, Massachusetts, United States -... | ecosystem: Environmental > Terrestrial > Soil > Temperate forest >...
GGTCTTCTCCGTCCCCGCCGGGACCCCCGCCAGCCGCGCCGGCATCCATGAAGGCGACGTCGTTACCGCGATCAACGGCCAGCCCACCCCGAACCTCGCCGACGCCATCCGCGCGATCTACCGCAGCGGGGTCCTTTCCACGGCGAAATATACTGTCGAGCGCACCGCCGGCAACGGCCAGACCGCAGCCTTCGATGTCGAGGTCATTCTCGAGCCCAGCTCCGACTACGATCGCGCCAACCACGAGATTCTCCGCCTCATTGCGCTGATCTATCTCGCCATCGGCCTTTACGTCCTCTTCCGGCGTTGGACAGCCCCAAAGTCCACCCACTTCTACGTCTTCTGCCTGACGTCCTTCGCCTTCTACGCGCTGAAGTACACCGGCCAGCTCGACACGCTCGACCTCTGGGTGCTGTGGTGCAACTACATCGCGACCGTGCTGCAACCCGCACTCTTCCTGCACTTCGCGGTCAGCTTCACCGACGACGAAAGGCCACGCCCCAGCCGCCACTTCCTCAATCCGCTGCTCTACCTTCCCGGCTCGGTCCTGCTGATCTTCCGTTACTTCGCGCAGCAGCGCTGGGCCGCATCCGGCGAGTTGATCCACCGTCTCGACCAGGTCGATTACGCCTACCTCGCCATCTTCTATCTAGTGGCAGCAGGCGTCTTTTGGTGGCGCTATCGCCGCGAAAGGAATCCCCTGGAGCGCCAGCAGCTCAAGTGGCTTACGCGCGGCACGCTGCTCACAGTGCTGCCCTTCACCGGCTTCTACGTCATTCCTTTCCTGTCGGAAGCGACGGCACCGACCAATCTGACGCGTCTTGCGGCCCTTTCGCTGATCCTGCTGCCGCTCACCTTCAGCTGGGCCATCGTCCGTTACCGCCTGATGGACGTGGACCTCATCTTCAAGCGTGGCGTTACCTACACGCTCGCCACCAGCCTGCTGGTCGGTTTGTACTTCGGCGTCATCGCCCTCGCCGCCGAGTTTGTGAAGACCAAGCTGCAAGGCTCGCCAACGCTCGAAAAGTGGGGCCTCATCGCCGCTGTCATCGTCACCGGCCTGCTCTTCGATCCGCTTAAGCGCATGATCCAGGGGCACGTCGATCGCATCTTCGACCAGAAGCGTTTCGACTACCGCGAGACCCTCGTCGAGTTCGGCCGCAGCCTCAACGCCCAAACCGACCTCGGCACCCTCGTGCAGTCCATCGTCGAACGCCTGCCGCAAACCCTGCTCGTCACTCGCGTCGCCGTCTTCCTGGCCGACTCCGACGACGCCGACGAGAACCAGCACTTTACCTTGGTTGCCTCCCATGGCCTCACCCATCGGGCACCGCAGGGCGAAAAGTTCGACCTCGACTTCCTCAACTTCGACCGCCGCGGCGCCGACAGCCACATCTTCTTCGACTCGCCGCAATCTGTTCTGCGCCTGCCCAAACGGCAGCGGGATGCAGCGGCCACGCTCGACCTGAACTATTACCTTCCCTGCCGGGCATCACGCCATGAGGGCGGTGGTTTACGAACGATCGCCGTCATCGGCCTGGGCCGCACTGACGATGGAGACTTCCTCTCCTCGGAAGACGTCGAGCTGCTCGAGTCCCTCGCCGGCTACATCGGCATCGCCATCCAGAACGCTCAGCTCTACCGCCGTCTGCAGCAGCAGATCACCGACTTCGAGCGCCTGAAGGACTTCAACGAAAACATCGTCGAGTCCATCAACATCGGCGTCTTCGCCGTCGACCTGCAGGACCGCATCGAGAGCTGGAACGCGCAGATGGAAGTGATGTATGCCCTGCCGCGCGCCGAAGCGCTGCGCCGTCCGCTTTCTGAAGTCTTCGCCGCCGACTTCCTCGACCGCTTCGACCGCCTGCGCGCCGAACAAGGCACCAGCACCATCTACAAGTTCCGCTTTACGACTCCCGCTGGCGAAGCCCGCACGGCGAACATCACCATCGCTCCGCTGCTCAACCGCGACTTCCAGGCCGTCGGCCGCATCGTCATCGTCGACGACCTCACGGACCGCATGCACCTCGAAGAGCAGTTGACGCAAGCCGAAAAACTCTCTTCTATCGGCCTGTTGGCGGCTGGTGTGGCGCATGAGGTCAACACGCCGCTGGCCGTCATTTCCAGCTACACGCAGATGCTCGCCAAGCAGCTCAAGGCCGACCCCAACAGCCAGCACCTGACCCCGGTCCTCGAAAAGATCACCAAGCAGACCTTCCGCGCATCGGAGATCGTCAACGGCCTGCTGAACTTCTCGCGAACCGGCAGCGGCGACATTGCCCGCGTCGACATCAACACCATGCTGCGCGATACGGCCACACTGCTGGAGCACCAGATGCGCTCCGGCCGTGTCGAAATCGCGCTCGACCTCGAGCCCAATCTGCCCGCCATTCAGGGCAACCTCGGCAAGCTGCAGCAGGTGGTCGTCAACCTGTTGATGAACGCCAAGGACGCCATGCAGGACCGCGGGGCTGGTCACATCACGGTTGCCACCGAGCATCGCTCCGGCATCGTCGAAATCCGCGTTACCGACGACGGCGCCGGCATGAGCCCCGAAACGCTCCGCCGCATTTACGACCCCTTCTTCACCACCAAGAGCACACCCAAGGAAGGCCAGCGCAAAGGCACCGGCCTCGGCCTCGCCGTTACCTACGGCATCATGCAGGAGCACGCCGGCAAGATCCACGTACAGAGCACGGTCGGCGAAGGCACCGAGTTCCGCCTCGAATTCCCGGCCGCCGATCACGTCGCGACGCGTCCAACAGAGAGCACCACAGAAACCCCCGCGGAACCATTAGCCGGAAAGGCAGTACATGTCTGAAGCAGCAATGCTGAGTGCAGAAGAAAGGCCGAGTACAGAAGAAGCAACGCGAGTCCGTACCGGAAACACCACGGCCAGCATCCTCATCATCGACGACGAAGCCGGCATCCGCGACTCGCTTGAAACCCTTCTCACGCTCGAGGGCTTCAGCGTCGAGCTGGCCACCGAAGGCCGCAGCGGCCTCGACATGCTCGCTCGCCGCGCCTACGACCTTCTGCTGCTCGACCTCGCTCTCCCGGGTGAAAGCGGCATCGACCTGTTGCCCCGCATCAAGAGCATCGCGCCGCAACTGCCGATCATCATGATCACCGCCTACGGCACGGTAGGCAACGTTGTCGACGCCATCCGCGCCGGCGCCGCCAACTTCGTCCAGAAGCCCTGGGATAACGAGAAGCTGCTCGCCGACATCCGCGCCGCCATCGGCCGCTCCGCCGCCGAAGAGCAGGTCGTCCACCTCAAGCGCGCCCTCAAGCAGCGCTACTCCTTTGACAACATCGTCGGCAAAAGCGACAACATGCTCCGCCTCTTCGACCTCATCTCGCAGGTCGCCCCCAGCCGCTCGACTGTGCTGATTCAAGGCGAAAGCGGCACCGGTAAAGAGCTGATCGCCAAGGCCATCCACGCCAACTCTCCGCGCCGCGATAAGGCATTCATCCCCGTCAACACCGGCGCCGTCCCTTCCGAGCTGCTCGAATCCACCCTTTTCGGCCACGAACGCGGCGCCTTCACGTCCGCCGTCGTCGCCAAGAAAGGCCTCTTCGAAGTCGCCGACGGCGGCACGTTGTTCCTTGACGAAATCGGCACCATGGGCATGGATATGCAGGCCAAAATCCTGCGGGTCCTGCAGGACCGCCGCTTCATGCACCTCGGTGGCACCCACGAAATCCAGGTCGACGTCCGCATCGTTGCCGCCACCAACGTCAACCTGCAGCAGGCCGTCAAAGAGGGCCGCTTCCGCGAAGACCTCTTCTATCGCCTCAACGTCATCTCGCTCGACCTGCCGCCGCTGCGCAACCGCAAGCAGGATATCCCTCTGCTCACCGCGCATTTCCTCAAGCTCTATGCCGAAGAAAACGGCTTCGAGCCCCGCCAGCTCTCCGCCGAAACGCTCCGCCTGCTGATGGACTACGAGTGGCCCGGCAACGTCCGCGAGTTGGAAAACGCCATCGAGCGCGGCGTTGTCCTCTCCACCGGCACGGCCATCACGCCCGACCTTCTCCCCGGCCAGCTCCGCGGCAACACCTACTCCACCGATCTCCTGGAGCAGAAACCCGACGCTTCTCTCTTCGACGTCATGGAAGACATCGAGCGCCGCATCATCGCCGACCGCCTGGAACGCTGCAACTGGAACCAGACCGAAGCCGCTGAGTACTTCCGCATCCCACTCTCAACGCTCAACCAGAAAATCAAACGCCTCAGCATCGAAGTCAAGAAGCGCGTCCGCGAATAATCTTTCGCATCTGCTTTGTTCTTGCCGGTGCTTTTGTTCTTGCCGGTGCTTTTGCCGTTGCCCCTCTTGTTGTCATTCCCGCAGGGAATCTGCTTCTGTTTTTGCGGTTGCTCTTGCCCTTGCAGTTGCCTTTCTTGTTGTCATTCCCGCAGGGAATCTGCGTTTGCTCTTGCAGTTGCCTGTTTCCGCTGTGGCCCACCGTAACCTCCCTTTCGTATACTGTCGCCTCAAGCTGTCCTGTCCCCTGCGAAGGAGATACCCACCATGGCGAAGCTGGTCTTCGGATTGAACGTCTCTCTTGACGGCTACATCGACCACCAGGCATTTCGGCCTGATCCCCCGCTCTTTCATCACTTCATCGAGTACGTACGCAGCCTCAGCGGCATCGTCTACGGTCGCCGCATGTACGAGGTCATGCGTTACTGGGACGAAGATCAGGCAGACTGGGGCACTGAGGAACGCGACTTTGCGGCGGCGTGGCGGAGCCAGCCGAAATGGGTTGTGTCACGCACCTTGCAGACGGTCGGCCCTAACGCGACGCTTATCGCGGATGACGTCGAGGCGGCGATACGTGGGTTGAAGGCACAGGTTGATGGGGAGATTGGTATTGGTGGATCAGACCTGGGTGGGAGCTTAACCAACTTTGGTCTCATCGATGAGTATCGACTGTACTTCCGCCCCGTTGTGCTCGGTCATGGCACGCCGTTCTTCACCGGCCCCCGACCACCGCTCCGCTTCGTAGCCAGCGATCGCCTCGGCGAAGACGCAATCAGGCTGACGTACGTACCCGCTTAACCCCGCACTGTTTGTTGTCATTCCCCGCGTTCCATGTTGTCATTCCCGCAGGGAATCTGCGTCTGCAGTTGCCTGTTTCACCTGTTCAGACCCCACCAACCGCTTGAACGTTCGGGTAGTACGTCAGTTCGAACTCACTGGCCGATTCCATTTGTCAACTTCGAGCCCGCACTCCGGGCAGGTCCACCCACCCCAAAGAACCTGCGACAAGTTTCGGGGTTGGCGAATCCGGGTCTTCACCCTGCCGCAGCGAGGGCACGAACCAGGCTGGATGAGAGAGTCAAAGTTAGAGCATTTCCCCTGTGGGTGTAGTCCAACGCCGCAGCCTTTATGGGCGTTTTCCGTAAAGAAAACGCCGCTGCACAGCTGTTCTGGGAACCCCAGCAACAGGGGAAATGCTCTAATACCCCATCTTGTTTTGAAGATGCTTCCGTGGATGGTCAAAAGCGTCCCAACGGTGAAGATCCCGAGAAGTAGGAGAAGCGCAAACATTTCCACTATGCTCTCAGGCCAACAGAGAAGAAGACAACGAAAAGACGGCCCATGGCCGCCTTTTCGGTACTCTTGAAGTTCCAACCTAACGCTCTACTACTCAGTGAATTGCCGCTACCGCTTCTTCTTCGCCACAACCTTCTTCGCAGGCGCAGCCTTCTTCGCTGGTGCCGCCTTCTTCGCCGGTGCAGCTTTTTTCGCCACAGCCTTCGCTGGAGCTTTCTTAGCAACCGGCTTCGCCACAGCCTTCTTTGCCGGAGCAGCCTTCTTCGCTGGTGCAGCTTTCTTCGCCGCAACCTTCGCCGGAGCCTTCTTCGCCGCAGGCTTGGCAACCGCCTTCTTCACGGGAGCAGCCTTCTTCGCGACCGGCTTCGCCGCAACCTTCTTCGCCGGCGCAGCCTTCTTCGCAATGGCCTTCGCCGGAGCTTTCGCAGCAGGAGCCTTGACCGGCTTCGCGGCCGGAGCCTTAGCAACTGGGGCCTTGACAGCCGGGGCCTTCGCTGCCGGAGCCTTGGCAACCTTCTCCGGCTTTGGAGCCTTCGCAGCCGGAGCCTTCACCGGAGCAGCCTCAACCTCAGCGACTGCCGCCAGATCCACATCCTCACCCTCAACTACTGCCGCTAACACCTTCTTGCTGCGCGACTTCGTTGGCTTGGCCTCACGCTTCACCGCGCGCCGCCGCATATTCACCGGAGGAGGAGGTGCAGGCGGAGAGTATGGCTCCAGGAACGCCTTCGCCGCTTCCGGGGTGTCCAGCTTCCCGTCCATAATCGCAAAGAAAATCTTCTCGACCAGATCGGCATACCCTGGCAGGTCGGGAGTAATCCGCATCTCCTGCATCAGGGTGTATGGAATCTTCTGCCGCGCCGTCGGCCACTCGCCAAAGAACGCCTTGAATCGCGCCTGCACCGGCGCGCTCTTGGTGCTGTGCGCCAGCCAAAGCACGCTCTCCGGCACAGCCGACTTCAGCAGCGTCCACGCCGCTGACGGGGCTGCGTTTTCCTTCGCCCCAAACTGCACGCCAAACGCCTTCGCCTCTGCTTCCAGCGACTCAATCTGCTTGGCAAATCCCGGTCGCGCGAAGCTGGCCTTCAGTGCCGACACTTCTTTGGGCGAAAGCTTTCCTGTCAGCAGCGGGAAATAAGCCGCCGAAGGATCGGGGAAGATCCCCATCGAATTCAACTGTCCAACCGTGTCGCGCAGCCGGTTCAGCTCCGCCTCGTTGGCCTTGGCCGACGTCCACGCCGGGAACAGGCTCTTCATCCAGCCCTCGGACTCCAGCCGCCGCAACACCCGCAACGGGTCTTCTTCGCGGAAGATCTCCTCGGTCTCGTACCCGCGCTGCGCCGGATTCATCGCCGCAATGTAGTCTTCGGCCTTGCCGGTCTCATAGCGGGCGTGCGTCCGCTCTTCCATGTGCCAGCCCAGGCGAGCGCCAAACCGTGCCGCCCGGATCATCCGCGACGGGTCTTCGATAAATCCGTAATTGGAAACCAGCCGCAGTTCGCGGTTCTCGATGTCCGCGACGCCGTTCAGCGGGTCCATCAGCAGACCGTACGACCCCTCATTCAACGACACCGCCATCGCATTCGCCGTAAAGTCCCGGCGGTGCAGGTCGTCGAGAATGGTCGCCGGCTTGGCCACCGGCTTGCCCGGCTTGGGGAACGTCACAGACAACGCGCTGCCGACTTCCATCCGCACGCCGCCCGGAAAGTGGAAGTATAGCGACTGAAACGTATCGGACTCGCCGACCATCAATCCACCGGCATGCTCCAATTCTTTTCTTAGCTTTAGAGCATTTCCCTGAACCACTACATCCAGATCGCGGATGGGTGCGCCGCTGGTGAGGTCGCGCACCGCGCCCCCTACCAGGAACACAGTCAGGTTACGTGAGCGAGCAACGTCCCGCGCGGTGGCGAGGGCCTTTTGCTGGGCAGGTGTCAATCTTGTTTGGAGCAGGTAAATATAGTCTGCCATGTGATCTCTGGTGCCCCTCCTGGGGTGGGCCCGAACGGTGCCGAGGATGTCGCCTAAACGCATAAAAATCATGCATTTAGAGCGATGGAAGACCGCTTGCCAACACCCGATTGTACATGATGGGGTGCCATTTGGAACACCTTTTGCACTATTTATGTGGCGATTTGTAACCGGCGTGCGACAATCCGACGGAACAACGCGCAAAACACTCGACCAAATGGCCGGATCGCAAAAGAAAGTCATCGTCCGCAGCTTCAACACGCCAGCCGTCAGCGGCTACATGCCCGCCTACGGTTTTCTGGAGTCCAACGTCATCGCCCTGATGGACACGGCAGGACGAGCTATCCTTTTCCCTATCAACGAAATAAAGTGGATAGCTTATGTCAGGGATTTCAATACAAGCGACCTCGAAGACCCTGAACGCATCGGCCGCCGCACCTTCCCGGCGCGTCCCCGGGCCGAAGGCCTGTGGCTGCACATGACCTTTCGTGACGGCGAAGTCCTGCAAGGTCTTGCGCCTCTCGACCTCACATTCCTTGACGGCATCGTTACCGACCACGGCCTGATGGTCACCCCGCCCGATCTGCGCTCCAACACCCAGCGCATCTACGTCCCCCGCCCGGCGCTGGCTGCCCTCGACCTTCTCGGCGTCGTGACCTCCGCCGCCAGCCGCAAGGCAGCGCCCAAACCCGCCCGTGAACCGCAACCAAGCCTTTTTGGCGAGCCCTGAGGACGAGGGCGAATCTGAGGATATGGACACGCCACCGGGCAAACTATTTGGAAGCAACAGGGCGCAATTATGATCCTGAGAAAGCCAGTCTTCCCTGTGTGGGAGACGGCATCGGGCCTTCCATGAAAGGGTCGAAGCTGGAACGCCGCTCATAATTCCTCAAATAGACCTCCTTCAGAAACGGCGTTGCAAGATAGTACCTTCCGCGCGTTTCACCTTTTGGTTCGAGAAAGCCATGATCGACCAGCGCCTTCAAGTCCCTGCTCGCTACCTGTTCCGATACTTCAGCGGATATCCGGTAGTGTGATCTCCTGATCCTGTAGCCGAAAGCCGCATCTGCGAGCGCGGGTATAGACCTCTCATCCATTTTTAGCTGGGTGATCATGTGCTCGATCTCATTCCAGACCTGCTGGGTCATGCGGCTTCTTTGAAGCAGCCAGGAAGCCTGCCGGTAATGTGCGACGAGATTGAACCGTATCCAGGCCCGGCAATCGTTTTCTGGATGCCAGGCACCACGCCCTACCTCGGCCAGAACGTCATAGTACTCCTGCGTGTAACGCCCTAAATACTCCTCGATACTGCAAAATGTCGGCTCGATGATTTGCTCACGCGCCAAAATAAGGGTTTGAAGACATCGGGCCATTCTCCCGTTTCCATCAGAAAAAGGGTGAATCATGACCAAATTGAGATGCCCCAGAGCGGCGCGAACAACTGCCGGAAGGTTAGACCTCTCGTTGAGCGATTGGATAAGTTCTTCCATCAGCGCAGGCACGGCTTCCGCATCCGGCGCAGTGTAGACAGTTTCCTGCTTCTTATCATCCCGAACGTAGATTGGACCCGGCCGATAGCGACCGGGGTTCTTAGGCAGCTCATGTTGCATCATCATGAAGTGCAGACTGCGAATCAACCCTTCGCTATAGCTAAAGTGGGGATCGCTGGCGAGCTGTAAAACATACGTCATCGCATTGCGATAACCGAGCGTTGCCTGCCAGTTCGCCCGTTCGGCAGAGACTGGTTCATCGTTTTCAACAGCAGCAAGAGCATCGTCCCTTGTTACGTTGATTCCCTCTATGCTGTTGGAATGACGTATGTTGCGTGCAAGTGTCGCCCGCCGGAGGACGCCGAACCATCTTCCCGGAGCACTGATGGAATATTTGAGATTCTCCCGCATACCGTCGATACGGGCAATCACGGCGGATTCCTCAACAGACTCACTCGGGCAACGAAAAAGCATGATTGACCTTTCAAAACAATAATACATAATAATTGTGTATCTTATATAAGATGATGTGATGATCTCTCCAAATCACCTACCCACGAAGGATTACATCCTCCAAACCAAAAGTGAGACAATCGCGTCCATGAAACTCCACGAGCTAGCCGATCGGCTTGGCGCGACCCTGACCGGCGGCGACGGCGAGACCGAGATCACCGGAGTCGCGGGGATTGAGACCGCCGGCCCCGGCGAAGTCACCTTTGTCGCGAACCCGAAGTACGCCTCTATGGCCCGGACGACCAGCGCCGCTGCCATTCTCGTCGAACCAGCCTTCCCCGACACCCCGGTTCCCACCCTGCGCATCGATAACCCCTACCTGGCCTTCGCCCGGGCCATCGAGTGCTTCTACCAGCCCCCCGTCTACCCGCCCGGAATCCACCCCACAGCCGTGATTGCCCCCACGGCAACCATCGGAGCCAACGCCCACATCGGCGCGTACGCCGTCATCGCCGACAACGTCACACTCGGTGACGACGCGGTCCTGTTGCCGCACGTCGTTCTCTACCCCGGCGCGACTATCGGCGACCGCTTCTTCGCCCACGCGCACGCAGTGGTCCGCGAGCACTGCCGCCTCGGCAACGACGTCATCCTCCAGAACGGCGCCGTCATCGGCGCCGACGGCTTCGGTTTCGCCAAAGGCCCCGGGGGCCGCTGGGTCAAGATCGTCCAATCCGGCCGCGCCATTCTCGACGACGCCGTCGAAGTCCAGGCCAACGCCTGCATCGACCGCGCTTCCATCGGCGAAACGCGGATTGCCGCCGGCACCAAGGTCGACAACCTGGTCCAGGTCGGTCACGGATCCACAGTCGGGGAAAACACCCTGCTGTGTGCGCAGGTTGGCCTGGCCGGCTCGACCACTATCGGCAAGAACGTCATCCTCGCCGGGCAGGTTGGAGTCGCCGGTCATCTCACGGTCGGCGACGGTGCCATCGCCACGGCGCAAACCGGCATTCCCTCCGACGTGGCTCCCGGTGCTGTGGTCAGCGGCTATCCCGCAATGGACAACCGCGCCTGGCTCCGCACGGTCGCGGCCGTCAACCGCCTCCCCCACCTGCTGCGCAAACTGCGTGGGTTGGACAAATGACGCCGCACCGGCTGTTAGGCTTGAACCAGATGACCCACATCGTCACGCGCCGCGCAGCCCTGGTCCTCGCTCTCGCCACCGCGAGCCTGCTGACCTCCGTCGGCTGCCACTCTGCCTACATCGAGGCCACCGTCAGGAACTCCACGGCGACGCCCGTCTCGCTGGTGGAGGTGGATTACCCCAGCGCCAGCTTCGGCCGCGAGTCTATCCCAGCCGGAGCGGACTACCATTACCGCTTCAAAATCCTCGGACAGGGCCCAACCAAGGTCCTATGGACCGACGCCGCCCACCAGGACCACACCGTCCCCGGCCCCACCCTGCACGAAGGCGACGAAGGCACCCTCATCGTCACACTGACCCCCGCCACCGCTACCTGGGACCTGACTCTCAAATCCCATTAGTGTCTGCCGGGTACATGGTCTGGGGACCGCATTGGCTTAGCGAGAAGGCCACCAATCTCTCAGCGGGGCGAGACTTCAGTTCTGGCCATGAAACCCGCGCGACACGCGCGCTTCCTTGCTGCCGCAGGCAGCAGCGCAGGCGAAGCCGCAGGGCGCAAAATTGCCTTCCGTTGCTGCGCCCCAAATTCATAAGCTTTCGGGATCAGCCCGGAACACTATGTAGCGTTCGTCAGTTGGTTTCCGACGTTATTGAACGCCGTCTTGATCTTCGTATCCAGGCCGGACAGCGAAACGACGGCTCCCACACCAATCAGGCCCGCGACCAGAGCGTATTCGATGAGGTCCTGACCGTCTTCGTCCTTCACAAGCTTCTTCCACAGCTCCATGCTTCTGGTCATCATGTACTGCTCCCTTTGGCCCGTTATAGCCCGTACAGCAAACTGCTCGGCGACTGTCGTATGACGACCAGATTACAGAGGAAGGGGGTCACTTCCTATACCCCGAAGAGTGCTTTCGCATCACCCGGACTGGGCATCTTCACACGATCCACCGGGCCTCACATCTACCTGAGTTAGACTGCGGTCTGTGCAACCTGGCTTCTTCATCACCTTCGAGGGCCTCGACGGCTCCGGCAAAACCACGCAGTTGCGCCGCCTCGCCGCCGCGCTCGCCGCCGACGGCCGCAGCGTCGTCACGCTCCGCCAGCCCGGCGGAACTCCGCTCGGCGACCGCATCCGTTCCGTCATCCTCGACGCCCGCAGTGAGTCCGAGTTGGGCAGCATCGCTCCTGAAGCCGAAATGGCCCTCATGTTCGCCGACCGCGGCCAGTCGCTCCGCCAGGTCATTTTGCCCGCCCTTGCCGAAGGATCCGTCGTCTTGTGCGACCGCTATACCGACTCCTCCGAGGCCTACCAGGGCGCCGGGCGGGGACTGGGCACCGACCGCGTCCTCGCCATGCACGCCGCTGTCTGCGACAACTTTCAGCCCGGCCTGACGATCCTGCTGCTTCCCCCGCTCGCAGGCAGCCTCGCCCGCGCCCGCCGCCGCAATCACCGCACCGAACAGTCCCAAGGCACCAACGAGAACCGCTTCGAACGCGAGGGCGACGCCTTCTACGAGCGCGTCTACGCGCAGTACCGCGTCATCGCCGAGCGCGAACCGCAACGCGTCGTCGCCATCGAGGATGAAGCGAGTATTGAGACAATCGCTGCAAAAATTCTCGACCTCGTCCGCGAGCGCATCGGGTAGCCATTCCTCTGGACCGGCGCGAGCTTCAGGTAAAGCAAAGGACAACGCCGAGAGCGCAAAGGACGCGAAGTTTTCGCCACGGATTCCGTGGCGTATCCGTTGCGTCCATTGCGCTCGCCGCGTTTTCCTTTAAATAAAGCCGCATGGATTGGTTCGGATTGTTGTCACTTCTGAAGATGTGGTTTCCAACGTTCAGTGATACCCTTCGTTCGAGATGCCGAGACCATGAAGCCACCATCGAGCGTCAAGACACCAGCGCAATACATCGCCTCACTCCCCGCCGATCGTGCAAAGACCATCGCGGCGGTACGCGCATTCGTGAACAAGCACATTCCGCACGGCTACGATGAGTGCCTTATCTGGGGCACGATTGGCTGGGCGATCCCCTTGTCTCGCTATCCGGACACGTACAACAAGCAGCCCATCTGCTACGTCGCAGTCTCGTCGCAGAAGAACTACTGCTCGCTCTACCTGATGGGCGCGTTTTGGAGTGCCAGTCAGCTCGAACAGTTGAAGGCCGTTTTCAAGGCGGCGGGCAAGAAGCTCGACATGGGGAAGTGTTGCGTTCATTTCGAGTCGCCGGACGATTTGCCGCTCGAAGCGATTGGCAAGCTGATCGCGGCGATTTCGAGCGAGGAGTGGATTGCGATGTACGAACAATCGCGCTTGAAGACCAAATCCGGACAGGCGCAGAAAGCAAAGCAAGGCGCCCCCGCGAAACAAGGCACCTCATCGCCGAGCAAGGTGGCCGCAAAGCGCACCGCCACAAAGCGCGCGCGGTAAACTTCCCAGCATGACTCCGATACCAGCCCATCGCGTTTTCCCTTGCTGTTGCGGCCGCGAGCGCATCTCATAGCAACAATGAGTTCTGACTACATCGAAGCGCGTACCGTTGGCGAGTGGCGTCTGCCGCCCGGCCTGCGCCGCGCGCTGCCCTTCTACATGCGCCGCGACTGGGTGCACTTCGGCCACCCCATCCCACTCTTCGAACATCTGCACAAAACCTTCGGGCGCATCGCGCACTACCGCTTCATGGGCACGATGATCGTATTCGTCAACGACCCCGCGTGGATCAACGAAATCCTCATCAACCAATCCGGCTCTTTCATCAAGGAGCGCACGCTCAAGCGCATGAAGATCCTGCTCGGCGAAGGTCTCATCACCTCCGACGACCCCATCCACATGCGCCAGCGCCGCATCGCCGCACCGGCCTTCCATCGCCAGCGCATCGCGGGCTACGCCACGGAAATCGTCACCAGCGCGGCAGCGACGCGTGACAGTTGGCACGCCGGCGAGACCATCGACGTCGCCGCCGCCATGATGAAGCTCAGTCTCCGCATCATCGCGCGCACCCTCTTCGACACTGAAGTCACGCCCGAGGTGCTCTCCATCGCCGACGAAGTCAACACCATCATGGGCCTCTACAACTTCCTCGTCGCGTTCCCCAAGCTGGAGTCGATGCTGCACTGGCCCATCCCCGGCGTCGTCAAGTTCCGCAAATCCCGCGCTCGCCTCGACGCCATCGTCGGCAGCATGATCGCCAACCGCCGGGCCCTCGGCCCCGAAGCACTCGCCACTCGCGGCGATCTGCTGTCGATGCTCATCGCAGCCCGCGATGAAGCTGAAGATGGGACAGGGATGTCTGACGAACAGGTGCGAGACGAAGCCCTCACCATCTTCCTCGCCGGCTACGAAACCGTCGCCAACGCCCTCACATGGACCTGGTACCTTCTCTCACAAAACCCCGAAGCCGCCACCCGCATGGCCGCGGAGCTCGACGAAGTACTCGGCCAGCGTGACGCCACAATCGAAGACTACCCACGTCTCAAGTACACCGAAATGGTGTTCGCCGAATCCATGCGCCTCTACCCGCCCGCCTGGGCGATGGGCCGTCAATCCACCAAACCCGTCACCCTCGGAGAGTTCCGCATCCCTGGCGGCGCGCACTTTTTCTTCAGCCAGTACGTCATGCACCGCTCCGTCGAATACTGGGACGAGCCCGAACTCTTCCGCCCCGAGCGCTTCACCGACGAAGCCAAATCCACCCGCCCCCGCTTCGTCTACTTCCCTTTCGGCGGAGGCCGC
>Ga0207125_10129_pt2 | contig 14354 bp, 7 predicted proteins | sample Alteio_BWMinHeat_19_FD_153556 | JGI IMG/M metagenome (GOLD analysis project Ga0207125, IMG submission 153556) | Enriched cells from forest soil in Barre Woods Harvard Forest LTER site, Petersham, Massachusetts, United States -... | ecosystem: Environmental > Terrestrial > Soil > Temperate forest >...
ATAACTCGATTGCAAGGTCGGTGGCGCTCTTAGCAGCTCAACGTGAGCGCGTAGGCTCTGCCCTCCGTGTGGATGACTTTTTCCAGCAGAATCCTTTAGGTTCCGCCACACCTACCGCTCCTGGCTCGACGAAACAGGTGCCCCGATGAAAGTGCAGCAGGAATTAATGCGTCATGCTTCGATCCAAACGACGATGAATGTTTACGGACGGGCAATGACAGGCTCTAAACGGAAAGCCAACAGCCAGGTTGTAGGGCAGGTTCTTGGCGATTAACCTACGTGCGCAGAAAAGGAGACGGATGGCGCCGTAATTGTCGCTCAAAAAGTGGGCTGTTTCCGAACGGGGATAACGGGACGTGCCGAGAGCGACCAAATCTTGTAAGTGGTTGAAAGAATTGGTTGCGGGGGCTGGATTTGAACCAGCGACCTTTGGGTTATGAGTCGTTAAATTATTGAAACTAAACAACCTATATCGGAGCGGTTGGCGCTGATTCGAAAGGGTTTAGAACGCAACGGAACACTTAGCGTGGGGTGAAAGTGGGGTCAAAATGCGGTCCCAATCTCCCGCGTTTCAGGTTTCGAAATTTGGCATTTTCTTGGGTGACAAACCCAACACATGGCGCGGATCCATCCGCAAGCAACTGCCCATGAACCACATACCCACTGAGAAGATGGCTGAGAACTCCCTTAGCGTGGGGATCGCTACATCAGCTTGGACGCGGTGCCTCTGCCTCGGTTTATGATATTGCGATCACAGAACGTTTCCTTTCAGGGAACATTTTACGCATTAGATATGATACTGTATTCTTTATCCGTTCCCTAAAGAGGAACAAAATGCGCACAGAATACAACTTAAAGACTCTTGGGCCCATGTCGTCCACTCTATTGGTGGAACTCAATGAACAGGGCAAAACCACGTTCAGCCTCCGGGATGTCGAGGAAATCACCGGCCTGCGCGGCTCCTCCGCACGAACTCTAATTCACAAGGCGGAACGACGGGGTCTCCTCACTCGTCTCCGTTCCGGACTCTACACGCTCGTTCCCTTCGAGATGGGCCGGGCAACGGAGTACGTGGGCGATCCCTATGTGATCGCTCGTGAGATGTGTAAGGGGCGCTCCTATTTTCTCTCGCACGCATCCGCGATGGAACTACATCGGATGGTCACCCAGCCACAGTTCACCCTTTATGTAAGCTCAACGCGGCGGACCCCGCCACGTTCAATTCATGGATACGAGTATCGCTTCGTCACGATCAAGCCGCCGGACTTCTTCGGTCTTACCCAGGTCTGGGTAACGAAGCAGCAGTCCGTCACGGTCAGCGATAAGGAACATACCCTCCTCGATGCTCTCCGCCAACCGCAATACGCCGGCGGGATCCCCGAAGTCGCAAAGGCTCTCTGGATCAGCCGGGATGGCATCAAGATCTCGCGGCTCCTCGACTATGTACAGCACTTTTCGAGCGGTGCCCTCAAACGGAGGGTCGGATTCCTGTTGGAGCTTTACCAGATGGCAACGCCTGCTCAACTCGAACCGCTGCGTTCGAAGCTCACTTCCACCTATGACCGGCTGGACCCGACGCTGCCAAAGTCGGGATCTTTCCACTCCCGGTGGCGCCTGCAATTAAATGTCGGCATCGATGAACTGCAGGCGATTCCACATACATGATTCCGCAGCGCAATCTTTCTCTTCTCTCCAATCGACTGTACAGAGAACATGGCGGCCGGCGTATCCCGGAGGCGGTTCTGGAGCGAGATTACTGCCTGGCCTGGTTCCTGATCGGGTTAAGTCAGAACAAGCTCAAAGACCTGCTCATCTTCAAGGGTGGTACCGCGCTCAAACGCTGCCACTTCGGGGACTATCGTTTTTCCGAGGACCTGGACTTCACGCTTGCAAGGAAGGCGGAATTCGCGGAGATCCGTGAAGGGCTCGAAGAAGTGTATGAACTGGTGGCTCAGGCCTCCGGCATTCACTTCACCTTTGAAAGCGAGGATCGCCAGGCCCACGTCAACAGCTACACCTTCTATCTTCGCTATGAAGGACCGCTGCCGACACCGAACACTGTGAAGGTGGATATAACCATCTCTGAAGTTCTCTACTTTCCCGTTGAACAGCTTCCAGTTCTGCGCGCCTATCAGGAATTCGAGGATGTACCGGCAGAACGGCTCATCGCCGTATACAGCCTGAACGAAATTACAACCGAGAAAGTGGTTGCTCTCCAGGACAGTGCACGCAACGAGCCTCGGGACCTTTACGACCTTTGGTTTCTCACGACGCGCGCCGGCATCGAAATCGGCGATCTCATTGAAGCAATCGGAGAGAAACTTCGCTTTCGTAAGAAAGAAAATGCCGGCCTCGAAGATCGCATCATCGCGAAAGAGGCGCGCCTAAAAACACTTTGGAATAGCCGGCTCGGGCATCAAATGGAAAGTTTGCCGGAGTTTGATGAGGTATTTCGCGCTGTGCGACGCGAACTTCGTCGCGGCAATTTCTCCGAGTAGGAACGGACTCGAGCTCTATGAATGAAACGGCCTCCAACTCGCGCTGCTGGCGGGTCGTCTCTTCGCGGTTTTGTCGGTGGAGAATTTCGTGGCTGAGCTCATGGACTATCACTCCACACCTTGCGGTGATCGATAGCGTCTCCTCGATCTCGATGATGCCGCCTTTGCTCAGTCCTTCGGTTGCACCGGGCATAACTTTGTAGACGAGCTGGATGCCGAGCTCCTCCGCAGCTGCTTCAAGCCGTGGCAAAAGATCCTCGCCGCCTTCCTTTGCGTTGCTGTCTATCTCCGGCAAAGGTTCGCCGTCGGTTTAAGCATAGTCGAAGACCGCAATCGATTTGAAGCCGGCAACTCGGACGACTGGCTTAACGCCGTTGTCCTTCTCATCCCCACTTTTCCTTAGGATCGGTGCAAAGATGCGGATGCCGCGCTCGCCCTTCTTGACGAAACGGCCTAACTTCTTCCATGTTTGAAACCCCGCAACACGGCTAGCGTCTTGCTTTTGAGAAGCGCTCACACAATGCCCATGTTTCGAACACTGAGAAGATCCACTATCGACATCATCCTCGATGTGGTGAGGCTGTCAGGATTGTGCGGAGATGTCCATCATTCGGCCTGCACCGGGTGCAAGTCGTTTTTCCAAGCGGTGATCACTTGGTGGTTCCCGATTGGATGTTGGATGAGCATCTTTGTCTCGGCATGGAGATCGTCGAGCGCCCCGTTCTCTCGATAGTGTCCCTGCTGACTATCCGCGACCTGCTCGACACACGGCGGCCTTCCGCCGCGAAGCCGGTAGTTTTAGAAGCATCTTCGTTAGGAGGTGTTTCTCGTGAGCCCACCCCGCCAGAGTCTTCTTCTCTGGGAGATCCCACGCCGGCCGGACCTTCCCCAAGCCACGCAACAGCGCTGTCGCGAGTTATTGAGCCAGATATTCCTGGCGGCTGTTCACAGCACGACACTCAACCTCGAGGAGAAGAACGATGAGCGAGAAGATCCAACCGATTCACATTGAACGGGACGCGTGTGTCGATATTCGTCAGTCGTCGATGAGCCAGGTCCGCCATCATCTTGAAGGACAACGTCGCCAGTACGATTTGCGGGAACGAGCGCAGTCGCTCGGTTTCCAACGCGTGGTGGTGATCGATGAAGATCTCGGTCGCTCCGGAGCCGGCTCGGTGGAACGTCCTGGTTTTGGTCGCTTGCTTGCAGCGGTGTGCTCCGGACAGGTGGGCGCGGTACTGGCTCTCGAAGCATCGCGTCTAACCAGGAACAACCGCGATTGGCATCATCTGATTGATCTCTGCGCCATGGCTGGCACACTGGTCATTGATCACGATGGCGTCTATGATCCGTGTCTGCTCAACGACCGGCTCTTGCTCGGGCTCAAGGGCACTATGAGTGAGTTTGAGATAAGCCTGCTTCGCCAACGTGCGATGGAAGCACTCAAGCAGAAGATTCGGCGCGGCCTCGTGCTGACCCAAGTTCCAATCGGCTACGTCCGCACTGAAGACGAGGGCATGGAGAAAACCCCTGATCGCCAGATACAGGAAGCAATTGCTGGCATCTTCCTCAAGTTCCGGGAGTTGGGTAGCGTACGCCAAGTTCTGCTCTGGTATCGCGAGGAAAAGCTTCCGATTCCAACCCTGTCACGCGAGTGTGGCAACCGCAAGGTCGTCTGGACGGATCCAGTTTATCCGCGCATCTTCGCCATCTTGAAAAACCCAGCTTATGCCGGCACTTTCGTATGGGGAAGAAAGAGCACACGGACCTTCATCGTTGATGGACGCGCCCGTAAGACACGCGGCCACGTACAGCCGCAGGAGAAGTGGGAAGTTACCATCCAGGACCACCATGAAGGGTATATTACTTGGGACGAGTACATGCGCAACCAGCAACAGATCCGGACTAACGCGGGTTGGAACGCACGCATGGGAGAGCCGAACGGCGCGAGCAAGAACGGCCCTGCACTGCTGGCTGGACTACTGCGTTGCGGGCGCTGTGGGCACGCGCTTCAAGTCAGCTACACCATGAGCAAACGGCTGGGCCCCTTGCCGCGCTATTGGTGCAGCGGAGATCGCGGGCGGCAGATGGTTCGTAGCTGTATCACCTTCTCGCGCGGGCGAGTCGATCAATCAGTTGCCGTCGAAGTTCTGGAGGCCCTCCGTCCCCTCGGTGTGCAGGCAGCCCTTGACGCACTCGATCGCAGCGAGCACCAGACCGATGAAAAGCGCCGCTCGATTGAACTCGCACTTGAGAAGGCGCGGTACGAGGCTGGCCGTGTTGAGCGGCAGTATCAGGCGACGGAACCAGAGAATCGACTTGTCGCAGCGGAGCTTGAGAAGCGCTGGAACAACGCCCTAACTCATGTCACGGAGATGGAGCGACGACTGGAAGACGCCAGCGCTTCAGCTCCTCAACTGACACAGGCACAGCGCGAACATCTGCTGACGCTGGGCGACGACCTGGATCGAGCCTGGGATGATCCACAGTCACCCATTACATTGAAGAAGCGCATCCTGCGAACGGCACTGGTGGAAATAGTCGCCGACACTACGGATGATCCTCCTACTGTTCACCTGAAGCTCCACTGGGCCGGAGGCTCCCACACCGAACTCGAGGTACGCAAGAACAAGACTGGCTATCACAACCACATCAACTCCGAGGAAGTGACGGAGCTGATTCGCCAGCTCGCTTTAGTCTGTGAAGACCACGCGATTGTCTCTATCCTGAACCGGCTGGGCTACCGCACCGGCAATCACAACACCTGGACGGAGAAGCGCGTGCAACATGTTCGCTACACCAAGGGCTTTCCCGCTTGCCCGCCTCCAGAGGAGCGGCTGTGGCTCACGATGCATCAGGCCGCAGATGCACTCAATGTCAGCGACATGGTGGTTCGCAAACTCATCGCACAGAAAATTCTCCCGGCAAAACAGATCGTCAAGTTCGCGCCATGGATGATTCAACGCGCTGATCTCGACCTCCCCGCTGTGCGCCGCTATATTCGGCTCGTCCACTCTGGCCGTCGCGCCCCATTGAGCGCCGACGACAACGCGCAAACCCGCATGTTTACTGGATCCAGCGAGGTGTAGCACTATGTCTCTGCCCTCTGCGCGTAAATGAGTAGCCAATTGTTGAAGCTGTAGGAATAGAAGCGGCTCAGGGCTTTGAGCCATGCGCGATAAGTCTCGCTCTGCTTCGCGGCGTCGGTTTCGGCGCAGAGTGCTGAGATGGAATCGTTTATCTTCTGGGTGAGTTCCTGAGTCTTGTCGGTGCTGGTGGTCATGGCGTCTGCTCCTCGCTTTGGTTCTCGGCATTTCAACCAAATGCCGAACGCCTCCTGGCGAAGGCGGGGGGTAGCAAACGCAAGCTGAGGGGTCTCCCCACCCTTGCAATGCAGCGAAGCGGAATGGAAAGGGCGAAGCACAAGCGGAGGTCTGCACAAGCAATAGCGCGGAAGATTGGGGACGCGGCTTGTCGCGCGCGCGGGGGCTGGACCCCTAGTGTTTTTGGCAAGTGTGTCTAGGATCGTGTTGCGAGCGGAAACGTCCCGGAGGTCACAGCAAGAGACGATCCGTACTTGTGGTCGTCACGGCGACTAGAACTCAAGAATTGGCAGACGATGCGTTCTTGATTCCCGATCGGTCCCCGGTGGGTGCCAACGGGAACAGAGAGCCCTCAATGTTCCAAGTCCAGCGTGCCATTGGAACATCGGACGTTGTTCTTTTGGGATCATAGATCGGAGAACAGTGACTACGAGCAATGTGGTAAATCTGGTGCCAACTCAGATTTCGCTCGATGATGTCAAACCGGCTTATTACCAACCTTCGCGCGTACCGTGCAGATGACGATCTCGTGGGCCCCGGTAAATCCACCACTGTGCATTTGGTTTCGGCGCCAGCCGCAGATGCCCCGTAAAGAAGGCAGAATGATTGCGGCAAACAGGCAATGAATATATGCAACATAGAACCAGAAGTATAGTGAGGAACCAAAATGCATTCTTCAGCGACTGCGTTTGATCTCGACTGGGTGCGCAGCCAGTTTCCCGCACTCCATTAGACCGCAGACGGCAATCCGGTCGCTTTCTTTGATGGCCCTGGCGGTACGCAGGTACCGCAAAGCGTTATCGACGCCGTCAGCGATTACTTGTCCCGGTCGAACGCCAACCTCGGCGGCGCTTACGCTACCAGCGTGCGAACAGAATCCGCGATTCAGGACGCGCGTCTCGCCTTCGCCGATCTGCTTGGCAATAATTCAGACGCGGATGCAGCGCACGCGACACTCACAAGAAAAGCCACGACGATGGCGAGGCTATCCGTACCAAATCGCACGGTAGACCCCGGCGGCGTCCTCGCCCACTTTCTTAAACGCTTACGAAGATACCCAGTACATCCGTCCCAAACACCGCGGCATATCCGCTAGTTTGCGCTTGAATACCAAAGATGAATCATCATGCCGATTTTCCGCATCGATAATATTTCTTGACAACCAGCTACGTTACCGCTTACGTTTGCGCAACAGAAACGGTATACCTTCCACGAACTTCAGGCCAGGAGGACAAGGATGGACCTATCCGTGTTTCGCAACACAGGCAACCTCCCCGGTTTGCATTCCAGAAACCTTCCGAGCGCAGGGCATGCCTCCGGCCCTCGAAAGCGAGCAGTTAAATCCGCCGACGAATCGTTGCTCTGCGCCGCCGCGTCCTGTCGAAGCCACGCGCTCCGCTTCGTCTCGGTGGCGTTGCTCATCGTGGGCGTCTCGGTAGCAGGTTGGAGCCAGGCCAGCTTCAAGGCCCAGTTGCGCGGCGCCATCTCCGATGCCAGCGGCGCACTGATTCCGAATGCGACCGTCACGCTGACGGACGAAGCAACCGGGACCGCGCTCGTCTCAAAGACAGACTCCGAAGGCCGCTATACCTTCCTGAACCTGGAGCCGGCCTCATACATGCTCGATGCCGAGGCACAAGGCTTCGGCGGTCAAAAGCGCGAGCACCTCGTTCTCCGCGTCGCCCAGGAGAGCGTTCTTGACCTGAAACTCGCCGTCGCCGGCGTAGCCACCAGCGTGCAGGTTACAGACGCGCCCGTGCTACTCAACGACTCCGACGCCGAACTAGGCACCGAGGTCACGTCGCGCTACATCAACGAAGTACCGCTCTTTGACCGGCAAATCGAGAAACTGGCTTACCTCTCGCCCGGCGTTGTCACCAGCCAGGGCTACGCCACGGACCAGACCAACGAAAACTTCTCCTCGAGCGGCCAGCGCAACTCCTCGGCAGAAATCCGCCTCGACGGCGCGCTGACCTCCACTCCCGAAGCCGGCGAAGGCGCCATGAACTGGGCCCACTTCCAGCCCTCCATCGAGATCATCCAGGAATTCAAGATGCAGACCAGCGCATCTTCCGCCGAGTACGGCTCGAACGGCGGCACCGTGATGAACATGGTCACCAAGTCCGGCGCGAACAAGCTGCACGGCAGTGCCTACTGGTTCGGCCGCAACAGCGCCACCGACGCCAACAACTGGTATGCCGGCGGCGCGCCGCTCGCGCCGTACAAGAAGAACATCGAGGGCGGCTCCATCGGCGGTCACATCATCAAGAACCGCCTCTTCTACTTCGGACACTACGAAAACACACAGTACTCCGCCCCGTCTACTGTCCGGACCACCGTCCCCACCGACGCCGAAAAGAGCGGCGACTTTTCCAGCACGCTAGGCACGGACGCGAATGGCAATCCAGTGCCAATTACAATCTACGACCCCTACAACGGGCGCACGAAATACCAGGGTAGCCAGATTCCAAGCTCCGAGATCACTCCGCTGGCCAAGAATGTCATGGCTCTTTATCCCAAGCCCACTGACTCCGGCGATGCCTTCCACCAGAACAACTTCACCAAGAACTACGCCAACGCTCAGCCGGCGCACCAGTACAATGCCCGCGTGGACTGGACCATCACCAAAACCAACCAGCTCAGCACCCGGTACAGCAAAGGCTACCTGGAGCGTCAGTCTCCTTCGGACTTCGAGGGCAACATCGGCCAAGGCGACGAGCGCAACGACTACAACAACGCCGTCTCGGAGTACACCCATACCTTCTCGAGCACGATATTTCTGAGCGCCCGCGCCGCCCTTGATCGCCACCACCAGTTGCGCGACGCCGCTAATACCACTGATCTCATCGCAATGGGCTTCTCGCCGGAGATCGTCAACATGAACGGCTATATCACCTTCCCGCAGATCGGCATCAACGGTGAGCAGGGCCTCGGCCTCTCCGGCTATACCAAGACGATTGAAGCCGAAACCGGCGCCAACTTTGATGTCTCGCTCTCATGGGTCAAGGGCGCGCACAGCTTCAAATTCGGCGGCGAGCGGCGCTTCCTCTATGACAACTTCTTCCAGCCCGCGGCCCCAGGCGGCCAGTTCGGCTACAGCCCTAGTCACACCCGCTCCTCCGAGTTCTCGACCAACCCCTGGGAGGGCAGCGGCCTTGCCGACTTCCTGATCGATTTCGGCTCCAGCGGTGGCATCTCTGTTCACCCGCCGGTTGCGGAAAAATCCTCTGAGATCGCCTTCTTCGTCCAGGACGATTGGAAGGTTACGCCCAGGCTCACCATCAACCTCGGCCTCCGCTGGGAAGAGAGCTTCCCATACAACTCGCGCCACAACCAGATGCAGTTTGCAAACTTCACGGAAGATTCCGGCGTAAATTTGGATCTGAGCTCCGGTGATCCCTTCCTGCAGAGCATCGGTTTAGGCCCCACCGAGATCCTTGGCGTAGCGGACTTTGCCAACTCGCACCACCGCACCGAGGGCGTGGACAACAGCAACTTCGGCCCGCGCTTTGGCATCGCCTATCGATGGGGACAGCATACGGTCCTCTCTGCCGGCGGCGGCCTCTACTACGGCATCAACCCGGCGACCGGCTTTCAGGACCAGGGTTCTGTCTATCGCAAGTATGTCAACTGGATTCCCACGCTTGACAACGGCGCCACAGTCTATGCCACACTCGAAAATCCCTGGCCCAACGGCTACAGCGGACCGCAGGGCACCAAGTACGGCAAGCTCAACATGTGGGGCTTCGGTTCGGACGCAAACCAGAGCACCGCGTACCGCAATGCCGAAATCTACCAGTGGAACGTCTCCGTGCAGCGCGAGTTGCCCGGCAACGCATTGCTGACCGTTGCCTGGTCTGCGAATAAGAGCACCCACCTCTCCTTTGGCGACGGCGCCGGGGGCAACAAAGACTTCCTTTCGGAGAGCAAGCGCGCGGCCATCAGCCTGCAGCAGCACGCCCTGGACCCCAACTGTGACACCGACAACTGCGTCACCAACTTCCTGAACAAGCAGGTGGCCAACCCGTTCTACTCCCTTTTCAACGGTCCTGGCGCCATCTTCAACGAGCCGGATTCGAGCTTCCAGTCGTCCACAACCATGCCGCTGATCAACCTGCTGCGGCCCTATCCGCAGTTCAACGGCGACTTTTCCGCTTACTATAACTTCGGCGCCAGCTCGTTCTACAACGCGCTCCAACTGAAATTTGAAAAGCGCTATAACAGCGGCGCCAACATCCTGACCAGCTACACCCTGGCCAAGGGCATGGACAACGCCAGCTCCAACTCAAACGGCTGGCTCGGCAATGATCCTGGGTACCAGGCGCTGGACGAACTGCGCTGGGGTGAGTGGTCTGTCTCCGCGAACGACGTTCGGCAACGCCTCGTGGTTGGCGGCAGATACGAGCTGCCCATCGGACGCGGGAAGCAGTTCGGCTCTAATATGAACCGCGCGGTGGATGCGGTTGTGGGAGGATGGCAGACCAATGCCTATCTGACCTACCAGGGCGGCCAGCCACTCCACATCACCATGGCGAACAGCCATTTCTCAGACGGCGGCCAGCGCCCCAACCTGACAGGCCTGAAACCGCGTACTCGTTACAGTGAGCATGAGGTAGCCAAAAATAACTACTGGTTCGGCGGCAACGAGTCCATGTTTAACTCGGACGCCTTCAGCGATCCGGGCGACAACAACCTCGGAAACACGCCACGCTTTGACAATGATTTGCGCGGCGACTCCATCAAGGACCTCGACTTCTCGATCATCAAGAACTTCACCATTCACGAGGGACACGTCGTCCAGATTCGCGTGGAGAGCTTTAACCTCACAAACACGCCGCAGTTCAACGATCCCAACAACGGCTGGGGTTCGGGCTCCTTTGGCTTTGTCAGCGGCCAAGTCAACAGCCCGCGCCAGTTGCAGTTTGGTGTGCACTACGCCTTCTAATACAAGCCCAAAATTCGGGAAGTCACGTTGTAGCAATGCACTGGCAGTTCACCCTCGAAGCAATGGAGCCAAGCGTCCCGAAGAAAAAGCCCCACGTCTACGTCTGCAAAATCGAGCTCAAGCCCTTTTCGAAGCCGTTCACTTTCCGCCGGCCTGCGTCATCGACGGAGGTGCCGCATCCGGCGCACTTCCCCACTCCCGGTTCGGCCGCGGCCCCATCTGCAGCACCAGCCGCCCGCCATTCGCAATCTCCGGGTGGCTGAACCACGGCTTGTTCCAAGGCTTCCCATTCAAAGTCGCTGATTGAATGTAGAGATTCGTCTCCGAATTATTCTCCGCGACAACCTCGAACGTCTTCCCATTCCCCATGTGAATCGCAACGCGGCGAAACAGCGGACTGCCAAGAATGTAATTCGGACTCGAAGGATCAACCGTATAGAAGCCCATCGCGCTCAACACATACCACGACGATATTGACCCCTGGTCGTCCATCCCCGCAAAGCTATAGCCGCTCGCATCGCTGCCGTACATCGTCTTCAGGATGCGCCGGGTCATCTCCTGCGTCTTCCACGGCTGCCCCGCCCAATCGTAGTAGTACGCCACCTGCTGATCGGGCTGGTTGCCATGCACATACTGCCCAATCACTCCCGTGCAATCCTCGCAGATCACCTCGTTGTCATAAGGCGTACTGAAAAACTCATCCAGCTTCGCGGCAAACTTGTCCCGCCCTCCCAGTAACTGTACAAGCCCCTCCACGTCCTGCGGTACAAGCCACATTGTGGACCACATCGAGGCTTCCTTCGTCATGAAGTTGTAGTGCGGCTCGCGCGGATCAAACGGCTCAATCCATTTCCCATCTGCGCTCCTGCCGCGCATAAAATCAATCGAGCCATCAAACAGGTTCTTGTAGTTGTAAGCCCGCCTGTGGAAGATCTGATAGTCCTCTTCCTTGCCCAGCTTCTTCGCCATCAGCGCTAGCGCAGCATCATCCCAACTGTACTCCAGCGTAGAAACCACGCCCGTCTTGCCGTCGGAGTACATTCGGCTCGTAGCATCACCCTCCGGCACATAATCGGAAATCCATCCCTGCTTCAAATACTCGCCCAGGTAGCGTCGCGGACCTTTCTCGTCCATCGCATTCTTCCTCAGATACGCGTAGGCCGACTCCCAATCGAAATTTATCCCGCGCTGCATGTCGCCCAGGTACATCAGGGCCGCATGGTCACCATGAAACGAGGTATCGAAGTATCCGCTCTCCCCCGCCATCTCCAACTGCGAGCGCAGAATGTCCAGCTTCACCTCCGGCTCCAGTAGCGTAAGCAACACCACTTGATTTCGCCCCGTATCCCAGAAAGGAACTGAGTCGTAGCGGTCATGCTCAGCAATCCTTAACTCACCATCCCTGTCCTGAAACTCTTCGCCCTTGCGTGCCACCAGGTGCGGACTCGAAAACGAAAGGAACAAGCAGGAGTAAAACAGCATTCTCTCCTTTTCCGTTCCACCATTAATCTCAATCCGGTTCAGCTTGCTTTCCCACGCCGCCTCCGCAGCCGCTTTCACGCCGTCAAAGTCCCACCCCGGCTCCTCCGCGCGAAGTTTCTTCTCCGCAGCCTGGTAGCTCCGCCCCGTAGAAATCTTCACCAGCACCTGCTCACCCTCGCCCGTAACAAACCGCAGGTAAGCCCCGGCATAATTGCCCTGAATGTTGCGTCGAGCCGGCTTCACCTCGTTGCCGCCGATTATAGGCTGCCCCATCTCGCCGCTTTCCACAGGAATCTGCCGCAAAACCCCGAACGCCGCAAATGGTCGCGAAAACTCCGCGACAAAAAACGAATCTTCTGGGTCCGCCCCCCGTTGTCCTCGTGTGCGCACCTGTGCCTCGCCACGCACAGTATGGTCGTCCACAACGTGCACGCCGCCGCCAACGCGCCCTAAATCCAACAACAGGTGCGCCTTCTCGGACTTCGGAAACGTAACCCGGAAAAGCCCGGTCCCCTCAGTCGCGGTCAGTTCCACTCGTGTATGGAAATCATCCAGTACCACCGAGTAATACCCCGGCTTAGCCTTCTCCGTTTTCTTGTCATACACCGAGCGGTTCCGCTCCGGCGGTACGGTCCAGTCGCCCACCACCGGCATAATCACAGGCCCATCCGGCGACCCGCTCGAAAACCCGATCATCGCCCGGTTCGGATAGTAGTAAGGCGACTCCACCGAGGACGAATACGACAAATCCTCGTCGCGATTAATCGGCGCAACATTCGTCCTGCCATGAGGCAGCACCGCTCCCGGCGAAGTAAACCCCGCATAGAGCTTCTGCCCCGGCGGTGGCGCATTGCCAATAAACGCTGGATTATCCAGCGGAGCCGTCCCTACAAGCGGATTCGCGTAATCAATCGGCCGCTTGCCCGCTCCGAGCGCCCTCTGAGCCTCCAGGTCATGTGGCACAACACCGCCAATCCCAAGACACACGCCAACCAATACCGCCACTGACCAAGAATCCATCCTGAACCCGTCTCCGCATTCACGTTAGCGATTACGCAAGTAGAAGCAGTTGCATCAGACCCCGGCTTGCTGGGCAAAAGGACCTACCCGCGCGGGCGCTTCTTCGCCGCGCGCGCCTTGTAACCAGCCGGCTTCTTCGCAACCGTCGATTCCCGCACCACCAGCGTCGGAGCCAGCAAAATCTCCCGCGGCGTCTCGATCTTCTTCGCCACAAGATCGAGCGCCAGCTGCGCGGCTGCTTCTCCCAGTTGGCTCGTAGACTGATCCACGGAAGTCAGCGGAATCTGCAAAAAACTCGAGTACTTCAAGTTGTCATAGCCCACGATAGCGAGGTCATCCGGAATCCCCAGCCCCGCATCCAGGGCCGCTCTCATCGCTCCCACGGCAACCGCGTCATTGTGGCAGAAAACGCCATCCGGCTTCTGTCGCTGCCGCAGAAGTTCCTGCATCAGCCTGTAGCCAACCTCGTCTCCCGGCTCCTCGTTCATCAGCCGAGGCAGCACGCGCTCTTCCCGCAGCTCAAGGTCGTGCTCCCGCAGCGCCATCCGAAATCCGCGAAAGCGATCCGCAGCCGGCCCAAGATCCGGGCTGCCGATATAAGCCAGCCGCTTGCGCCCAAGCTCAATCAGATGCTCCGTAGCCAGCTTCCCGCCCATGCAATCATCCGTGCCAATAAAGCTCGCGCGCAAATGCGGCAGCGGCCGGTCGATCAGCGCAAAAGGCGTCTGCGCATGGCTCCCCAGGAATCCATCCAGGCTACGCTGGCACGAGGAAATCAGCAGCGCATCCACTCCACGCCCCAGCATCATGCGGATCGAAGACTTCTCCACCTCGGGATCATCGTCCGACGAGGCAAGGATCAGGTCGTACGATTGCTTCCGCAGCGCGCGCCCCAGCGAAGTTGCAAGTTCCGTGAAGAAGGGATTCAGCAGGTTCGGAACAATCAGCCCCACAAGGAACGACCGCCCCGTCGCCAGGCTCCTTGCAGCCATGTTGGGCTGATAGTCCAGTTCCTTGATGCGCTTGAGAATGCGCTGACGCGTCTCCTCGCTGATGTCTTTCGTGCCGCGTATTGCCTTTGAGACT
>Ga0207125_10170_pt1 | contig 14251 bp, 13 predicted proteins | sample Alteio_BWMinHeat_19_FD_153556 | JGI IMG/M metagenome (GOLD analysis project Ga0207125, IMG submission 153556) | Enriched cells from forest soil in Barre Woods Harvard Forest LTER site, Petersham, Massachusetts, United States -... | ecosystem: Environmental > Terrestrial > Soil > Temperate forest >...
AAGCTGATTTTAGCATATTCGCGCGCGCCTCAAAATACTTTCCCTTCCCTGTAACATCCGGCCCTGAGCCGCCGTCTAAAAGTGAGGTTACGATGAAGGCAAAGAACGCCACTGTTCAAGAGCCAAAGAAACCCGTCCTGAAGAGGATTTTATTATGGGCGACGGCGCTGGTTGCTTTTGTCTTTTTGGCGCGCCACCCCTTCCTTTATATTTTAAAAACCGAGAACGGGCGGGTGTTCGCAAGCCTTTATCCGGTTCAGGAAGAGCGCTGGGATCATCCCCGCTTGCAAGAGCTGCGCCGCCGAGAACACCTCGATCAAGTGATCGCGCCCGGAAAAACAGAGTTCGAAAAAATGGTCCTCCTGCGCAAATGGACGCGCGCACAGTGGTCGGGAAAAAGCAGCGATTTTTATTATCCTCCCTGGGACGCCTTGGAAATCCTAGACCTTGCCCGTCAGCATGACAATCAAGCCTTTTGCGCTCAATACGCCATCGTCTATCTTCAAGCCTGTCTTGCTTTGGGCTGGCCCGCGGTCTATGTCGATTTGCCCGGGCATTTTGTCACCGCGGTGTGGTCGAACGACTTTGACCGCTGGGTGCTCATGGATCCGACGGGAGACGTGCATTATGAACGGGACGGAATTCCCGTAAACGGAAGGCGCCTAGCCGCGGCTTATTGGAGCAATGATGTGCGCGGCATAACCAAAGTGGGCTCGGACGGCACGCGGACGCCCGTCCATAAAGAAGACCTTGAAATTTATCGGATGTATTCGATCGTCCTGCGCAACAATCATTTGACCCAGCCCATATCGGTGGAAAGAAACGGGCAGCGAATGACACTGGTGCGCGAGGCCGATTATCGTAAATATCCGTTGATCGGACGAGACCGCGTGGGTTTCGGAGACGCGTTTCTCGCATGGAAACAAAACGGCCAAACCGAATTTTTTCCCAATAAAATTCAGACGGATGATCCGGATAATTTTAGAGACCCCGTGAACCAAACCATCATTGAAGTGGTCTCTCAAGACGTCGAAAAAGGCTGGATCAAACTCCGGCTCAGGCCCGAGAATTCTTCCACGTTTCAAACATTTTTGGTCGGAGGAATCGGGCCCAAATGGGAAGCCGCGCCCAGCTTAATTTTATTTAATCTTGCTTTTGGAATGAACCGGGTTTATGCGCGAATTCAAACTAAATTCGGCTGGGTGGGAAAACCGAGCTCGATCTTGATTCTCTATAAGCCCGATTTTTGGGAGTGGTTTTTAAATCAACTCAAGAAGCCCGCGCAAGATTAACCGAACAGTTCGGCGTCTTCGTGCGGATATGTTATTTTCCCATTAACGTGAATTCGTGCGGCTGGGCGCGGCCGGGCGAATATAATTGGAGGACCGTGTGGCCGCGGGCGGTGAGCGCATCGGCAACGAGCGAGCGGTGGCAGCGCCAGGGCACGGCCTCGGCGCACATGAATGCTGTTTTATTTTTGGCTGCAATCTCGAGCAGTTCCGCTAATCCGCGTTCAAAATCTTCCGTTTGCATATAATCCGCATAACCGCGGAAGCTCGCGTTTCTCCAATACAAATTTTTCGAGTCCGGTATGGTCTTGCGCAGCCCGCCCAAGATTTTCATGTGCACATAATGGATGCGAGCCTTCTTAAGAGCCGGTTTTAAATTTTCTTGAGAGGTCCAAGGAACTGCGCGCGAACGCGGCACCGTGCGAATATCGACGAGGGTCTGGATGCCGGCCTCTTTGAGCATTTCAAGGAAGACTTCGAAAGGCCGGTTGCTGTGGCCGAGTGCCCAGAGAGTGAGTTTTTTGCGAGACTTTTTCATGGCGGGCTTATAAGAACTGCGGAGAGGGAGGGATTCGAACCCTCGGTACAGGTTTTCACCCGTACAGCGGTTTAGCAAACCGCCGCCTTAAGCCACTCGGCCACCCCTCCTTAGACGGTAAATCAGCTTGATCCTGCATAGGCAGAAGCTCAACCGGCACCTTGGTGTCCATCCGGTGTCCATCTTCCACCTTGATTTGAGACCTAATTCTGCTTCCTAAAATTTCCATGGCTTCCCGTTTGTGGACCGGCGAAAGATGAGCATACCGCATGGTCATCTTGATACTGGCATGCCCAAGTATTTCGCTGACCGTTACCAAGTCAATGCCCGCCATGACCATTTGGCTCGCGAATGTATGCCGCAGGTCGTGAAAGCGGAATTCAGCCGGTATTCCGGCCTTTTTAAGGGCATTGAAAAAGGCCGCCCTCACATCCTGGTACTTGTTGCCGTCTTCGTTTAAAAAGACGTATTCATTCTTGGCCTTATTGAAACACTCTAATAGAGCTTCTCTCAGTTGACCGTTAATCGGAATCTGCCTGGGCTTTCCGCTTTTGGTGTTTTCCACATAGATCAAACCATCTTCAAGTTTTACCTCTTTCCACTTTAGATTTAGAATTTCGCCTTTTCTCATTCCCGTGTTGAGAGCCATAATCACAACGGTGCGCAGTTGTGGAGGGCAAACACTGATGAGCCGGGCGATCTCATTTACATTCAAAGATCGCAGAAGCCAATTATCCTCTTTCAGAAACTTGACCTTCTTGAATGGATTTTCCGTGGTCTTGTCACTCTTGATCGCCCAATTGAAAATGGCTTTCCCGCAAGCGAGTTCCCGATTGACCGTGGCCGGGGCCATGCCCTCGTTTAATCTTTTGCCTTTGTAGATTTCAATCAACAGCGGCGTAATTTCTTTGAGATACTTGCCCTTAAAGCTCTCAAAAAGATGATCTATCAGTTGCACGTCCCTGATGTAAGAGCGCTTGTTATTCTTCGAGTAATTCAGGAAGTCTTGGGCGATCTCATCAAACAGAATCCGGACGTCTCTCTTTATGTCCAGAAACTTTCCTTCCGCTATCGTGACTTTTTGCTTTTGCAAGGCGAGTTCAGCCAGACGAAGGTTAGGCCCAACCATATTCCGTTTCCTTCTGCCTTCAAAGTAGAAGTCGATCCAGTAATTGTCGCCGCGTTTAAATATTGCCATGGCTGACCCCCATTATAACCTTTCCACTCCCGTTTGACAATTTCTCGGCGGTGGAGTTTTCCTTGATCCATTCTTGGATTTTTTCGATGTCAAACCTGGTCGACCTTCCAAGTTTTACGAATGGAATCCTTCTTTGCGAGACCCATTGGTACAATGTTCCGACTGGAGTTCCAAGGTATTCCGACAGCTCCGTGATGTTCAACAGCCGTTTTGCCGTTTGCGAAGTTTCTTTAAGCATAAGCGCCCCCAATTCAAGCACGTTCTTATGCCGACGCCTGAGCGCTGGCAAAATTCTGCCGGTAAATTCTTTTGGCAGACCAGGTCAAACTTTCTCCCTCTCCTTTGCTCATGCCCGCTTAGGCAAAAAAATAAGCGAACATTTGCCCCGGTACGGATACCGAAGCGAATGTCCGCTCTATGCGGACCCAAATTCAGGCTACTTCTTACCTTTCTTCCTCTTTTTGCGCGGCGCAAGCCGCATTACATCTTCCAATGGAACTCTAACAGAAGAACCAAATTTTGTCAAGGGGTTGATGAAAATTTATTTTGTCGACGGTAAAATGGAATAACATCGTCGAAAAAAAGTGGGAAGCTAAGCCTGTGCCTTGAAAAACGGCTTAGCGGTGCGAACGATGAGAGCGCCTTGCCTCCGTCCATCTCTTAAACGATGTCTGGCTTTCGCCTGACGGCTTGCCCGCCAACAGGCCCTCGACGCTTATGTCCTCGTCAATGTCCTTCCAATGAATTCCATGGCCTTTTCCGATCAGTCGCCAATTCTTCCGTTCCTTGGCGGTGGAATGCAACAGCCGCGGAAACCATGCCAAAGGAGCTGCGATAGAACGTCCATCGCTGAGCTCAACGTTCAAGGTATCCTCAGTGACCTTTACGCTCTCAATAATAGGTATTTCAATTTCAACCGTGGAAATATTCATTCCATGCCTCCACCAATTCTTGATGCCGTTCCTCGATCATTCTTTGAATCCGCCCAATTTCCGAGCGGTGAAAGCCACCACTTTTTTGCAGCCTGACCGGATCAAGCCAAAATTTTGCCATCTTGTCCTCGCGTTCCACATGCACATGCATGGGCTCATCCCGGTCGCCGGAGTAGAAGAAAACCCGATAAGGACCGGCTCTGAGCACCGTGGGCATTTAAATGAAGTTTACCATACAAACCCGTTAGCGTCAATTGGCACTCGCAATTTTGACTCTGAGATTGAGGGAATTTTGTATAATTTCAACTCTCATATGAAATGTCCTCATTGCGGCACTATGTTCGGGCATCTAAATGTCGTAAATTGCCCCGTCTGTGAAAAACCTATCGACTCCTGCTCATTTGAAACTCAGAAAGTAGCACAACAGCCTTCGTCTTCCGATCCAAATGAAAAAGCACTGGAAATAAAATCGAACATATTATTTGACGCCTTCGCTTATCCATTTCGGATGAGAGGTTTTTCCCTCATTCTCATAACGACATTTCTTTTTTATTTCCCTTCCTGGATGCACCTGCCCGTCGTTGGAGATTTATTTGCCTTGTGCATTTGGGCTTTAATGTATGTGCTGTTTACCTCATACTGTCTTTCCATCCTGCGAAGCAGCGCCCGAGGAAAAAACTCATTACCTGAATGGCCTGATCCATCCTTTTACATCGATGAGATTATTTTGCCAAGTCTCAAGATGACGGTGCTGGTTTTTTCATTCGGTATTCTCAACAGGCTCATTCCGAAAGAGTGGGGATGGATCGTCCCGATATTGTTCTTGCTGTTTGCCCCATTGTCGATCATGATTTTGGCCGTATCTGAAAAGTTTCTGAGCTCCATCAACCCGGTTGCCGCATTGTATCTCTTGAGGGTTGTCTGGAAGGAATACCTTCTTTATCTGATACCTTTTTACCTCTTACTTGCCAGTATATTTTGGCTTGCAACAATTCCGGGGCCATTTACCTTCGCTGGTATGGTGATATACATTTATGCTATTCTGATCGCCATGAGAATTCTCGGGCTTATATATCGCGTCAATCGTTCCAAACTGGACTTGAGCGTACCCTGATGACTTCCCGGAACCAATGAAAAAACTGCTTTGGTTTGTAACTGGTTGCATATTGCTTGTATTTCTATTCATTGGACTTAAGTTGCACTCGCTCCTATCCTCCATTCCACCCGACATCAAACCCGCTTACGACGGAGATTTGGCGCTTGCCCAAGAACATATCCCTCCGTCTGAAAATGCTTTTTTCGATCTTGAAAAAGCATCCTCAAGTTTATCCGTCACTCAGGGTGAGACAGAAACTGTTTCGGAGCACCTTAATGGTGATAAATGGGATCAAGCGTTTGTGAATCGAATTTTAAGCAAAAATGAAATGGCTATTTCACTCTTTCTTGACGCCTGCCGACGGAAAACATTTCAAGATCCTCGAATGTACTTTTCGACTTCGACGACGATGTTAAGTCCACAAATTGTGATTTGCAAATTGACGGCATTAAAGGGGCTAAATCTATGGAAAGCGGGGCGGGGAAAAGAAGGTCTGGACTTGCTCCTTTTATCTCTTGATTTAGGTGCGACAATTCAGAATTCTCAAGTGACATTGATTCAGTACATGATTGCTCTGGCGCTAACCAGAATCGATTTAAATGCATTGAATCTGTGTCTTCAAAAAGCGCCTTTACCAGTGAACGTGTTAAAGTCTGCTCTTCATCGTTTAGAACCATTGAATGTCAGTAAAAACGGATTTAGAAGCGCGTTAATCTGTGAGTATCGGGCCTATCCACCCGAAAATACTTTTAAGAATGCGTATTCTAACGATAAGATGTCAGAAAAGATATGGGGCTGGTTTGCAATGAAATTTTTTTACAAATACAATCAGTCCAGGAAAATGCTTGCCGATCATTTTCGCGACAGGATGGCAGACATTGATAAGCCCTACTCACAAGTACCGAAGGATACGAATGAAAAATTTAAGATTGACCCAAAAGATTTCACTAAAAATTTGGACAACGTCGCGGGAAGAATCCTCTTGTCAGTTGGCATGCCCAATTTTACTTTGTTCATTGCCAAAATAAATGACACGAAAGCATTGCTTGAAATGACGAAAATCAATTTTGCCTTGCATATTTATCGGTTTGAAACCGGAAAGGCTGCCGAATCTCTCTCCGATTTGGTTCCCAGATATCTTCCTCGAATCCCCACAGACCCATTCGACGGGAAAATAATGCGATATTCCAAGAAGAAGAGCATACTATATTCCGTCGGTAAAAATCTTACAGATGTTGGAGGCAGTGAAGGCTCAATGAAGGACTGGAACGACATGGATGATCCGACGCTGAAGATTGTTTATTAGACGTCTCCACTTCCTTCCACTAAAATTTGAATTCTATCCAGCTCGCCGCCGTCGCACCAGATCGCTCCACATTCTAAGTTTTCACAACGGTCAACGACCACGCTCGTTAGCGCTGTGTAAAAACCCTTGTTCATTGAACCTTTGCAAAGCGGGCAGGTAATGTCCGGGAAGTGATCTGACTTTAATGTCTGCCCTTTTTGAGCATTTCTCCAAATTTTTGTCTCTTGAATTTCCTTTTGAGAAAAGACCTTATCCTGGCGAATAATAACCCTCTCCATCTCGCCTTTCTTTAGCAAATGCCCCTTGCAAAATCCACAGTGAAGAACCGGAGCGCCCTCATAATCCACTTCGACCAGGGGTACCTTGCAGCGCGGGCAGGCGCTCTTTGAAACCTTCCCGGAAATGCGCAGGGTGAAAAGGGGAGCCAGGAAAGGGTTGTCCCCAGCTTGAGATACTTGAGCCTTATCCTCGCCGGTGATCCATGTGGAGGGAGTGATCTCCGCCATTGCTAAAATCTGCGTGGGGGTGTAAGGTCCTTTCCATTCACTTTCCGCTTTTGCGTAAAATTTCGGCTCGCTCTGCTCTTCTTTGTCGTCCGACGGTTTCTTAAGCTCAGTCAGCTCAACCGATTCTTGAAGTTTTGTCAAATCTGACTTCGCCCATCCCATTAACTTATCCAGTCTCCTTGCAATTGGAGGATGAGTCGAGAATAGGTCGGCAAAAAGTCCATCTTGTTCATCCAGGCTTGACATGGATGGATTCACGATAAAAACCCCGGCAAAACCCTGGGAAACATCCAAACTGCCGCGATATCGCTGGGAAATTTTATAAAGAGCTTCCGCTAAAGAAAGCGGATCTTTACTCATTTGGACGGCGAGGGAATCAGCCAAATATTCACGTTCCCTCGAGATTGCCATGCACGTAACCCTTGTGATCCCATAACCCGCTGAAGCGATGAGCCAGAGAGCGCCTTGAAGCGATGATGCTCTGTCTGAACCTGATATGTAGGAGGTCCCTCTCGACGTTCCGGTTTTAAGCAAAGACCTGAGGCCATCAAAGACGCCCATGAGGGCGCTTGCAGTCGTCATTAGACGGGAATCCCCATTGGCCAAATGCGCCGCCTCATGCGCCACGACGCTGGATAGCTCTGGCCGATTGAGCTGCGCAAGAAGTCCCTCCGTGATACCAATGGCTCTATTTTCGTTCCCATCTTCAATGGAGAAGGCGTTGTTTCCCGCAGATGGTAAAATCACAGGGACAATGCCGTGGATACCCACCGCAGATTCCGCTTCCTGCACCACGTTGATAAAAATGGCATGGGACCTATCGTTTGGATCTGCTTTCATGGCTCCAAACCCCGAGAGGATTTCGTCTAACGACTTGTTCCTTGCAAAATAAAAATGGACGATTGCCGCTAAGATGCCGACACTGGAAGTTATGAAGGCAATTTCGGGGAATCTTTGTTTAATCAGCAGCAGATTTTTAGAAGAGGAAAGGAAAATTGTAGCGAAAACGAGCAGATTGAAAAAAACGATATAGATTAAAAGCAGAAGAATAAACAGGAAGAAAGTATCCCGCTTGATTCGTTTTCTGGCTTCAAAAACGGTTTCAGCAGGGAGAGGACAAAGCACAGGTATGTTTTAGAATTTTACCTGAGGAACCGCTTTTTCCGTTTCGGGGACTTCAAAAAATTCCCTCGCTTGAATCCCAAACGAATTTGCGATGATGTTGGTAGGGAATTGTTGTGTCAGAGCTTTAAAATTTGCATTAACATCGTTGTAATGGCCGCGGGCATAGGCGATGCGATTCTCCGTAGAGGTAAGCTCTTCTTGCAGAGCCATGGCGTTCTTGTTGGCCTTAAGATCGGGGTAATTCTCCCATACCGCTAACAGGCGTCCCATTAGACCGGATATTTCGCCCTCGGCCTTCATTCGATTCTGCATGTCAGGGGCACCCATAGCTTTAGACCGGGCGTTCATAATTTGCGTCAATGTTTCCTTCTCGAAGTTCATGACTCCCTTCACCGTTTCCACGAGGTTAGGAATCAGATCATGTCGCCTTTTGAGCTGCACATCAATTTGGCTCCAGGAATTTTCTACTTCCACTCGATATCCCACCAATCGGTTGTAATTTACAGTTGAGTAAATCAAAAACACAGCAACCAAGCTTAAAGCGACTGCCAATAAAACCATTTGGATATAGCCTCCTTGTCGGAAAAATTCCGACCGCACATCAATTATTGATGAAAGATGACAGCCTGTCAAGTGCGATTGATCCTCAGAGTTTTGACCACCATTCCTCGACAAATATTTCCCCATGTAGCATTTTTCCGCCTCTCTCTAATAGAGAGAACTCTCTATTAGATAAATCAATCTTTAAGTACAAGCTCATCTCTCTTTAAGCATAAACCAATTCCTCTACAAGTATGAACCAATCACTCCTTTGAGTCCTCTCTCTCTCGGGTATTCTAGGTTTTTTGGTCTGTCGGGGTTCATATCCATGACCGTATCCTGAGGGCAAGATTTCCAAAGATGCCATATTGAAAGTTCAAACCATCAGCTAAGGGGAGGATGCGTTTGATGAGGAAGTTCTCTGAGCCACTTCTGAAGTCGAAGCCGCTGATGCTGGTGCCTGCCTTGAGGTGTTGGGGATCGTGGCTGCCAACGATGTGATACCAGGAGGAGGCAAGGGCGTCTTTCTCAATGTAGCGGGACGCCAGGAGCCAGAAGTAGGGCGCTCCCCGGGACTGATAGCAGAGGAACCATATCCCTTGATTGCCGGTCCTTTTGAGCAAGCGGAGCAGTTTGTCCAGATGGCCCAGCGCGGTTGGGACCGGCGGGTATCTGGAAGGGTAGGTGAGACAGACCAGGACCCGCGGCGTGACCCTCCTCATGGCCTTGTAGATGCGCTTCTGACTGTAAGGCAAGCCATCATACATGAGGCTGTTCATGGTTTGCCTCTTTGCTCTGTGCCTTGGAGAGGTTGGACCACTCCTCAACCACCACTTCCGTGATCGCCCTTCTCCACTCCGCCGTTGCCGGCCGGCAAGTGTCCAGATATTCCTTTTCCTCTCCCAGAGGGATTGGCCGGGAGGGAAATTCAACGCGGAACCAGCCGTTGATCTTTTTGAGAAACAATCCATGAACCACCAGAGCATTGTCGTACCACAGATCAAACGTGGCGATGGTCATGTGGGTCCCATTCGTCTTCCGCATCTTCAATATGCGGACCTTCTTTTTGGCGTAGTCCTTTATTTCTTCGAGTTCCATCGTTTTGTACCCCCTGCTTAAGATCCTGGAAGTAGTTCCAAGGAGCAAAAGGCGCCGGGTTGAAGCAACCCAGCATTAAACTGCCGCGTCTCTTTCAGCGGCAGACGATTATATTTCTTCCTTCCTCACAAAAAATTCTGGTGTCCAAATAGTGTCCATCCGGGGTTCAAAATGGGTGAACCCGGTTCAAAGTCCGTCAAATGGTTTTTTGGGTTTTTCCGTCGATGAAGGAGGTTTTACGTCGGAGGGTGGAGTTTCTTTTTTAGCATTAGCAAACCACCGCCTTAAGCCGCTCGGCCACCTCTCCATAAAAAATCTTCATAAGCCAGGTGGCCTGCACTATTCCTTAAAAAAAGGAATAAGAGTAATGTGCGGCCAACTCTCCGGAATTGTATAGAATCTTATCAGTTTATGAATAAGATTGTAAATGCCGGGAGAGCAGATACTCCTTTAAGTGGCTTAACGCGTCCCGTAAAGCAAAATAGGGCATGAGCAGGAATAATACGATTCGGCTGCCTCTTTTTTTCAAGCGGACAAAGTCTTTGAACCATTGGAAGAAGCTTTTTGAGCCATAGAGGTCTTGCAGTTCATTCAGACGGACGGTTTCTTGGATTGCGCGCCAATAATTGATCTGCATTTCGTTGCCTCGGAAGATCAAATTAAATTTGCGCGTGAGCTTGGTTTTCAGGGCGGGCAGCGTCTCGGGCGTGACGTTAAAGTTTAACTGGTTGGGGTCCATGTTGTTGAGCAGGAGTTCGCAAATCGTCCGCAGGCATTTTTCGCAGCGGCTGCAGTTCATTTCTTTAAATTGCGCCCAGCAGACCCGCAGATAGGGATAAAATTCGTTCCGGCCTTTCAAATGCGCCGCCACCTTTTGTGCGCGGTTCATTTCGTATAAATCATCCTGCACCGCCGTGTTCCCCCAGCGCAGTTTGCGCACCACCTCGGGTTCTCCCCCGCAAGGAAAATCCAAGTTCGGTTTATGCGAGCAGCTGGCGATCAGCAAAGTTTTTAAGTAATGGTGCGTTAGCGGCGCAACCAAAGCGGTGAGCATGAGCGCGTGTTGCACGGCCCCGTACCAATTTTTGGCGTACCGCTCGAGACTTTTCAAATTTAATATCTCGCCGATATTGGTGTGGATATAGGTGAGATCGATGTTTTCCTGCCGGGCCAGCTGTTCGAATAATTTTTCCTTGCACATCGAGGCAAAATCGGTTTTTGCATAGGGAAAATCGGCCCCGATGACGGTGAACAGCTCGGGCTTTTTCTCGCGGTTCTTGACATAGGAAGTGAGCGAATCGAGGCCGCCGCTGAACAGCATTCCGGTTTTCTCCCTCCGCTGCCTCTTTTGCCGGACCGAGCGGGTGAAGAGCTGTCCTCGGAATGACCATGCATCCGTGAAACACTTCTTCCAGAATAAACTGGCCGCCTCGAGCGCTTGCGCATAAGCCGCATCCAAATGGGGGATCACGAGGTTGGCGCCGGTGGCCCACGAAATCGGCGCCATGACCGCGGCAAAGGGGATGGCGTTCATGCTCTCGAGCGGCTCCGCGATGGGCTTTGGATATTCGATGAAAAATTTCTGTTTATTGAACACGTCCAGCGACGAATAAAATTCATACGTCAAAACTTTGCCGTCGCATTTCAGGTTATATAATTCGATGAACTGGCTCATAAAGAAACTCCTTGTTGGGCGGTCTTGTCAAAGAGTGTAACTTTAAAGGGCGGGCAAGCCCATTGCGGACTTGTAAACTTTATTTGCCGCTTTTTTCGAACTGGAGGTCGGACTGGACGCGCTGGAGGGCCTGCGTGATCTTGCGGGAATTCGGGTCATATTGGACGGCCACTTTCCACTCGTTTAAGGCTTCTCTGTAATTGCGCAGAGAATAATAAACGAGGCCTTTCTGATAATGGGTTTCGGCCCGGCCCGTGTCACGCACGGTTTGGATTTTATCCTCTTCTTTCTCCGCGGGCTTCTCCACGAAAACTCTTTGGATGACGGGGCGGTTCACGATCACGGTCTTTTGCGCTCCCGGATTTTCCATGATGTCTTGGATCATCGCGAGCACTTTGCGGTTGGACGGGTTATCCTTGAGCGCTTCGCTTAAAAGCTGGAGGGCGCGATATTTCTGATTTTTATGCAAGAGGCCCTCGGCGTCGGTGACCAGCTTGGCCACCATTTCGTCTTTCTTGGAGTCGTCTTGCGCTTTCCTCACCTGCTCCATGCCTTTCTCGGCCTCCGAGCTGTTCGGGTTCATCTTGAGCGCTTCTTGAAAGAGGCCTTCCGCCTTGTCGTTCTCCCCGTTTCTCAAAGCCAGCATTCCCTGATTGATTTTATCTTTCTCGCGGATGACGACTTTGGCTTCCGGCAAGTTCAAAAGTTTTTGCACTTCCGGGTCTTTTCCCCCGCGGTCCAAAAATCTTTGCCAGCCTTCGACGGAACCGTCCCAGTCGCCGACGTTCATGAGCGTGAAGGCTTCGCGGTAAAAGCCGCGGTAATCTTCCGCCAGGTTATCGATTCGCGTGTCCACTTTCTGCGAGGCGGCGCGCAGGCGCTTTTCAATCGAATATTTTTTCTCAAGCTCGAGTCCAGGGAGCTGTAAAAGCGCAAGATAAGCCTGGCAGGCGAGCAGGAAGTGCTTGTGCTTTTCCTGGATGGAAGCTTCTTGAAGCCTGCGCTCGATCATGCGCGGGGAGGCTTTGCGCAAGGATTTATAAGCGAGCTCGACCGCGTCGTCCCGGTCATCTTCGGACAGCGGGTGCGGCAAAATTTGGCTCATCATGGCGGCGTTCGCGCCGATCAGCTGGGCGATCTGATAAACCTGCTCGCGCGCGATTCCATTTCCTGGATCTTTAATCAGGACCGCGGTGAGTTTATCGAGCGCCCCCGTATAATCCCCCTTTGACAAGAGAGCGTTCGCCTCGGCGAAATCTTTATTGACGGCGGGAGAATCGGGGTCCTGGAGTTTCTTGGCGGCGTAAAGGAAGTTTGTCGATTGTCGATTGTAGATTGTCGTAAAAATAAAAAGTAAAAAAATAACTTTGAGCGACTGACGACAAACGACCAACGATAAACGATTCATTTTACTCCTCTTTTTTCAGCTGCTCGGCGCAGAGTTTCATATAGCGCGCCGCCATATAGTGGTTGGGGTCCTGCTGGAGCACTTTGTCGAACTCCAGGATCGCCTCGGCGAATTTGTTGGCGCGCATCAAGCGGATGCCGTTTCTATAGTGCCGTTTGGCGATGCCGCCGAAACGATAGGTAAATCCAAAGCGGTGGACGCTGTTAAAGGTCTCATAGGGCACGAAGGCATAATCGAACTTGAGCGCCTCGTTCCAGAATAAAAATCCAAAGCCCGCGGAGAAATTGGGGTTGATGTCTTTATCGGTGCGGTAGCCTGCGCGCAAAGATAAGAAGCGGCGCGTGGTGACTTCGAAGCCGAGCGTGTACGCCATCGGAGTGTCGTTCGCTTTATGCGCTTCCACGGTGCCAACGAGGCGGCCCCCCCAGTCCGTATATGATATCCCCATGTCATATTCGGCTGGGAGGGACGTCGTTTCTGTGATGAATGTGGGCTGGGGCCCCAAGTTCCGCAGCGCCAGTCCCGCGCCCAATTTCGAGTACCATTGCGTTCCCGGCATGCGATAGAGCGCGCCCAAATCGAAGACATAGGCGGAAGCTTGCGCCGCCGCGAGATCCTCTTTGATATACCGGGTGCTCACGCCGAACTGCAACCCTTGGCGGACGGCTCGTGAATACGTCAGGCCGATGGCAGTGTCGGAGGGATTTAATACACCGGTTTTTTGATTCAAGCGGTCATAGCCTTGGATGTCGCCATAGCTCACGTGGTTTAAGCTTACGCCGAATGTGCCGAGCTTGGAATGCGGATAAGCATAGGCGGCGTATTGATATTGAATGTCTTGCAGGAAAATCGTGTGCAAAAATCCCACTTCTTGCTGAGCAACGTCGGCAAGACCCGCGGGATTATAATAAGCGGAGTTGACATCGCCGTCCACGGCCACGCCGGAATTGCCCATGGCCATTTGCCGCGCGCCCACGCCGATTTTAAGAAAGTTAAAGCCGGTGGTGCCTTTGCCGTCGGCAAAAATCAATGAGAGAAACAGTGGCACGAGCGCCAAGACGGCAAGAACGATTTTCGCCTTTCTCATCGCACGATCACCAGCTTCCCTTCTTTTGAATCGCTTGGGCTTGTGATTTCATAAATATATACACCGCTGGCCAGGTTTTCTCCGGCGGAGGATTTTGAATCCCAGACATACCGGCCGTCTCCGTCGGTTTCCTGGAGCGTGGCCACAAGCTGGCCGCTTGCGGTAAAAATTTTGATGGTGGCGGTATTCGTTAAATCGGTAAAAGTGATGGTGGTGTCGCCCCGAGAAGGCATAAACGGCACGGGAAAAGCGTGGGAATTGACTAGGGGGTTCGGGGCCCCAAAATTGGCCGAGAAATCAGGGGCATGCAAATGAGAAATCCCCCCAAAAGCCAGAGCAAATAAAAACAAAGCCAGACGTTTCTTCCGGTTCATTTTATTTGCTTTAAGTTTAACGGAAAGGTGTCACGAAGCCGTATCAATTTTGTAACAAATTTGTCACATTTGGGGCATA
>Ga0207125_10172_pt1 | contig 14203 bp, 13 predicted proteins | sample Alteio_BWMinHeat_19_FD_153556 | JGI IMG/M metagenome (GOLD analysis project Ga0207125, IMG submission 153556) | Enriched cells from forest soil in Barre Woods Harvard Forest LTER site, Petersham, Massachusetts, United States -... | ecosystem: Environmental > Terrestrial > Soil > Temperate forest >...
TATTGTTAGTTAAGCAACTAATTACAAAGTATGCCCCGGTCAGACCCAAAGACTTGGCATCATCTGAAATTTCAAAACAAAGATTACGAGTCAACATGACTTGTGAAAGTTCAATATCATAAAATATGCATACAAGCTCAGAAAGCTACAAAAGCTGGTCCTTTAAATCTATTATATATCTTTTTGAATCTATATTATTATAAGATATTTTATAATTTCGCTCATGAATAAAGGTCAGTATAAGCTTTGGCAAACGTGGTTTTTGACAGCAATTCTGTTCTGTCAGAACAATATAGTATTGGCTCATGTTGAGCGCAATGATACTGCCCGCAAACGAATGCAAGAATGCCAAGGCATGGTTTGGATACCAGCAGGAACATTTTTAATGGGATGCGCAGATGATGAGTTTCCTGATGCGCAACCAATCCACAAAGTGCAGCTTTCCAGTTTTTGGTTAGATAAGACAGATGTTACTAATGCACAATTTGCCAAGTTTGTTGACGCCACCCATTATGTGACAATCGCTGAACGCATACCGCAAGCACAAGATTTTCCGGGCGCCCCGCCCGAAAATCTTGTGGCGGGCTCTTTGGTCTTTATACCGCCCGATCATAAAGTGCCGCTGACGAGTCACTACCAGTGGTGGCGATATGTACCAGGTGCCAATTGGCGTCATCCGGAAGGCCCAAATAGCAATATACAAGATCGGATGAATCATCCTGTGGTCCATGTCGCCTGGCAAGACGCGGTTGCTTATGCTAAATGGGCAGGTAAACGATTGCCGACAGAAGCTGAATTTGAATACGCCGCCCGCGGTGGATTAAAACAACAACTTTTTAGCTGGGGCGATCAATTTAAGCCTGGTGACAAATGTCATGCTAATATCTGGCAGGGAGAATTTCCCTCTATCAATACACGCGAAGACGGTTATGTAACTACTTCTCCTGTTGCTACTTTTCCAGCTAATGGTTTTGTCCTTTATGATATGTCCGGCAATGTCTGGCAATGGTGCTCTGATTGGTATCGAGCCGATTACTATAAAACACTGGGCACTAAGGTTGTAGTAAATCCACAAGGGCCAAAAAATAGTTTCGATCCAGAAGAACCTAATGTAGTCAAAAGAGTCCAGCGCGGCGGCTCATTTTTATGTAGTGATCAATATTGTGCCCGATATCTTGTAGGAGCGAGGGGCAAAGGTGAACCAGACAGCAGTAGCTGCCATGTTGGCTTTCGTTGCACCAAGGATAGTCATCCATAAAACAAACCACAAAAGATTTCGTGTTTGCACCAAAACTTTGGCGTTGACTTAGTCATTAGCGATTAACCTATTCTCGGTCTAGCGACGTTGGCTAAATGACAATACTAAATTTGCCATGAATATTTCTAAGCATTAATTAAAATTCCGTTGTACTACGATTACTTTGCAACCTCATCTGCTAGATTAGGCTTCGTAAAGGTGATTTTTGAAGGACTCATATGAGTTTGGCGTATAAAGCATTGGTTATCGGACAGGGATTGCTCGGTCTTTTCATGGTAGCGCTCATACTCCTGCACGCCCCTAAAGGCGAAGGCATGGGTGGAATTGGTGGCTCGGCCATGTTATTTTCGGGTAAACGGGGTGCTGAGGCGGGTTTAGACAAACTAACCTGGACAATAGTTGGCTTATTTATACTTATATGCATTGTCCTGGGCTTTGGCTTTGTTCGCTAATTCAATCAACTGATGTCATTCCGCCTGCCAACAACTGAAGAAAAGGCAGATTATGTTCTTGCTCAGTTCAATCGTATCGCGAAGGGCTACGATTTAGCTAATGATGTAATCAGCATGGGCATGCATCATCTATGGAAAAAAAAAGCGATCAATGCTTTAAAGATTAAACCAGAGGGACAATATCTTGATGTTTGCTGCGGCACTGGGGACTTAACTATACGTATTGCTGGTTGTTTATCTGTCGCAGGCGGCGTCACAGGACTGGATTTTGCCGCCAATATGTTAGAACTAGCTAAAACAAGGCTTGAAAAAGAAAGAAATAAGCCAACTTCCCAGCAAATTTGCACTACTGTGAGCTTCATGCAAGGGGATGCGCAAAGCTTACCTTTTCCGGAAAATCATTTTGATGGTGCTGTAAATTCATTTGGTTTGCGCAATTTGACTAATATAGACAAAGGACTTGCTGAAATGGAGCGAGTAGTAAAACCGGGCGGCAAAGTGGTCAATCTGGATTTAGGGCAACCTAGCAATTGGTTATTTACCCCCTTTTACTATTTTTATTTTCGTCGCATCGTGCCAATTATTGGCCAATTTTTGCAAAAGGATAAGAACGCTTATACTTATTTACCGAGGTCTCTAGATACTTATGCATCCCCAGAAGCCATAAGCAATTTATTTAAGAAGGCCAATTTGACAAATATAGAATATATTCCGCTAGCTTTCGGATCAGTAGCTTTACATGTTGGCACAAAATTCTAGTCTGAACTTATTTAAATGAATAGCTTAGGTGTAAAAGAGAAAATCGTATTAACGCATGGATTACCATCGGCATCGCTAATGGTATCAGTGGGTGATTTGTCAGCCGACAAACACACAAGCAAGCTTATAAACAAATTGAAATCCTTGCAGCCTAATTTGCACATATGGGGATTGGGCAGTTCAGCCATGCGTGAAGCAGGAGCAGAAATTTTATATGACTGCCAAGAATTTTCTAGCATCGGTATTGTAGGCGTACTGAAAATCATCCCATTTCTAGCCCAGGTGCGTCAGACTCTAATGAAAGAAATTGAGAAGCGCCAACCCAAAGCAGTATTGTTGGTTGATTATGGCGGTTTCAACCTTATTTTGGCGCGCACAATAAGGTCGCGCTATAAAAATCTACCTATTTACTATTTTATTTCGCCCCAAGTTTGGGGCTCACGTCCTTGGCGCATGCATACTATTGCAAACACCATAACTAAAATGCTTGTCATTTTCCCTTTCGAGGAAAACCTCTACGCAAAAAAAAATATTCCAGTAACTTTTGTTGGACATCCGCTAACCAAAAACTTGCCTGATAGCAAAGATTTACTTGACCGCAAGCAATTTGCCAGTAAATACAATCTCGACCCTGTTCAACCAATTATTAGTATTTTCCCAGGTAGCCGCAAAAACGAAATAAAAAATTTACTACCTGTAACACTCACTGCCATAAAAAAATTGAATAAAGAACGCCCGGAAGTTCAATTTGCTATTTCCCAGGCCAATAAAGATTTAGCTGCCACAATCGAAAAGACGGTAAATAGCGACCCCTTACTAGCTAAAATCACCAAACTAATTTCATCTGAAGACTCGTATAGTCTAATGTCCGTTTGCGATCTTGCCTGGGCAAAATCCGGCACAACCACGCTAGAGTTGACCCTCTTTGCTAAACCAATGCTAATTTTTTACCGGGCCGACTGGATAAGTTACCTGATATTTCTAGCCTTTAAAAGAACGCACAAAGTTGGCTGGCCAAACCTTTTAGCCGGTAAAGATTTGATTCCTGAGTTAATTCAATTGGATTGTTCGCCCGAAAAGCTCGTACAATACAGCAAAGATATATTGGATGTGCCAGGATTAGGCAAAGAAATAAGCCTGGAGTTAATGGCTCTAAAAAATAAATTAGGCGAAGGCAATTACGCCGAAAGTTGCGCCTCAGAACTAGCCCAAGTACTCTCAAACTAAGACAAAGAATTTTCTCCATAGATGAGCCTACAAAAACTAAACCAACTTATAAAATACCAGGACTTTAGAGAGCAACAAAAGCTTTACTTACGGTTGCTTCATTACATTCGTCCCTACTGGTGGATGTTTCTACTTGGATCATTAGCCGCTATTCCTTATGGTGCTATGGATGGTGCCATAGCTTATCTTGCCGGCCAGGGGCTCCAGCGTATTTTTATTGAAGGTAATCAGAAGCTTGTTTATTTTGTACCTCTGGCGGTATTGATAATAGCTAGCTCTCAGGGAATATTTCGCTTTTTTGAAACTTATTGTATTAGATATGTTGGTGGCTCAGCCATAAGAGATCTGCGCAACGAACTTTTCGCTCATTTAGAAAAGCAACCTTTGTTGTTTTTCCAAGGCCAATCCTCCGGTGTTTTAATTGGCCGCATGGTCAACGACATAAGCATTCTTGAAACAGCCATTGCGCAAACTTTTCAATCTTTAGTAAGCCGCACAATAACAGTCATTTCATTAGCCATTGTCTTAATTGTGCAAAGCTGGTCTTTGAGTATCATTGCTCTAAGCATTCTCTCTTGTATTGTCCTCCCTGTCTCGATATTCGGTCGTAAAATTCGCAAATCTGCCCGCAGTGGACAAGAAGCCATTGGGGAATTGGTTTCAGTTTTATCTGAATCTATTCAAGGAGCAAAAATTGTTCAGGCATTTAACTTGCAGAAATATCAAAGCCAACGCTTTAAGCAAACTAATTTTGCCTTTTTTGCTAACACCATTAGAGCAGTGCGAGCCGAAGCTATGCTTTCACCCATTTTAGCTGTCATTGGTGCCCTTGGTATTGCATGCGTGATGTGGGTAGCCGGCTATCAAGTTATGCATCATAAAATGACATTAGGATCTTTGACTTCATTTGTAATTGCTTTACTTTTATTGTATTCGCCCATTAAGAATATCGGCCGTATTAATGGAATATTGCAGCCAGCTTTCGCAGCTGCCAAGCGGGTTTTTGACCTATTAGATTTAGAGCCGGATCTGGAAGAAGTGAAAAATGCCATGCCACTTATCGGCAGATCGCATCATTTACAATTCATCAATGTCAATTATCATTACCCAGCACATGACCAATTAGTGCTGAAAGACATAAACATTGATATTCCGCCAGGAAGAATGATTGCTCTTGTTGGCTTATCTGGCTCGGGCAAAACAACATTGGTAAATCTAGTACCCAGATTCTTTGACCCCACATCCGGCGTAATCATGCTAGATGAAGTACCCTTGGGGCAATATTCTCTTCCTTCCATTAGACAACAAATTGCTCTTGTCACTCAGGACAATTTCCTCTTCAATATGTCTGTTGAAGAAAACATACGACTGGGAAAACTAAACGCGAGCGAAAGTGACATTATCGAAGCTGCTCAAGCAGCATATTGCCATGACTTTATTTTAAATCTGAGCAATGGTTATAAAACAAAAATTGGTGAACGCGGTGTCAAATTATCCGGCGGACAACAACAACGTATTGCTATAGCAAGAGCAATCCTAAAAGACGCTCCCATTTTAATTCTTGATGAAGCAACCAGCTCACTAGATAATGAATCAGAAGCCATGGTACAAGCAGCATTAGATAATCTAATGAAAGGCCGCACAGTTATTGTCATTGCCCATAGACTTTCAACCGTACGACATGCTGATGAAATCCTTGTGTTAGAAAATGGCCGCATAGTTGAATCTGGTAATCACAATAGCTTATTAAGCCAAGACACTGTTTATGCCAGGCTCATTAAAGCGCAGTTTGAGCGACCATTGGTTGAACAAAGCATTATGTAAGTAGTTCGGTTTTAATAGACCTTGTGAAAACTTTAAGTTGGCAAACTGCAAATTCTATTTAACTGGAACAAAGCAAAACAAGTTCACAGCAGTTGGGTGCGCGCGCGCAATACAAATTTCGGTACGCATCCGCAACGAAGTTACAGGGCATTCGGGCGTGAGCCATTCTTCGTCCATAACAGATTGGATCAATCGTTTGGCAAAATTTTGCATTTGGGTGGTCGAAGTATTGGACCGCATAATGACAAAGTTACTATGTCCATAATGCGCAAATATATCGCGCTTGGTTAACATAGTTCCGATACGTCTAATCACCTCATAAAAGGCTGGTGCCGGTAGCATATTGGAAGCCTCGTCAAACGTTTCTTCATCAACCCGTACTTTTAATATGACAATTAAAAGGTCGCGTTCTTTTCTGGCAGAACGATAATATTCATGCTCCAGAAAGGCAAGGAAAGCAGGGTAAGTGAAAATACCCGCCGAGATCAACTGTGACACCAACTCCCTGGTTTTGGTTAGATCTATGGACTTACTCAAGTATTCATCCTCGTCAAAGCTTTCCGCGGATAGAATATCCTCATCGCAGACTAGATTCTTTCCATGCTGCTGAGCTCTTTCCAGAGCTTTCTCAGCTAGAAATAAAAACGCCTGCAGGGTTTTGCAATGTTCTCCCAGAGTTGCTAAACCAAAAGTAAATTTCATCGAACTGCTGCTCAACCCTGGCGCAAGTTCAGTTTTAAGCAGAGCCTTTTCCACTCGCTGAATAAACGACTTTGCCCCGCTTATAGTAGTATCCGGCAAAAGGACAGCAAATTTGTTCCCTTCATATTGAGCCAGAATATCTGTTTTCCGCTGTGTATGCTTTATTCTTTTTGCCAATTCTTGTAAAACAGGCGGCGAGAGAGGATCATTTCCGGTGGACCCTGTACTAGTGGCTTGAAAAATAATTAGGGTAATTGGACTATTATTCTCCAAAGCCTCATAGTATTCCCGTTCCAAGAAGAATAAAAAAGTCGGGTAGGAAAAAATACCTAACTCGCCCATAAATAGATGCTGGAGAATATCTCTGCCGGGGGTTAAATCTATAAATTTAATCACCGGCTTATTTAGCGATTGAGTTCTGGTTGCTGGTGGGGGTGAGGAACGGGTCCCAGCTATCATATCTTCTTGAGTCCCTATAAAAAGCTCTCTTAGCTTTCCACTCAGATTACTATTTATATTGATAGCTCGTCTTTCTTGACGAATAGGCTCGGGGCTACGTGCTGTGGGCAGTGAAGTCTGGGTTTGTGTTGGCCTCATTTTTGGCAGCGCGGGTGGTAGCGAAGTCTGACTTTGTGTCGGTTTGATTTGTGGGACTGCTGGAGGAAGCGAGGTCTGAGTTTGTGTTGGTTTTTTAACTTGCTTAAGCGTTATCTGGCTTTGTGTCGGCTTCACTTGTTTAAGAGCCTCAGCAACCAAATTCTGTATAGTACCGACATCATTAGTCGCATGGGCCCACAGAAGGCTTGGTTGGAGCCCTTTGCCACGATAGAGTTTCCAACCAGCGCGGGCAGTTTGACGCGAATGAATCAAGCTAAGTGTATAAACATTATTTTCAGACTGCCAAGATACGTCACACTGCGAACCGGTTGTTGAAGTACTCAAGTCGCTAAGCAATTTTTGCAACATACCTATATCAGGCGCATCGTTAATATTCACTTTGCGAATATTAGAACCACCACCACGTCCAAATTTTTCGTTCAACGACATACGATAACCTTCAATATTCCTTCACAAGAATTATCCCTATAAGCCTAGCTTAATGGCAATTTCTCTATCTCTTCTTGTCAGTCTCTGCGATGACTCTTTTTGGAATTGCACATATTGCCCGACCCCACATATTGACGACTACAAATCAACGCAATAGTAACAAATTTAAAATCACAAATCTATACTGTTGACTATGTTTTATAGTTGGCGTCACTACGATTTAATCAGATTGATTAGCCACATTCCTGCGCACTTTAGCAAAATTGACACCGACTACCACTAAGACTATACCTATAAATTGCAACCAGGTTGGTACCTCGCGCAAGATTAAAGCGGCGACTAAAATAAATGCTGGGCGCTGAATCATAGTAATAACTGAAATACGTGTGGCACCTACCAAGCTTAGTGATTTAATGAAAGCAACATTAGCCAAGGCTGCGCAAATGCCGACGACAATGCCATAGTAAATATCATAAGTTGAAATTTTGCCAACAAAAGGTAAAAAACACAAAGAGACAACGCCTAACACAACAAAGCATCCTGCTGAGACATAAATTGAGTTATGTTTACTCGTAATTTGATCCATCTTAACCCGATAAAAACCAGAGCTAAAAACCGCAATCAATACGGCAACAGTACCAAGCCAATCACCGGAATAATTATCAAATGGCATACTAAGGACAACACCAGCAAAACACAGCCAAAAACCGAGCCAGAATTTTTTTCCTAAAATATCGCGCCCAAGTTTTTCATTTATAATTGCCACTAGAGCTGGTGTCGTGGTCACAACTGTCAATACGGTAACTGCAGTTAGACTTTTTAAAGCGAGGATTGTGCATAAGCTAGTGATCATCAATAAAAATGCTATAGGTATAACAGGCTTTAATACTTTATCCTGGTCAGCGCGTTTAAAGCAAAAATAGAGAAATATGGGAGTTAAGGTAATAGCGCCGGTTATATTTCTAATAATAAAAAATTGATAGGATCCCAAGCCGCCACTGTAGCTGTATTTTACAATAATTGGCTCGGCGGCCCCCAAGATGAGAGCAGCCACAATCCATAACTTCTCAGTTAGAGACTGATCGAATTTACTCATTTAAACAGGCGGGATAGGACATTTCTTGGGCCAGGGTTCAGGAGCCTTTGTCTTATAGCTATCGAATCTAGCGATTAATTCATTACGCAAATCATCTGGCTCGACTATGCTATCAATAACCATCTCAGCAGCCAGTTTGTATATATCCACATCTTCTTTATAACTGGCACGCTTTTCAGCAATAAAAGCCGCTCTTTCAGATTCAGGCAATTCCATAATTTTATTGTAGTAAACAGCATTTACGGCCGCTTCCGGTCCCATCACCGCTATCCACGCTGTCGGCAAAGCTAAGCATGCATCAGGTTCAAAGGCTGGTCCACACATGGCGTATAAACCTGCTCCATATGCCTTTCTCAACACAACCGATACTTTAGGCACGTTAGCGGTGGCAACAGCTGAAATCATTTTTGCTCCAGATCTGATTATGCCAGCCCGTTCGACTTTGGTACCAATCATAAAGCCAGGCACATCAGCTAAAAAAAGAAGCGGAATATTAAAAGCATCGCAGAGCCATATAAAACGCGTGGCCTTATCAGCTGAGTCAACAAATAACACACCTCCTTTTACATTTGGTTGATTGGCAACAATGCCAATCACACGGCCATCGATTCGTGCCAAACCTGTAACTATTTCCGGAGCATATAAGCGTTTAATTTCAAAAAATGAATCTTTGTCAACTAGAGAATCAATCACCTCATAAATATCAAAGGGCACATTTTCATGTTCAGGAATAATTTGGGAGATGCTTTTGGCATTTACCTTGGAAGAATTATTACTATTAATAGCAGCCTTTGCATTAGTACCAGTTTTTGCATTCGCCCTGGAAGCCGCTTTTTCACTACTATCCGCTGCATGATCAAAAATATCCAAATAATTATCAGGCATATAGGTTAGATAGCCTCTGGCAAGCATTAGGGCTTCTTCTTCAGAAGTGACAAGAATATCACCACAACCAGAAATACTACAGTGCATTTTTGCACCACCCATTTCTTCCAGTGTAACTTTTTCACCAATTACCATTTCTGCCATGCGTGGTGAGCCGAGATACATAGAAGCATTGCCATCATTCATTATTACTATGTCGCAGAAAGCTGGTATATATGCGCCACCAGCAGCAGAATGTCCAAATAAAAGACATATTTGTGGAACCATGCCGGACATATAAATTTGATTATAGAAAATCCTGCCGGCGCCACGGCGCCCTGGAAACATCTCTACTTGATCGGTAATGCGCGCGCCCGCTGAATCTACTAAGTAGATTATCGGCACTTGCATTTTTATCGCAGTTTCTTGAATACGAATAATTTTCTCTACAGTACGTTTGCCCCAGGAACCTGCTTTAACTGTAGAATCATTGGCCATTAAACAAACAGTTTTGCCAGATATCTGTCCAATGCCAGTGATTACACCATCAGCTGGCAATTCCGGATCGATACAATTAGCAAAGGCTGCATCTTCTATAAATTCCGCACCTTCATCCAGCAATAATTTCAAGCGGTCGCGGGCGAAAAGTTTTTTGTCTTCTTTCAATTTTTGATGATACTTAGCCGCACCACCTTGCCTGATCTTATTGAGCTTTTCACTCACTTTGGCTGCTGGTTTTTCTGTTTTAGCCACTGATTATCCTAAATTGCTCCTTCTAGTTGATCCATTATTTTTCAACGACCATAGGTACCCATTATCTCCGCCTCAGCAATTTTGTGCGTTCTAACAAGATTATTGAACTTTGCCAGGTCAATACCGGGCTCAAGTCCAGAAAGAGAATTGAGCGCATAAATCCTAAAAAAGTAACGATGAGGCTTCCCAGGTGGCGGGGAGGGCCCACCGTAACCTACACGATGGAAAGAAGTGATACCTTGCTTGGTGCCATCGGATAATGCCTTTTGCGCAGACACTCCTTGGGGTAACTCTGTCTTATTAGCTGGAATATCGTAGACAATCCAGTGGATCCAGGTACCAGCTGGAGCATCTGGATCTTCACAAATAAGAGCAAAGCTCTTCGTACCAGCCGGAGGAGTGTCCCAGGACAAAGGGGGAGAAACATTGGCTCCATCGGCTGTATATTGAGTCGGGATTCCTTGTCCTTGTTTAAAGGCTGAACTAGATACCGAAATTTCTTTGACAGTTGACATACTCACCTCTTTGCTAGTAGCAAAAACTGACGAACAAACATTGAAATTAGTAGAGATCAGGCTAATTAAAAGAAATAGGGAAAAGATTGAGATTGATGACAAGAAGATTTTTTGTAATTTGGATTTACCCTGATACTTAAATGTATAAATAGATTCTGACATGGATAGTACCTCTTAATTTTCAGATTCGATTTTAAGCTATTTATTAGGATGTTTTATTGTAGGCGTAATAATTTTAGTCGATTTTGCGATTCATTAGGTTTACTATTGTAGCCCCTTAGTATCTAAATTTCATTAGTCCTCTATTGGCGAAGAATAGTATTTTTCACAACATTGTTATTTTGTCAACGGCAATCTTTGCCAGAGAAGTTTTGCTTCATCTATATTAAACAAATAAGTGATAGCAAAGTATATGATACCACTGATAGTGGCAGCAACAAAAATTTTGCTAGCCAAAAATATTATGGACATACTGGCCAAATAGTGTTGCATTATGGCAAAGCCGTATTTGGCTAACAAATATGTAATCACGGCAGCAAAAATCATAACAAACACAGGTTTTAGCATTTTTGTAAAACCCATCAAGCCTAGCTTAGGACGTAAGAAATAAGCTAAGAGAACCAGATTAAAAACTGTAATTAAAGACGTAGCAAGTGATATGCCCGCCACACCAAGTGGAATAGCAATAACAAATAACCAATCAAGAAAGGCTTTTGTAAAAATGGCTGCCATGGCAACATAGAATGGTGTTTTGCTATCATGAAAAGCAAAATATACCCGCGTTATTAAATCACGCGCCATATAAAAGATGATCGAAGGCACAAGATAAATTAAAGCAGTGGAAACAAGATAAGTTGATTGAGTGTTAAAGGCGCCCCGTTGAAAAAGAAGTCTTATTATGGGCTCAGGTAGAGCAAAAAGAATTGCGCTCAAAGGTAGGGCCAGGAACCACAAAAAACTAAGAGCACGGCGAAATTCACTTTTTAGCTCTTCGCTTCTATTACTGGTAGCCATTTCAGTAAAGCGTGGCAATATAGGAACAAGCATGGCTGTAATCAATACACCTAGCGGCAATTGAATAAGGCGGTTGGCGTTAGCAATTGCCGTCCAGGCGCCTTCGCCAATATTTGAGCAAAAGAAGCTATCAACATAGATAATTAGCTGTCCAATTGAAGTACTTATAATCGCTGGCCATAAAACTTTTGTATAGTTGGACAAACCTTCTATTGGTTTAAATTGCAAACGATACTTCAAGCCCACAGCAAACATGCCCGGTAATTGTGCAAATAATTGACCAAAAGCGCCTATGAGAGTGCCGATAGCAACCGGCATGGATGTTTCATGATTATTACAAATCAATATGGCAGCAATAATAGCCAGACTGGCAATAGCTGGGGATAATGATGGCCAAAAGACGAGGTTGTAAACATTCAATACACCATATGTGATACCAATCAATCCAGATATAAAAATAAGGGGAGACATTACCCGCAATTGCATTATAGACTCGCTGAAAAACTTAACGCGAGCAGCGTCGCCATGACCGTAATTGCCAGCTACAACGTGCATAATTTGTGGAGAGAAGCAAAATATGACAATGCCAACTATGGCTAAGGCAATACCAGTGAAAAAAGAGATTTGTGCAACCAAAGCGCCAGCGTCCGGTGAAGATCTTTTGGGTGCCAAGGTAGTAACAGTAGCTGAATGAAATGGCCCACCCAAACCACCAAATAAAATCAGAATATTACCAGTAAATAAATAAGCATAATTATATGCGTCAGCGAGAATGGAAGTACCATATGCGGCCGCTACCACAACATCGCGTGCTAGACCAATTACCTTTGACAATACACTTAGTAAAGCAACCAGGCTGAATGTCTTACTTAAACTCGGTTGCCTTTCAGTCATAGTTCCTTTATTTCAATGCTACGCGCTCCGCATAGCCTAAATTCTATACGCCTTTAGCGTGACAAAATCTTTTCTTGGGAACCGCTATACTAAAGTTCTAAAATATATAGATACATCAAAAGGTATAAGGCTCACAGGATCATATAGATGTATATCAAGATAAGATCCAAAGCAATTATCAATAGCACAAAGGAGATAGTCACGTGTGTGTAGGAGCGCCAACAAATATAGTTTTAGGTCTCATTGCTGGGATGACAGTCTTTCTTGGTTTGCCGATAGCACGGCTCAAAGGAGCTTCAGAATCTTTGAGAGGAAAGCTGGCTTTGGCTTCGGCTGGCGTTCTTATATTTCTTATTATTGAAGTTGGCCATCGCGCTATCGAAACCTTGGAACTTACAGCAAAAAGTGGAGATTTTAACCTCTCTATGTTTCAGGGCGGATTGCTCATCATCGGACTTGCGTTAGGACTGGTAGGACTAGGCGCGATTGAAGAGAATAGGCATAAAGCAAAAGGTGAAGGCGCCACTCCACTTGAAATCGCCAATATGATTGCGCTAGGTATCGGCTTACATAATTTTGCTGAGGGTTTAGCAATTGGACAATCTTATTCAAGTGGTAACACTAGTTTTGGATTAATACTGGTACTGGGGTTTGCTTTACATAATGCTACTGAAGGCTTTGGAATTGCTGCCCCATTAGCTGGTCAAAATATATCCTGGAATAAGTTAATTTCTTTAGGATTAATTGCTGGTGCGCCCACTGCTGTGGGAGCTAAATATTATCAATTCTGAGACATTAAATAATGGTGTTGACGCTAGCGCAGCTGCGCTAGCTCTTGATTTGCTAGTGGCTAAAGCACTGTCCGTGTTGCGATCGCTGATCAAGCTTGCTCTTTTACTAAATAACCGCAAACAGGATCGTTGTGAAGCATATGCTGCTTACGAATGACTTTAGTGCCAAGCAATTCTTCCATTAACTTGGGTTCCAAAGCGCAAATTTGTCTGTACTCAGAAGCTAGTTCATGCAAGGCACAATTTCTTTGATAAATAACAAAACTGCCATCAGGAAGTTTTTCCCAGTCAGTCATATAGCCTTCATCAGAGAAAAACTTTGCCACTTCAGCTACACGCTCAGACAAGTCTTTATTTACTAACCGATCTTTCATTTTCTTGACTAGCATTTCATTGCGCTTCTTGAGCAATTTAGTCACACCTTGTGGACCGGACTCTTCCTGCACTAATTGCAACAAGTCTTTGGCTAAATTGTCCGAACCGGAAGGAAAGAGTGAGTTTGCTTGCTTGCCTAAGCGATAAAAATAATTGGGTCTGCCCCGCATTTGCTTAACCAGGCGCGATTCTATTAAGCCTTCACCCTGCAAATGGGTCAAATGCCGGCGCACAGCCATTTCAGTAATGCCCAGCAGTGCCGAAAGCTTAGCCACTGTCATTTCACCTTGCTTCTTTAAGTGCAAAAGCAACGCTTCTTGAGTATTATGGGGGTTAGTGTTTAATTGGGGGCTTAACATAAAAAAGGCAATAAATTGCTTCTATCCTCAATTTTAGACCCTTTTGCATCCCTTAAAAAAATGAGAACTTAACCTTAAAGGGAAGGGATTATTAAAATGCTAGCATACCTTATATATTTTTGATACTATTATATCTGTAAAGTCCACCAAATGGGACAAATTTATATTTTTTCTTGGGAATTCCCCCTGAATTTTATGTCCCTAATTTCAAAACCAGAATTTTAAGGAAATTCATTATTTATGCAAGCCAAGGCGCCCATTTTAAAAATTGAA
>Ga0207125_10125_pt1 | contig 14196 bp, 14 predicted proteins | sample Alteio_BWMinHeat_19_FD_153556 | JGI IMG/M metagenome (GOLD analysis project Ga0207125, IMG submission 153556) | Enriched cells from forest soil in Barre Woods Harvard Forest LTER site, Petersham, Massachusetts, United States -... | ecosystem: Environmental > Terrestrial > Soil > Temperate forest >...
GCCAAGCTTCGCGGGTCGAATTTGAATTTGTTCGGGGGCCATGTAAGCCGGAGTGCCTGGCCGCTGACCGGCTACGGTTAAGTGATTTGGAGTATTGTCAGTATCGCCGAGGCTCGTGTCTTCGTCGAACGAGACATCATCCACCGATGGTGCGTCGGAGGCAGGCTCTTCGTCAAGAAGTTTGGCCAACCCGAAATCGCTGACGTGCGGCGAAATGTCGCCTAACTTCGCGCTATCTGACAGGAGAATATTGGCCGGCTTCAGGTCGCGGTGCAAAACGCCATTCGAATTCGCATAATGCACTGCGCCTGCGACTTTTGCCATGAATGGAACGATGGCACGCGGTCCCGCCTTCGTGAATTCCTTAATTCGGTCGGCCAAATTGCCGCCGAGCAGTCGTTCCATCGCGAAATAGGGTTGACCTTGGTAAACTTTGGCGCCGTAGACCTGCACAATGAACTCGTGTTTGAGTTGCGCGAGGACTTGCGCTTCTTGAATGAATCGACGCACAATCCGGACCCAAACAGCCGGCAGCGCCGCCACGCCGTCTGGTCGAAGCATCTTGATTGCAACGGCGCGTCGAAGTTCCAAATCCCAGCAGTCATAAACAATGCCAATTCCGCCCTTTCCGAGGATCCCTTTCACCTCATAGTCCGCGATTCGTTCGGGAATCGGAAGCGGTACCTCGGCTTCTGATTCGTCGAATTCAAAGAGCCGATCGCATTCTTCCAACAAAGCGATACGGCGAGACAACTCAAGATGGAGGTTCGTTCGGCCTGGGCATAGATCAGATGCGCTGACGACGAAGCCCATTTCCCGACGTTCTTCCCATTCCAGCAGCAATTCATCTATTCCTTGATTCATATCCCGCCTTGCGCGACAACGGACGACTTTCCTCTATGAGCGAGAATCGTCGTCAAACGTCCGCAAAAATTGGAGAAAAACGGTTCTGTGTGTCAATCAAAAGGCCATTGATCGCCAAGCGATTCGCGGAATCGCACTCGCAATTGCTGCCATCGGCCGCGCAACTGGCGAAGCGGCATTTTCAATTGTTCGGCGGCCTCCGACAGTTTCAGCCCCTGATAATAGATCAGATCCCAAACGATGCGTTCATCTTCATTCAGTTCCTCATCAATCTGCCGGTGGAGCTCAGCCCAGGACGCCAATCGAAACGGATCAGAACTCTTTCGGGATTGCACATCCGGGATTGACTCGAGCAACCCCGGAGCAATCTGATTTGTCGCAATACCCCGTGGGCCGAATAGCTTCCGTGCCAGATCGATGAGCTCACGCCGGATTGTGCTGGCAGAAAGACGATAAAAATCCTGCGTCGTGGACATTCGCTGGCGGACGGACGCGTTGTCGAGCGCTCGAGCGAGCCGAATCAACGCGAGCTGGAACACTTCGCTGCTATCTGCCCACGGGCGGACCCGTGGGAATCTTCGGAACATCTGGCGTGTCAAGATTCGAAGACGAATTTGTGCGCTCCGAATCAAGTCGTCGCGGGCGTCAACGTCACCCTTGCGAAAACGATCCACGCAATTCTGGACCGCTATCGACGATTCGGACATGATGGTCTCCATTTGCCACGCGATTTCGATTCTGAACAAAATCTTACGAAAAAATTGGTCAAGTCGTCCGAATCAACCGCTATAAGAGTTGGGCAGCAATCCTCAAGCAGAGAATTGCTACCGTGTGACTTGGCATTTTTCGCCGCCTTGTGCGGTTTATCATGCTGCGAACAGACGACCAACGCGGGTGGCAATTAACAAAAGTCTGCGCTGCGTTGACGGTGAGCGTTGGCTAGTGCCAGTCGTGTTCTCGCCATGAAAGATTGATCCATACCCCGTCCAGTAATGTTTGATTCGGCTTCGTTCCAAAAATCGACGACCGCTAGTCCCTCTAAAGTAAGGACAAAGACCATGAAATCACTCAAAGCTACCTCGGACGTGCTGTCCGTACCGACGAACAAGACGGACAGGTGGTACGCCTGGAACAACATGATGCCACCCGGGCCGCCCACCTTTCACATTATCGGCGATGTGGAAGTGCCGAATCCCGGCGTCGATGCTTATTTGTGCGAACGGGTTCCTCCCGGATTCAATCCGGCAATTATTCTTCTTGACCTCGTGCTAATTCAGCGCCCCGGCTTGTGGCCGCAGATGGTGGTCCACCGGTTTGTACATTTCGAAAAAAGTGGGATCCGTTACGATCAGGCGGAAGTATTCAGTGGTGGTACTCTGATTGCAAAAGTTCCAGTGGAAGACATCAGCTGAAGCGTTCTCCGGATACTCAAAGACCTGGCGCGTACACATGGGGTGTAAAGACAACATCGCGCGGCCATCGATGCAATCCGGCTTGGCTGGATTCATAGGTCGAAATCAACGCGGTCGTTTCAAACCGTAATGGCGAAAGCATCACTTTCTTGATTTTCGTGTATACATTAAGGAACTTCACCAATGTTGCGTTCAAACCTACTCCTCATCACTGCGACCATATTTCTGAGCGCCGCCCAGTCAGTAGCAGCTGACCGTGACGTAGTCGTTCCGAAGGACAATGTCCCATTCAAGGTTAACGAAAAGGACATTGTCCGACTCGTTGGGGAAGGTATCGCTGGTTCCAAGATCACTGCGAAAATAGAAGGACCGGCTAAAGAAGACATGGTCAATCATGTTTCGGCCCGAAAAAATGGTCAGGTAGTGGTGGGCACGGATATAGTCGAATTTGAGCTCAAGGCGACCGGAAAAGGAAGAGTCAAAGTCAAGATTACCGTCGTTCCTCCGACAGGAGGCCAGACCGAAGCCGCATATGAATACGAAATCGAATGATGTTTACGTCGGATGAGGCATATTCCGTTCCAGGAACGCCCAAATGGAATGTGCCGTGAGGTAAAGCCGCGCTCCGATAGTCATCAGTAGAGCTGGCTGAGTTCAAAGCGGGTTCAATTACAAACACGGGACACGGCCAAACAATATCAAACTCATAGGCTGGTAGTAGATTCCGTAGCGGGGTGTAGGGCATACTTGAAGGCGGGCCGAAATACATGGATACTAGGTGGGAGACAGCTAAGGTGGATCGACAAATCGCGCTATCACAGATTTTCAGAATGCTGAATGGGTCTGGCTTGCAGCATGTATGGCTAACTGCATCCATTGTCATGCTTGCGGGGATCTTTCCGGTCCAAGCACAGGAACGCTTCGCGCTTTCCTTTGATGATCGCAAAAGCGTCATTTCGCTAGTTGAGTCTAGTGTCGATTATCAGACAATCTTGTCCACGCGACGCGTTCTGTGCGAGCTAAGCGGAGTTCGCACTACAACACCCTCTGGTCGCGTAATTAGACAGGCAATCGGATACTATTTCGAGTATCGCGATGGAAGCGCAATTCGTGCCGTCGTCGATTTGGACAGCAAAAAGATCCTCGAACTCGCCAAGCTCGAAGCGTATTGTCCACCGCTCGCGCCAGAGGAGCGAATTAAGGCCCTCGATCTGGCGATTTCTAAGATACCTGAGGTCCGCGCCCTTTATGACCAAGGTGCTGACGTTCAAAGTGAAATGATGCCGTCGGTTGTATCGGACAAACAGGATCAGCGTTTCGGGCACCGAATTGTCAGGATTATTCTGAGACCAACGGACCGAGGATCCGGTGAGGTTCTCGCTGTGACGATTGATTTAACGTCTAACTCACTGGTTAGCGGGGGCAACTTGCGCAACCATACGAGGAGCGATCCTTCCGCCACGATTGAACAGCTGTTTCCCTTGAACGCCGCATCCTCAGAAGAAAGAACAGGTTGGCGAATTACATTCGGTACGACGAAGCAAGGTCGAGGTGAAATACTGATTATTCAAAAAGCTTTCTTCAAGAGATCGAAGGACGGCCCTTGGATTCAAATGTTAGGCGACTGTCGGCTGGCCGAGATGTTCGTACCATACAACAACGGTTTCAATCGATACTACGATATCACAGGCGTTGGCGGAACTCTAATCCGCTTGGCGGAGAAGGATTTCGGACCTGCGTGCCTGACGCCGGGGCGCCTTTATTTGGATGATAAAGTGGCTTTTGAAATGCACGATGGCCACAACCTGTGGATGGACCATTATATTGCCGGCCCGAATCGATCTAGGCGAGTCGAAGAAATCCATCTCTGGTCGGTAATGCCCGCTGGAAACTACGCTTATCCGATGCTTTACGTTTTTCGCTCTGACGGATCGGTCGGGCTCTATGCCTCGGCGACTGCGCATAATTTGACCAATGACACTTCTGACGATGCGACGCATCTTCACATGGGGTGCTGGCGCCTCAACATCACGCTTGGCGACCCAACGATGACCCGGATTGAAACAGTCCGGTTTGAATCGTCCTTGAATCTGGGAGCTAAGGCCAAGACGGTGATAGCGCCCTTCAACGGAGGGAAAGAAGGCGGAATCGCGTGGAAGCCTGAAGAATTCTTGAGGCTTCGAATTACAAGCACATTTGCAGTCAACGACCACGATCCTCCCAATTATATCGCCTATGAACTCGTGCCGGTCCGGCTCGGAAATGGCCGTACTTTCGGTGTCGGAGAAGAGTGGACTGGCAACGACCTATGGGTAAGCCTTCCCACGTCAAGCTCGGGCGCTATTCAGGATCGCTATCGCGAGTTGCCGAGGTATGTTGCCAATTCCCGCTCGATCGATTCCCATGCTGCTGTTATTTGGTGCCAATCAGCGCTCGTTCATCGACCACGCGATGAGGATTTTGGCAAGGTCGGATACGACAGAGAGAATGGAGTCGCGCTGACTTCTTGGACAGGATTTGAACTCAAGCCGCGGAATGCGGCGGACAAGACTCCGCTTTATCCGTAAATGGCTTTTCAGTTCGCGGCTGAGCGAAACACACATCGAAGGGACTTCCAAAATGAGAGGAAAGCGGCGTTAACTGGTTCGGCCGAAAAGGACTACATCAACCGTTCACATGCTAAGACACTACTGCAAAACTTCAGAGATGGCTTTGAGAAGATAAGGAAACCAGAGTTTTTGAAATAGTTTCTTGGCTGCTATGTAGTGACGCAACAGGTGGTTTCGGTTAACTCAAGGTCACCGGGAATTCGGCTATGCGTACTCACGGAAAAATATATTGGAGTCGATCCAAAAAGCGCTCCGTTGACCTGTTTTCCTCGCCATCCGATGTAATCACTTCGTTGGCTGACCTCTATCCGACTTCGGGACTACCAATATCACCTCGAGACGAAGCTGTGTTCTTGCTTCATGTTGCCGCAGAGGTGGAACACGCGCTGTTGGTCCAATACTTATATGCGATGTTTTCCTTTGGGCCGCCAATGGAATTGCCTAAGGAGGTTCAAGATTGGGCGAAGGATTTGAGGACGGTCGCGATGCAAGAAATGGGACATTTGATGACAGTTCAGAATATTGTCATCGCTCTTGGCGGCCCAATCGCTTTTGATCGCGAGGACTACCCAATTCAATCGGTGTTCTATCCATTTCCGTTTACACTCGAGCGTCCGACTCGAGATTTGTTCGCGAAATACGTCGTTGCCGAAATGCCTCCCATCGAAACAATTCCTTCGTCGCAAAAACCCTTGGTAGATCAGGCGATGATACGTTCAGAAATTGCGAACGGTGGCGTCTCGGTTAATCGAGTAGGAGCCCTTTACGCAAAGATCATCGAAGTCGTTGGGGACATTGCCGAGTCCAAGTTCAGTTTTGGCACTGCGGCCACATTCCAAGCGGCTCCTGGATCGAAAGAACTTAGTGGGACGTCGGGACCAAACCCACCACCCCCGCAAACGCCCATGACCTCGATTATGACATGGCCAATCGATTCAAAAGACTCTGCGGTCAAGGCGCTAGAGCTGATCGCCAGGCAAGGCGAGGGACCAACACGATGCGAAGAAAATTCGCACTTCGAGAAGTTCCTTAATATCTTCAAATGCTTCCCCGAGACAAATCCCCTATTCGGTCAAATCCGGCCAAATCCAACACAGCCAGTGCCGACCAACCCGATCGCAAGTGATGCTCCACCATTTAACGTCTCTAAGATTACGGATCCCATTTCGCTGCCGTTGGCTCAATTCGCGAACCTTCGATACCGCTTGTTGCTGGAAATGCTATCGCACTACCTCCAGATAGATCGCACTTGTCGGCCGCAATGCAAGGCGGTGCTTGCGCATCAGTGCATATTCGAAATGGGAAACACTGTTACTCCGGTTGCGATCGCCTTGACGACCCTGAGTCGCCAGCGACCGACTTTGTATGGCGACGATGGGCAAAAGCTAGTTGCGGCATTCCCATTTGAAATGCCATACACGTTGGCACTGAATCCAGACGAATCGATCCGATGGCGGAGTCACGTTGATAATTTTCATCGATCTGACGAGATTGCAGAACAATTGGCGGAGTCGGCGCAATGCCCAGACGAGATTAGGACATCGTTAAAAACGATCCTTGGGAACGATAAGAATGCAATTGCAAAAATGCAACATGCGGCAGAGAATCCCAAGGTCGACTGCTTGAGTGGCTAATTTGGCCGTTGGCAGTGCTAAGAAATGGCAATGATTTACGGTTCCCCACCTTTAAATTGCCTTCGCGGCAATAGGAGCAATCCGCGTGAAATCCCTCGTCGCTTTTTTAGCATCGATGACAGTTCTCATCGTCGCGGTGCAATCGTGTCATGCTGATACGACGACATTCGACCTTAAGTATTTGAATCACTGGGATAATCAACCACAGAAACCTGATGTGTTTGCAACCGGCAAGCTGAACGTGAGCTTTCCGCATGATGGCACAAATATAAAGATGGTCCCATTTACCACAGGATTCAATGTAAAGATGACGGCAAACTATCAGGATGATACGGGTGAGTGGGGCCATGCGGCCAAGACGCAATCTGGCGGCTGCTCGGTTTACTCCTTTGCGAGTCAATTGGATGGAGGACAATGGGAGACGAAACCGCAAAACGGGCCGGATTCGTTCACAACAAATCCAAATGGAGCGAATCCTGGAGAATGGCAATGTAACCGAAAGGCCGATCTGACAGCGAACGCGGGTCAGCATTCTCTTCGACTTGAATTGTATGTTTCGTGCTGTTGTTGTCGTTATGACTACGTCGCCCATATTCGGCCGCCTCGAGGGTATGCAAACTTGGTTGTTTCCGCAACGATCCAGTGGACGGTGGACGCAAATGGCCTTGTTTCGAATTCAGGCGTTGTCAACTTCCAATTGGCGCAAAGTCTGCATGTGGATACAGCTCCAGTTCATGCGCGGCGCGGAGATAACGGCTGGGATTGTGGGAATCGACTATTTGCCGCCTTTTCACTCAATAATGGCTCCTGCAGCTTGCCGTCGAACTGTTTGAGTGGGAGTTGTTGCCCGTGTGTTCCTTGCAGAGACGCTTGCAGTTATTGCTGCCCTCCGTCCTGCGGTTGCTGTAATTCTTGCTGGCGCTCGGGGCAAAGACGTCGGTGGCGATGACAGCACTGGCGTTGATGACAGGTTACTTAGGTAAACTGCCTTCGATGTCGTTTGCCGGGTTCCAATTGGGTAATTCTAATGGCAAAGAAACTACGCAGAGTCAAACAGTTCCAAGACACAACAGCAACTGTGCGGTTGCTCATCGAGTTGGACAAGAAACGTAAAGCTTTGCGACGGCAATTAGCCAAGGAGCGAGAGCGCGAGCACGCTAGGTTTTTGGGTGCGGTGACCAGACCAAAGCAGCCTGCTGGGAGCGGTAATCGAGCTGCCATTCCAACATCGAGACGAACGGCGATTCGAATATTGGCTGACGGCGATTCATGGTTCAATTATCCGGTTGGGCCTCACCATCTGCCGCATAAAGACGGCGTAATTGTACAGCTTGAACCATTGTTGGGATATCCAATAGACAATATCGCAAAGCCAGGAGAAACCGCGGAACGGTTGCTCGGACTTAGCGGGCGCGAAATGCTCGTAACCCGACTTGGCAACGGTCAAGTGAAATACGACGCGTTGCTTTTTTCCGGATCTGGAAACGACTTTGCTGGCGACGAGTTTTGCATCTTTCTTGATGACTCTGGGAATTCTCCCCCGCCTCCCGATAAGCTTCTTAATTTCGACGCTGTTCGCGGCATGCAGGCGGTCCTTACTGCTGAATTTGAAGAACTGATCCGAATCCGAGACAATCACAGCCCGCACACTGTAATATTTGTGAACTGCTACGATTTCCCTTGGATCGGCGGCGGTGGGGTGTGCAGGCAAGGACCGTGGCTAAAACCTTCGCTCGATTGGACCTACGAGGCGCTCGGCGTTGCAAACCCGTCTCTCGACGACGAGTTCAAAGTAGTCAAGACGTTGCTGCTCACTTTACCAAAGCTGTTGAGCGATATAGCTGCGAACACGAAGAAATTCATTGTTGTGCCGACACAAGGTACCCTCATTCCCGGGCCTTCCGCTGATTGGCAGAATGAAATGCACCCGTCGTCTAACGGTTTCGCAAAAATCGCGAGAGTATTCATGGAGCAATTGGCTTTGCAGTTCCCTTGAATCTGTCAATTGTCAACACTTTCGGTGCCGGTGATGGTTTTCTGTTTTTGAAGGTGCAACATGCCTAGCCACGATCGAAATCAAAAGAAATTCATACTTCCAATTCCCAAGTGTCCACCGGGAGGCGAGCCGCTGCGTGACGAGGATGTATCGGCCGTGGCCGAGTTGGCATATGTGTGGGGCTGGGCGTTGGTGAATGTGGCCAACCGCACCAAACTTGCTCAGCATTTTGCCAACGGCAAGCCGCTTCTCGTGGAGGGGATGCCGATTGGGTATGGCTCGTTTACCATGCAAACGGAATTCTCGAGCCCGAATGAGCGAATTATTTGCTGCCCGACGCACGACGGTCTATATGGCGGCGGCGCGTTCGATTTGGGAACGACGGGCGTTGTATTTCAAGTGCCAGAATTCCCCGCTGGCCAGCAGTGGCTGTATTCTCTATACGACGCGCGCACGGATCAATACGGGTCATACAGGCAAGGTACCGAAAAAGGCTTCTATTTGATCGTTCCGCAGAATTGGAATCCCGCGAACAACCCCGATCCGAGCGTTTTTGACGATAACCACCGAATGACTTGCGATACCAATCGGACGTTTAACGTAGCGCGAATCTTTATGAAAAACCCGCCGACGTCGGATCAGATTCCGGACTGGCTCAAATACGTGAATTTTTACCCGGCTCAAAACTACAACCGTCAATGGCAGCCTGGACCTTGGGGAAACGTAGAGGACCTCTCCTGCCCTTTACCGCCACTCCCGCACGAGATGAAATATGTGCGTCCGTGGACCTTTCTCGAAGACCTTTCAGCGGTCTTGCAAACCGTTCCGGCGCAGGACGATTACGAGAAGGACCTTTATTATTCATTCACTAAGCTCATTGATCTCGCCCGTGCAGACGGACTCGTCAGGCGCGAATGCAGACGGATGTTTCGCGAGATCGAATTGACCACGATCCAGGGTTACATGCAGTGGAAGACGAACGGCCCCGTAGCGGGGAATGGTTGGTACACATCAATAGACAGCGCGGAGTGGAAAACCCACGAGTACACCTACCGAACGGCTACCGCAAAATCGAACCTGTTCCAAAACCGGCCGGTGGACACGCGCTACTACTTCACGGACACAGACACGAATTCACGGCCGCTCGATGGTGGGACCACCTATTCTATAACCTTTTACGATGGATTGCCGCCAGCTCAGGGACCTTCGTCGGTCACCGTGTATAGCCAAAGCCATTTCCTTTACGAAGATCCGTTTTCGGTCTCGCTAAATGGTCTGGCTGGCAATCCGATCACTATTTACGCGGGTCCCGAGCCGCCGCTTCCTGATTGCCAGTGGATGCGAACTCCGCCCAACGAACCGTTCTCACTCTACTTACGCGCTTATTGGATGCCCGATTTATTTAGGCCGTGGGTGCCCCCGAAGATTGCGAAGTACTAGGACAGTACCCACTTTTGCTCCGCCGTCAACAGGAGCTTCGTCGTTCTCGCCTCTGCTGACGACCACTTTCGACAGGCCGAAGCGTCGTTGATTCGCACCTGATTCCACCAGCCTTTTTTCTTTCAACCCCGACCCAACCCAAAGAAAATGGTAAAGTATTGGTTAAAACATTGGCAATGCGAACGGTGGACCGGTAAAACGCCTAAGCGACCAAATCAGGTCGAAATTCGTTAAATTTCAGGCACTCTCAGCATCAACCCAATGTCGCCGCAATGTCACATTTTGCAGACGCGCAAGATTCAGGATTTGGGAACGTGTCCAGTGAAAAGACGCCTTGAGTCGTAGGATAACTTCGGCTTCGAATGCGTCTGCTGGTGAACCTCGATCTAGGCTGCGATCGTAACTGGCTTGACTTGGGCAAGCGACGCAACGCAGCGACTCTCGCGCCACCGAAAAAAGTTGCTGGCGTTTCGAAAATAAGCTCGGCGGATATGCGGATTGCGTATGTTCGCGGTAAAGAACTCGATGAACCGGGTAATCGCATCGTCGCCCGCCGAAGTGAGATTGACAGGGAGGTCAGTGGGTGCCGCATGAATTGCGGCCAGAGCGTTAACGGTAGTTAAGGAAGTTGATTCCGCTCCGTCTTCGACCAACTGCCCCCGTATGCGAGATAAAGGACGTTATCTTTCCCGCTAGTCTGAGCCAATCAAAGCGATTAGCAACAATCACTTTGTTATTTCTCTTTAACAGATTGCATTTGCGATCCATGCTTTTCTCAATCGCTCCCATTTTTGCACGCTTCCGCCGAAGTGCCGCAAAAAGACACATTCGAAACACAAATCCTCGTTAAATTCATAAGCCGAGACCGAAATCAATTTTTTCGGTGCTTTCGGCCTTTGGTCCGTAGCACAACGCACGCGAAAACGATCGAAACTACGATCAGAATGCCAATTCCAACAACAGCAACCCATGCTTTACCGACAATAGTTTGCAATTCCACTTTAGAGATCACACTCTCCGATGATGGTTGCGGCGAGGACGAGCTCGTTGCCGCATCATTTTCAATCAGCGGGCCATAGTCTCCGGACAAAATCCAGTTCGCCCAGTAGGCGGGGTGCCGGTATTCTTTAGGTGCGTTTGTAAGCCAGTCGATTTGCGCCTTTTGCAATGCGTCTACTTTGGAAAGTCCCTTATTGAAGAGATTGTCGTGAAACTGATTTGCGATCGTAAGTGTGATCGGCGGTAGGGCCGTCCAAAGACTTGCCACAACCGCCCGGCCACCACACCTATGCACTATCCAAGAAAGTGCCATCGGCCATTCACCGGGGATGGTCGGTCCAGTTGCGCCACCACAAACGAGAACAATCCAAATGTTGGACGGATGGGGCGATCGCTCTAAGAGATCAACGGGTCGCATTGTTGACTCTTCCGATCCGTCACCGAGCAGAAGACAGAACTGCAATGGGCGAGAGAATTGGGAAAGATAACTGTAAACGGAAAAGGTCGGATCGTTCGCCTGTGACACAACAGTACCGGAAGCCGGTACCTCGCCGTGGCCAACTATCAAAACCATTCGCCTGCCGTCATCCAGAGCATCTAGACAGGCCTTGCGCGTTGCTGCTTTGCCGGAAATCCGAACGACCTCCTCGTTCGGGAATTTGGTGCCAAATAATGCTCGCAAATTGTCTCCGACTTCATTTAACTGAACTAGCGATGCGAATTTCTCTTTGCCTTTGACCGATTCGTATTCTCCGCCATCTAATATCAACGCGCCGCTAACTTTCGAAGGGCGAGGCACTGTTAGCGAATCGAGCACATGACGACCAGATCCCGCATACGATACAGCCATTTCCTCAATTAAGAAAGTGTCGGGGGCTGTGCCAGGCAACGCAGCGAATGGAATTTCCGACAGTTTGCCATCGGGGCAAATAACAAGATGGCGTGCACCGGCTAAATATGGCCTTAGCGGCTCCAATACAATGTCTCCCAGTGCGCGAGCCTCCACGCTCAGAGCTTTGTTGCCATCAACCTCTTGAAACCGACCTAGTGCAGCTTGCCAACGATGAATGACCTTGTTCAATTTGTCGCCATCTGCGGGCAATTGAACGCACACCGGCTTGCCACCGTGGCGGACGACAAAGGCCATTACAATTGTTGGCGAACGGGCAGATAATTGATGGGGTCGGTAGGTAAAATAGTCGATTACCGCGACATCTTCTGGCAACGCATTACTCAGAGCATCAGGAGTGTCTGATTTTTGCATGCCGAAATGTGTCGGAAGGACTTTACTCAGTTCCTGCGACGCTTTTAGAAATTCGTCCGTAGCCTTCTGCAAATCCCGATGTCGGATCTCTTGCTTTTCCGGTGTCGCCGCCTCAGATTGCAATATGGCCTCAAGATGATCGCTAGCCCGGCGAACAGCAGTGATGCACTGCCGTGAGTCCTCAGTCGTTTGAGCTTTTTGAGATGCGGCGCTTTTCCAGTAGAAAACCTCCTGGTATATGGCCGCCGAGGGCAACTTTTTGTCAAAAGCTATCGTTAGCCAGGAGTCCAACAATAGCCTAATGTTCACAATTCCTTGTAATTGATGATCGATTGATTGATATAGGCTGGATTCAATATACTGCTTTCGGGCCTCGCGAAGGCGCTCTCCCAAGATGGAAAGTGCCTCTTCACTCCGCGATTTGCCATAGTGAAGTAGAAGCGCCGACATGATTGTCAAATCATACGTGTTTTTGGCGATTTGCGGAGCGAGTTCACTCTGACGAGTGGCCTTGTTGATTAAGTCGTCGGCCTCGGCAAAGCGCCTTTGGCGCATAAGACAAAAGGAAAGGCTAGTTAGACACCTTCGTATTCCGGGATACTCCGGCGGCGCAACACTTAACAATTCAAGCGATTCTCGGCAAAGTTTTTCCGCCTCCGATAATCGATTTTCAGTCATCAGAGTGTCTGAATAAATATTCAATGTATTGGCCAAAGCTAATTGAGCCATTACACGCAGCGTATTCTTGTCGCCAAGAATTCGTCGCTGGGTTCTCTCGGCCCGTTGAATTGATTTTAAGGCGGACTGCGCCCGTCCCATCTCTACTTGGACTCGCCCCAAATTGGCATAGGTCTCAGAAACCGCCAATGTGTCCTTGTTTGGATCATCTTCGTTTGAACCGACGAAAGACCGAAGACTCTCATTGAGCCAGCGTTCGGCCGAGGTAAGGTCACCAACATTGAGAGAAGCCATTCCAAGCTCATTAGAGATTTTCCCGCGCAATTGGCTGTCCGCGGCTTTAGCAAATGCCTCTAGAAGTTGACTCAGCGCTTCAGGATAATCTCGCCGCATGTTATAAGACGTCCCCCAACCTAGCAGGGCCGAGGCAAGCTCGTCGCTGTTTGTTGTTGTTTGCTCCTTGGTGAACAGTTTGCGCCGAAGACTAACGGCTTCCTGAAATGCACGATCAGCCTCGCCGTAGTCGCCAATCAAGTTAAATAGCAATCCCTGAATTTGACGAGCTCTTGCCATTTCGGAATCCGTATACGGTCTTTCCTTCATGGCGTCGATGTAGACAGTAATCAACCTCAATGCTTCTCTGGTCTGCGAGTTGTTAACAGCTGCAACGAATTCCTTATGCCAATTCTCGGAGTTTCGGTTGGTTTGCTGGTCGTTGGCCGATTGGCAGTGCCCCGTTAGTGCCAGGACTGTTACGACTGACATTGTCGGGACGAATGCAAGAGTTAAACGGAACATTGTGTTCTCCAACAGTCGTTGAATCAAATGGGGAGCCTATTTTCGGATCAGCGCTTCTGGATTGGCCGGCATCGGGGAAGAATCAAGAAGTTGGGTCTTGCATACCGACAGTGAGACTTTCAATTCCGACCGTGCGAGGTCAAATGCGTCGCGATCGTTAGTGTCAAAAGTTGGCCAGCCGTGTACAAGCTGTCCGAGAGTTCGAGCAGCTGGCTTGTCGGTGACCACCAGGAGAATGGCTGTCGCGTCTGACGGAGGTGGGTATGGGAACCGGCGCTTTTTTCCCGCCTTGACTAGGATTGCGCCGGATGCGTCCGTTCGAGGAACGATTTCCCAACCGCCGGTGCGTGATTGCACGAGCAAATAGGCGTTTCCTGAGGCGCGCGAACGAATCCAATAGTCTGGAAAAGGGCTGGCTACACTCGGCCCCATCGTGCTTGAAGTTGGTGAACAGTCACCTGAGTCGTCGCCTGGCTTGCCTATTGCCGCTGAGGTTTGGAAT
>Ga0207125_10173_pt1 | contig 14147 bp, 8 predicted proteins | sample Alteio_BWMinHeat_19_FD_153556 | JGI IMG/M metagenome (GOLD analysis project Ga0207125, IMG submission 153556) | Enriched cells from forest soil in Barre Woods Harvard Forest LTER site, Petersham, Massachusetts, United States -... | ecosystem: Environmental > Terrestrial > Soil > Temperate forest >...
ATGCCTGGTTGGACAATCCCTGCGAACCAGTACGGCGACAACCCTGGAGCCGTCGACGGTCTTGAGAGTCCGAAAGCAGGCCATGCTGCAAAGCGTTCAAACCCATCCCGAACTCTGCGCGGCTCTTGTGACTTCCCTGCTGTCCAGAGGGATCGATCTCGAAGAAGATCTCTGCAACCAACTTTTCAACATCAGTGAAAAGCGCCTTGCGTGGATTCTCATCAAACTGGCTCGTACAAACAAACATGAATCCGTGCCGGACGCAAGAATACCGTGGTTGAGCCATGAGACTTTGGCGGAAATGGTAGGTACGACGCGTTCCCGAATCTGCCGCTTCATGAACAAATTCAGGACGCTCGATATGATCGAGTACCACGGTGGCGGTCAAATCACGGTCAGGACCAGGATGCTGACCGACCTCGTATTGAATGATCGTTAGAACCGGACAACCTCGAACGGCACGGTGACACCGACGCCATGACGAAAGAGCCAGCAGCGGAGCGATCCTTATCGATTACACGGTTGTTTGCCGGGACGAAACGGTCTGTGTCTGCGGCCGTTTCGGAACTTTCTCCGCACATTCGCCGGATTCGCTCGCAATGGCTGAAGATGGTTAAGGAACGCTTTAAGATGGAACCGATTTTCCTGCGCGCTCTTTCCAAACTGGAACTGGAAACGCAATACAAGAATCTGAGATGTGGCGATTTCAATTCCTACGCTTCCGCGCTCGAGCTGCAAGGGCGGCTGTTCGAGAGCCGCAGCGTTGCCATTGAGCTGGCCGTGGCGGCGATGGTCTGTTACTTCGAAGTCTGCCAGCTTTACCTTTCCGCCGGCCGCACGAAGGAGTCGATTGCAGCGCTCTCGCAATTCATTTCGGCGAGTCAATTGGTTCTGATTCAGGGATTCACAATGCAGTACCAGCAACGGCGGCAAGAGTTGGAACAACGCCTGCAGGAATCCGAGCAACATTTCCGGCGGTTTTCCATCCACGTTGTCGGTCTATATGAACAGACCGGCCGGCGCATTGCGCGCGATTTGCACGATGAAATCGGGCACAACCTGCTCGTGCTGAAACTTTACCTCGAACTGATGAGCGTGGATCTCAGCCACGGGCATTCCGAGCAGATAAGCGGAAAAATCGAAGAAGCGGTGAGTCTCATCGCTCATGCGATCGAGGGTGTGCGGCGGCTTGCCTTTAATCTTGGGCCCGCCATTCTTGAGAAAGCCGGCCTTGTTGCAACGGTGCGCCGCTATGCCGGCCAATTCACCCGAAGGACCGGCATCAATGTTCAATTTCACATCGATGTACCCATCAAGCTTCCCTCGATTTATGAGGTGACTCTTTACAGGGTCCTGCAAGGGGCTCTCTCGAACGTCGTCGCGCACTCCAAAGCGGAGAATGTAGAGGTCAATCTTGGCGTGCAGAATAAACATCTATGGATGTCTGTTGAAGACAACGGCCAGGGATTCGACGTCAAAAAGACATTGAACGACCCAAGCCGGGCTTTTGGCCTGATGGCAATTCGACAGCGTGTGGAGTTGCTGGGGGGAAGCCTTCGCATGGAATCGCGGCCGAAACGCACGGGGAAGCGGCCTTCCGGCACAAGGATCGAAATTCAAATTCCCCTCGAAGGAAGTGAGGCAGCATGAGTGCAAAAATCAAACTGTTCGTGTGTGACGACCACGCTCTTTTCAGAAGGGGACTGATCGCCGTCCTAAGCAACGAACCCACTATCGAGGTCGTTGGAGAAGCCGAAAACGGACGAGAAGCGATTGAGAGAATCAAGTTGGTTCATCCCGATGTCGTGCTCATGGACATCTCAATGCCCGAGATGAATGGCCTCGAGGCCACGCGGCGGATCGTCCAATCTTCGAATGAACCCAGGGTGCTCATCATGACGATGTTCGCCGAAGATGACCTTACTGTACGTTGCCTCGAAGCCGGCGCTTCCGGTTACATTCTCAAGGGCGTGCCGTCAACTCAATTGCTTGACGCCGTCAAAAAGACATTCAAAGCCGGCAAGTATTTTAGCCCAGCCAATCCGAATGAGGTGGAATACGTGGAGAATGCTTATCAGAAAGACAGCCGTGATGTGTTTAGCAGCCTCGAGCGCGTGATGCTGAAGTTGCTGGCCGAGGGATCTTCAACAAAGGAAATCGCGTTAAGTCTCATGTTGAAGGTCGAGACCGTCGAGTTCCTCCAGCGCAACCTGATGCATAAGGTTGACGCCCGCGACCGGACCGAACTGGTCGAGTATGCCAAGAGGGAGGAGAACATCCGGGTTTCACCGGTTGAGTTGAGGAGCAGACATTCCGGCAGGAAAGCAGCCTGAACCTGGACAGAGTGATGAAGAAAGTGTTTTACCAGTGTTCCTGAGGGATCTCTTGTTCCTTGGATCTCTCTTGATGTGGAGCGCGGGTTCGGCATTTTCCGATGGTGGCAACATCATCACCACCTTTGCCGGCAGTGGCTCCCCGGGATTTACTGGAGACGGCGGCCCCGCGGCCTCTGCACAGCTCAACTTTCCGACAAATATAGCGTCGGATGGAGCCGGCAACATCTACATTTCCGATTTCGGGAACAATCGCATCCGCAAAGTGACCGCAGGCGGCGCGATCAGCACCTTCGCCGGCAACGGTACGGGCGGTTACAGCGGCGATACGGGGCCGGCCACCTCCGCACAGATCTACCAACCGGAAGGACTGGCGGTCGATGCGGCCGGCAACCTCTACATCTCGGACGCAGGCAACAATCGCGTCCGCAAGGTGACCCTCGGCGGTGTGATTACGACGGTCGTGGGCACCGGCGCGCGAGGCTATGCCGGGGATGGCGGCCCAGCTACTTCCGCTCAGATCTCACAACCGGAGGGACTGGCGGTGGATGCGAACGGCAATCTCTACATCGCGGACTCTGAAAACAACTGTATCCGAAAAGTAACCGCTGGCGGTGTGATCAGCACGATCGCCGGCACCGGTACAGCCGGTTATGGCGGAGACGGTGGCCCAGCCATGACCGCGCAGGTCTCCTTTCCGCTGGGCGTGTCGATGGATACGGCCGGCAACCTTTACGTCGCAGACACGAATAATAATCGCATTCGCAAGGTGACGAAGAGCGGCATTATCAGCACCGTCGCCGGTACTGGAGTATTTGGTTATACCGGGGACGGCGGCGCCGCGGCGCTCGCGCAGCTCTCCCAACCGGAAGGCCTGGAGGTCGACGCCGCGGGCAACCTCTATATCGCGGACACGTTCAACAACCGCGTTCGCAAGGTAACTGCAGATGGCGTCATCGGTACGGTTGCCGGTAGCGGAACCGCAGGTTATAGCGGCGACGGCAGTGCGGCCACCTCGTCCCAGATCTCTTTCCCGCTGAGCGTCGCAGTAGACAGCGGCGGCAATCTCTATATTTCGGACTCTCGCAACAACCGCATTCGCAGAATAGCCGCTGTTCCAGGCGCGTTGACTCGCGCCGGCAGCTACGCTCAGGTTGCGTCCGGCGGCGGATGGAAGACCACGATGACACTGATCAATTCATCGGCCGTCAACGTCGACGCGCAGATCGACCTTTATGCGGATAGCGGCAGCCCGATGACGATGACGCTCGCGTTTCAGCCGTCCGCCTCGATCATTACCGCATCGTCCTTCAGACTGACTTTAAGTCCGAACGAATCGATTGTCGTCGAAACCGAACCATCCGGATCATCGGTTGCTGCCGGCTGGGCCGACGTTCAAGCGAGCCGGGCATTGAGCGGTTATTCGATCTTCCGATTCAGCCTGCCTGGATTTCCAGACTCGGAAGGCACGGCGCCGCTCGACAGCCGGCTGTCGTCTTCCGTCGTCATGCCTTATGACAATACGAATGGCCGCCGAACCGGTTTGGCCCTGGCAAATCAGGCTTCCACCCCGGCAACGATTACAGCGATATTGTTCGATCAAAACGGCGATCAGTTGACATCCTCGCAGATCGATCTGCCGGCTTTCGGTCACTCGTCCTTCTTTGCGGAGGACCGCTTTCCGCAGGCCGCAAATCAACTGGGCATCATTCAACTTCAAAGCACTGGCAACGTTACCGGAGTGGGTCTGCTCTTCAGCCAATCGGGCTCGTTCACTTCAGTACCAATTAGCCGGTGAGGCTTTGCACAAAAAAGAAGAACGTGCTCAGCTGAAAAGCAATGTTCCTCGACGTTCCTCGACGTTCTTCGCAAGGTCTTTCAAGGAGAGACCGCTATTGTTGCCGAAACTGGAACGAAACCGCCAGTGTGATCCGCTTCACCTTGATGTGGGCGCACACCATTAATGGTCCACCCTCCTATAGCAGTACCAGCAGATACTTCATGGCCAGCCGCAAGGCTTCTTTGCCAATTCAACGCAACATCGTATGCATTGCTGCCAGGGGCCTTGAAGCGAATATCGAAAAACGTCTGCGAAGTAAGATTAGAACCGGAAACGCTGACGAAGTAAGAAGTGCCGACCGCAACATTTGTCCGGTCGAAAGTAATGACTAACGCTGGCATCAACAATGACGGATTGTAGAGTTCGGCGCTCGCAGTAGCTTGCCACGTGGAGTCAGAGCCACCGGCGAGCAGAACCATGCCGTTGTCAAGTAAGGTAGCGGTGTGTAAAGCACGACCCGTGGTCAAGTTACCCGCAGCGGTAAAGGCACCGGTGAAAGGATCATAGCGCTCCGCGCTGTTAAGGAGGGAGGCCCAAGCATAACCACCCGCGACGAAGACCGTGCCGTCAGGGAGCAAGGTCGCCGTGTGTCCTAGCCGGGCCGTAATCATGTCGCCTGTCGGAATAAACTTGGCGCTAACGGGATTGAAAAGTGCAGCACTCGCTAAAGCGATTCCGATATCGTCCTGCCCGCCGCCGGCGAGCAGGACATTTCCGTTGGTGAGCAAGGTTGCCGTGTTCCAATAGCAAAGCGTGGTTCCGTTGCCGACAGGCGTGAACGTGCCGCTGACCGGATCATAGAGTTGGCCTGCTCTGAAGATGCCCTGAGTGTCGGGGCCGCCAGCGATCAAAACCGTGCCGTCGGTGAGCAGCGTAGCTGATGTTGCAGACCAGTCCCAACTGCCATTGCCAGTGGCAGTGAAGGCTCCGCTGACCGGGTCGTACAATTCGGCGCGGGTTGGCGGAGTCAGAGTGAACTCCACACTGCCGCCCTGAACCAAAACCAGAACCTCACCACTATTGAGCAGCGTAGGCCCGTATAGAAATTGGGGCGGGGTTATGTTGCCCGTGAGACTGAAGGTTCCCGTGGCTGGATCGTATAGCTCCGCATTGGCGACGCCGCCAGGCAAGCCGGTACCTCCCACGATCAAGACTCTGCCGTCGCGAAGCAAGGTGTTGTTGGAATGATAGCGAGGCAGGACCATGCTGCCCGTGGACGTAAACATCCCTGTGGAAGGGTCGTAAAGCTCTGCGCTGGACAGCATCTCGTTATGAACGTCTCTACCCCCTGTGATCAAGACGCGACTGTCGGCAAGCAGAGTGGCGGTATGCCCATAACGGGGGGTGGTCATGTTGCCAATCGCGGTAAACCTGCCCGGAGTTTGCCCCCAAACGATCCCAGGTCCGAGGGCGGCCAGCGCTGCAAGCGCGCAAAGGCGAAACGGGTTTCGAGCAACGATTTTTCCCATTACGGAGTAACCGTGATGCTTCCGAAAACAGGGACGAAACTGCCTGTGTGATCTCCGGCATCTTGATGCGCGCGGACGCCGTTGATCGTCCAGGTTCCTATAGCGCTTCCAGCAGGTATCGTATGGCTAGCCGATGGTCCGGCCTGCCAATTCAGGGCTATGAGATCTGCGGAACCTCCTGGAGCACGGAAACGAACATCGAAGTAAGTCAGGCCGACAAGATTAGAGCCGGAAATAGTCGCGTCGAAAGAACCATCAATCCTGGCATTGTTCGTATCGAAAGTTATGCCTGTGACGATCAACCCGTTGAACCAGACGCCGTTGCCGGCAACAGTGGTAATGATCCCGTCGGCCGTTACCTTGCGCACGCGAAAATTTTCGCTGTCAGCAATGTAGAGATTACCGGCGGCATCGACGGCGACGCCGCGGGGAAGATTTAGGTATGCATCAGTGGCCGGTCCGCCGTCACCCGAGTAGCCGCCGTAGTCAGGGCGTAGATATGATGCACCGCTCCCAGCTACCGTGGTGATGGTGCCGTCAGGGGAAACCTTTCGAATCCGATTGTTGTAAGTGTCCGCTATGTACAGATCACCTGCAGCGTCCACAGCCACGCTGTAGGCTTGTGTCATAGCCGCACCCATAGCCGGCCCACCGTCACCCGAGTAGCCGCACGTGGCTACAAAACCATGTCCATCCGGGTTCTCGTTTCCGGCGAACGTAGTGATCATGCCGTCCGCGCTTATTTTGCGGACTCGACAGTAATCGTCAGCAACATAGATATTGCCTGAAGCATCCACAGCGACGCCCAGAGGTGCGCACACACCAGGCGACTCGTGGCTGCCGCAGTCGTTTCCTGTCAGAGATGTAATCACGCCTTCCTGAGTGAACTGCTTGACGTTGGTGCCATCAGAGATATAGAGGCGTCCGGCAGAATCGGTAGCGACGCCCTCAGGCAACCAAAGCGTTGCAAAGTCGCCGTCACCAGCGACGGTCGAGATGACGCCGTCGAGCGTGATTTTGCGGACACGATTATTGAACATATCTGCAAGGTAGAGATTGCCTACAGCGTCCACCGCAAGGCTACCGGCGGCATCGGGCCAATCGATAAAATCGTACGGTTTTGCCCGAGGAAAGCCCAGCAGCGCCTCTGTGGCTGGTCCACCATCGCCTGAGAAGCCGTTATGCCCATTTCCTGCGATACGCGTGAGCATCCCCGAAGGGTCCAGTTTGTACACGATGCTCGGACCGGCAATATAGACGTTCCCCGCCAGATCCACCGCGATGCCGGTTGGATTTCCAATCGAGACGGAAGTGGCCGGCACGGGCACGGCCGGCCAATTTTCACCTGGAAAGTTGACGTAAGCGTAGAACTGGCTTCCGTAGTTCTGGGCGAGGACCGAAGAGGTACACAGAACGAAAGATGCGATGCCTAGCGCGGCAAGTGCGCAAAGACCAAACAGGTTTCGAGCAACGATTTTCCCCATATTGTCTCCCAATTTCTTAATTCGACTTTGTTAAACAGATCCTAAAACCGCACTCGCGTGCCGATTTGAAACGCGCGCGGGCCTCCCGATCCAAAGACCTGCGTGACCCGAGTCGTGGCTGTCCGAAAGCAGCGCTCACGAAATGCGAACGACCGGCCACTCCGCCCGCGCCTCTTGAAATTGCTATCCCCCGGTAGAAACCGCATTACGGAGTAACCGTGATGCTTCCGAAAACAGGGACGAAACTGCCAGTGTGATCCGCTTCAAGTTGATGTGCACGGATACCATTAATCGTCCAGTTTCCCGCAGCAGTACCATTAAGTACCTGATGACTCGTTGCAAAGCCTTGTTGCCAGTTCAAGGTGACGCTGTAATAGGGACTCCCCGGAACGCTGAAGCGAACATCGAAAAACGTCTCCGCCGTAAGATTCGAGCCAGAAACATTGACGGAGAAGGAGGAGCCAGGAACAACACTTGGCCGATCGAATCGCAGGTCAGTAACGATTAACCCGGGCACCAACAAGAGCGGCACATACAATTCGGCGCTGGAGGTCGGAGCAGGCCACCCGCTATAGCCTCCGGCGATCAAAACAGTGCCATCCGGGAGCAAGGTGGCCGTGTGCGAATGGCGGCCGGTGGTCATGGTTCCCGTACCGTAGAAAGTGCCAGGCGTGGAAGCATAAAGATCGGCGCTAGCGTCGCCACTTCCGCCAGCCAGCTGACTACCGGCGACCAAGACAGTTCCATCGTGGAGGAGAGTTGCCGTCGAAAACTCGTGAGGCGCACCCGTCTTTCCGATACCAGTAACTGTGCCGGTCGCGGGGTCGTACACTTCGGCATCGGCCGGCCAGTCAAACTCATCGCTACCCGCAACTAGGACCTTGCCGTTCATGAGCAAAGTAGCAGTGTTCACGTTACCCCACCAACCAATCGCCCCACCCGTAGTGCCTGTAAGACTGAAAGTGCCAGTGCCGGGATCGTACAGTTCAGTTACTCGCGCACGGCAATCACACCCGGTGATCAACACTCTGCCGTCCGGGAGCAACGTGGCCGTGTTCACGAATACGGGGTTCGTGGCAGCGTATGCACCGGCATAACCGCCGGTGACAGCGAAGGCGCCGGTCGCGGGATCATAGAGTTCAGGAGTGTGGTCGACACCAGCGACCAAGACCCTCCCGTCGTGGAGCAAGGTTGCCGTGTGCCAACCCCTAACCGTGATCATGCCGCCCGTAGCGGAGAAGGTTCCAGTGGAAGGATCGTAAAGTTCCGCACTGGCTAGGAAAGAGCTGCCACTATTAGACCCACCAGTGATCAAGACCTTGCCGTTTGGGAGCAAAGTGGCCGTATGGCGACTTCTAGCCGTCATCATCGGGCCCGTAGCGGCGAACGTGCCGGTAGAAGGGTCGTAAAGTTCCGCGCTGGCCAATACAGCGTCGGGGTACCCGTACCCGGATCCACCAGCGATCAAGACTTTGCCGTTGAAAAGCAGGGTTGCCGTGTGCCCACCCCGTACCGTCGTCATTTTGCCCGTCGCGGTAAACGTGCCTGGAGTTTGCCCCCAAACGATCCCAGTTCCGAGGACGGCCAGGGCGGCAAGCGCGCAAAGACGAAACGGGTTTCGAGCAACGATTTTCCCCATATTATCTCCCAATTTCTTAATTCGACTTGTTAAACAATCCTAAAACCGCACACGCGTGCCGATTTGAAACGCGCGCGGGCCTCCCGATCCAAAGACCTGCGTGACCCGAGTCGTGGGCTGTCCGAAAGCAGCGCTCGTCAGGTCGCCGCTAAAACCGGATAGGTTTGCTTTGTTGTACAGATTGAACGCTTCGCCGATGAGCGCGATATTCCAGCGCTCACGAAATGCGAATGACCGGCTCAGCCTCACATCGAGTGAGTGGAAGTTATCGCCTAAGCGATAGTTTGCCGGCAATGCGAGAGGTGGGATTGCCGCACCGTGAGAATCTCGCGTGCCGGCGTATGTCTGGTTGAACTGATCGACGAGCGGCGGCAGATCCGCGCGGCTCATCCGGCGATTGAATTCATTGACGGTAGTTCCGGGCAGCAGATCGTTCATCGTGCCATCGCCGTTAAAGTCGATGCCGTTTAGAAAGGCGCTGAACGGCGCCGCACTTGAATATGAAAAGTTGAAGGCCAATTGGAATCGGCCCGGCAGCCGCGTCAAACCGGCCACATTCAGAATTTGGGTGAAATCGGTTGAAAGCGGTCCGTGGTTTTGTAGCCAGTTATCGAGATTGAACCCGTTGCCGGCGTTCGTACCTGTATTGCTCGAATATGCGTATGAGGCGAGCACTTCAAAGCCCCGCGAAATGCGCTTGTCGGCCTTTAGCAACACCCCTTTATAAGTCGCACGAGCCGCGGATTCCTGGACGTTAATCGGGCCGGTCGAACATATAGCGTGGGGATCGGACCGTTGCGTGGCGCTGCAAATGGATATGACCGGCCCACGCGTGCTGTTGAAGTGGTTAAGGTCAATACCGCCCGCGCCCAAACCCAGATGGATAAAGTGCCGGTAGGCAAAATCGGCGCTCAGGACGAGATTCCTGACGACCTCCCGCTGAACGCTCACGCTGGCGTGCAGCGCAGACGGAGTTGGAACATCGGCGGGCGATAACGAACCGAGCTGTGAAGGGAGTTGCTTCGTCAATTCTATCGCCTGAACGCTCGGATCTGGGCCCGCCAAACTCTGCACGAGGTTGGCTCGAATCGCCGGAAGGATGCTGACCAAATTTGCGCCATTGAACAGTGTGGGTGAGCCACGGAAATCCAGCGCTCTTCCTATCGCGACACCGGGGATACCCTCCAAAGGATTAGGAATCGCCGTCCCACTAAAGGTTTGTCGTCCCATCCCGGGGTGGCCGAGTGCGGCCCGCTCGCCATCGAGATTGGCTGGAAACAAGAAGTCATAAAAGATGCCTGCGCCGGCGCGAATCACAGTCCTGGCGTCGGCTGTAGGCGCCCACGCAAGTCCTAGCACTGGCGAAACATTCTTCCATTGCTTTCGCGTCGGACCGAGGCCACCCGCTCCCAGAAGCGGCGCAAGCAACAGGGGCTTCTGAAGGTCGTAATTGAGATTGCGATCGATGCTCCAGCCCAACCCATAGTTCAACGTTAACCGTTGCCGTACCCGCCAGGTATCCTGGAAAAACAGTCTGAAGGTGTTCCAATTCCGGACTAAGCCTCCATTTGCCTGCTGCACGTGCGGGTCGCCAACCGCAAGTGTGACGCTCTGCAGCGGCAGCTGAAGAATATCGTTCACTGTTTGGAACGAAGCGGGTAATGGGATTCTTAGGGCAGGCGCGGTTTGCGGCAAAGCGTTGTAGGCGCGCACCTGGTCTGGTGAAAATAATGTAAGCGTTGCCGGCTCGTTAAGCCACTGAAGAAGACCCCCGCGGTTGTGCTCCCAATCCACACCGAGTCGTGCGCGATGTGTCCCTCTTTGCCAGGTGACGGAGTCGTTGAGATGATAGCGCCGCGCGAGATTGTAGGATGCTGCAGCGTTTCCGATGAACAATCCCGCCTGCGGAACGTTAATCGACGGAGAACCTATGCCGACGCATCCGGCACAATCGCGGCCTGTTGGCGCAAGTTCCTTTGAGCTGATGAAGAAGTAAGAAAAACGGAGATCGTTGACCAACGCCGGGCCGAGCACGCTCGTCAGGCCGATCAGGCTTTGGTCCACCCATGCAGACTGGCTGGTCCATTGGGAAGGATAGGCGGCATCTCCGGCGGTAAACAAGGAGCTCGGCGAATAGCTTCCGCTGCCATCATGAGAGTGGCGGAGAAATCCGGTATGCCGATCGGAGAGACGCGCGTCTACGCGAACACTCAGTTGGTCGCCAAAAAATGGGCTGTTCGTGATGCGGCTCAACGGCGCAAAATCCGGCGTCGCCAGAGTCGTCGTTACCACACCCCGCTGCTCATTGCGTTCCCACGTGCCGAAGTAGAACACCCGGTCGCGGCGGATCGGGCCGCCCATGGCAAAACCGAATTGCCTGCGCTGGAAAAACGGATCGAGATTGGCTGGATCGCGTTTGAGAGCAGGATAAGCCGCCAGATTGTGATCGCGGAGGAAATAGAAGGCTGTGCCATGCACATCATTGCCTCCAGATCGCGACACGACATTGACCGCGCCGGAATCCGTGATACCCGTTGAAAGGTCGAAGTTGACGGTGGAGGTCTGGAACTCCTGGACGACCTCCTGGGAAAACCCCATGGCTGCGCCGCCGTTTCCCACAGCCATGATGCTGCCGCCATCGACAGTCACGCGGGTTCCGCGTCCATTGTTGCCGCCGGGCGCGCCCAGAATTGGAACGAACATGCGATTGTTGCTTCCGCGCGCCGGAGGCTGCACGCCGGGTTCGAGTTTGGCGAGTTCCAGAAAACTGCGCCCGTTGAGGGGCAGATCTTCGATCTGGCTACGCGTGGTCAGCCCGCCAACAGTGGCGGAGTCAAAATTGATCGCCGGCGACGCCGCTTCTGCAGTTACGGATTCGCTCACATTACCAACAACCAAATCGAAATCCGTCACTGTGGTTCCACCCGCTGCCACGGTCACTGAGCGAACGGTTCGCTGGAATCCAGGAGCTTCAGCACTGATTTGATATTCGCCGGCCAGCAGGGCCGGGAGGCTGTAGTTGCCCTGGATCGAGGACGCCGCTGTTCGCCCTAAGCCGGTCGCGACATTGACCGCTTGAACCTGTGTGCCGGATACCACGGCGCCCGATGAATCCCGGACGACTCCCGCAATCGTGCCAGTAGGCGCCTGCGCCAGCCCAGTTTCAGTCGCTAGCACGCAGAAAAGAAGGACCGCTGTTGCTCTCATTAAAAACCTCCTCGCTACTCCAGATGCTGAGTTATTGATCGACACCCATCAGCAGCCGTTCGATCGTTGCTATAAACCTATCTTTTTCTTCAGGGCATCCAACCGGGGATCTCCGCGAATGAGCGCAAGCTCTGGATATACGATGTAGAGATGAATTCGTGGGTCTTTGATGTCCGCCATCCGATTGAGCGCTTCGAATACACAATCCCTGTCTCCGAGTCCGGCACAGATGAGCGCCAGATGGTTTGGAAACTTCGCAGATTCTCGTAATGCTTCAGCCTCCGCTCGTTTGCCGGCCGCCGCGAATGCCAGCCCAAGGAAGCCTTTACTCCCTTCATCTCTAAAGTATGCGATCGCCTCAGAGGACCGTTCCTTTTGTAGAAGCGCCCGGCCGTGATATTGGGTTACCAGGGCATTTTGCGTAATGTTATGCAGGCGGGCGATCGTCTGTAAAGACTCGTCGGGGCGGCCGTCATTGATGAGCAGGTATGCGAGCGTCAGCGGCGGCAGCACAGAGAGCGGATCCAGATCCACTGCTTTGCGGACCTCTTGAATACCCTCCTGATGTTTGCCGATTTTGAATAGCAGATTTGCGCCATAGTTTTCATGCGCATCGGCCAGGTTGGGGTTCAGCTCAATCGAGCGGCGGAAGGCCTTTTCCGATTCGGCCCATTGATAGTTGCGTGCAAGAATCTGACCGCGAAAGACCCACGCATCAGGCAACAGCGGATCCAACTGTAAGGCTTTATCGACATACTCCTGCATTTTGGCATTACCTTCGGAAAAAGGTCGGTCGCTTGAGGCGTCCGATCTCAGAGCGGAAACCTGGGCCAGACCGGCATAGGCAGGAGCAAAGCTTGGATCCTTCTCGAGCACTTGCTCAAACATTGCAGCGGCGCTGGTTATGCCGTGGCGCTCTCCGCGATTCAAAAGCTGCTGAGCCTGGAGGTAGAGATCGTAGGCTTCCAGATTTGTGTTATAGCGGCGTTGTCCGCTTCCCAGCTTCAGGCGCAGGTTGTTTACGATGTGGCGTGAAATCTCGTCCTGAATAGCGAAAATATCAGCCGCTTGTCGATCAAACGTGCCGGACCAGAGCGCGAAATCATCTCGTACGCGAACTAACTGAGCGTTGACCCGCAACTTATCTGCTGCTCGAAGCACCGAGCCTTCAAGGATGTAATCGGCTTGAAGTTGTTTGCCAGCCTCACGAACAGTGTGAGGAGTTCCTTTCAGTGCAAAAGACGAAGTGCGGGAACGCACCACCAATCCATCGATGACGGAAAGGTTATTAATGATTTCGTCGGTAAGGCCGTCCGCGAAGTAATCGTTCGCAGGATCATGCCCTAAGTTTTCGAGCGGCAGAACAGCGATCGTACTCGCTTCGCTGCGCTGAGACTGCCGCCACCAGACTCCGATCGAACTCAGCACCAGCAGTGTTGCAGCACCCAGAACGAGGAATGTGAATTGTCTGGATCGCGGCCTGGACTGTTCCGGCTTCGTTGTGCGGCCGTGAAACAGAGGCGCATAGCCTCCCTTCGGCACTTCGATGATGACGTCATCGCGCACTCCATCTCCCGAATAGTAATCGGCCAACCGTGTGCGAAGGCGGCCTGCTTCAGTCCGCACGATGGAATCCAGCTTGGGATCGTAATCCGCCCTCCGGCCGAAAACATCGACGGCGATAACCGATTCTTTTAGATGACCGTGCTCACCTGCGAGGGAGTGTTCGACGATGAATCGCAAAAACTGGGACAATCGTTCATTCCGACAGAATGCGACGCTTGCCAATATGCGCTCGAGTTGCTGCCGCACGGCCGCTGCGTCAACTTCGCGGGTTTCCGTGGATTTCAAGACCATCTCCTTTGCTTTCAGTTGAGTGCGCGTGTATGAAACCCCGATTCAACTCCGCTCATACTTGTTTTCCTGCATCCGGACCCGCATCGTTACCGCATGCAAACGATAACTTTCACTCTATTGCTGGTCCTGCTTACAACTCCAAAATCGGCCCAAAATGCCTTTGGAACCTGGAAGATGAATCCAGACCGTTCAATATTCATCGGCGACCCTCATCCCCGGGCGGTGACCGTGCAATTTGAACCTCACGCGAAAGGCGAGATTTTCACGTGGGATAAAGTTGGGGGCAACGGCCAGGCTGAAACCTTCAGAATCATTCTA
>Ga0207125_10175_pt1 | contig 14109 bp, 10 predicted proteins | sample Alteio_BWMinHeat_19_FD_153556 | JGI IMG/M metagenome (GOLD analysis project Ga0207125, IMG submission 153556) | Enriched cells from forest soil in Barre Woods Harvard Forest LTER site, Petersham, Massachusetts, United States -... | ecosystem: Environmental > Terrestrial > Soil > Temperate forest >...
CTGGTGAAGGGAATGGACAAGAGTGAGTTCCAGGTGACGGTCGTCACGTTATACGAGGGAGGCGTGCTTGGGCCTGAGCTTGAAGGCCTTCCTGGGATTGAGCTCTTCTCCTTGCAGAAGCGCAGCCGCTGGGATGTTTTACGACCGACACTGCGCCTGTGGGCGCTCGTTCGAAGAACGCGGCCACACATTCTTCATGGATACATGGGGCCATCAAATGAACTTTGCAGCGTAGTTGGCAAGTTAGCCGGTACCCGGGTGGTCTGGGGGATAAGGACCTCGGAAGGAGCCTCGACCGAGGATCAACATCGTCGGATCAGCAGGATGATGCAACGCATCGACCGGTTGCTGGCGCCCTCCGTCGACCTGGTCATTGTCAATTCGAGCGCGGGGAAACGTCTGTTCGTCGACAGAGAGTATAGCGCCCGCCGGCTTGCCGTGGTCCCAAACGGGATAGACATCGAGCGATTTCGACCCGATGTTGAAGGCGGACGAAGATTAAGACACCAATGGGGAGTGGAGGCCGGTCACAGGTTGATCGGGATGGTGGCGAGACTTGATCCGGTGAAGGGCCACGATCTGTTGCTTCAGGCGGTCGCGCCAATACTGCGTGAGCGGGGAAACGTGCGCATAGTGTTTGTCGGCGGAGGGCCACCCGCGTTCGAGGACGAATTGCGGTCGCGCGCGCTAGAACTGGGAATAGGGCCTGAGCTCATCTGGGCTGGGACCAGGGGCGATTTGGCTGCGGTTTATAGTGCACTCGATGTCGCGGTTTCCGCCTCCACTCGCGAAGGGTTCTCAAACTCCATTGCAGAAGCGATGGCCTGCGGCGTCCCGTGCGTGGTAACGGATGTAGGCGACTCCGCGCAGATCGTCGGAGAAGAACGGTGGGTCGTGCCCCGCTCAGATCGCGTGGCGCTTCAAGGCGCTCTGCTCGAGATGCTCGATTTGACCGATGGTGAGCGGTGTCGGCTGTCTTCTGACGCGCGTGCGCGAATCGAGGACGAATATTCAAGCCGGCGGCTCGTGAAAACTACCGAGAGTCTCCTAAGAGAGCTCTAGACGCGAGCGCCTCAGATTGCTTCGGCTTGTCAAGGACCAACAACGTCCCGCACGAGGTCCGACCACATCTGCATGACGTCGTGCAGGTTGAATCGCTCAAGAATCTCGGGAGCACGCGTGGAGAGCCGCCGGCGCTCGGCGTCGTCACCCATGAGACCGCACATCGCGGCCGCGAGCGAGTGCGCGTCACCGGGGGGCACGAGTACGCCGTCAATTCCATCCCGGACAATCGTGCTCGGTCCACTCGGACAGTCAAAACTTATCACCGGCAGGCCACACGCCATCGCTTCGCACAGCACGTTCGGGAAGCCCTCAAACCTTGACGACAGCACGAACAGATCCGAGCGGCGCATCGCGAGAAGTGGGTGCTCGGTGCGCCCGGGCATCCGGACTCGAGTGCCCAGTGCCAGCTCGTCGACGAGCTTTTCCAGGAGGCCGCGCTGGGATCCTTCTCCCCAGATCTCGAGTGTCCATTCCGGGTAGACGGGCGCCACCTCGGCGAAGGCTCGAAGCAGGAGGTCGAAGCCTTTCTGTTCTGTAAGGCGACCCATGCCAATTGCCGTCCTACGGCTGCCTGCGCGGGCAGATGGAGCAATGCCGTCTTCCATGTCGGAGTGCCGGACGACCGGATTCGGAATAACTCTTGTCCGAAGTCGGGTCGATCGCGAGAAGTAATTTCGCGCCTGGTCGGTCTGTACGACGACGCGTGTCGCCCGTGGATAGAGGACGCGGCGGAGACTATCCCACACCCAGGGAGTTGTCGAGTAGCGAGGGTCCAGTCGCTCGCACACGATCACGGGTCGACCGAGACCGGCGGCCGCCAGAATGCTGGCAACGTTTGGGTACGTCATGAACGAGACGACGACATCCGGAGAGGTGTCCTTGATGGCTCTTCTGAGCACCGATACTCGTCGAACGTTGCCGACGATCTTGGCAGGTAAGCCGGAGGTTTCTCCGGCAACGGCAAGCGCCCGGTGTGTCACGCCGTCGGTCAATGGCAGTCCGGGTGGCCCACTGTTCAGGGTCAGGATGGTAACGCTCCATCCTAACTCGGTCCAGTAATTTGCCATCACCGTGAGGACCCTCTCCGCCCCGTCCGCGGTGAGAGAGCTGATGACGAGGGTGACTCGCAACGACGTGGCAATTGGGTTGGTATCCGTCATATGGCATCGCCCGTGCATATTTTTTCGTTCGCACAACGAACGGGGTACAGTCCGGCGGCTCCCGACCGGCCGCCCACTGTGCTTCGGGACAGTGTATCCGACAGATCTCATAGGGCCGATCCATCGGTGACCTCCGAGTGCACGGATCGGATGCCGATACGAAGCTGCTGACCTTTGGCCCCTGACTTTAGGCCCGAGACTTTAGGCCCCGGGACTTAGGGACCAATATCCCTACCCCAGGAGCAGGAATTCCCATACGTTGGTGACCAGCGGCCGGTCAATCCCACATCGCCTCCCTGCTCGCGACCGGCTTAGCCAGTGGGATTCAGCGGCAGGTTTGGCAAGCGGAAGGGCAACAGGCACATGATACAACCTCGTACTTCGAACACAGAAAAGCAGCGCCACGGGTCGTCTTTCTTGGCTAGCCGAATATGTCGAACCGTGGCCACTTTCATGGTGTTGAGCATTTTCTTGATTCTGCCCACGGGAAGGACCACGCGTGCGGATACTGTCTATCCGCCGGATCGGCAGTTTGCAAACTATTCGGTGCCAAACAGTGGCATGCCTGGCTATATGTCACAGGTAGTCAATACAAGCCTCGGCACGACAACTCAGCGAATCTCCGACCAGGCGGCATTCGGCTCCTCTTATCAATTCCTGCATCACCACTATTCGAAGACTGAGCCGTGGAACAGCACTGGATCGCTCTTGCTTTTGAGCTACGCGTATCCCGCGCCACTCCTGGATGGCCAAACGTACAGGTTCTTACGGTGGATTCACCAGCCGGGCGACGCGCAGTGGGCCCACACGAACCCGAACAACCTATACGGCGTTACGTCGGATTCGCTCGTCGTGATGCATCCGCAGACTGAACCCGACTGGACTTACCACTACTTGCACACCTTTACGCAGTACAACTCTCCTGAGGTCACGATCGGTTACGGGGAAGGCAACATGTCAAATGATGACCACTGGATCGTCATAACTGGCTCGTACAGCAGTGGCGGCGTAACCGACTACGGCATGACCGTTTATGACCTGGCGAACAACGTCGAAGTCGCTACCTATTGGTTCGGACCGCAACAGCCGGATTGGGCCAGCATCTCCCCACTCGGGGACTACGTTGTCGTGAACTGGAGCAATTCTTTATCAGGCACCGGCAGGAATCGGGGGGTAGAAATCTTCGACCGCGGCTTGAACTTCATTCGCCAGATCACCCCCGACGCCGAGCATGCAGACATGGGCCTCGATGCGAGCGGCAATGAAGTCTACGTGACCATGGGCGGTCTTGGAGGCATTACCTCGTTTCGGCTGTCGGATAACGCGGCCATCGTCGTCCTCCCTTCGGGTATCAACGGAGGACACATCTCCTGTCGAAACATGCTGTACCGTCCCGGCTGGTGCTATTTCAGCGATGACGACAACTACGCAAATCTTTTGGGCTACGACCAGGAGATGGCCGTAAAGCTCGACGGAAGTCGGACGGTCGAGGTTTTCGCTCTCCAGCACGATTCCAGCAATATCGAGTACGGCGCGCAGGCCTTCGGAGTACCGAATCCTGACGGCACGCGCGTGCTCTTCGACAGTGACTGGTACGGTGGCCCGTCCGCGCCCGCGTACGATTACGTTGCACAAGTGTTGCAGGGAAGCCCGCCGGCGGCCGTTCCATCGAACACGTCGGTTTCGACGCCTTCCGCCACAGCGACCAGCCGACCTTCGCCCACGAGCACTCCGCTCCCCACGCTGACTAACACACCGGCGCCAACATCCACTCAACTCAGCACACCGACGAACACGCGGACATCCACCCCGTTCCCGGTGTTGACGAACACGCCGACATCGACGCCGCTCCCGACGTTGACCGCCACGCCGACGCCGGTGCACACGCCCACGACCTCGGCGGCTCCAACGTCGACCGCAACGCAGGTGATCGCTTCCGAAACTCCACCGAGTAGTTATGTGGCCACCGTTTTGAATGACCACCCGTCTCTCTACTACCGTCTGGACCAGTCGAGCGGCGCGGTCGCATCCGATAGTAGCGGTAACGGCAGGGTAGGCAACTACGCAGGAGCAGTCGCGTTCGGGGTGTCAGGTACCACAACAGATGGCGACCGGGCCGTGTCCCTGCCCGGCCGTGCGGACACCTACATAACCTACGCGGACCCAGGTATACGTCGAGGCGCCTCCTTCAGCCTGGAGATCTGGGCAAAGCTCGGTCTCAACGGGCATGGCCAGTCACTTTTCGGCAACGCAGCCACCGGAACGACCCTAAGATACGAGACCTCAATCGGACCGTTCCAGAGGTTCGGATTCAACACCAATGCCGTGGATAGCGCCTCGCTTTACACGACTCAGCAGTATCCGTCAGGCTCGTGGCATCACGTTGTGTATGTGTGGGACAGTCTGTCCGCCACCGAGAGCATATACATCGATGGGCGGCTCGACAGGAGTCGCGTCAGTCCGCCCTACACCCCGAACGTCGCAGGTCCGGGCAGAATCGGCTACTACAATACCTCCTGGCCGATGCCGATAGATGGCACGGTCGATGAAGCCGCGATCTATCCCACTGCCCTGAGCGCTGCGCAGGTGCAGAGCCATTACCTCGCTGGAATTGGCAGAGCAGCGATTGGACGCTAGGCAGTGAGGTAGCCGCCATATAGCCCGCAACGAAACTATTGCAATTCCTGAGCCGGTGATATACTCCCTGGCGATGGACAATAGCAGTTCTTGTATCCCTGGCTCCCGCCCCCAGCGTGGATACGCTGCGTACCCGAGCCAGCCCACCGTTAAGAGCCCCGACTTCGTTGGGAAACGAGGCTAACGCGCTTGTGTGGATTGGCGGGGATTTGGGACGCATCGAGACCCCGTGAACTCGTTCTGCGGGAGCGGGTCGAGTCGATGGCCACTACGCTTCGCCATCGCGGCCCTGACGATTCCGGAACGTGGGTGGACGAGGAAGCCGGAATCGCCCTCGGATTTCGGCGTCTGTCAATCGTGGACTTGTCGCCGCAGGGACACCAACCAATGCACTCCCGGAGTGCACGGTACACGATCGTGTTCAACGGCGAGGTGTATAACTTTCAAAGTCTTCGAGCCGAGCTCGAGAAGCTGGGAAACGCTTTCCGCGGCAACTCCGATACCGAGGTTCTATTGTCTGCTGTCGAAGAGTGGGGATTAGAAGCCGCGGTTGAACGCTGCGTGGGCATGTTTGCCTTCGCTCTGTGGGACGCGAAGACGCGCCGGCTTTACCTCGTTCGTGACCGACTTGGAAAGAAGCCGATGTACTACGGCATGGCCGGCTCGGCTTTCATATTTGGGTCCGAGCTCAAAGCTCTTCACGCGCATCCGGGATTCCACCCCGATATCGATCGTCGGTCGGTAGTCTCATATCTGATTGGAAACTATATACCGGGTCCATATTCCATTTACGAGGGGGTCCGTAAGCTTCCACCCGGGTCCATTCTGTCGCTATCGGCCCCCCAGAGTAATTCGGAACCGGTGCGGTATTGGTCCCTAAAGGAGATCGCGGAGCGGGGGACGCGTAAGCCATTTCCAGGTACCGAAGACGAAGCGGTAGCCGAACTGGATCGAATACTGCGCGACGCGGTTCGTCTAAGGATGGTCGCAGACGTGCCTCTGGGTGCATTTCTCTCCGGAGGGGTTGACTCTTCCACGATCGTTGCTCTCATGCAGGCATGCAGTCCGAGGCCCGTCAAGACGTTCAGCATCGGATTCCATGAGCAGGGCTTTGACGAAGCCGAGCATGCCCGAGCGGTCGCGAGCTATCTTCACTCGGATCATACGGAGCTCTATCTCGCACCCGAAGAAGCGCAGAGCGTGATTCCTCTCATGCCCGAGATGTACGACGAACCGTTTGCCGATCCCGCGCAGATACCGACCTATCTCGTCTCCAGGCTCGCTCGCGAACACGTGACAGTTGGACTCACCGGTGACGGAGGCGATGAGCTCTTCGGAGGATACGACACATACAGTCGCTATGACTCCACCTGGGGGCGCCTCCAACGTGTGCCGGTCCCCGCTCGGCGGTTCCTCGGGCACCTGTTCACCGCCGTGAGCCCCACCGCGTGGGACCACGCTCTGGGCCCGATCGGAGCTGTGATGCCCTCCAGGTTTCGACGATTCTCGTCAGGCGACAGGTTTCATCGAGCGGCCGGACTGCTCGCGATTGATCACTGGGAGGATGTTTACACCCACATTGGCGACGTTTGGCCGAACGCCGTCGGTGCGGTCGTGGGGGCGGGCTCTCCGCGCCCCTTCACGACGCCGGATCAATGGGCGGCGCTTCCCGGGAGACGGGAACGCATGATGTTCGTGGATCTACTTGGGCTCATACCTGACGATTTCCTGGTCAAGGTAGATCGCGCCAGCATGGCAGTAAGCCTCGAAGCTCGGGTGCCTCTGCTGGACCATCGGGTAGTCGAATTCGCCGCGGGTATCCCACTGTCTATGAAGATACGAGGTGAGCAAGGAAAGTGGCTGTTGCGGCGCCTGTTGGACAAGCACGTTCCAGCCCGGCTCGTCGACCGGCCAAAACAGGGGTTCAGCGTACCCATTGGAGCGTGGCTCCGCGGACCTCTACGAGACTGGGCAGAGTGCCTTCTTGATGAGGACCGTCTGAGAAGTGACGGAATCTTCGACCCCTGTTCCGTCCGGACGAAATGGACCGAACACAAGTTGGGTACGCGAGATCACCACAAGCCCCTCTGGCAAGTGCTAATGTTCCAGGCATGGTTCGATGTCTGGCATCGAGGGGCGTGACCAAACAGCTCGTGCCATGACTCCGAACTCAATCCCTTCACGAAAGATTCCGAGTGCGCGTCCGCCCATTCTCCGGTCATATAGACTGGCGCCATGATTATTCTCGGGTACCACCGGGTGACGCCCGAACAGCGCGGTGATCTTTCCGTAACGATCGGCCAGTTTCGCGCCCAGCTCCAGTTCCTGATTCAAAACGGCCTGCCCAATTTGTCGCTTGATGCGATTCTGGGCGACTCTCGACTTCGGTGTGCTCTGACGCGCGGCTTCGCCATAACTTTCGACGACGGGTATCGGGATAATTACTTGCACGCGCTGCCCGTGCTTCAGGAGCTGGGCCTGAAGGCTACGATCTTCGTCACCGTTGACTACGTCGACCGAGAAGTGTTGTACCCGTGGGATGAGAGGCAGTCGCGGAAACGCGATGACTTATGTGAGGAGGACTTCTCTGTGACCTGGAAGCACTTGGTAGAGATGCGCGACAGCGGTGTCTTCAGCATTGGTTCACATACGCTTAGCCATCCGGAGTTGACAAGCGTCTCAATAGACGTCGCGCGCCACGAAATTACCGAATCCAAGCGCGTTCTCGAGAACCGGCTCGGCGGGCAAGTCGACCTGTTTTGCTATCCGCGCGGACGCATGGATCGTTCCACCATTCCCCTGGTTGAAGAGGCGGGTTACAAGGCGGCGGTGGTCACCCCGTGGGATCCGATACCGATCTCCCGCTTTACACTGCCGCGCGTGGTCATGGCTTCGAACACCACCCTCGCCTCCCTTCGCCAGCGAACGGGCACGTTCGTGCAGGCGCTTCTCTGGACCGGCCTGTACCCGTATGCGATCTCAGTCAGATCGAAAGTCAGGAAATCGAATCGCCGGCCGCCCGCGGATGAGACACGGCTCGTGTCGTGATAATCCTCGCTTACCATCGCGTGACGCCGGAAACACGGGGTTCACTTTCGGTGACCGTGCGCAACTTTCGCGCTCAACTTGGTTGTCTTCTGGACCGGGGACTCCGAAACGTTTCACTCGACTCGGAGGTGCGGAGCTCACGCTGGCGGTATGCCTTCGATCGCACTTTCGCCATCACTTTTGATGATGGATACCGAGACAACTACTTTCACGCGATGCCAGTACTGCGAGATATGGGCTTGACCGCTACTATATTCGTTACCGTCGACTTCATTGGTTCGGAGCGGCTGTATCCCTGGGACGAGAAGCGACCGGAGATCCGCGACGATCCTCGCAGCGAAGACAAATCGGTTACCTGGGAACAGTTGCGGGAGATGGAGACGAGCGGAGCGTTCAGTGTTGGTTCGCACACGTTGTCGCACCCGGAACTTGCCCACCTGACCTCCGATCGAGTACGCCATGAGGTTGTCGAGTCGAAGCAGGTGCTCGAAAGACGACTGCTGCATCCAATCCAACTATTCTGCTATCCGCGAGGGAGCCTGAATCGGAGCGTCGTAACCCTTGTCCGAGAAGCCGGTTACACGCTTGCAGTGGTGACCCCCCCGCGACCTGTACCGAGCTCGCTATACACGCTGCCTCGGGTAGGAGTGTACAGAAACACGGATCTGGGTACTTTCAGGCGGAAGACTGGGCGCACGCTTCAGGCGATCCTATGGGCGGGCGCATATCCGTACGGGCGAGAAGTTCACAGGAAAGCGCTGGACTGGACGGGTGGAAAGCACGCCAGCCCTGAAAGCGCAGAGCCGGATTGACTACGAGAAACGTCGGGACATCGAGCCGAGGGTCCTATGCCGCGAGCTCATCTGCGAACGGCGAACACTACGAACCTATGCGCCTCGCCTTCGTTCTAAACACCAGCGGCGAGGGCGGCGCAGAGTCCAGACTGTTTGACTTTCTGCAAAGCGTGGATAGGTCCGCCGTGGACACCCTTGTAATCGCTTTGAAGCCGCTCTCCACCCTCAGCGATCGCTTCCTCGCGTTGGATCCGGTAAGCGTAGCTGGGCCAACACCGGCAAGTGTGTGGCGTCTGTGGCGCGTCCTGCGGGAATGGAGGCCGGACGTCGTGCACCTTTACGGTCTGAGAGCAAATATTCTCGTAAGACCCATGAACTATCTTCTGAGAATGAAGATAGCGAGTGCTCTGGTGAGCGCTAACCCATTCCGGAGCCGGCTCCAGATCAGCCTGGATCGGGTCACCGCCCCGCTGGTGGACAGGTGGCTCGCGAATTCGGAGGAAGCCAAATTACTCGCGGTGCGGACGCTCCGCATAAACCCAGACCGAGTGGACGTGGTCAGATCGGGCATCGACACGGAACGCTTTCACCCCGAGCAAGATCGGGGACTGGCTCGCGCGAAGCTGGGCATTCCAGGCGGTTCTCTCGTTGTGGTCATGGTCGCCAATCTTCGCCCAATGAAAGGGCATCTGACCGTCGTTGATGCCATTTCGCTCGTGTCGGAGGCGGCGGGAGCCTGCACTTTTCTGTTTGTGGGAGGCGACGAACTCGGCGGTGAAATCCAACGATACGCGCGGGCGCAAGGGGTCAGCGATAACATCATGTTTGCGGGCTATCAGGAGGACGTACGACCCTTTCTTGGCGCCGCGGACGTATTCATTCTCGCCTCGACCCACGAGAGCTTCCCCACTTCGATTCTGGAGGCAATGTCCACTGGGTTGCCGGTGGTGGCGACACGAGTCGGCGGAGTTCCCGAGCTCGTGGTTGAAGGTCAGACCGGACTCCTGATTCCGCCGGCTGACAGTCGTGCTCTCGCGGCGGCGATTGCGCAGCTGTCACTCGATCCCGAATTCGGGCGCGAGCTCGGTTGCGCCGGACGTCGACGCGTGGTCTCGGAATATTCACTCCAAAGAACGGTGCACGATTACCTGGCTGTGTACGCGGCTCTTGCCGGACGGTCGTCTATCTCCCCGAGCACGAGCCGTCACTAGTCGAGCGACCGTCACCTGCCTCGGATCGCGCCGGTGGTGGAAGGCCGGCCGTTGGGAGCCGAGACGGTCACTTATGACCTCACCAGGGGCGAGGGAATAACCTGAGGAGCTCACCCCGCTTGTCGCGCGCATACGCTGCTCGATCGTAGTGGGGCGTGCGCTCGCGGCTGCGCTCCGCGTATTCGTCGAAAGACGTAATGACAGTTGCGGGATTCCCACCGACAATCGCATTTGCCGGCACGTCCTTGACGACCACCGACCCCGCCGCCACCACGGAGTTCGCGCCGATGGTCACCCCCGGGAGGATGATCGACCCATAGCCAATGAAGCAATTGTCACGTACGACGATTCGGCCGTACTTGATCGTGTCCTCGTATCCGGGTCGCTCGCGAAACACCCAGGTTGCGCCGTCGTGCGTGATGAACGACACGTTTCCGCTGATTTCCACGTGATTTCCCAGCGATATCAGGTACGGCTCACTTCCGAATTGGGGCAGTCCGTTGAATCGACAGTCATCGCCGATCTGAAGGCCCAGACGTTGAAGACGACGAAGCTGCCACGCGCGAGCTGCTCTCGCCACTGCGGACAAGAGGCGGCGCAACGGGCGGGCCGCACTCCGAACGGACGTTTTCATCAGAACATGGTACATCCTGGGGATTGGATGATCTAGTGGGTCGCGCACGTATTTTGTGACGAAATCGAAACGAGAAATCGTAGACGCGGGATGAGCACTGCTGTAGAGTGATGGCGGTGAATGAATTACCGCATCCTATTCTTCAAGCCACGTCCGGGAGCCGGCCGGTGATTCCGGCTTATGTCCATGGGGCGCCGCAGTTCCTTGACCATCTGGGCACTCTAGTGAGATGATGACGCCGCGCTTACCCCCACCGAACAAGATAGTTCACATCGCGACCATTGACGCGTCGGTGCGGGTGCTCCTCCTTAATCAGCTCCTGTATCTGGAGCGGGCCGGATTTGACGTTAGTGCACTCTCGTCCGCCGGCCCAAATGTACCCATGATTCAGGCAGCCGGTGTACGCCATATAAGCGTCGAGATGAGCCGGAACTTTACACCGCTCCGAGACCTCACTGCGCTCTGGCACCTGTATCGAGTGATGCGGAGGGAGGGCTTCACCCTCGTACACACTCACACTCCGAAGCCGGGGTTGTTGGGGCAGATCGCAGCCCGCATGGCAGGTGTCCCGATCGTCGTCAATACAGTGCACGGCTTCTATTTTCACGAAAACACTGCCCCCTCGCGGCGTCGGTTCTATATTGCGATCGAAAAGATCGCCGCCCGCTGCTCATCACTCATCCTCTCTCAAAACGCGGAAGACATCGAGACCGCCGTGCAAGAGGGCATTTGCGCTCGAGACAAGATCAGGTTTCTGGGCAACGGCATCGATCTCAGTCGATTCAATCCATCGTCTGTGAATCCCGTTTCGGTCCGGCGTCTTCGGGCTGAGCTCGGGATTCAGGAGCGCGCGCCCGTAGTGGGATTCGTGGGTCGACTCGTTCGAGAGAAGGGCTTGCTGGAGTTGTTTGAAGCCGCACGGATCGTGCGCGCTCGAATCCCCGAGGTGCGATTTCTCCTCGTGGGCAGGGCCGATATCGCCAAGGCAGACGCCGTCACAGCGGAGGCTGCCGATGACTACGATATTGAGGGGGTGTGCTGTTTCGCAGGGGCTCGAGAGGATATGCCCGACGTCTATTCCCTGATGAACGTGTTGGTACTTCCGTCGCACCGCGAGGGCTTTCCGCGCACGCCGATGGAGGCCGCCGCCATGGGTGTGCCGTCGATCGTCACCGACGTGCGGGGGTGTCGAGAGGTCGTGGTTCATGGCGAGACCGGGCTCACCGTACCCGTGCACGATGCGACTGCTCTGGCCGATGCTATCCTTTCAACGCTGCTGGACGGCGACCTCGCAAGCCGGCTTGGCCGGGCGGCCCGGGCCAGAGCAGCCCAGCATTTCGACGAGAGAGTGATATTCGAACGCGTGACCGCACACTACCGTGACCTGTTGTCGGCCCGTGGACTGGAAGCCCCGACCTCGAGGTTGGCATCTTGACGGTCACGCTCTATAGCCGCTTCGGTAAACGTGTACTCGATCTCGTTCTCGCGCTGACGACCATGATCGTGTTAGCGCCGCTGACCGGAGTTGTCGCCGCCGCCGTCCGATTGGCCCTCGGATCGCCGGTCATATTCCGCCAGGAGCGCGCTGGGCTACATGACCGGCCCTTCGACATCATTAAATTTCGATCGATGACCGACACTCGCGACGGAGCGGGCGACTTGTTGCCGCCCACCCAGCGAGCGACGCGATTCGGAAACCTGCTCCGGAGCGCGAGTCTGGATGAGCTGCCCCAACTGATCAACGTACTGCGTGGCCAGATGAGTCTGGTCGGACCGCGGCCGCTCCACGTGCGATACTCGGCGAGCTATGCGGTAGGGGAGCGACGGCGCTTCGAGGTGCGACCCGGTATCACAGGGTGGGCGCAGGTCAATGGTCGAGTTGGTCTCAGCTGGGACGAAGCGCTGGCCATGGACGCCTGGTACGCGGAGCACCTGTCCCTATCACTGGACCTGAGAATACTTTTCCGGACGGTCGGCCTGGTGTTTAGCCGCAGTGGAGTCAACGCGGATCCGGCTCGCTGGCGCCCACCCCTGGACGAAGAGAGGGCATCGCCATTGAATCCTCAGGCGGCGCGGACAACACTCTCGCGAACCGACAAGTCGCTATGAGCCTCGACGTCCTCACGACCCGGGATAGCCTGGAATGGAGAGCGCTTACTCAGCAGGCATCTGGATACGACTTTCATCATCTCCTCTCCTTCCATCGCCTCGCCGAGGAACGAGGCGATGGAGAGGCTCTGATGTTCGTCTATCGAGAGAAGGATGAGTGGATCGCGCTGCCGCTACTAGTGCGCGATCTTACCGGGGTGCCGGGGTTGACAGAGGCCCCATCTTCCCTACGCGACGCGACCTCGGTGTATGGTTACCCCGGTCCGATGGCTTCTCGGTCGGACCCAAGCCCGAGGACCATCAGGGGATTTCAATCGTCGATTCAGAACGCTCTGGAATCGAGGGGCGTGATCGCTGTGTTTTCCCGACTTCATCCTCTCCTGCAGCAGCGTGCGCTGATAGAAGGACTTGGCGAGGTGTCGTCGACCGGGCAAACAGTTTCGATTGATCTGTCCTTACCGCGAGAAGAGAGGGTGAAGCGGTACCGGCGTGACCATCGAAGGACCCTCAATTCGGCGGCCTCCCGCGAATTGGCTTGCATCCATGATGTATGCCGAACCTATCTCGGCGAGTTTATCGACGCATACTACGAGACCATGCGACGTGTCGGCGCCCGCCAGGACTACTTCTTTAGTCGCCAGTACCTCGTGGGCGTGACCGAGCTGGACGGCGCGAAGGGTCACATTTTTGTGGGGCTATCAAATGGAGAGTTCGCGTGTGGCGGTCTCTACATTGAGTGCGGTGATTACATCTCTACGTTTCTGAGCTGCCGGCGCGAAGGATATCAGGACCGCGTTTCAACATGTGTTTTGGTTAACTCTGTCGCCGATTGGGCAAGCGAGGCGGGAGTATCTGTCTTTCATCTTGGCGGAGGATTGCACGGCACCAACGACGGTGTTTTCGCTTTCAAATCCGGTTTCTCTGATCGACGACACGACTTCTACACCTGGCGGTGGGTGTTGCAGTCCGACGTATACGACGAACTTACGAAGAAGGCCGAGCGGTGGCATTCCGACAATCGTTACGATCGCGCTAACGAATTCTTCCCCGCTTATCGGGCGCCCAGCGTAGTGAGTCAATGATTCGGCCACCTCAGCGATGCCCTCACTCCACACTCAAAAAACGGGATTCCACGCGAGCGGGACGTCGCGTAGACCCGGTCCACTACGTGCGAACCGGAGTATAGATGATGAAAAGCGTCCTCGTGACAGGCGCCGCGGGTTTTATTGGGAGCCACACCTGCCAGGCTTTGCTGGCCCGCGGCGACCGGGTGGTGGGACTTGACAATCTCAACGAGTACTACGACCCTGCGCGCAAGCGCGCCAACCTCGCAGAGGTAACGTCAGCCCCGAGCGCGGAACCATTTGTGTTCGTGGAGGGAGACGTCAGGAATCGACGTCTCCTCGAACAGATCTTCAAAGAGCACGAATTTCAGTCGGTGGTCAACCTTG
>Ga0207125_10178_pt1 | contig 13938 bp, 13 predicted proteins | sample Alteio_BWMinHeat_19_FD_153556 | JGI IMG/M metagenome (GOLD analysis project Ga0207125, IMG submission 153556) | Enriched cells from forest soil in Barre Woods Harvard Forest LTER site, Petersham, Massachusetts, United States -... | ecosystem: Environmental > Terrestrial > Soil > Temperate forest >...
AACGGCAGCCTTCATAAACCTTCACCAGGGTCTCCGGGCTGGAGAAAACCTTGTGCAGGTCGCCGACCGGGCACTTGTCCGGATCGCCGGGATCCTTGCGTCGAATGCGTGCCGGGTCCGTCACCATCGTTTTCAATTTCGCGCGAATCTCCGCCTCGGGGTCGCTCAGAAGGATGGTGTTGCCGTAACTCTTCGACATTTTGCGGCCATCGGTCCCGGGGAGCTTAGGGGATGGCGTGAGCAGGACGTCGGGTTCAGGAAGGACGAAAGAGAATTCATGCGGAGTCGTGGATCGAAGCGCCCGGCCGATGATCTCCGCGCCGGAGGGATACTTTCGCGGAAAGTGTGAGTTGAACCTTCTGGCGACCTCGCGGGTCAGCTCCACGTGCGAAACCTGGTCCTGCCCGACCGGAACAAAGTCCGCCTGGTAGATCAGAATGTCGGCGGCCTGGAGCAGCGGATAGCCGAGGAATCCAAACGTCGCCAAGTCCTTTTCCTTGAGCTGTTCCTGCTGGTCCTTGTAGCTGGGCACGCGCTCCAGCCATCCCAGCGGCGTGATCATCGAGAGCAGCAGGTGCAGTTCGGCATGCTGTGGCACCTGGCTCTGGACGAAGATGACGCACCTTTCCGGTTCGAGGCCGGCGGCTAGAAAATCCAACGCAACCTCGAAGGTATTCTGCTTCAGCCGGGAGAGGTCCGCGTAGTCGGTCGTAAGTGCGTGCCAGTCGGCGATAAAGAAGTAGCAGTCGTAGCGCGGATTGCCCGCCTCATCGACCTCGCGCTGCAACTTCACCCAGTTGTAGAGGGCCCCCATGTAGTTGCCCAGATGGAGTTTGCCGGTGGGGCGCATCCCGCTTAGGACGCGCTTCCTGCCCACACTCAGAGTAGAAGAATCAGCCACCTTGTCCTTCGCCTGTCAGAGATTGCAGCTTTCCCCTGTACACTGGACGCCTTTTCAAGCGCAGCCGCCGGGGAAGACTCAGTTCATTGTACGGAAGATTAGCGCATGCCATGCAGCAGGATGGCGTTAAACACTGCCAGCGCGGGAGCGGTCAGCATGCGAACAATGGGAGCGCCAATGACCAGCATCAGGATCAGGCTGATCATTCCCAGCGAATCGTATACACGCTGAGCGTTATAGGGCAGCACCTCGCGAAGGATGCGGCTGCCGTCGAGCGGCGGAAGCGGCAGCAGATTGAAGACCGCCAGAAAGATGTTCAGAACGATGGCCAGATAGAGCAGCAGGGCAAGAGGAAGCAGCGCCGGTTGCGGTCCGGTCAAAGCCTGGCCGTAGCCGCGGGCAATGAGCACAGCGGCCAGCACAGAATCGGGTCCGAACTGCTTGAGAACCAGCAGACCCAGTAGCGCGACCACTGCGGCGAGCGCGTTGCTTCCCGGACCGGCAAGGGTGGTGAGGAAGTCGTCGCGGCGTATATTCTTGAAGTTGCGGGTGGTGACGGGAGTCGGTTTGGCCCATCCGATCAGGAAGCCGCCAAAAGCCGGCACAAACAGCATGATGAGCGGCACCAGCAGGGTGCCGAAAGGATCGATGTGCTTGATGGGATTCAGCGTGACCCTGCCCAACATCCTCGCGGTTGGGTCGCCGAGACGGGATGCCACCCAGGCGTGGGAAGCCTCGTGCAGGCTCAACGCAAAGAGCAGAATGGCAAATTCAAAAAGCTTGAGGACAAATTCCTGTTGAGCCATCGTGTTCAACTAGCTTCAGGGGCTCTCCCAATGAAATCTGATGGTAGCATGCGGGCGAGGCACACATTTTGACTCAGCATCGTGGATCGCATTTCCCGCGGAATCTATTTAGCACTCGAATAAGAGCAATTTGCTCTTCGACGATGTGGGTTGCCGTTCTGATCTTCTGTGCCGGCAGGACAGGCCAGGTTGTCGCGCAGAACGCCAGCGCGCCGGCCGAAGAGAAGTCCGCGTCCGGAGACGTTACCAAGGCGACCGACCTGTTTCGCCAGGGGAAGATGCTCGATGCCCTGCCCCTCTACGAGTCGCTGGCACTCAAGTTTCCCACCGAGGCGAGCTACCAGGAGCGGTTGGGCGTCTGCCTGCTGGCAAAATCGGCGACGGTGAGCGATCCCGCCGAGCGGCGCACCCTGCTGAAGCGAGCCCACCAGCACGGCACCAACGCCCAGAATCTCGGGGACCATAGCGATTACGTCGACATTCTGATGAAGATCGACCCGGATCACCCTACCGACGTATCGTCACTCGATCCAGGCGAGGCAGGGCGTCTGCTGAAAGAAGGTGAGGCGGCCTTCTCACGCGGCGACTTTCCGGCGGCCTTCAAGGCGTACAGCAAGGCCGCCGAGACAAACCCTCACCTCTACGAAGCGGCTCTGTTCACGGGCGACACCGCGTTTCAGCAGCATGATGCCGCTGCAGCCGGAGAGTGGTTTGCCGAGGCGATCGCGATCGACCCAGACCGCGAGACAGCCTACCGCTATTGGGGAGACACGCTGGAGCAGGCTGGCAAAGGGCAGGAAGCGCGCGCCAAGTTTGTGGACGCGGTAGTTGCTGAGCCCTACAACCAGATTGCGTGGTCAGGGCTGGTCCAGTGGTCGCATCACCACAAGGTGAGCCTGCAGGCGCCGGAGATTAAGAGGCCAGGAGCTCCAACGGTAGACCCGGCTACCGGCGACAGCACCGTCGAGCCCGCCAAGAACATTCCCGCCGACTCTGTCTGGAACAACTATTTGCAAACGAAAGCCAAATGGCGCAGCGAGACCTTCGCCAAGACCTATCCCGACACTGCGTACCGGCACACATTGCGGGAAGAGACTGAGGCCCTCCATGCAGTGGTGCTGGCGGTCGAGCAGGCGAAGACACCGCTTGACAAGCTGGATTCGAGCACGGCGAGCCTGGTTGCGGTGGACGAGGCCGGAATGCTGGAGCCCTGGATTCTGATTACCGGGGCCGATGGCGCGATCGCCCGGGATTACCGGCCCTACCGGGCAGCCCATCGTGAATTGTTGCGAGCCTACGTCGAGCAATACATCGTCCACGACAAGTCAAACTTCACTCCGCACTGAGACTCGAGTTGCCAGCGCGGCTATCGCCGGGGCGAAGAGTCTGGTTCTGATTCTGATATGACGCCCCGCTTTCGGCGGAGAGGAAACCATACTCCTCGAGGACTGCGCCTTTCCGCAGCGTGATTTCGCGGTGGTCGTCGATCACGGCGTGCTTGTGGATGATCACATCGTCTTCGAGCGTGATGTTGTAGCCGAAGGTGAACTCGACGCCGCCGAAGATTTTCACGTTCTTCCCGATGCTCTTGAAGATGTGCTTGCCGAGCATGGCGCGGAAACGGAAGGCGAGCCAGTGGTTCAGCCCGACCGGAGAGCGGTCAAACATCTGCCAGAACCAGATCAGCGGCTTGCGTTCGCAATACTTCGGCACATCGACCTCAAGGTCGTATTCGCCCTCAAGCGTCACGTTGGCCGGGTCCAGGGTGAGTTGCAGAATGTTTGAGGGCAACTCGGTGGTCAGCGTGAAGTTCAGCCGGCCTCCATGGGGCCGGCCAAGATAGAGCTGGTGCAGGGCGTCGCGAACGAGTTCCCCACGCAACGAAGGCTTCTTGTGTTTGGTAAATTCATCGTCCAGGTGCGCGATCCAGCGTTTGAAAATCTCTTCGCCTTCCGGTGTCGGATGCAGTTCACGGCATTCATCGCGGGACATAATTTCAACCTGCCTCTGTGCTTGAGATGACGGTCACAGTGATTCGGTGTAGCCTACTCAATGGCAAAAACGGCATAGACGGTGGCGTTTTCTTCGATGCGACCCGGCTCAATCGCAAGCGGCTGCGGTGGAGGAGCAGCCTTCATGTCTGCCATTGCATACTGTAGGGGCCGCGGTCCGGGCTGCTCCGGTGCCTGGTTGCTGGCATAAATGAGTCCGATGACTTTGACGCCGAGCCCTTTGGCCATCTGCGCGGCGATCACTTGAGCCCTGGTCAGGGCATTCGCCGCGGCCTGAGCCTGCAACTCCTTACGATCGGCTACGTTCCAATCGATTGCGCCGGAGTTGTTCGCGCCGGCCTGCACGGCGAGATGCAATGCGTTTGGGGCGTCCTTTGCCGAGGTTTCCACGGTCCAGTTCTGCTCCAAAACGAACTGCTTCTTCAACCGGTCTTGCGCGGAATCCTTGTCGTTGAAGAAATTGTTGGGGTGCAAACCCTGGCTTTCGCTCTGGATGGCTTTGTCGGGGATCCCCGACTGTTTCAGCGCACTGATGATTGCGTTCGAAACCCGGGAACCGTTGGTGTAGGCGGTGTCAGAGTCGGGCGCGAATAGCTGAAAGCCAATGTGGACAGTGGCCGTCTCAGCGTCGGCCGTCGCCTTGTCGGTCGCAGTAATAGCGATGGTCCGATTGTCCTTGTTCACCTGGATCTGCTGCGCCTGAGCCGCGAGAGCAGCGATCAACACGCACACCACACCGCCGATTCCGTTTCTCATCTTTCTCATTCGTTCCTCCATAACTAAGAACGGGCAACCATCAGTTCCTTGCCGAATTTGCGCAGGCTTTCGACGGTTTTTTGGGTTGCGCCCGAATCGATCGCTTCGGCCCCGCGTACCACGCCTTCGCGAAAGTCCGCCGCGATGCCTGCCGCCACCAGCGCCGCCGCCGCATTCAACAGGACGATCTCCCGCCGCGGACCGCGCTCGCCGGCGAAGATTTTCTCGAGAATCGCGGCACTTCCCGCGGCCGTACCATCTCCCTGCACCATTTCGAGCGGCGCACGGTCGAGACCGGCACTTTCCGGGTCCATGCGAAAGAGCCGGATATTGCGCTCGCGAATCTCGGCCACCTCGCTCTCACCGCTCAGCGTGAGTTCGTCGAGACCATCGCACCCGTGAACCACGAAGGCGTGGCGAACGCCCAGCTTGGCCATCGCCTTCGCGACCAGCGGCAAGCGGCTGGAAGCAAACACCCCCATCACCTGCGCGCGCGCGCCGGCAGGATTGGTGAGCGGACCGGCAAGGTTGAAGACGGTGCGAATTCCCAGGGTGCGCCGCAACAGCTGCACGCGTTTCATCGATGGGTGCAGCAGAGGCGCGTAGAGAAAGGTGAATCCAGTGGCGCGCAGACAGACAGCCGCCTGTGCCGGCTCAAGCGTGGCGGCGATGCCGAGGGCTTCGAGCACATCGGCAGAGCCGCACCGCGACGTAACTCCGCGGTTGCCGTGCTTGGCAACCCGGGCTCCCGCTGCAGCGGCCACCAGGGCGGCGCCGGTAGAAATATTGAAGGTGCCCAGGCCGTCGCCGCCCGTGCCGCAGGTGTCCACCAGTTGCGCGCGTTCTTCTTCAGTAAGCGGGACCGGCTGCGCCCGGGCGCGCATGGCCTCGGCAAATCCGGTCAATTCCTCGGCAGTCTCTCCGCGCGTCGCCAGGGCCGTCAGCAGCGCGGCAATCTCAAGATCCGCCGCGGGATCATTTTCTGTCGCAGCCAGCATGGCGCTCAGGGCCGCGCGGGCTTCGGCACGAGTCAGCGATCGGTGCTCTTCCGCGATGTGCTTCAGCAAATTCTTCAGGTCGGTCATTCGCGTGAATTGCCTGCGCTCTCTGGAGGCATCGCTCACCGTTTGTGCCCCGAACTAGCTGCGGAACCAGCCTACAATACCGCGCGTCACTCCCGGGAACGGGGCGTTGATATTCACCCGGCGTTTGCCGCACGTTCTTGTCGTCCGATAGTATGGATTGGCTACCGGATATTGCTGCTCACGTGCGGGATTCCCGCGCCGTCCTCGGGCGGAAGCCTTGACGAGTGCGTTTGTTGAAGGCAGGAAAAAACCATCGAATGAAGATTCACGAGTATCAGGCAAAAGACATTCTGGCGAAGTACGGAGTCGCCATCCCGCGGGGTGAAGTCGCGAACACGCTGGAAGAGGCGCTGGATGTGACCAAGCGGCTCTTTGCACAGGGCGCCACCGGAGTCGTAGTCAAGGCGCAGATTCATGCCGGGGGGCGCGGCAAGGGCGGCGGCGTCAAGGTGGCGAAGAACGCCGATCAGGCCGAGGAATACGCCAAGCAGATTCTCGGCATGCAACTGATCACGCACCAGACCGGCCCCGAGGGGCAAAAGGTGCGGCGGCTGCTGATCGAAGAGACGGCGGCCATCGATCGCGAACTCTATCTGGGCATTGTGCTCGACCGGGCCGCCGCCAAACTCGTCTTCATGGCGTCGCAGGCAGGCGGCATGGAGATCGAAGAGGTTGCAGCCAAGGATCCCAAGGCGATCTTCAAAACCTACATCGATCCTGCGGTTGGCTTTGAGCCCTACCAGGCGCGCAAGCTGGCCTTCGCACTGGGTCTCAAGCCCACTCAGATCAATGAAGCCGTGAAGTTCATGACCGGGCTCTACAAGGCATTCGTTGACACCGATGCATCGCTGCTCGAGATCAACCCCTTCATCACCACCAAGGATGACAAGCTGTTCGCGCTCGACTGCAAGATCAACTTCGACGACAACGCCATCTTCCGCCATAAGGATCTGAAGGAGCTGCGCGATGTGAACGAGGAAGATCCGCTGGAAGTCGAGGCCTCGAAATACGCCCTTAACTACATCAAGCTGGACGGCAACATTGCCTGCATGGTCAACGGCGCGGGGCTGGCGATGGCGACAATGGACATCATTCAGTACGCGGGCGGCTCGCCGGCCAACTTCCTCGACGTGGGCGGCGGAGCCAACCAGCAGCAGATCGAGCACGCCTTCGAGATTCTTCTCTCCGACAAGAATGTGAGGGCGATCTTCATCAACATCTTCGGCGGCATCCTGCGTGTGGATGTGCTTGCCACTGGGGTAGTTGCCGCGGCGAAGAAGCTGGATGTGAAGGTCCCGATTGTTCTCCGCCTTGAGGGCACCAACGTGGAAGAAGGCCGCAGGATCCTGGCCGATTCTGGCCTGAATTTTCAGGTTGGAGCCACCATGAAGGACGCGGCGGAGAAAGTGGTAGCAGCGGCAAAGGGCTAGGCCAGTTACCAGTTGTTAGTTGTCAGTCCCCAGTTCCTGGCCGGGGAGTATCGAGAAAGAAAGCACGAGATGGGGAAATCGTTCGAAAACCTCATTGTCTGGCAGCGCGCAATCGAATTGACGACGGCTGTTTACGAACTCACAGCCTTGTTTCCAAGGGTCGAAATGTATGGCCTGACGTCTCCAATGAGACGTGCAGCAGTTTCAGTGGCGAGCAATATCGCTGAGGGTTGCGGTCGGGGCACCAAGCGCGAGTTCCGACAATTCTTGATCATGGCACGAGGATCGAACTGCGAATTACAAACGCAGCTGACAATCGCGGCCAGACTCGCAATGGCAAATCCCGATCTGTTATCCAAGGTCGAATCGCTTTCGCACGAGGTTGGCAGAATGTTAAACGGTCTGATGAAATCTCTATCATCCAGCTGAGGACTGATAACTGGGGACTAGGGACTAAGGAACTGACAACTGAGAACTGAGGACTACAGAAACATGTCCGTACTCGTAGACAACAATACCCGCCTCATCGTGCAGGGAATAACGGGCCGGGAAGGTACTTTTCACGCCAAGGGCTGCGCAGAATACGGCACCAAGGTAGTGGGAGGAGTCACGCCCGGCAAGGGCGGAACGATTCACGAAGGCTGGCCGGTCTTTGACACCGTGGAACAGGCTGTAGCCAAGACCGGCGCCAATGCCACGGTTATCTTCGTGCCGCCGCCGTTCGCTGCTGACGCGATTCTCGAGGCCGAGGATGCGGGCCTGCCGCTGATTGTCTGCATCACCGAGGGCATCCCGGCCAACGACATGATTCGCGTCTGGAGCGTGCTCAAGAATTCCAGGTCGCGCCTCATCGGGCCCAACTGTCCCGGCGTCATCTCGCCGGGCAAGGCGAAGATCGGGATCATGCCGGGCCGTATTCACAAGCAAGGCTCGGTCGGCATCGTTTCGCGCTCGGGCACGCTGACCTATGAGGCGGTCTATCAGCTTTCACAGCGCGGCATCGGCCAGTCGACCGCCATCGGCATCGGCGGCGATCCTATCGTCGGCACCACGCACGTCGACGCGCTGAAACTGCTGAATGAAGATCCGCAGACAGAATCGATCATCCTGATCGGCGAGATTGGCGGCACAGCGGAAGAAGCAGCCGCCGAGTACGTGAAGCAGCACGTCAGGAAACCGGTGGTCGGATTCATCGCCGGGCAGACCGCCCCACCGGGACGCCGCATGGGTCATGCGGGTGCGATCATCTCCGGAGGCCAGGGAACAGCAGCCGACAAGATGAAGGCGCTGACCGCCGCCGGGATTCATGTGGTCGAGAGCCCCGCGGCGATTGGTGAGACCTTGGAGCGTGTGACCGGAAAGTAAGTCAGCTGGTAGCTTCTGGCTGGGCCGAAAAGTAGGGCGTCTCCGAAAGAGTGGCGGCTAGTTTAAGTAGCCGCCTTTCTTTGTTTCGGATGAAGTGCCTTCGAAGGGATAGCTGTGGAAAGTCCCATAGAGCACGAACCGGGGATTTGTCTCGACCTGCACGGCCAAATCGGCCAGTTCCCCGTCCAGAGCTTTTCGAATGGCAGGACGCACGTTTGAAATCTCGAGGATCTTCCATCCATAGCCGTCGAAGCACTCGATTACCTTTCGCTGATATTCGGCCAGGCTGTCGGCCAGCGTCAGGACATTCACGAATGCATGCGTGTCGCCGCTGAATCCGTCGCACAGGCCGTCCGCGATAAAAACATTGACCAGCCCCAACCACACCGTTTCCATTCACTGGATTCTAGCGCCGCAGCAGGTACACTAATCTGTTCCACCTTCTATCGCCATCGCTGTCAAGGAGATCTTCGTGTCGCAACGTACGTTCAGCATCGTCAAGCCAGACGCGGTTCGCAAGGGCTATACCGGTGCCATTCTCGCCGAGATCGAGAAGGCCGGGTTCAAGATCGTCGCCCTCAAAAAGCTCTCTATCTCGAAGACAACGGCCGAGGGCTTCTACGCGGTCCACAAGGATCGTCCCTTCTTCGATTCGCTGACCACCTTCATGTCGTCGGGCGCAATCTTCCCGATGGTTCTGGAAAAAGAGAATGCCATCGCGGATCTGCGCAAGCTGATGGGAGCCACCAACCCGGCGAACGCCGAAGAGGGCACCATTCGTAAGAAATATGCGGGTTCGATCGAGGAGAACGCGATTCACGGATCGGATGCCGAAGACACCGCGGCCTTTGAGATCGCATATTTCTTCGCCGGATACGAGCTGCGATAGCTGCTGGAGCCTTCAGAATTTTTCCATTCAAGCCCGCACCTGATCTCCCGCAGGAAACTCTCGGGCGCGGCTTGCCTTCGCCATTCGAATCCCTAGCATTTTGGTTCGCGCAAGGCCGGGCGGCACGCGCCACGGCACCAGGAGAGCCGTGCCTGAATCCGTTTGCGAAGGGGGAGAAGCCGGTGGGCTGTGTTCACCTTCGTGCAGCCGGCGAAGGTCTTGCAACCGGCTGCACGAAGTCAACGCGAGAACCAGGGAACAGCAGTACGGCAGGGGAGACACTTGCAAAACTTGAAAAAGATGAGAGCCCACTCGGACATCCGACCGGGGGGTAGAACATCACTAACTCTGCGGGCTCTCATTGTCCGAACTTAAAGGCTGCAAGGCGCTGACGCCCGTGCCGTATGCCGCGAGTGCCAAGATCAAGTAGTGAAGAATGGATCGCATTGGGCCAGCTCCTTTTGACAAGACCTACGCTACTGCTTTCAAAAATGCCGCGCGTCAAATTGCCGTCCAGTATTTGTCAAATCTGAGGAGGCGCAAATTTGACGCTTGGCGCTCGAACCGCGAGTTCGCACCGACTGCAGATCGGGCCGCGAGAGGGCAGAATCGCGGCGGTCTTATCCCCAAAAGCTGCGGACTATGCTGGCGGGTGAGGTTCTAGGATGCGGCTTTGTCGTTCAAGGCGGTGGCCAGGCCGGCAATGCGCTTCTGGATGCGAGCTTCGCGGGCAGCGCGCTGCTGCGCGTCCAGATTTTGGAGCAGCTCGAGAGCACGTGTAAGCATGGCGGCGGCCTCGCTTCCGGACCTGCGGACGATGGCGTTCTCGGCTGAGGCGCAGAGAGCCTCGGCAGCGTTGCTCCATTCGCCGGCGGCCTCAAAGTGGGCCGCCAATTCGTGAGCGATGTTGGCTTTGCGTCCAGCAAACAGGGACTGCAGCCTGGCCGCAACTTGCAGATGGGCGCGCGATCGTCGCGCAACGGGCTGCCTGCCGTAGAGCACTTCCCGGTAGATTCGATGCGAAAGCACGTAGAAGGTCGAGCGGCTTCCATCCGGGAGTTCATCGTGGCCGGCAGCGTGGAGGAAGTGGATCCTGCCGGCGAGCGCTTCGTACTCTTCCTCGGCGTCTAGGTCGCCGATGCCCAGGGCGGCGGCGGCGGACCACACCGGAAATACCACGCCGCAGATGGCCCCAGCTTCGAGCAGGCGTTGCTCCCGACTGCTGCGCTGCCCGATCTCGAGCTCAATCATCTCGGCAAGATCCGCGGGAACACCCACATCCACATCGGGCAGCGGCGCGCGGACTCGCCAGGTATCGGCTGCGTGTACTAGTAACCGCTGCGAGAGGAGGTGCTCGACGATGGCCATCATGAAGAGCGGATTGCCCTCCGACTGGTGATGAACAAAGCTGGCCACGCCACTGGGCGGGATGCCTGGAGCCACCTGCGCGAGTTGCTGCGCCAGGTAAGTGGCAGCGGAGTCTTCGTCGATGGGCCGAAGTGCAATCACGGTGCCGAGACGGCGGGTCACCAAATCCTGCTTGAGTTGCTTGAGTGTGGCGGGATTCGTCGCTGCTTCCGCGGGTCGAAAAGTCGCCAGCAGCATGAGCCGGGCAGCACTTCGACGCCGCACGAGGGCGCAAAGAAAATCGAGAGTCGCGGAGTCGGCCCAGTGCAGGTCCTCCACGATGAGCAGCATCGGCCGGTCTGCGGCCAGCGCCTCCAGCCCTTCGCAAAGCTCCCCCAGCATGCGATCGCGGTTCCAAGTGGTGGAGGCGCCATTCGCAGGTGCATTTCCAATCAGAGCAGACCAGCCCGGAGCAATTTGGGCGAACAGTTGCCGGCGCTTCTCGCGGTCGGGATCCGAAGTTCCGTGGCTGCCGAGAAGTGAGCCCAGCAGTTCGACGATCGGGTAATACGGCTCCTTACCGCCCAGGCCCTCGACAGACTGACCTCGCGCCACCACGGCTTTTTCGCGCGCTGATTGACTGCAGGCGTCAACCAGCGTGGTCTTGCCCATGCCCATCTCTCCGGTGACGAAAACAATCTGGCGCTCGCCGCAAACCGCCTTCTTGAACAATTCATCGAGTAGTTGAAGCTCACGGTCGCGGCCCACGATGGCGTCAGAAACATGGCTCGCATTCCCAACCGAGGAATGGCCTGCGGCTGCGGCCTGTATCTCGGTAACCTCGGTCAGGAAACGATAGCCGCGCTTCGGGACGGTCGCGATGAACCTTGGGTTATCGGCGTCGTCGCCGAGCAGCTTGCGCAACTCCAGAACGTAGGTGCGGAGAACCTGAGGCTGCACATAGGTCTCGGGCCATAGAGCATCCAGCAATTCGTCCTGGGTCACCAGTCTCTGAGGGTTCTCGACCAGGTAGCGGAGAACCGAGAACGGCTTGGGCTTGACGCAAATCTGCAGGCCATCGTGCCAGAGGCACTCGTTCTGCGGGTCGAACTGGAAGGGACCAAATTGCTTCATTCGATCAACGGCTGCGCGACCTAACTCCGCTGGTAACAGTTAGCACAGCTCGACCGGGGAGCGCAAAGCCCGAGCACCGCAACGACCGACCTTGGCTCCGGATGGTTCCACTGGTGTCGGGCTCGTCGCCAAGCGCTACTTCAAGGCGGGTTTGCCGAGCCGATAGACGATGCCGACCGAAAGCGCGAATTGCTCCTTGATTCCGGCGCTGCCAAAGTTGGTCAGGGTGGCGTCCGGCGAGATCCGCAGAGCCAGCTTCGGAGAGCGGTTCAGATCGATGGAACCGCCGATAGCCGCGCCAAAAGTCATCTGGTTGCTAAAGAAGCCGACCGCGCTTGGCGGAATGTTCCCGAGGGCGTGATCAAAGAGTCCATAGGCTCCTCCGGCGAAGGCATGGAAGGTCATGGAGGCGTGCTCGTTGCTGGGGCCGCGATATTCGGGCCCGGCCAGGAACATGTTTTCGCTTACGAAGGGGCCCGAGATGCCGAAATGATTGGGAACCGCAGCGGAGGTTCCGTAATATCCGCGTCCATTCGCCGCAATCGCCCAGCGTTTGGTGAAGAAACGAGCCGCCTGAACGTCAAATCCGCCCAGATTTGCCCCCTCCAGCAGATTTGGGCCCGCGTCGAAGTGGGAGTAGGCAAAGCCTCCATAGATTTCCCATTTGCGGTCGTAGCGGACCCCGGCCAGCGGCTCGTTCGGGGCTACGGTGGGAGGAGTGTATACCGGAGTCTGGGCTGCCAGCCTTTGACTGCAAAGCGACGCACCAAACCCCAGCGTGAGGAGAAGTGCCGTCTTAAAACCAAGATGAGAAATGCGCATGCCCAGAACAAACCCCCAATCAAAATAGCCCGCAACCGCCGCCGTTCCCGGCGCCTCGCTGGCGGAAATAGCCCTGACTCTTCAAGATACATGGGTGGGGCTGGTTCTGTCAGAGAGGCGGAACTGCCCAACGAGAGAAGAACCCGGTACTCTGATAGCGCGATGCAGACACGAGATAGCCTAAAAGGGGAATCCTTCGGCTCGCTGGAAGCCATGATGGCGGCCTACGCCCAGCAAGCGGTGGACACGGCGTCAAAGGCCTACGGACGCACCCTCGACTTTTCCGGCGGCTCGGTGGCCGCGCTGGAGGAGGTACTGGCCGCCTTGACGCCATCCGAGCCCGAAAACGAGGAGTACCTGACCCGGCTATGGGGCAGCTACCTTGGTGAGGTCATGGTTCGCGAATTCGGTGGGGAGTGGACCATGTCACTCTATCCCGGAAGTGAGTTCTCTGTTCCGACAGTGGTGGTTCGCGGATCGCGTCTATACCCCTTGATGAAGGTCTTCCGACGGCTTACGCTCGGCGAGGACGAGAATCTGGCTAACTTCTACCGGCTCGTCCGCCAGAGACTGGAACCCGCAAAATTGCAATGAAAATCTGTAGAAATCCAGCCACTTCGAGGCATCGTACTCATCCCGAAGTACCTGCAGCGCCCGGTGCTGTGTGCGACAATAATGTTGACGGGAGAAAACCCGCGTTCTGATCGGTTGAGAGCACCTCAGGCCGTGGATTTCCGGGAGGAATTCCAATTATGTTCGATAATCTTCTGACTCCAAGCCACCTCATCATCGTGCTTGTGATTGCACTTCTCATTTTTGGACCCCGCAAGTTGCCTGAGCTTGGCAAGGGACTTGGTGAAGGTCTGCGGGGCTTCAAGGAAGGCATCAAGGGAAACCCTGAAGCGCCGAAGCAGGACGCGGCCCCCGCCAATAAACCGGAAGTTCCGCAGGCCAAGTAAGCTCACGATTGACCAGAGCGCTGACGCGCCGCTTCCCGATTCGGGCCGTCGATGAAACTCAAAAGCTCGTACCTTGTTCGGCCCCACGAAAAGGTCAGGCTCTCCCATATTCCGGCGGATGACACAGGCTCCTACAAAAGCAAGGCGGAAGCTGCGCCCGATCTTGAGAGGCATCGCCAGAAGCTCGGCCAGATGCAGGAACTGCTGACGGCCGATTCCAGACACGCGGTGCTGGTGGTTCTTCAGGGTATGGATACCGCCGGCAAAGACGGAACTATCCAGCACATCTTCACCGGAGTCAATCCCCAGGCCTGCAACGTCACCGCCTTCAAGGTTCCCACTCCGCAGGAACTCAGGCACGACTTCCTCTGGAGAGTTCATCTCGCGGTGCCCGCCCGCGGCACCATCGGCATCTTCAATCGTTCCCATTAC
>Ga0207125_10179_pt1 | contig 13864 bp, 11 predicted proteins | sample Alteio_BWMinHeat_19_FD_153556 | JGI IMG/M metagenome (GOLD analysis project Ga0207125, IMG submission 153556) | Enriched cells from forest soil in Barre Woods Harvard Forest LTER site, Petersham, Massachusetts, United States -... | ecosystem: Environmental > Terrestrial > Soil > Temperate forest >...
GCAGAATGTTCTCCTTGATGCCGTAGTCATACGCCACCACATGCAGCGTCTCTTTCGCGGCTGCGTCAGCGGAAGGAAGCAGCTTATCGCCAGTCTGGTTCTTCGCTTCGCTCGCGTCCCACGTATACGATTCCTTCGTGCTCACGACTGAAGCGAGGTCTGTTCCATCCATCTTCTTGTGCGCGAGGGCCTTCGCGACCAACGCGTCTATATCTTCAACCGCAGTCGAAATCACGCCCCGCATCACACCGTTCGCCCGCAGATGCCGCACCACGGCCCGCGTATCGATCTCGGCGATGACAGGAACGCCGCTGCGCTCGAGATACTCATCCGCAACTTCCGTCGACCGCCAGTTCGAGCTGATCGGCGAAAACTCCCGCGTCACCAGGCCTTCGATGTACGGACGCGACGATTCGGCATCGCTTGGCGAAGTCCCGTAGTTCCCAATGTGAGGATTTGTTAAAACAACGATCTGTCCGGCGTAGGAAGGATCCGTGAAGATCTCCTGATAGCCGCTGAGCGAAGTATTGAATACCACTTCGCCAACACGTTCGACGATGGCGCCAAACGCTTTACCTCGAAAAATGCGCCCGTCTTCGAGCGCCAGAACTGCTTGCATTGCGTCTCCAGAGAGCCGATTTAACCAATTCTATCAGCCTCTTCTGAGGAGAAACGAATCCTGCGCAAACGAAAAGCCCGGCCTGAGCCGGGCTCTCCGCAATGCATATACGCGCTTAGTCAACGCGGCAATGACGATGGTGATGGCTGTACCAGCAATGACGATGATGCCGGTGCTCCTGCGCTGACGCAGGCACCACAGCGCCGGCAAGTACGATCCCGGCAATAAATAAGAAGCATCAATGCGCGTTTCACGATCACGATCTCTCCATTAGAACCCCGTCGGCCAAGTTGAAACACAGGAGTCAATCTTCACGCAATTGCTTTGTAGATAAACCTATATATATTCACTTTCAAACAGCGGCAGCGCCCCGCATGGGCCCAATACAAACGGGGCGCTTCCCCGCTGGTCCTAGCTGTGATGATGATGATGCGGATGATGACGGTGATGAGGATGACCCGCAGCCTGAGCTGGGATAACTGCGCCGGCAAAGATCACCAACGCAACGGTAGCGAGAAGCATACGACGAAGTTTCATTTCCACCCCTTACGGAAACACGTCCCACTGCACCGTAATGTCCATGCATTGTGGGCCGAGTCCAGCCAGAAGTATGTGCCGAGTCCTCGCCCTTGGCAAGAATCAGCCTAGAGACCTGCCCGAGGAAATTTCCACACACCACTGCAAGTCATCGTTGCACCACAAACCGCGCTCGCGCAACGTGAGATGCTGATAGCAGGCATGGCAAAACGTACTCCCAAACCCACACCCGAACCACAGCCCGCCACTCCTGTGGTGCACGAAGTCGTCGACCCTCGCTGGCTCATCAAAGCTTTCGCCGTCACGTTGCTGATCGCCTTCCTTTGCTCCTACGCCACGCTCTGCTGGCTCTTCTATCAAGGACAGTGGCAGTTTGCCCTGCAGCCCTCCCACACCATTGCGCAGACCCCGGCATTACTCAACCTGCAATTTGAGCCCGTCCATTTCGCCGTCGACGCCACCGGCACGCCGCAACTCACCGGCTGGTTCATCCCATCCGATTCGCCTGGCACCCTGACCGCCCTTGTTCTCCACGCCGGAGACGGTAGCATGTCGACTGCGCTCCCCTCTGCGCAGCTTCTCCACACGGCGCGCCTGAACGTCTTTCTATTCGACTATCGGGGATTTGGCGCCTCCGCCGGTGAGCACCCCACCGAGGCCCTCATGCAGGCCGACGCTGACTCCGCATTTACCTATCTCACCAGCACGCGCGGCATCGCTCCCACCCAAATCGTCCTGTTCGGCCAGGGCATCGGGGCCTCTCCCGCAACGCGCCTTGCCGCCCAGCACCACGACATCCCAGCGCTTATCCTCGACTCCCCGATTGGCGACATCGAGGCGATGGTGGCCCATGACTCCCGCGCCCGCTTTGTCCCCACCAGCCTCTTCCTCCACGAGCACTTCCCCCTCGCCGCTCCCCTCAGTTCACTGGCCACACCCAAGCTCATCATTACCTACAACACGGGAACGGCCCCAATCGCCGCCCGCCAGGCCGCGGACCCCAAAGTAACCGCCGAGTTCTCCACCCACAACGACCTCAAGTACGTCCTGACCCTGAATCGCTTCCTCGACCTTTACACCCCCGCGAAGATCCCCGGTCTGGTGCCGTCCCACTAGAGCAGTTTCCCTATTGCTGGGGTTCCCAGAATAGCTGTGCAGCGGCGTTTTCTTTGCGGAAATCGCCCATGAGAGTTTCGGCGTTGGACTACGCCCATAGGGAAACTGCCCTAGCCCACACCATTCGTCCTTACCACCGGGTACCACCGAACCCCTCACTATTCACTATCCCCTATCCACTGCCTTAAAGAGGCTAAGGCGTCCGGTGTTCAGGACGCCTTGCAATAGGTGGGAGGTTTGCTGCGGATAGGTGAAGCCAAACCTGTGGGGAGATAGGTTCGGCACTTGCGTACTGCACTTTATAAGACGCACATGCCCGAAAAAAGTTCCGTCAGTTATCCACAAAAACATAGAGCCTCGCAAAGTATCTCCAGTTTTATGTAGATATGGGCTTTCCTCACCCTCGTTCACCAGGCAAAATCCTTCACCACACCATCGCCAATCTACAGTTTATGGCGCTGAAAAGACCCTTAATTTTCCGTGACAATTTCGACCTGGCTCTTGACTCCAGCCTCTGACCTGATTACTGTTGAGTACTAAAGTAATAGGTACTCCCCCAGAGGTGCTATATGAAACTCTTCGCTTTTCGGTTTGCAATTCTCCTGGCTGCGGCCTGTTTCTCTGTCAGCGAGGCATCAGCCACTCCCATCACGGTCAACAACGCATCGTTTGAGACTCTTCCTGGCGGCGGTCTGCCCATTGGCTGCGGCACTGCCTGTTCCTATAGCATCGACTCCATTCCCGGCTGGACCAACAGCCGTTTCAGTGGCCAATTTCAGCCTGGCTCACCGGCCACGACGGCGTACTTCGACAATGTTCCCGATGGAATCACGGTGGCGTACACCAACGACGCGATGATCGACCAGATTGTCGGAGCTACCGTACACGACGGCGTCACCTACACGTTGACGGTAGACCTCGGCAGCCGTCACGATACCGGTTTTGGCAGCTCTGCCGGCCTGTTCATTGGTGGAAACTTCTACGCCGCGACCGGGACCGTTCCGACCGCCGGCAACTGGAGCACCTTTACAGCAACCTTCACAGGAACAGCAGCAACGGCCGGTGATGCCATCGACATCCGGTTGCTTCAGACTGGCGCTCAAGGCGATTTCGACAATGTCCAACTGAGCGACGACACGAGCCCTTCGGGCAATTCGGTAGTTCCCGAGCCGAGCTCCCTCAGCCTGCTCGCCCTCGGCCTTTGCGGTGTCGCTGGTGTGGTACGTCGTAAGGTTCGCTCGTAAACAGGTAATGCAGTAAAAAAAGCCACCTCTTCGGAGGTGGCTTTTTCTTGTTCGCAGCGGGTTCATTCAGCGGGCTAAGAGAAATTCAAAAAGTTCGCCGGGTCGACTTTAGCTCCCGGGAACACCGCTTCCATATTCCGCGAACCGAGCGTCTTGAACGCCGCCTCACCCAGCACATTGCGGAAGTCGGTCGTCACGGTCAGGTCGCGGCCTTCGTTCAACTGCCCATCCGATAGCCCGGGCCACTTGCCGTACACCTTGCCACCTTTAACGCTTCCGCCCAGTACGAACATCACATTGGCATGCCCATGGTCCGTGCCACCGGTGCCGTTCTGCCGCGCCGTCCTGCCAAACTCCGACATCGTGACCAGCGTAATGTTCTCCGCGTCGTCGCCCATGTCTTTCCAGAACGCCGCAATCGCGGTCGAAAACTCCGTCAGCCGGTTCGCAAGCTGACCCGTCGCTCCGCCCTGGTTCTGATGCGTATCCCACCCGCCGATGTCAGAAAAAGCCGCTTCGACGCCGAGGTTCGCTTTCATCAACTGTGCGATCTGCTTCAGGCTGTTGCCAAACGGAGTGTTCGGATAAACAATCCCCGCAGCCGGCTGGTACTTCGCTGGATCGGCTGCCTTCAGCATCTTCACGGCCTCAAACGTCTCTTCGCCGGTGCCATGCAGCACGGCGTCTGAGCTTTCGTCGTACATCGCCTGGAACGCATTCGAAATCGGAGAAGTCGTCGGCCCGCGTCCACCCACCGAGAAGTCCGCGAGATTGGCGATCGCAATCGCCGGCAGCTTGCCTTGCAGCGTCCGCGGCACCTGCGTGCCCAGCGCCACAGCACGGAAAGCTGATTGCTTCCCGTCCACCTTCTCACTCAGCAAAGCCCGGTTCAGCCAGCCATCGGGAGTCGACTTCAGCCCCGGCGTCCCACTCTCCATATAGTCCTGCGCGTCGAAGTGCGACCGCGTCGTATCCGGCGAACCCGCCGCATGAATGATCGCCAGATGTCCCTGGTCGTATAACGGCTTCATCGCTGCCATCGACGGATGCAGCCCAAAGAACCCATTCAGATCCAGCACCTGCTCCGGCTTGATCGCAATCGTCGGCCGCATCGAGTAATAATTCTTCTCGGTATAAGGAACGACGACATTCAGCCCATCGCAAGCACCGCGCTGGAACAACACGACCAGCTTCTTCTTGTTCGCCGCCGCCGTGGTCACTTCTGCCAGAACGCTCCGCGTCAAAAACGCCGGAATCACGGAAGTCCCTACCAGCGCCAGCGCGCCGTTCTTCATAAATCCACGCCGTGTGACCGCTCGCCGCGCAAGGTCGCGACCATGCATGTCACATCCCCAATCGCTTGTATCTGCATTCCATTTCGACGAACTCATGGCGTTCTCCTCAAACATCCCTGGGCAACACTCGCCCACCTGTGTTAACGCAAACTATAAGCCAAAGTTGTTGAACTCTGCCAAAACAGGGGCCAGGGTTTAGGGCCCAGGGTCCAGAGAGCAACTCGACCTGCTTTCTGGAATCTGGGGCCTGGGCCCTGGACCCTCGATTTCTTTACCGCCGCTGAAAGTCCGGAGACCCCAGCAGCAACCCTGCCATCGTCGTCACCGGCCCCGCATTCATGCTGTTGGAAGCCAGGTCCGTCATCGATTGACCGCCGCCATTCGCATAAGGCCGTTTACCCGATACCTTGACGTTCATCAAACTCGGTCCAGCCTCACCCGGTCCAAGCGCGAGATTCTTCTGCGCTTCCTGCAATTGTCCCGGCCGGTCCGCCTGCTCCATCACAGCCGTAGTCGTCCGGTCTGCCGCCGCCTGCCCGAGCAGGAGCATCTCCAACTGCTGTTCCGTCTTCAGCGAAGGCACCGTACTCGCGGCCGCCGCATCTCCCAGCAATCCCGGCCAGTTCGTCCGAGTCCCGGGCAACAAACCGCCGCTCAGCACCAGCGCAAAGTTCATACGGGAAACCAACGCCGTCGTACTCACCCATGGTTCCGACATCCAGGAGTACCCATTCGGCGTCTGCATCCCGTACAGCGGCATGCCGAGCCGGTCCATCGCCTGCACCAGCGGCAGCGCATTGTTCACCGTCGCATCGCTGGCCCGCAGCGCCGACACCATAAACTCGATCGGCGTCTTCACCTTGGCCCGATACACTTTCGGCGACCAGAACTCCGGCGCATCGAACATCGTCCGCAACACCGCCTTGATGTCCCCGTCCGTCTTTAAGAACGTTGCAGCCATCCGGTCTTCCAGTGCCTTCGGAGGATCGTCGCTCACAAACCTCACCGCCAGCTTATGCGAGATAAACTGCGCCGTCGCCGGACTGGTCGCGAGCATGTGCAGCACTTCCATTCCCTCGTTCTCGCCACCGCCCTGAATCGTCTGCCCCAGCACCTGCTTCGACCCGCCTTCATGCCGATTCTCCTGGAACACGAACCCGCCGGGCGTGGCTGTATCCATCGGCTGGAGCTGTTGGCCGCCCCGCGCAAAAGGACCGCGCGCGTTCGGAGGCCGGAAGCCGATCGCCTGCGCCGCGGCACCACCATAAGGCCGGTCGATCGTCCATCCAGTCAGTACCTTCGCCACGTTCGTCACGTCGGCCTGCGTGTAACCGTTGCCGCATGACGGATCGAGCTGCTTTGCTGTGTGATTCGCGCTTACCTCACAGCGCACGCCGATCGTATGCAGCTCCATCAGCTCGCGCGCATAGTTCTCGTTGATCCCCTTCGGCAAAACCTGCGCCAACTGCGAGTTCGGCGCTAACTGGCTAAAGCGTTTCCCCCTTTGCGCCGCAGGCGAGTCCGGACCGATGCTCTGCCAGTTGTCCAGATACATCAACATCGCCGGGCTCTTCGCCGTCGCTACCAGCAGATCCTCGAACTTGCCCAGCGCGTTCGGCCGAATCGTATCTCGCTCATACGACGCCAGCAGATACGGCTCATTCTGGTTTTTGCGCACATACACACTGAAATGGTTCAGCCAGAAGTCCGTCATCACCGCTTCCAACTGGCGATTGGTATACACATCGCGGAGCAGCCGCGTCTCCAATGCCTCACCCGACACCACACGGATTGGCCCTTGCAGCGCCACCAGCACTTCTGCCTGCTCCGGAGACAAGCCCGCCATCAGCTGCGCACGGTCCCGTGGCCGCAACTCATCCCGAAACGCAATACTCTGCTCCGGCGACATCGCCAGGATCTTCGCCATCCGCTGATCGGGCGGCAAAGCCACAATACTCGCCGGATCATCCCCGGTATAGGCTTCCCTCGGCCCCTTCTTGCGAATCTTGCCAGCCGGCGTGGCCGCAGCCATATCATCGCCGACCGTCATCTCCGGCTTCGGGGCCCCAGTCGCCGGAACAGCTCCCTCCATCGCCGGAATCATCGCATCCTGGCCTTCTTCCGTGGCAGCGGCCCCAGCCTGCTTCGGCTTGAACTGCGGAGAAAGCCCAGCCGCCGCAATCTGCCGCTGATACGTCAAAATGCCATCGGCATAGATCGCATGTTCCACCGGATCGCTCGGCAGCGATGCTCCCTGACGCGCCATTTGCCGCAGCATCTGCGGCGAAGGAAACTTCTTCAGCAGCGCTTCCTGGCTCAACTGCATCGCCGGGAACTTCAACATCATCGTCTGAAACGCCGCGTCGTCAATGCTCGACGGATGCAACTGCTGTTCAAACCAGGCCTTCAGCCCCATCTTCTCGACGGCCTGAACATCCCCGGGCCGCGGCCCAAACGTAAGGCGGTTCAACGCGTGGAGGGCCTTCTGATGTTCCGTCAGAGACTTCACCGCAGGCGCAGCTGGAATTGTTTTCGCCGGCGCCGCACTCTCCCCCAGCATCGGACCGGCAGTCATCAACGCGCACAGCGTCGCCGTAACGGCAGCCTTGCCCGCCTCTACGAACGGACGCATCACCTTCGCTTGCTTCATCATTCTGTAGCTCCGGGACTATCGCGGATCACTTTCCGCGCAGCCAACATCCGTTCAGACCCGCCCAGCGAAACTCAGTTGCGCAACATTTATAAGATAACCCGATTGAATGCGCTTTCATTCGAAACACAGCTACAGCGATTTGCTCTAAACTGCGAACCATGCCCAGTCACTTCTTCCTCAAACTCATCCCCTGCCGTCCCACCTTCGCACAGGACATGACCGACTCCGAGCGCGCGGTCATGCAACAACATGCCGCTTACCTCACCGGCCGTATGAACGAGGGTAAGGTGATCGTCTTCGGCCCGGTTATGGATCCGGCGGGCGCTTACGGCATGGCCATCGCCGCCGCCGAGAGCGAAGAAGAGGTCCGCGAAATCACCGCGAACGATCCCGCATCGACCATCCATCACTACGAAGTCTGCCCGATGCGGGCGATCCTGCCAAGCTAAAACGCCGCCAGCTCGACCATCGCCTGGAAGAGATGCTCCGCCTGCGGCAGAATCACGTCCTCCAGCAGCGGCTGATACGCCACAAACGTGTCCATCGCCCCCACGCGCCGCACCGGCCCGTCGAGATCGTGGAATAATTCGTCGCCAATCCGCGCGGCAATCTCCGCGCCATAACCCCAACTCAGCATGTCCTCGTGCGCCACGATCACCTTGCTGGTCTTGCGCACCGACTCGGCAATCGCCTCCCAGTCATACGGTGCCAGCGAGCGCAGGTCGATCACCTCGATATCCTTGCCATGCTCGCGCTCCATCCGCTGCGCCGCCTGCAAAGCGCGCGGCACGACCGCTCCGTAGGTAATCACGGTGAGGTCCTTGCCAGGCTTAACAATCCTGGCTTTGCCGAATGGAATCGAGTAATTCGGCCCCGGATAGGCCGACCGCCCAAACGTCTCGCGGTAGAGGCGTTTGTGCTCCAGGAAAATCACCGGATCGTCGCAACGGATCGCCGTCCGCAACAACCCAATTGCATCCAGAGCATTCGAGGGCATCACAATTCGCACCCCGGGCGTATGCGTAAAAATGCTCTCGCCACTCTGCGAGTGATAGATCGACCCGCCCGTCAGGTATCCGCCCGTCGGGACGCGCATCACCAGCGGGCAATCGAACGCCCCATTCGACCGCCACCGCATCAGCGCTAACTCATTGCGCATCTGGTGCATAGCGGGCCAAATGTAATCGAAAAATTGAATTTCCACTACGGGCTTCATTCCGCGCACAGCCATCCCAATCGCGCGGCCAACAATGTTCGCTTCAGCCAGAGGAGAGTTCCACACCCGATCACTGCCAAATTCTTTTTGAAGCCCGTGCGTCACTTTGAAGACGCCGCCCTTGCCCTTGATCTTCCCCGCTCGGAGCGCTTTGTCGCGAGTAGCGTCGGCGACATCTTCGCCAAAAACAACAACCCGCTCATCGCGCGCCATCTCGTCGCGCAGGCAGTTGTTGATCAGGTCCAGCATCGTCCGCTCATTCTGGTCCGCCGTAAACTCCACCGGCGTACTGAACCGCGCATCTGTAGGCTTCAGGTCTTCCGAGTAGACATGCCGCAAGATCGAATCAGGCTTCGGCAGCACCGCCTCCAGCGCGCGATCGCTTGCCCTCTGGACTTCCTCGTCCACCTTGCGCTGCAGTTCATTGATCCCCGCCGCATCCAGGATGCCCTGCCGGATCAGCCACATCTCCATCCGCAGGATGGGATCGCGCAGCGAGTCAGCCTCCAACTCTTCCTTGCTGCGGTACAACTTCTCATCATCCGAAAGGGAATGCGAATACGGCCGCGTCACATGGCCATGCACCACCGCCGGCCCCAGGCCCGCACGGCAATACGCCACTGCTTCCACCATCGCCTCATAACTCGCAATAGCATCGGTCCCATCGACTTCCGCAAAATGAAAGTTTGGAAAGTTCGCAATCAGGCGCGAGATATTTCCTCCGGGAGTATTCGCCTCCACCGGAGTGGAGATCGCGTACCCGTTGTCCTCAATCACATAGACAACAGGCAGCATGCTGTTGGATGCCGTATTCAACGACTCCCAGAACTCGCCCTGGCTCGTCGATCCCTCGCCGATGGAGACATACACCACCTCGTCTCCATGGAACCTTACATCCTTGAACTCCCTATAATCGCCAGCTACTTTGGCGGCCGATTTCGGATGGTGGGTAAAGTAGCGCCCGGCCTCCGCGCAGCCAATCGCATGCAGACACTGCGTCGCTGTCGACGACGAAGCTGACACAATATTGAGCTTTTTGCTCGCCCAGTGAGACGGCATCTGGCGCCCACCGCTGGCCGTGTCGTCCGCCGCTCCCACTGACTGCAGCAATTGTTCCTCAACCGTATTGCCCAGCGCCAGGCAAAGGGCCCGGTCGCGGTAGTACGGGAAAAACCAGTCGTACCCGGGCTTCATCGCCATCCCGGCAGCCACGAGCAGAGCTTCGTGACCAGCGCACGAGACCTGAAAGAAGATCTTCTGCTGCCGTTTCAGCATGATCTCGCGGTCATCGGTTCGCCGTGAAAGGTACATCAGACGGTAGAACTCCACCAGCTTCGCCGCCGACAAACCCGCAGCCACGGGCGCCTCAATGTTCTGCTCGGCGACGTTCATGGACAACGCTCTTTTCTGGGCCAAAATCTTGTCTCCGTGGGCGCTGGAATCCCTTATCGATTCTACTCGTATCACGTTGCACCCACACTGCACTACCCCCGTTTTCCACCGCCCCAAAAACGAGCAACGGCCCACCCGGCGCCACAACTTTGAGTATCCATAAAGTTGTCATCCGCAACGCAGCGGAGGAATCCGCTTCTCGCAGTCAGATCGAATGGACAACCTGTTGAGACTTCACACCTAGCTCCGCATCTTCAGCTTCAGATCGTGCGCCAGCTTCTCGACGTCATCCGCCTTCCGAATCACTTCCAGCGACATCTCGTTCTTATTGCTCTTATCCACGGCCGCCTTCAACTCCGTCGCAAGCTGCAACAGTTTCGCCGCCTCGTCGGAGAGCTGCTTCTGCCGCTCCGTTGTAGCGGTCTCCGCAAGCTTCTGTTGTTGACGAGCGACCATCGCGTCCTGCCCCTGAACACCGCGCGGTCCATTACTCGGGGGGACCACGATCTGATCGTTAATATTTGTGCTGCTCTGCGCTCGCGTCATTCCAACGCTGGGAGCGGCCAAAAGTATCACACCCGCTAGAATCATGATCCAGAAATTTCGCATAGCATCCTCCTCAAGTGCCGCAGGTGCAACCTAACTCCGCATCCGTTGCTTCACATCGTGCGCCAGTTTCTCGATGTCTTCCGCTTTCCGGCTCATATCCACCGGCGGCTCACTCTTATTGTTCTTTTCCATGTCCATCTTTAGCTCCGTCGCCAACTGCAACAACTTCGCTGTCTCATCGACGATATGTTTCTGGCGGTCCTCCGCAAACGCCCGCGCCCGGCTCGCCCGCTGCTGTGCAGCCATCGGATCGTTCAAGTTGTCCGGACGCTCACCATCAATCGGCGGTATCCCCGTAGGTTGCGTCCTGGGAATCGTCTGCCCCGTACTCTGTTGCGCCTTCGCCGCACCCACACCGGGTGCAGCTACAAGTACAGCGCCCAAAAAAGCGGCCATCCACAGGCCACTCATCGCTTCGAATTTCGGACCACGCATCACACGCCTCCCGTTCCCGTCGACAGCAGACCCGTCCGGTCAGCTATCCTGTTTTCAGTGCCACAATCCGCGAACACCATCATCATGCAACTTTCCGACAACATCCCACAAGACGAGCACACACTGCGCGCCCTTGAGCACGGCTGGCACACCGACCTCGTAAGCTTCCTGCAGCACGGCCTGCCCAAGATCGTCGTCGCCCTGTTCATCGCTTTCATCCTGCAACGGGTGACCCTTTTCTTCGTCCGGCGCATGAAGCGCCGCGCCGACCGCCTGGTCGGAAACACTCAGCGCGCCGCCCAACTCCGCACTGCCGCCGGAATCATTCGCGCCTGCGCCTACACCTTTATTGTGGCGTATATCGGCATGCAACTGCTGGGCGCCGTTGGAGTGCCGCTCGGCCCTTTTATCGCTTCCGCAGGCGTTGTCGGCCTTGGCATCAGTTTTGGTGCGCAGTCCATCTTCAAGGACATGCTCAACGGCATCTTCATCCTCCTCGAAGACCAGTACAACGTGGGTGACACCGTCAAAATCGCCGGCCTGCAAGGTACGGTCGAAGATCTCACCCTCCGTTGCACCACGCTCCGCGACGGCGACGGCACCGTCTACATCGTCCCCAACAGCCAGATCGCGACCGTCTCCAACCTTTCCCGCGACTTCTCCGTCGCCACCCTCACGGTGGGCGTCGACGCCGGTGTCGACCCCGACCGCGTCATAGCCGTTCTCACAACTCTTTCGCACGGCATGCGGGAGGACGAAGCCTTTAAGCAGGTCATCATCGACCAACCAAACGTCCTCGGCGTCGACAAAATCAACGGCCATGAGGTCAATTACCTCATCAACGTCCGGGTCCGGGCCAACCAGCGCGACGGCGTTCTACGCGAGTTCCGCCGCCGCGTGCTGCAAACCTTCAAGCACGAAAAGATCCCCCTCGGCACCACCACCAGCACCCTCATTATGCCTCGCCCCGACCCCACGGCAACTCCAGCTCAGAGTTAGCGCATTTTCCCTGTTGCTGGGGTTCCCGGAACAGCTGTGCAGCGGCGTTTTCTTTGCGGAAAACGCCCATGAAGGTTGCGGCGTTGGATTACACCCACAGGGAAAATGCTTTAGCGCACGCAGACCGGTACATTTGTGAATGCACCTGCATTTGCTTTTGCCTTTCTTGTTGTCATCCCCGCAGGGGATCTGCTGCTTCCCGTTGCCGTTGCTCGTTCTCTGCCGTACGAGAGAGAGTGCCCTTCAGGTGTAGCCGCTGGCAAGAAACGCAGATTCCCTCCGGGAATGACAACAAACAAAAAGGCGGAGAGCCGAAGCCCTCCGCGTTTCCACCCAAACAAATCTACTTCTTCACCGTCACATCCGGTGTAACCGACATTCCCGGCCGCAGCTCGTGGTTCTTATCTTCTTCTTCGAGATTGGTGAAGTTGATCCGCACCGGAATGCGCTGCACCACCTTCACATAGTTGCCGGTCGCATTCTCCGGCGGAAACAGGCTCAGCCTTGATCCCGTCGCTCCGCCAATCTGAGAGATATACCCATGGAACTTCCGGCCTCCCAAGGCGTCTACCTTCAGAATCACCTCTTGTTGTGGTTTGATCTGAGAGAGTTGAGTTTCCTTGAAGTTCGCCGTAACCCAAAGATGGTTGACAGGCACGATCGTCATCAGGTCCTGGCCGACGCTCAGGTTCGCTCCAGCCGACACGTTCTTCTTATTCACAATACCCGCGATCGGAGCGACGATCTTGGTGTAACCCAAATTCAGTTTCGCCTGGTCGACCTTCGCCTGGGCCTGCTGTACAGCCGCAGCCGCCGCAGCTTCGCGGGCCTGTTGCACCTTGATCTGCTCCGGGCCGTTCTGCTTATTCTGCTGCTCCTGGTCCTTCGACGATGCAACCTTCTGCTGCGCCACCCGCACCATCTCGCGCTGTGCTGACTCGTTCCTCTGGGCCTCTACCACCGCCGCCTGCGCCGCCTCCGCAGCCGCAACCGCCGCGTCGTACTGCTGCTTTGAGATCACATCCTTCTGCACCAGTGGTGTATAGCGATCCACATCCGATTGCGCTTTCACGGCATTCGCCTTGGCTTGCGCAATGCGCGCCGTCGCAGCCTGCTCCTGCTGCTGCGCCTGCAATACGCTCGCCTGAGTCCCCAGCACATCCGATCCCGAGGTGCTGACACTGGTCCGTACATTCACTGCCGTAATCGGCACATTTGACCGCGCCTGCTCATACTCCGCCTGCGCATTCGCCAGATTCGCCTGCTCTTGAGCCAACGCCACTTCCAGATCCCGAGGATCGATCTCCGCGATCAATTGCCCCTTGTCCACAGGCTGGTTATCCTCCACGTAGACATGCAGCACCTGCCCTGCCACACGGGAGCTCACCTGGTACAGATCGCCGTCCACCTGCGCATCATCGGTGTCTTCGGTGAAAGTCGAATGCCAGTAAAACAGCCCGGCCAGCACAACCAGCACCACCACCACAACCAGCGCAATCCCCTTGCGCTTGGACTTCTTCTCCGGCGCCTCCTCCAGCTCCTGCCCCTTGCCCTGCTGCGGGGCCGCACCTTCGCCGCCACCCTGCGGAACAATCTTCACCGTGCCCGAAATCTGCGCTGTCTGTTCCTGCCCACCACTCGTGTTTTGATCCTGATCCGCCACTCTACTTGCCTCCCAAATCGTTCTTTGCCGGGACCGTCGCGCCCGAACCGTTCTGCGTCGCAACTCCGTTTACATAATCCTTGTAG
>Ga0207125_10046_pt3 | contig 13818 bp, 11 predicted proteins | sample Alteio_BWMinHeat_19_FD_153556 | JGI IMG/M metagenome (GOLD analysis project Ga0207125, IMG submission 153556) | Enriched cells from forest soil in Barre Woods Harvard Forest LTER site, Petersham, Massachusetts, United States -... | ecosystem: Environmental > Terrestrial > Soil > Temperate forest >...
GGCTGCTTCTGGTCGCCGGCAATGTCGATCAAGCCCTGAAGATGACCGACGGCGCACTGGAGTTGGAGCCGCACTAAAGCACCGTCGGTTCGATTCTGAAAAATCGCATCCCTGAGCAGATACAACTTGACCAGATATTCGTTGGCAAACTTGGTGCCACGCTCTTCAAACCAATAATAAACCAGCTGCTTGTCTGAACCGCGCGCGATGACGACGCGGTTGAACGGCAAGGCCTCGCCCAAATCTGGGTTAGCGTAATTCGCCCGCTCGAGCCTGGTGATCTGCCAGCCGTTGCCAGGAATGCAAACACTGGGCGAATGCGGTGAAAGTCCTGTCCGTTGTGTGGCGTAATACGCGACATATAAATTAACGGGGCGTCGATCGCGCCTGACATAATCCGATAAAATGTAATCTGACAGCCCGAGCGAATGTTCGACCTGCGGTTCGAGCGAGGAATGCGTGCCACGCCACTCACCCAACGTGGTCGGAAACGCCGCGAAAACGTTCCGCTCTGGTAGAATTTCCTGACGGCTGGAGGCCAAGAACGTAACAATCCCCGTGACGCACAGCAGAGCAAAGCAGCCCACCAGCGGTGCAAGGCTGGATGATGTCGTGGCATGACTTTGAGGCACGCTGGCCGAGACTTGTGGAAGATTGAAGACCTCGAAAAAGGATTTGCTCGAACCAAGGCGGACCAGCACATAGATCTCTGCAAGCAGCAGTCCTGCACAGGCGATGAAGATGATCCAGCCCTCGAAAAAGTGCAGCCACCCGTCGGCATCCTGCGGGCCCCAATAGTTGACCAGCACGCCAACGACCCCAATGCGAAAGCTGTTCATTCCGATGGTGATGGGAATCGTCGACAAAAACACCAAAGCACGCTGCCAGAACGGCGCCTGGAATAAGTAGGCCGCCAAGAAACCAAGGCTCATCAGCGGATAGAGGTAGCGCAGGCCACTGCAGGCCTCGACGACCTGCAGTTTGTAATTGCCAAGGTCGATGACGTTGCCCTCAAGATAAACTGGAATTTGAAACAGCCGGATAAACATCACGCCCAGCTCCGATGAAATCAGCTGGAGGCGGAACGAGAGAGTTGCGTCGATAAAGTAAGGAAGTGGGATCGCAAACAGCAGGAGGATAAGCGGAATAAATATCAGTTTAAGAAACGAATAACCGCCAACTCCAAGCGCGACACCAATGAGCGCCACGACGAAGCCAACCTGCGACAACAGAAAAAGCGAACTCAATTTGCCGATGATATGCATGCCGGCTGCGAGCAAAATGAGAACCGGTCCGGTCCAGGATGGCCGGCCGAGACTCGCCAGCAGCGCATCGCGCCGTGTCCAGATCAGCCACGCTGCAATAACCGGTATCAAAAATCCGTGGCTGTACTCGTCTTGCGTGCTCCAGCGGTGCACCAGTTCCGAGAGCGGTCCGCTAAAACCGACAACTGCCACCAGCAACGATACCATAACAAGCAAACTCACGTAGATTGCGCTCGTTTGCGCGAATCTAGGAGGAGTCACGTTATCGGACTGCATAACCATGCGTTCGCCTTAGGCGGAAAGTAGAAATTCAAATCCGTTGAGTCGGAACAGCCGTTCAACACGCGGCGAAAGTCCCCTCAGCGTCAATTGGCGCCGTTCCCGCTTCAGCCATTTATTTAGCATAAGCAGAAGCCCAATAAAACGGACGTCTATTAAGGCCGTATCGCTGAGGTTAATGACAAGGTTCTTGGGTTCCGCCAAAGCATCGCGAAAGTAGGACGCGGCTTTGCCGATGTGCTGACCGGTCGCAAAGCCTTTAATGTTCAGAATAATAGATTGATGAGCTTCGGCCCGCGTGATCAGCAAGTCTTGGCTTTGGCGCTGAAAAATCAACCGATGCCATTGGGCGAGGATCAGCAACGGGACGACACGGGTGAGGACGAGTTCCAGTAGAACGAGGCCATCATTCCAATAGCGCCGCCAAAGTTGAGGTTCCTCCTTGATGCGCCATAACCATTCCAGACCAATTTTTTGCAGGTTGGCAGGAGCCCGCTTGAGCATACCTGCCTGGAAATTCATGATGGCGCCGAGATGAGCTCGGATCGGAATTTTCAAGCGATCATGATTGCGCTGTAGCCAGGCTTGGCCTTTTTTTGCTCCCAAAGCGACAACGAGAAAATCGGCATTGCTCCCATTGACGCTATTGATAATGGCATCTGTACTCATCTCTTCGACACTACGAAAGCCTGGATAAAGCGATCCCGCGCATATCATTCCGCCGCTGTCCGCATTGAGTTTCCTGCAAGCAGCGTCGGCAACACCTTCTGCGCCACCGAACAGAAATACCGACAATCTTCGCTGAGGGCGCGCCGATTTGAGCGCCTCGAAAATATCGGATCCGGCAACCCGCTCTTTGATCGGGACGCCGAGCAGTCGAGCCATCCAAACAATCGGCATTCCATCGGCCGGACAAAGGCTGCTATTCAACAATGTTTCCCTGAATTCCGAATCGAGCCGACTGGTCACCAGGAAGTTGAGATTGGGCGTCGATAACAGAAAAGGTCCCCTACCCGCGGCCGCAACCTTGAGCTTGCGTAACATCGTAGGCATATCGATAACGTCGACAGGAATGCCTAAGACGCCGTATACCTCGCGCGAAAGATCGTCCAGTCGGATCGAGTTGGCGTCCGTATCGATATTGAACTCGCTCGGGTTACCGGCTTGCATCGTAGGGCGTCGATCCTTTAAGCACTGGCAACAATCGCAACAGTACTGGCACGATCTGCCTTAATGCCTTGCCATTAACGTACTTTCCGCATGCAACCCGTGACGCGATATGGGTCTACCGACTTGACGCCCTGCGGTCCATGGGATGACGAGATTTAAAGTCCACCCGTTTAATGAGAGCAGATAATTTGCGAAGCATGGGCCTTTCAATGAATTGGTATAGGCCAATACCGACAACTATCACGATGATCAGGGCACTCAGCAAAAACAACAAAAGGAAAAACATCGATTCCGTAATTTGAGGAAAATCCAACTCACGCCAGAAGCGTTCGAAGGCGGAAAGTGCAGCGCCATGAGACAAATAAATCGAATACGAGGCGTCCCCAAGCAATTTTGGCAGTCCGATTTCACTTACGTTGTGGGCACGTTCATAGAAGACCGCTCCTGCGACAATTAAAAGAGCCGAAATGCCTGACGTGAGTATAATTGGTCGATCCGGTATGCCAGCCGATGGACCTACTACAATGCTCACGAAGCCGGCCAACATCATCAATATAGAAGGTAGACGGGGGATGGATGCGCCCTTTGTATGCAAATATCCAAGCGCCACGCCAAAAGCGAACTCGAGAATTATGCTCGATGAATAGAATCCGATGATCGAATTTTCGGGAGGGTCGAAAGCTTGCAGACCCACGATACCAATTAAGATCGCTAGAACAACGACCAAACGCACGCGATGTGTAAAAAACAATGCGAGGCCGAACAATAGGTAAAAGAACATTTCATAATTGAGCGTCCAACCGGCGACAACGAGCGGCCACATTGATTGAGGAACGGCAGGATTGACCGCCGGAATAAAAAGGTAAGATGCTACGACATGGTAGATTTCAAATTGAGCCGTCTGCATCCAACTCGGTCTGATGAGTAAGATAGCAAGATAGAACGTCGTTATAAACCAATACAGCGGAACGATTCTTATAGTCCGGCGCAATAAAAACTCTAAAGGTCCGACATTTCTATTAAATGTCGTGTGCCACATAATAAATCCACTAATTACAAAAAAAATATCGACTCCGACGCCTAAAAACTCGGGTGCATCTGCGCTATACCCAAGCCGATGAAGTTGAACGAAGACGTGTAATAATACGACAAATAGCGCCGCAATGCCTCGCAAATACTGGATTGATAGCAGCGTCAAGATGTCGGCCCCCGCTAAAACTTTTGCTTGCTAACGTCAGAATGCTTTCTGACGTTTTATGATCAGGTGGAATGTAATGGCAAGCGGCTGAAAACGGTATAATTTATGAATTGACCAGCTGCCACTGACCGACGCAAGCCGAACGCCCACGCAGCGAAGGCGTCAACAGAGATCGCCAGTGCAGAAGGCTTGCACCCTCGCGAATAATTTGTTCGGTTTATATTACGAACTCGCCACGAGTTGCGCTTTCCATTCGGAAGTCGCGGTCGGAGCGGTCGGCTGCGGCGTTAATTGCGGTCGGTTCTGCTCCAATGCTGCGGAACACCACGCAACAGAAGGCGGCGGTAAAGATGAAGCTTTGCTAGAATAAACGGAGCTACCGCAACTAATGCACGAGGCGGCAAAATGTCGCGTCCATACTTCAACCAGCAAAGAAAAACGGACGTCAGTAATGCCGTAAAGCTTGTTGCACTGATGATCAATGCTGCTGACGAAAAACCAAACAAGGAGGCAACCGCAGCGATGGTGCCTGTTCCTATCGTTAGCAGCGCGAGAAGGCTCAATGGCGGTACCGCCATGTCGAGTGCGATTGCAAACAGATCCATGTTGCGGCGCGCAAGAGCCAAGCAGATAAGGCGCGGAGCCACCTTTAAAATCATGCCGACATGGCCGCGCTCCCAACGTTGCCGCTGAGTGGAAGCACCCTCGTTAGAACTGGGAAATTGGCTCGTTACAACCGCGGACGGGCAAAACAGCGGCGCACGTCCGGCAACGGTGAGGTCGAGGCCAAGTTTAAGGTCCTCCACGATCTGCCCACTAGCAAGATTGATCGAGCAGATCTGTTCCCATGGTAAGGCCATGCCAGTTCCCATTAACTGACAGGGCAAATTGAGAGCCTTGAGCCCAAGTGGGCGCACCCAATTCTTCACTCGCCAGGCAAACTCGGCGACCTGGTAGTTGATGGGGGATTGGTCCGGTGCCGTCATTAGATCGAGTGCTTGGACGGGACGGTGCGTCAGCGCGCAGACGGTCGTCAACCGATCGATTGTGCCAACTGCAACACGGCAATCCGCGTCAATAATAATGACGATCTCGGGCACATCTGCACTGAGATGACGAAAACCCCAATCTAAGGCGTACCCCTTGCCGATCTTGCAAAGATCTTTGCGTTCAATGACCTCGGCGCCCGCCGCAGCGGCGACTGCTGCAGTGTCATCAGAGCAATTGTCCGCTACGACCAACAGTCTATCACCACCACGTAACTGCGGTTTAATGTCTGCAATTGTTGGCTGAAGTCCGGCGCTTTCATTGTGTGCCGGTACAAGGACGGCAACACGCGGGCGATAATTATGTCCTGAACGCACGGAGCGATCTTCGCGCGTTAGCGTGATCGCCGCAATGATCTCAAAAAACAATACAGCGACGGGAATGGCCAAAAGAGCAGCTACGACCAACAGCAAGTGAGAAAAGATTACCAGCATCCAAAGCACCTAAGCCGTTTATCATCGAATATATGTGCTAGGGCACGAGTCGATTCCGTCCTAAAATGTCAACTCGACCTGTTATCGGCTTCTGTGTCGTCCACGAGTTGCTGCAGATACCGACCATATACTGTCTTCACATATCGGACGGCCACACGGCGCAGCTGGTCCGCAGTTATGAACCCTTTTACGTACGCAACCTCTTCCGGACATCCCACCAGAAGACCCTGCCGCCGTTGTATTGATCGGACAAATTCCGCCGCGTCCAAAAGTGCATCGTGAGTTCCGGTGTCGAGCCAAGCATAGCCGCGACCGAGCTTGACAACATTAAGCTGCTTTGACGCCATGTAATGGCGATTAACGTCGGTTATCTCAAGCTCGCCCCGGGCAGAAGGCTGCAATCCGGCAGCGATGTCGAGTACGGCATTGTCGTAGAAGTAAAGCCCAGTCACTACCCAATTGGAGATGAACTGCGTTGGCTTTTCGACGATATCAACTGCTTTTCCTTTTTTATCGAATTGCACGACACCGTATTGGTTGGGATCGTTAACATGATAGGCAAATACTGTGGCGCCTGTTTTGCGTTCGATCGCGTTAGCAAGTTCTACGCTCAGTCCGTGACCATAAAACAGATTATCGCCGAGAATTAACGCAACACGATCGTCGCCAACAAAATCTCGCCCAAGAATAAATGCATGGGCAAGCCCGATCGGTTTTTCCTGAATGATGTAACTGAGCTTAATGGCCCATGTGGATCCGTCACCAAGCAGATTCTGATAGAACGGAAGATGTTCGCGGGTTGAGATGAGCAAAATATCTCGGATGCCTGCCAGCATCAGAACGGTGAGAGGATAATACACCATCGGCTTATCGTAGACCGGCATCAACTGCTTGTTGATGGCAAGCGTCGCCGGATAGAGCCGCGTGCCTGAGCCGCCGGCGAGGATGATGCCTTTCATATCGATCTGCCTTCGATTGAGTTAGCGGCAGACAGCGCCGCTTATTTGATGAGCGCCGCCAATATTGCGGTTTAACGCATATTTTCAGCCACTGGGAGCAATTGCAACGTTAAGGGTACTTCGACAGAGTGTTATGTGGCGCATGTGAAAATCGGGCAGAATAGCAGCGGTCATCCAGCTTCCGGTCGCTATTGCTTCAAAAAGGCCTTGCCGATCTGAGAGCTCATTACCGGATATCGGCACGCAGGAAACCGCAAATGGCAATCGTTGTCTCGGAGCTTGCGATACCCGGCTTAAAAATTATTAAGTCAAAGAAGTTTGGCGACCAACGCGGGTTCTTTTCCGAGACCTACAACAAACAAGAATTCGCGCAGGCCGGGATCGACTTGGATTTCGTCCAGGACAATCACTCTCTATCGGCCGACAAGGGCACCATCCGGGGCCTGCACTTCCAGATCCCGCCATTCGCCCAGGACAAACTGATACGAGTCATACGGGGACGGATCTTGGATGTCGCAGTAGATTTGCGACGCACCTCGACCACTTGCGGCCAATGGACTTCGGTCGAGATTTCGGCGGCGGAGTGGAATCAGATTCTGGTGCCGATCGGGTTCGCGCACTGCTTCTGCTCACTGGAGCCGAATACCGAGGTCATGTACAAGGTAACGAATTATTATTCCCCGTCCCATGAGCTCGGTTTGCTTTGGAACGATCCTGATCTTCGTATTGCCTGGCCAGTCAAAGCGGAGGATGCGCATCTTTCAGAGAAGGATCGCAAATTGCCGCGCTTAAAGGACCTCTCCTATCGTTTTGATTGATAGGAAAAAGCCGCGCAACAATGGACGCTCGATCTATGCAGGAAGTACTCGTCACTGGAGCGGGCGGCTATATCGGGACGACGCTCGTGCCCCTGCTTCTGGAATCGGGTTATCGCGTTAGAGCGTTCGACCGATTTTTCTTCGGGCGGGAATTGCTGCCGGACCGTACCAACCTGCAGATCATACAAGATGATACACGGCGCCTGGCGGAACGGCACATCGAAGGCTGTGATTTCGTCATCGACTTGGTCGCACTCTCCAACGATCCGTCCGGCGAGGAATTTCGGGAGCAAACCTACGCGATCAACCATCGCTCGCGGGTCAACACGGCACAGTTGGCTAAAAAAGTCGGCGTGAAGCGATATATTCTTCCGTCATCCTGTTCGATTTACGGGTTTCAGGAGCCGGGGGTGTTCGCCGATGAGAAGACAAAAACCAGCCCGCTCACGACGTATGCAAAAGCGAACGAGATGGCTGAACGTGGCGTTCTCGCTCTTGCCGGACCAGACTTCACTGTTGTGGTGCTCAGGCAGGCGACGGTCTATGGTTTTAGTCCGCGCATGCGGTTTGATCTTGCCATCAACGGGATGACCTATGGCGCGTGGAAGACCGGAGTCCTTCCTTTGATGCGCGACGGGTCGCAATGGCGCCCAATGATTCACGTCAAGGATACGGCTCGTGCGCAAATGTTCATGCTGTCCGCAGACGCCGACAAGATCAATGGCCAGATCTTCAATGTGGGTTCGCAAGAAAACAATTATCAGCTCGGTCCGCTCGCGGAGATCGTGAGGCGGACAGTCCCCCGTGATGTGACCATCGAGTGGTACGGAGATCCAGATCATCGCTCCTACTGCGTTGCTTTCGACAAAATCAACGCCTTAGGGTACCGCGCGCTCTACGTTGCGGAGGATGGAGTGAAAGAACTGTGCGAGGCACTCGCGGCCGGTAAGACTGACAAAACCAAGGCGACTTTGACCCTGGAGTGGTACAAGGAACTGATTGCATGGAACGAGCGCATCAAGCAGGTTGCGCTCGACGGAGTGATCATTTGATTGCGGTGCTTCTCGGCCCCAACGGCCAGCTCGGCACGGATATCCAGGCGAGCAATATCGCAACTGGAAGTCCACTTCAGATCAATCCGGTGGCTCGGACTGAAATCGACCTGGAGGATATCGAACGCGCCACTCGCATCCTGCGCGAGATGCCCTTCGACGCGGTCGTGAACTGCTCAAGTTATCACAAGACTGACGAAGTCGAGAACAATGCTCAAATAGCATTCACGATCAACGCTCATTTGGTGCAGCGCCTCGCCGAGATTTGTGCTGAGCGCAAAGCGCGTTTTGTACACATCTCGACCGACTATGTCTTTGGCGGTCAGACCAAGCGTGAGCCGCTTTCTGAGACTGACGCCAAGGCACCTCTCAATGTTTATGGCGCCTCGAAGAGCATGGGCGAGGATCTCGCATTGCAGGCCGGAGGCGACATTCTCATTCTTCGCGTGGCGTCACTCTTTGGCGTGGCCGGCGCAAGCGGTAAGGGCGGAAACTTCGTCGAGACCATGATCCGGCTCGGCCGCGAACGGAAAGAATTGAAGGTCGTTGCGGATCAATTCATGTCGCCGACCGCAACCGCCGACATCGCTGCTGCGCTGCTTAAGCTTCTCCACAACGGCGCAGGAGCGGGCATTTATCACATTGTAAATTCAGGCGCCGCAAGTTGGTACGAATTCGCACGCCGTATCATCGAAGTCGCCGGAGTTGATGCCCGAATTATTCCTGTCACGTCAGCGGAATTTCCTACCCGGGCGAAGCGCCCACGCTATTGCGTATTGTCTAACGCAAAGATCGCCGGCGCGATTGGGCCCATGCGGTCGTGGGAAGACGCGCTTGACACTTATTTGCTCGCCAAAGGTCATCGCAGCGTCGCGAAAACATCGGTCCGAAGCTAATACGGTTTGTTAGTTCGGCACCCTTCGCCTGTAAATACTTTGGTGGATCACGCCGAATGTCCTCTGAAATTGACCAGAACCCTGATCTCACCATCATTATGGTCAGCTACAATACGGCACATTTGCTCGAGCGATTGTTTGCTGCAATTTTTGCAGCCCAAGGGCCATTGAAGCTACAGATCATTGTTGTCGACAACGCCTCGCGTGACAACTCGCGCGACGTCCTTCGGGTCAAGTACTCAAATGTAGAGTTGATTGAAAATCTCACCAATGTAGGCTTCGCACGTGCAAATAATCAGGCAGTCGCACGAGCGCGCGGGCGCTATATATTATTGCTTAATACCGACGCCTTTGTGTCTCCCGATACGTTTTTGAAAACAATTGAATATATGGACACACATCGTCGATGCGGGGTGCTAGGCGTCAAAGCTGTGGCGCAAAATGGTCACCTTTGGCCATCTTGCCGCTATTTTCCAACCCCGTGGAACGTCTTTCTAAACGCAACTGGCCTTAATAAATTTTTTCGGAATACCCGCATGGTGGACGACATGTCGTGGGACCATGCATCCCTACGGGAGTGCGATTGGGTCACAGGTTGTTATTATTTGGTGAGGCGTGAGGTAATCGACCAGGTTGGCCTGTTCGATCCTCGATATTTTCTTTACTACGAGGAAATCGATCATTGTCGTACGGTACATCAGGCCGGATGGAGCGTGATGTACTATCCATTCACGCAGGTGGTACACATCGGAGGTGAAAGCGCCGTATCAGAGCGCCAATCCATAGATAGGAGTCGACAGATCTCTACTGCGAAAATTGAAAGCGAACTATTATATTTTCGGAAGCATTTTGGAGTAAGCGGCGTAATCGCAGCGGTATGTCTTGCCGCGCTTAGTAATATGATGAACGCATGCAAGGGCTTCCTGCTTCGTCGTGATAGAGCGTACGCGGTGGCCGCAATTCAAGAGACTCTGATTATGATTCGGTTATTGATTGCTACTGGATTAGCCTCACGAGCGACACGTTGATTGCCAATCCATGCCGATTTTCCCTTACCATTCTTCTTTGTCCTCCATATCCTTATTTAGCGTAGGTCGCATATGAGCCGCCCCCCTGCCTTGCGGGCGTTTCAGGAAAACGATTTCAAAGACACAGCGCGGTTTCTCTCATCGATTTTCGGTGAGGACGCAAGCCGGTGGCAGTCTTGGTTTGCTCATTGGTGGCGAGCCAACCCAGCGTGGAATGAAAGCATTCCACGCGGCTGGCTTGTACGGTCAGCAGGAGGAAAGCCAATCGCTTTTACCGCCAATATTCCATTTCGATATGTCATCGAGGGCAAACCGGGGCTGTGCTGCGTCACTGGCAGTACCTCAGTTGATGCAGCATGGCGGCGACAAGGATTGGCCGCCATGGTCGGCAAGGCATTCTTGGACCAACCGCAAGCCGACCTGTTGCTTGGAATTGATTCGTCGCATGCCGCATATCGACTCTGGCAGGCGCTTGGAATGAAATCCCTAGAGCGGCGTTGGCAACAGATAAACTATCGCGTTATTGCGGATGCCGCCGCTCTGACCACAAGACTCGCTGCCACTGCGCACCTTCCGAAATTCGTCGGCGCCGTCGCAGGACGGTGCGCCGCAGCTTTGATGCTCCCAATAACAATCGCGGCGGAACGGTCACGCACGCTTGCAATTGACAAGGTCGACCGCTTTCTGCCCCAGGACGGCGACGCGCTCGAATCCTGCGTGGCATCCGACGCATCGACCTATGCATGTAGAGACGCGCGCACGTTGGACTGGCTCTATTTCGGATCGCCATACGTGCGAGGGACCCGAGCGGTATTTGTCGCGCGATCCGGCCCTCAACTCGTCGGATATTTGGCGATGAAACGTCGCGATCCACATTCTTACGGCTTGCTGGAGTGCCGGACAAAGAATGCCGATCGTGATATTGCGCGTGAACTCATCTTTGCGGCTCGCGCTTTTGCTCAACAGCAACAAGTCCGCTACATTGTCGCAAGGCCTTACACGCCGATGATCACGTTTGCCATCCCACGCGCGGTCAGCATTCGTTTAAACGGACCCAAGGTCACGTATTGCTATCAATTTCGAACACCGCTCAAGGACGAAAGCGGATGGGAAACGAGTCCATCGGATGGCGATGTGTCAGTGAATTGAATACTGCGCTACGGCCGGAAATTCCACGAACTGCTCGCTCACAGTTCTGAACTCGAGGCCTTTTGCCTTCAACGCCGGGGCAATCAACGCAACGGTTCGGGCGGCTGCCAGACCAGCGGCTTTTGAAAGGGCCTGATCAATACCGGCAAGGCCGTCGTGCAACACGATAATGGAACCGCCCTTGACGGCACGCAGGATCTGTTCCGCCAAAACGTTGTGGTCGCATTGATCCCATGCCGGCTCGACGTCCCATTTTACAAGATGCTTGATTCCGAACCGCGACGCCGACCGCAGCTCCCAGCGAAAATGGCCATATGGCGCACGAAATGTCGTACTCGGCAGCCCGCAAGTCGCGCGTAGGACCTCCTGGCATTCCAGCACCTCTTGGCGGAGGCGACCGCGCGTCACACGATAAAGGTCCGGGTGCGTCATAGAATGATTACCAATTTCGTGACCGGCGTCCGCAATGGCTTTGACAAGTTTAGGATAGCGGATGGCATTGTCGCCGATGCAATAGAATGTCGCACGCACCTCGTGAAGCTTCAGTGCGGCCAATAATTCAAGTGTGGAATGTGGGCTAGGGCTATCGTCGAACGTAAGGCACACACCATTGGACTCGTTAAACCTGTAGACAATCCGGCAGCCGGCCGACATTAAATCGTCGAACCCTCGGTTGACCGTGCGGCGACCAACCCCGTCGACCAGGCGGACGACGTTTCGCCATACAAAATCAGTAACCCGCGTCGTCGCCTTGCGTCTCGATTTCGTCATACCGTCGCAGTTCCTCACATTCGAGCCATCACCACATCATTACCGAAAAAATCCCCTTTATAGGGTTCAATGAAAGGTTATCCTTGGGCAATCAGAACCGGATAAATGGCTTTTTGCGAACAATTCCAAACATGTGCCTTGCACGTCCAAAGTGGAAGCGCGGTTAATGGGTCATCTCACGCAACTCGATAAGTCCCATTGTTGATGGACATGGCATTTTCATTAGGTAGTGGACCTTGAGACCGGACAGAAACCGCATGGGGTTTTAGGATCGCCCATAAGAGTCGCAATCGTCAAAAAGATATCAGCACGACCATGGGCAACAAAACCAATATCGAAGCAGGGGCAAAAATGCTTAGTTTATTTCTAATAAACTGACATGAAGATTAATTGTATAGCCTTATGATGAGGTATGGCGTCGTCGCGATTGGCCGCAATGAAGGCGAGCGCCTGAAGCGCTGTCTTGATTCGTTGTCTACCGCCACCGCGATTGTCTATGTGGATTCCGGCTCTACCGACGGATCCGCGCAAAAGGCGCGCGAGAACGGCGTGGACGTCATCGAGCTAGATATGAGCGCCGGTTTCACGGCCGCTCGCGCACGCAACGCCGGTTTCAAGCATTTGATGGAAATAGCGCCTGATCTTCGCAATATACAGTTCGTAGACGGGGACTCTAAGCTGAGTGAGGGTTGGCTCGAACAAGCAGCTCTTTTCTTGGAGTCACATGCAAACATTGGCGTGGCGTGCGGACGGCTGCGTGAGCGCGACCCTAATCTTTCAATCTACACTTGGCTGTGCGAGTTGGAGTGGGATGGACCTATTGGTGAGATACGCTCGTGCGGCGGGATCAATATGGTGCGTGCCGAGGCATTCAAGGCCGTTGGCGGTTACCGCGAAGACGTGATGGCTGGCGAGGAGGCCGAACTATGCGTTCGATTGCGTGCAGCCGGCTGGCGCGCTTGGCGGCTCGACACCGAGATGGCGACCCACGACTCCGCTATGACACGCTTTAGCCAATGGTGGCGGCGCGCTTTGCGAACTGGCTACGCGTTCGGGCAAGGCGCCTATCTGCATAGGACGTCATCTGAAAGCCTCTTCCTTTGGGAGTCGCGCCGTGCATGGATTTGGGGAATTTGGTTGCCTCTCGCCTGTTTGGTAGCTGGGCTGACACTCGGACCGTGGGGCTGGGCTACGTGGCTGATCTACCCAATGCAGCTACTGCGTCAGGTGGTGCGCAACCCTGGGACGCTGGGCCAACGCGCAACGCTAGCGTTGTTCCATCTGCTGGCGCGCTTCCCCGAGGTTCTTGGCCAAATTCGATTCATACGCGACCGATGGCTCGGGCGCCCGGGGCGCCTCATCGAGCACAAGTAACGCCGCCATGCGCATTGCTTATCTGATCAACCAGTATCCCAAGGTGAGCCACAGCTTCATCCGGCGCGAGATCCTTGCGCTCGAACGGCTGGGGTTCGAAATCATGCGAATTGCGCTTCGCGGCTGGGACGGCGAACTCCTAGACACAGAAGACCGCGCCGAGCGCGAACGTACGCGCTATGTCCTGCGCGATGGCGTGCCGGCGCTGCTGCTGGCCTTGACGCGCATGTTGCTCACTCGACCGATGCGCCTCATGCATGCACTGACACTTGCCTGGCGTTTGAGCCGTGCTGCGGATCGCCCGCTCAACGTGCATCTGGCGTATCTAGCCGAAGCTTGCTGCATCGAACCCTGGTTGCGTACGGCGAATATCCGGCA
>Ga0207125_10181_pt1 | contig 13763 bp, 14 predicted proteins | sample Alteio_BWMinHeat_19_FD_153556 | JGI IMG/M metagenome (GOLD analysis project Ga0207125, IMG submission 153556) | Enriched cells from forest soil in Barre Woods Harvard Forest LTER site, Petersham, Massachusetts, United States -... | ecosystem: Environmental > Terrestrial > Soil > Temperate forest >...
TGATGTGCCGTTCGAACAGGTTCTCCGTGACGTTCTTCGCGATCACGTCCTCATTGGCTTCCAACGCCGACAGAAAACGCGGCCCCATCTTCGCCGCCACCTTGAACCCAACATGCAGCAACTGCCGGAAGCTCGGGTTATACGCCGGGTTCGACTGGTCATGCCGCAGCGCCGACGTGTATTGCTCACTGGTCCAGCCGTCGACTTCCCCGGGCTTGGGCAGCGCCGCATCGTCGATATCGATCACTGTCGCGTACGGCGCGCGCAATTCGTCGGAGTGCGCATACGCTTCGCGATACACTTCCTTCGCGATCTCCAGCCCTTCGCCACCCGACTCCGCCAGCCCGATCAACTCCTCCAGCCAGTTCGTGCCTGCCGTCTTCAAATGCACGCCCGCGTCGAACTTCTTCACACCGTCGTGGATCGCCTGATAGATCGAGAATTTATCCGACCCAGAGTGCACACTGAGCTTCAAATTGTCGGGCAGGCCGTACGTCTTGATCGCAAAGGCAATCGCGGCGAGGTCTTCTTCGAACTCCTTTGTGAACTGCGGCACATCGCCGACATAATCCACACCCTTGTTGAACCGCCCCGTAAACTTCGGCGCAATGGTCTGGATGGGAATCTTCTCGTCGGCAATCGCCGCCAGGATAATCAGCAGTTCGACCGGAGTCTGCGGTGCGTCGGTCTCATCCATCGAGACCTCGGGCACAAAATTCCCTTCGCCCTTCTTCTCGACAAGGTAGCGATAGATCTTCCCCGCATCCTGCACCGCTGCGAGAAACTTATTCGCCACACCCTTCACGAACGCCTCATCGGTCTGGAACGGTGCATCGATCCGCGGGATCGTGACCTCACCGACAAGCTCCGGATGCCGCGCCACAAACGCGTCGACATCTTCGGGCCTGGCAGCCTTGCCAATTTCATCCGCCACATCCAGGGTGAAGAAATCGCACGGCGCAATAAAGCGATCGACCGTCTTCAAATTGATGTGGTCGGCATCGAGGAAGTACGGGCTCGTCCATCCCAACGCCTTCACCGCGGCATCGGCCTCAATGCGCGTCTGGTTGGGGTCGGAGCCAATAATCGTGTGCTCGCGGTTGGACTTATTCCACACCGGAACAACCTCAACGCCGGCTTCAGCAGCCTTAACACACGCCGCCAGTTGCGCCTTCGCCTGGTGCGCGAAACGGTCCCCAACACCCACCGAAAACTTCGGAAGCCTCAACCCCTCACTCATGCCACTCTCCACTCGACTTTGCGAACATCCTGCACTCGTCAACGCTCAACAGCATACCGGCTACAAGTAAGACAGCGCAAGCAATCCCGTCTGACAGCCTAGAAACGCTGTCCGCACTGAACGTAGCCGGCCTTAGTTATGAAACCGGCCTTCAAACGCCCACAACCCTAACCCAGGGTTCGAGATGTAGAAAATCTCTTCCCCGTACACTACATTCCACCCATCAACGAGCTTCTCGGGATCGTACTTCGCCGTATACTCCGCCAGATCCCCATACTCAAAATGCACGCTCTCGATCTCCTCGCGCGTCAGGTGCCCGGGGCAGTAGCGGATCGTAAAGCGTCCCTCGCTCGACCCATGGATCAAGTGCGCCGCCGCACTCAAATTGCCCGCCAGATCCGCATCGTTCTTCACGGCTTCCAACGTCGCCGGAGTCCCACAGTATCCATACTTCCGTATCAGCACATCGATCTGATGGTCCTCGCCAAACTCCTTTACACCGGGCGCCAGCACGATCAACTCTGCATTGTCGGCCAGCGCCATCCGCGTGCGGTACACGCTCTTGTTGCCCAGCCAGGTCGAATGAAACTCATGTGGATCGAGAAACACTACAGCCTTGTGGATCTCGCGATCCATCATCAGGAAATTGCACTTTAAGCTCAGTTCGGCGGCCAGCTCAAAACACTCCGTATCGTCGCCGATATACAACCCACGCATCACCAGCTCGCCCTTGGCATTCTTGTTCACAACCGTCTGCACATATACGATCTGCGGCATCATGTCGCCAAAGTGTTCACTCGCATAATTCAGCACGCGCCGCACGGGAGTATCGGCACGGCCCATCATGCGCTCCATCCCATACACCGCACCCAGGAAGTGCGAGCGATGGATCCCCATCACGCCGCCTGTCCCCACAAAAATATTCTTGCTGCCGTTCGCAAACCCCACCACTTCGTGGGGCACCACCTGCCCGATGGACAGGATCAGATCGTGCCCACCATCGCGCAGCAATTTATTTACCTGCGCCGGCCACGTGTAATCGAGCTTGCCCTCGCTTACCTCGCTCATGAACTCGCCGGGAACTTCGCCCAGCGTCACAATATCGTGGCGCCAGTCATGCACCCGAAAAAGCTCTCGCGGAGTCTTGCCAAACATGGTCGCAATCTGGTGGTCGGGCATGGCCGTATGCGTGCCCAGCGCAGGCAATACGTCGGTTAGCCGCTCGCCGTAATACTCCCAGGCCATCTCCGTCAGTTCGCCGGCCTTGGAGTGAAACCGCGTGAAGTCCGGGGGCACGGCGAGCACCTTCCTGCGCTCGCCCAGCTTCTCCAGCGCCTCAAACAAACCCGCCCGAAACTCCTCCGCCGACATCTCCATCTCCGGCGATCCTGCTGCAAAAAATAAGCTCATGGCTTCATCCTAATCCGATACATTATCGTTATCGAACAAGGCGGCACCTCAATTTCAACTCGAAGGCTCTCGCGAGCACTTGCCGCAATTCAGGCGTTCCCCAAATGATCCCACTCGCCACCACTCTCGCCTTCCTTCTGCTCCTCACGCCACTCCGCGCGCAAAACTGGCGCCTCCTCTGGAGCGACGAGTTCAACGGGCCCGCCAACTCCATCCCCAGCGCCAACGACTGGAACTTCGTCCACGGATGGGGTCCCAAGGGCAACCACGAAATCCAGTGGTACTGCGAGCCCAAGGACAACAACGGCCCCTGCGAAGCGAAGGATCCCAACCTCTACCTCGACGGCACTGGCAACCTCGTCCTCAAAGCTATCCACAACGGCCAGCGCTGGAGCTCCGCTCGCCTGAACACCATGCACAAGCATTCGCTGCTCTACGGCCGCGTCGAAGCCCGCATCCGCATGGAACCCGGCGCGGGCTTCTGGCCCGCTTTCTGGCTGCTCGGCGAAGACCACGAGACCGTCAACTGGCCCAACTGCGGCGAGCAGGACATCATGGAGTGGGTCCAGAAATACGGCCCCGGCACAACCTCCTCCACCATCCACGGCCCCGGATACTCCGGTGCACACGGCATCGGCAGCCAATTCGCCTTCCCGGCTAACGGACGCATCGACGACGGCGCGTTCCACACCTACGGCATGACATGGTCACCCAACCGCATGGAGTTCTACCGCGATGATCCGAGCAAGCCCTACTTTGTCGTCACGCCCACAAACCTGCCGCCGGGCCAGAAGTGGGTCTACGACCACCCGTTCTACGTCATCCTCAATTTCGCCGTCGGCGAGGCGGGTTTCCCCGGCTCAACCGATGCCACGACACCACACACCGGCAGCATGTGGGTCGATTACGTACGCTTGTATCAGCAATAGCGATGCCCCGAAATGGAAGTTCGCGTTGACGTTGTGGCTACGAGGGCGGAGAATAAAAATCATGACGATCACCGTTGAGGTCGCTCCAGACATCGAACTGCGACTGCAGGAAGAGGCTCAACGTCTTGGTGAGAGCCTCGACGCTGTTGCAAGCCGCGTACTTGCAGAAACGCTCCGCGCGAAACAGCAGTTTGGTAAGCGCTTCCAGGTGAAACCTTTGAACTTGGATGTCCCAGAAAAGTGGAAAGGCCTCACCCCGAACGAAATCGACTTTGAAATGGAACTAGAGGCTTATCAGGAGAAGCTTGAACGCGCCCGACACGAATCTGCTGGTGTATGCATATAATCAGGCGTCACCCTTCCACTCGAAGGCAAAAGCCTACTGGGAAGATTCTCTCAACAGAATCGATTCCATCGGCATACCTGTGATCTGCGTACACGGCTTCATCCGTGTTATGACTGGTTCTGCTCTAGGCACCGGTCGTGCGTCCTTGGAAGAAGCGCTACAGATAGTCGACGAGTGGCAGAGTTATCCTAACGTTCAAATATTGAATCCCGGCTCCGATCACTGGCGTATTTTGCGTACTGTCTCAAATCGCATCAACGCAACGGGCACACTTTTCACCGATGCAGTCATCGCGGCAATCGCGATCGAGCACGGTGCAGTCATCCACACCAACGACAGCGACTTCGCTCGGTTCCCCGGCCTCCGCTGGCTAAATCCTCTTCGATCTTGAGATGGGATCCTCATTGGTGACGTGGATCTTGGTCCACCAACAAACGATCTTCCGGAGATCTATTCAGCGCTATACGCCAAAATCATGATGGGTTTAGCACGTTCGAAGTCGCCTTGGTTACTGATTCGAATTTGTACATTGCCTGTTCCATAGTGACCGACCTCACGAACGTCCCTTACGAAACCATCGTCAAAATTCACTGACTCGATGTGGACTTTCAAGAAGAGAACAACTTCATTCCCGCTTGGATGGATCTCCATGCTTGCGAAGTTGCGAAAACGACGAAACGCTTTGTAGTGCTTGAGCTGTTTAACTTGTACATCGTCTCCCAGACTCGTCAGAAACCTTTCGACGTCGGTATAGAGAGCCTGAAGTTGCAAAGAACTCTTTAGGAACGCGTCCAAAAATCCACGCTGTGATGGCTGTGAACGTTGTTCGGGCCCGGTGCTCGTTACGTTCAGACGTGTAGGAGCCGCTACCTCTTCCTCGATCGCCCAAGTGCCGTTTGCCAGTTCCAACAGCAGCAGATCGTCTCCGTACCTTCGATAACGTACAAGATCAATGCTGCGCGCTATTTGCTGAACAGCATGCTCGTCATAACGAGTGAAATCACTTGCGATACAGATCAATCGAGGTCCGCTCCAGTCGATCTTATCGGCTTCTTCGGTACCGAGAACTTTCGACACAAGCAGTTGAAACTCCGCTTGATGATCCATCAACCAGTCAAGGTAAAAAAGCCCCTGATTAATGACGTTCTCGTCAATCCGCCTCTTATATTCGACAATGACCGGCGAGTTGTCCTCATCTAGACCTAGCGAGTCAATCCTGCCCCCATGCACCCTCCCCGTCGAGTATTCCGAAGCCAGGAAACGCACGCCCAGAGTGCTCTCAAGATTCTTCTCCATCAGAGTTTGCAAAGAACGTTCGACAGAAACGGATTGAGTCCGCAACTCCGTCGCGATGCCCTCGCGGGTCGAGAAAAGTTTTAGATCGGCCAATGTCGTTCCAACCTTCTTTGCCTACAGCTTGTAGGCCTTCCTCACCAGCCCCACCGTAAGATCCAGCGCCAGTTCAAACGCCTCATCCTCATCCAGACGGTGCTCCGCCACCAGCCGCCCGAGGAACGCGCAGTCGATCCTCCGCGCTACGTCATGCCGTGCCGGGATCGACAAGAACGCGCGCGTGTCGTCGTTGAACCCAACCGTGTTGTAGAACCCGGCCGTCTCCGTCGCCTGCTCGCGGAACCGCATCATGCCTTCGGGAGAATCGTGGAACCACCACGGCGGGCCCAGCCGCAGGCACGGATAGTGCCCCGCCAGCGGCGCCAGTTCGCGGCTGAACGTCGACTCATCCAGAGTGAACAAAATGAACGTAAACCCAGGCTCATTGCCATACTTCGACAGCAGCGGCCGCAGCCCGCGTACATACTCCGTCGGCGACGGAATGTCCGCACCCTTGTCGCGCCCAAACTTCTCGTACACCACGCGGTTGTGGTTCCGGATCGATCCCGGATGCAACTGCATCGTGAGCCCATCCTCGACACTCATGCCGGCCATCTCGGTCAGCATCTGGGCCTGAAAAAGCTCGACATCGCCGGGGCTGGTCTTGCCCGTATAAATCCGTTCGTATAGTGCGGTCGCCTGGTTCGGCGAGAGATCTGCGGTCATCGCCGTCAGGTGGCCATGGTCGGTCGCGGTGCAGCCATTCTCTTTGAAGTAGACACGCCGCTTCCGCAGAGCATTCAGATAGCCCGTATAGCTCGAAACATCTTCGCCGGAAACCTCACCCAGCTTCTCCAGATTCTGCCGGAAGCCTGCGTACTCCGCATCCACCACCGCATCCGGACGGAACGTCGGCAGCACCCGCCCCTTCCATCCCGACGCCTTGATCTTCTTGTGCTGCTCCAGCGAATCGAACGCCGCATCGGTGGTCGCCAGCACTTCCAGCCGAAAACTCTCGAACAACGCGCGGGGCAGAAACTCCGGCGTGCGCAGCTTGCGGTCGATCACGTCGTAATACTCATCCGCATTCTCGGCGCTTAGCCTGTCTTTCAGGCCAAACTGTTCGGCAAACGCATAGTCGATCCACAGGCGGGTCGGTGTCCCGCGAAACAGATAATAGTTCCGCGCAAAAATCCGCCAGACTTCACGCGGATCGGCCGACTGCTTCCCATCCAGTTGCGGAACCCCCAGCGATTCCAGCGATATCCCCTGCGAATACAACATCCGGAAAATGTAGTGGTCCGGCTGAATGAACAGCGCTGACGGGTCAGGAAACGGCTGATTGTCAGCGAACCATTGGGGGTCGGTATGTCCGTGCGGGCTGATGATCGGCAAATCGCGGACGGTCTCGTACAACTTCGCGGCCACCGAGCGTGCCGCACCTTCCGCGGGAAAAAGACGTTCCACATTCAACATTGCTTCAGCTCCTCAGCACGGCGAAGTTCAAACAAAATACCGAATCAGAAGAGTATCAAACTCCACGGCGATTCGGTTTGACCAGTCCGCAAACCTTTGCGTTCCTTCGCAACGACTGCTTTACTGGAGGTTAAGAAGGGTCCAGGGCCCAGGGCTTAGGGTCCAGACGACCCAAGTTTTCTGGACCCTGGGCCCTGGAACCTCGCATCACCCCGGAGTAATCCTTGCAGCTACAGCCCCTCACCACCGCCGAATTTTACGACCGCGTCCACAGCATCTCCCCCAAAGTCGCCGTATTCGACTGCGATGGCACTCTCTGGTCCGGCGATGCCGGCTCCGCCTTCATGCACTGGTCCATCGAGACCGGCCTGCTCCCACCAGACATGGTCACCCTCATCAACCGTCGCTACGAGGGCTATCTCCGCGGCGAAGTCTCCGAGCTCGTCATCTGCGGCGAGATGGTCCAGATCTACCACATGATCGAAATCGACACGCTCCGCGCCGCCGCCGCCACCTTCTTCCGCGACCACATCGAAAAAAACATCTTCCCCGAGATGGTCCAACTTGTCACGGACCTGCAACAACAAGGCGTCGACATCTGGGCCGTCAGCTCCACCAACGACTGGGTGGTCGAAGAAGGCGTCAAGCGCTTCAACATCCCCGCCAACCGCGTGCTCGCAGCGCGCACCGAAGCCGTCGGCGGAGTCGCCACCAACCGCCTGATCGCCGTCCCCACCGACGAGCTCAAAGTCACCGCCCTCAACGGCGTTGGTATCACCGCGCCGGACGCCGTCTTCGGAAACTCCGTCCACGATGCCGCTATGCTCGCCATCGCGCGCCGCGCCTTCCCCGTGAACCCATCGCCTGCCCTGCTCGAACGGGCCGCCGCGGAGGGTTGGCCCGTGTACTACCCGGCTTCCGTCACACCGTTATCCGAATAGCTTCATCCCCTCGCACCGAAAACTCCACACGCCGCGTCTAAACTGTTCTAGACGTGAAGGAACCCATTCGCAAGCTGGATCGCCGTAGACCGCAACCCGCCGCCAAGCCGCTGCGCCACGTCGTCGCGGCACTTATCCTGCGAGAAACTCCTGCAAAAGAAAGCTCCACAGGAGAAATGCCTGGGCGCGAAGTTTTTATCTGCCAGCGTCGCGCCGACCAGCCGATGGCCCTCAAGTGGGAGTTCCCCGGCGGCAAAATCGAGCTCGGCGAAACCCCGCAGGGCGCGCTCGCCCGCGAGCTCCAGGAAGAACTCGGCATCGAAGCCGTCGTCGGAGACCGCATCGCCACACTCCGCCACACCTACCGCAACGGCGGAGCTATCGAAATCCAGTTCTTCCGGGTCCTCGAGTTCACCGGCGAAATGCAGAACCGCATCTTCGAAACGATGCAGTGGACTCCACTTACCCAGCTGCCCACCTTCGACTTCCTTGCCGCCGACCTAAACCTCATCCGTGACCTGGCCGACGGTAAACTCCTGTAGCTTCGCCTCGAAGACGCTTTCGCTTCGCTAAAAGGCGTGCGCAGAGCCGAAACAATATGCGGCTTTCCGTCGCTGCCCCGAACCCCCAAAACTGCTATCGTTACACCATGCAGGTGACCATCAACATCCCCGACACCTACGCCACGGAACTCGTCTCCGCCGGTAAGGACCCTGCCCGCGTCGCCCTCGAAGCTCTCATGGTCGAAGGCTACCGTACCCGCCAGCTCTCCGAAGGACAAATTCGCCGCACCCTCGGATACGCAACGCGTATGCAGGTTCACGCGCTGCTCAAGGAGCACGATGTGCCGCTCGACTACGCCATCGAAGATCTGGAGCAGGATAGAGAAACAATGCGCAGTCTCCGTAACACCGCAACGCCCGCAGCCGCATGATCGTCGTCGCGGATACGAGCCCGCTGAACTACTTGATCCTCATTGGACATATTGATGTCCTGGAAACAATCTATGGTGAGGTGGTCATCCCTCCCGCCGTGCAAGACGAAATGCTTGACCCTCTAGAGCATTTCCCCTGTTGCTGGGGTTCCCAGAACAGCTGTGCAGCGGCGTTTTCTTTACGGAAAACGCCCATAAAGGCCGCGGCGTTGGACTACACCCACAGGGGAAATGCTCTAGCTCCGCCGTCTGTTCGAGCGTGGATAAAGAATCCGCCTCACTGGTTAGAGGTCCGGACTCCTGCTCACATAAATATTCCGCTGGATCCTGACCTTGACGCCGGTGAACGCGAAGCGATTGCTCTCGCACACAGCAGTGGCGAGAAAGGGTTACTTCTTATCGATGAACGCATCGGCCGAAAAGAAGCGACACGCCTGGGATTGAAGGTAACCGGAACACTGGGCGTCCTCGAAGAAGCAGACAAGCGAGGTCTACTGCACATTCGCGAGGCGATTGAACTTCTGCGAGCTACCTCATTCAAAGTCTCCGATTCAGTCCTCAAGCAGTTTGTCGACATCCCTTAACGCAAGGTTCATGAAATACGGCGAGTGCGGCTTCGAGCGAAACGGACTTCCTTCTTCTACTGCTGTCATTCCGTCTAAATCGCCGCCATCACCGCCGGCCCAACGGCCTGCCACACCATCACGGCCGACAACCCCACCACAACCGCCGCTGTCGTCCACGCCACGATATTGAACCACCGCGAGTTCGTATATTTCCCCATCAATTCCTTCTTATTGATCAGCCGTAGCATGAAGAACAGAATGAACGGCAGTAATACGCCATTCAGCACCTGCGACAAAATGCTCACCGCCTGCATCGGCAATCGCGGGATCAAAACCACCGCCGCGCCACCTGCAATCAACCCCGTATACAGCCAATAAAAGAATGGCGCCTGCCGGAAGTTCCGGTCCAATCCCGCCTCAAACCCCAGGCCCTCACAGACCGTATACGCCGTCGACAACGGAAGAATCGACGCCGCGAAAAACGATGCGTTGAATAGTCCCACCGCGAACAAAATATACGCATACTGCCCGGCGATCGGCTTCATTGCCTCAGCCGCATCCGACGGCACAGTCAGGTTTCGCATTCCATGGGTATACAGCGTCGCCGCGCACACCACGATAATGAACCACGCCACGATGTCGGTAAAAAACGACCCCACAATCACGTCCAGCCGTGACGCCTTGTACTGCTTCACCGTCACGCCTTTATCCACAATCGATGACTGCAGATAGAACTGCATCCATGGCGTAATCGTCGTCCCAATCACGCCGATCGTCATGTACACATAATTCGTGTCATGCCAGTACGAGCGCTCCGGAAGCTTCACCGTCTCCACCAGCGCCTGGTGCCAGTCGGGCTGCGACATCACACCCGCGATGATGTACGCAAAATAAATAACGCTCGCGACAAGGAAGATTTTTTCTACGTCCTTATAGTTTCCCTTCACCACCAGGGCCCACACCGCAAGCGCGCACAGCGGCACGCTGATGTACTTGCTGATGTGGAACAGCTGCACCGAGTCCGCGATGCCGATAAACTCAGTCACCACGTTGGCAAAGTTCACCACCACCAGCAGCACCATGATGATGAACGTCATCCGCAATCCAAATTCTTCGCGGATCAGGTCGCTCAGCCCTTTGCCGGTCACCACGCCCATCCGCGCGCACATTTCCTGCACGACGATCAGCGCCAGCGTAATCGGAATCATCGTCCACAGCAGCTTGTAGCCGTACTGCGCACCCGCCTGCGAGTAGGTCAGAATCCCACCCGCATCGTTATCTACATTCGCCGTGATGAACCCGGGCCCCAGCACCGCGAGGAAGAGCATGATGCTCATCCTCCAGCGCTTCCACCGGCTCATCCGCCCACCTCGTTCAGTCTCTTGTTCATCACACCCCTAGACTAACCGCCCCACCCTCATAACTCACCACTCACGACTCAAAACTTAACAAACGCCTTCCCTCTACGCTCAGCACCTCTGCGCTCCGAGCTCTCCAAAACCCAAGCCTCAACCAGTCACCAATCCCCGCAACCGCTCCACAATCTTCCCCACCTGCGCATCGTTATGATATCCATCCTTCTCCGCCCTCGCCCTGCCCGCCGCGGCGATCCTCTCCCGAGCCGCCTCATCCGGTAGATACAGCCGAATTTTCTCCACCAGTTCTTTGATGCCAGTAAAGAAGACAGCCTCCTCATCCTCCACAAACCTTGTCAGATGCCCCGCCGACCTCTCTGCCAGCAAAAACCCTCCACATCCTGCAATCTCAAAGCTCTTGTGCACAAACTCATCCTGGTTCGCGTGAGTGATGAAGCTTAGATTGATCTTCGACCGCCAGATACCTTCTCGATAAGCCTGCATATACAACTCTCCGCCGGTATACAACGCCTTCACCGCATCAGCGGGGAGCCGTCGTTTCCACTGCGCGTCTCCGGAAATCACCACAGGCAATCCAAACTCGCGCCACAGCCGCGTCAGCACCTCCGCGCGATTGTCATACGCCGTTCCGATAAACGACACCCCGCGATCACGATCCTTATCGCTCCATCCTGCCGGAGGCGGAAAATGCACCGTCGGCTCATACGCCGTCTGAATCTTGATGACATCCCGCGCCCCGCGCTCGTTATAGTCCGCGATATTGCTGTCCCGTTGCACTACGTGCAGATCAAAATGCGGGATGTCCTTCAGATAGAGTCGCCATCCCGGATCGCGCCGCGTCCCAAACGGGTTGTCGATCATGTAGCTGACCGTGACCACTCCCATCGCTCGTAGTCGATCGAGCGTCTCCGGCCGCAGCCACAGCAGTTTGTCCGCCCAGAAAACATCGGGCCGCTCCCGCTCCGCCGCTGCCAGAACATCCAGATTGAAGCGGGCTACCCCTGGCCCCGCGGTCAGCCTGTGGACGACCTTGCGAAGCAGGGCATTTCCGGATTCATATTCATAGAAATTTAATGGGACAACCGTGTGCCCCAGCCGCTCCAGCGCCCACGCCCGGTACTGCGAAGAGTCCGCGAGCGATAACCCTGCTCCATACAAAATCTTCAGCGGCCTCACCGTCAGCCCTCGAGCAGTTGCGCAATTACCTGCTCTGCGTGGATCGCGCCAACGACCTTGCCCTGCTTATCCACCACCGGCAGCGAGCGCAAATTGTATTTGTCGAACAGCTCCGCCACATCCGAATCTCGCGCATTCACTTCGCAGCTTACGTTGTGTCCTTCGGATAGCGTAGCCACAGCAGTCCCTGGCTGCGCCATCAACAATCGCGCCAGCGGCACCACGCCCTTCAAATGTTCCGCTTCGTCCAGCAGATAAATCTCGGTAATCGTATCCGGATCGCCCTCGAACGCACGCAGCGCCTCCACCGTATCGGCCACCGTCGCGCCTTCGAGCACCGACACATAATCCGTCGTCATGCGCCCCGCGGCGGACGTCTCTTCATGCTCGAGAAGCTCTTCCACATCCTGCCGCTCTTCCGGCTCCATTTCTTCCAGGATCGCTTCCGAGTGCTCATCCGAAAGCTCGGCCAACAAGTCCGCCGCAGCAGCGGGGTCCATCTCTTCGATAATGTCGGCCGCGCGCTCGGAGTCCAGCCCCTGGACCAGCTCCTTCTGCACCTTCGGCTCGAACTCCTCGAGCGTCTCGGCCGCCGTCTCCTCCGGCAAACTCGTAAAGATCGCCTCGCGTTCCGCCGGAGCCAGCTCTTCCAGAATCGCCGCAATGTCCGAAGGATGCAGCTTGGCCAGCCGCTTCTGCTCGATCTTCAACCGCACCCGTCGCGCCGGATCGCGCACAATCAGGTCGACAAACTCCCACGGAATCGCCCTCTGCGAAAACGTCTCGGACATCATCGTCACAGCGCCATGCGGCAACCCTTTAAACAGCCGCCGCACCGCGCCCCGCGTCCCCACCTCGACCTCGGCAATCCGCAACGCCAGCGGAGTCTCCGGCCCCACCGCCATCTCCCACACGAGGTTGACGTCGTTTACCCGCACCACCTTGTGCCCGTCCACGTCGATGATCTGCTGATCGAGCAGGTCCCGCTCCAGCAGCAGAAAGTCGCCAATCTCTCCCGCCGGCATTGGCGCAGCCTTCGCGATTAACTTCGTGGCCCCTGTAACCGGTTGTTCCAGGCTCGCAATCGGCAACGAAAACTCCTGCAGCTTCGCGCCTTCGCGCCGCCGCAGGATCAGCGCCTGTACATGCGCTCCATCGCGCGCCACTTCGACAGCAAACTCGTGTACCCGCCCAACGCTCTTCCCCGAGCCGTCCACGACGGACATCCCCACCAGCGTCGACACGCTGGTCGGAACCCCCCGAGGTGATGCCGTTCGGCGTATGTGCGTGCGCAGCCATACCCCTAACCTACCCCATCCGAAGCACATCGCGCCCGTATCACAAAAGGAACAGCCACTCCCCCTTGTCCTCTCGACCGGAGTCTTCGCGCATTTTGCGAAGACGCAGTGGAGAGATCGCAGCATTGGCATTGGCATTGGCATTTGCTTCTGCTTTTGCTCTTCTTGCTTTGTCATTCCCGCAGGGAATCTGCTTTTCCTTTGTGGTTGCCTGTTCTTTCTCGCGTCCCCCCACAAACAAAACGGCCACCGCCGAAGCAGTGGCCGCCTTCATAACCGCAAATCTACTTCCCGAAATCCACCTTAGGCGCAACCTTGTTCGCCACATCACCGGTGTAATACTCATCCCGATAATGGAAGCCAGCCATATTCGCCCAAATGCTGTTGGGGAATTGCCGCACGTACACGTTGTAACTCTCAAGCGACTTGTTATACCGCTCCCGAGCCACCTTGATCCGGTTTTCCGTCCCCGCCAGTTCGTCCGTCAATCGTGTGAACTGTTCGTTCGACTTCAACTGCGGATACGACTCCTGCAGCCGCAGCAAGGGACTGATCGCAATATCCATCTGCTTATACGCCTGGATCGCGCCGGCATGGTCTCCGCTCTGACCCGCCGCCACAATCCCGGCGCGCGCGTTCGCAATGTTGGTCAGTACGGTCTGCTCTTCGTTCACATAGCCCTTCACCGTCGCCACCAGATTCGGGATCAGGTCCAACCGCCTCTGTTGCTCAACGTCGA
>Ga0207125_10183_pt1 | contig 13716 bp, 12 predicted proteins | sample Alteio_BWMinHeat_19_FD_153556 | JGI IMG/M metagenome (GOLD analysis project Ga0207125, IMG submission 153556) | Enriched cells from forest soil in Barre Woods Harvard Forest LTER site, Petersham, Massachusetts, United States -... | ecosystem: Environmental > Terrestrial > Soil > Temperate forest >...
CGTCTTCTGCAGGCGCAGCATGAGATGACTCTCGGAAAAATACTGGCGGATTTGCTCAAGTAAAAAAAGGGAAAGTGCCTCGTTATCGTTTCAAAACAGATAAGAACGCTTCCTGGCTGAGGGTTACCTTCCCCATCTGCTTCATTCTCTTCTTGCCCTTCTTTTGCTTATCCAGCAGTTTATTCTTGCGCGTGACGTCACCTCCATACAAATAACCCGTGACGTCTTTCCTCAGTGCTGCCACCGTCTCGCGCGCCACTACTTTCCCGCCGATGGCCGCCTGAATGGGAATCTGGAACTGGGCTTTGGGCAGGACTTCTTTCAATTGTTTGCAGATGATGGCTCCCACTTGCTGCGCTTCGCTGCGGTGCACGATGGTACTGAGGGCATCGGAGGGTTCGCCGAGGAGCAGGATATCGAGTTTCACGAGGTCGCCCGGGCGGTAGCCGATTGGGTCATAACTCATGGAAGCATAACCGGACGTTGCCGATTTCAGTTTGTCGAAGAAGTCCAGGACGATTCCCTGCAGCGGAACCTCGAACGTCAGCAATGCGCGGTCGGCATCCAGATACTCAAGCGCCTGATGGAGGCCGCGTCTTTCCTGCACCAGTGACATGGATGCTCCCACATCCTCTTTTCTGCACACGATCTCCAGCTTCACCCACGGTTCCCGCACTTCAACGATGAAGCCGGCGTCCGGGAAATCTGCTGGGTTGCTCACGCGCGCCGTATCAGGCTCATCGGTCTTCAGGAGACTGAAGCGAATAATCTCCGCAGGATTTCTGGCTCTCACCTTGACCTCATAGAGCACGCTCGGTGCTGTGACGACCAGGTCGCAATCATGCTCGCGCTCCAGACGTTCCTGAATGATGTCCAGGTGCAGGAGCCCCAAAAAGCCGCAGCGGAAGCCATTTCCGAGTGCCGTATTTTGCTCCGGTTCCATCTGCAGCGCGGCGTCATTGAGCGAGAGCTTCTCCAGCGCCTCACGCAGGTCATGATAGTTATCAGCCTCGACGGGATACAGACCCGCAAAGACCATCGGCTGCACCTGCGCATAGCCCGGCAGCGCTTCCGCATCCGGCCGCGACGCGATCGTGTCACCCACCCGCACGTGATGGACGTCCTTGAGGCCCGTGACCACGTACCCGATCTCGCCATCGTGCAGCACTCCATCAGAGACGTATTTGGGAGCGAAGTGACCGACGTCCAGGACTTCGAACTGCATCTTGGTCTGAAGCAGATTGAGTTTATCGCCCGTCTTGATCTCCCCGCCCATGGCCCGGACATACGCCACTCCTCCCCGGTACGTATCCATGATCGCATCGAATATCAATGCGCGCGAGGTCCCGTCCGCAAGCGTGAAGGTTTTCTTCGGCTCCGGCACACGCTCGATCACGGCATCCAGGACTTCCGTGACGCCCCTTCCCTCTTTGGCAGAAATCAGAAGGATATCTTCTTTTTTGCACCCGAGCAGTTTCATCACTTCCTCGCTCACCCGCTCCGGATCGGCTGCGGGAAGATCAATTTTGTTCAGCACCGGGATCAGCACCAGATCGTGCTCCATTGCCATGTACAGCACCGCAAGTGTCTGGGCCTGAATGCCCTGTGACGCATCGACCAGCAGAATGGCCCCCTCGCAGGCTGCCAGCGAGCGGCTCACTTCGTAGCGAAAATCCGTATGACCGGGCGTATCGATCAGATTGAGCTGCATTCCTTTGTACTGCATCCGCACCGGCTGCAGTTTGATGGTGATGCCCCGCTCGCGCTCCAGATCCATCATATCCAGCGTCTGCGCTTTCATCTCGCGCTTCTGGAGAGTTCCCGTCACTTCGATCATGCGGTCGCTCAAGGTCGACTTGCCGTGATCAATATGCGCGATGATGCAGAAATTACGAATGTCCATGAGGGCCATACACTAGCGCAAAGCCCCGCCTTTTACATCTTCAAAAACATCGCATGAATGTCCGTCGAGCCCCGCGCCTCCGGATGACACGTGGAGGCCAGAATGTTCCCCTGACGCACAAGCACTGGATGCCCTTTATGCGATGCCATCACGTCCACATTCTTGCCGACCCGCGTGATGATGGGTGCCCGGATGAACGAAACGGGCACCGCCTTCTTGATTCCCTTCACCATCACATTCGCTTCAAAACTGTCAATCTGCGCTCCATACGCATTCCGGTCTGCCTCGATATCAATCAGCCTCAGCGTCTCCGGAGCATTTTTGCCTTTCACTTTCTTCGCCAGAAGAATCGCCCCCGCGCACGTCCCAAAAATCGGCATGCCTTTCTTCGCACGACTGACGATTTCTTTATCGAGGCTCGAGAGCTTCAAAAACCGCGCCATCACCGTGCTCTCGCCGCCGGGAATGATGAGTCGGTCAACCTTCTTCAGATCCTCAAGCGTCCGCACCTCGATGGATTGTGTCTTGAGCAAGGTCAGAACCTGAACGTGCTCGGAAACGTCGCCTTGGAATGCGAGAATGCCGACAGCAGACTGATTGCTCATGTAAATAGGGTCGCAGAGTGCGGGCAGAATGCAACCCCCATGTCTGAACCGCAGATGAAACGGATTAAACGGATTTCACAGATTCTTCATGTCAGCTCTCAACTGAAATAATCTGTGAAATCCATTCAATCTGCGTAATCTGCGGTTCAGACAATGGCCGCAGCCCTCACACCCCTCGTTCCTGCATCCTCGTCCCCAGTGTCGCCACTTCCAATCCCGGCATCGGGAGCGGCAGACCCGTGGAAATCTCCGCCAGCTTCTTCGCGTCTTTATAGTGGATCGTCGCTAGCACGATCGCCTCGGCCATCCTCTTCGGGTCTTTCGATTTGAAGATGCCGGAACCGACGAAGACGCCTTCGGCTCCGAGTTGCATCAAGAGCGCCGCATCCGCGGGCGTCGCGATCCCTCCTGCCACAAACGTGACGACGGGCAAACGCTGGTCTTTTCTCACCTGTTTGAGGAGCGTCAAAGGCACACGCTCCATCTCCGCCCACATCTCCAGCATCGACTCGTCTGTCTCTTTCAGCTCACGGATCTCACGCTGGATCAGCTTGAGGTGACGGACAGCTTCAACAACATTCCCGGTTCCCGCCTCGCCCTTCGTCCGGATCATCGCCGCTCCTTCGTTAATACGCCGGAGAGCCTCGCCCAGATTCGTGGCGCCGCACACGAACGGCACTTTGAAGCCGCGCTTGTCCACGTGATCGAACGGATCCGCAGGCGTCAGGACTTCCGATTCATCGATAAAATCAATTTTCAGCGCTTCCAGAATCCGCGCCTCCGCTGTGTGACCGATGCGGACTTTTGCCATCACAGGGATGCTGACTGCCGCCTGAATTTCCTTTATCAACTGTGGGTCGCTCATGCGCGCCACGCCGCCCTGCGCGCGGATATCGCTCGGCACCCGCTCCAGCGCCATCACCGCGCATGCCCCCGCCGCCTCCGCGATTTTCGCCTGCTTGGCCGTGACCACGTCCATGATGACGCCGCCTTTCAGCATGCGGGCGAGGTCTTCTCCAAGAGTGGTTTGAGGTTTGGCCATGGAACGAGATATTAATGCAGTCCGGAGTCTTTTTAAAGCATAAACAAAAGGCTGTCATGGTGAGACTCAGAGCCTGCCCTGAGTCGAACCGAAGGGAACCATGGCAGCCGGGCATAAAGATTGTCACGATCTACTGCTATACTCGCTTCAGTCGGGGCGTAGCTCAGTTGGCTAGAGCGCCTGGTTTGGGACCAGGAGGCCGAAGGTTCAAGTCCTTTCGCCCCGACCATCCGTCTTCGTCTGCGGACTACAACGAGATGGCCGTTTGAACTCAGCATCGCTCATCCAACGCCAGCAACACCAACATAATCTGCTCAATGCCTTTCTTAAAACTTTTCTTCTCCAGCTTTTCCTCCAGCGAGTGTGTTGCAAAGCCAACCCCGGTGCCAAGCGTGATCGTGGGGATACCCAAAGACAGCGGTACATCGCCGTCCGAGTTGCCGCTTTTGAAGTACGATTTGATCTTCAGGAAAGTATGAACTTCCTGTGTGATCACCGAAATCGGATGACGACGATCCATCGATGCCCCCTCTGTGGTTGCGAGCACTTCCAGTTGTATCTTCACTTTTGCATTGGCATATTTTCCCATAGACACATTCAGTCGCTTCACCAGAACACCAATGCTCTCTTGTGATGAAGACCTGCACTCAAACAGGCACGAAGCGTCGCTCGGAATTGCGTTGATGCCTTCGCCTCCTTTGATGGCTGCGAAGTTATATGTGGACTTGGGCGGGACGGGACTCTTCGAAAAATCACTGATGGCCTTCGCCAGAATTACGACCGAGTTGGGTTCACCAAAATTCCTCCAGCTGTGCGCGCCTTTTTGCTTTGCTTTGAGGGTCAACTTGGCCCTGAACTGCCCCACGCACTCAGTCGTCACACGTCCGATGTCGTGGCTCTCCACATTCACCACATACCTGACGCTTTTCTTGTATTTCTTCATCACGTGCTTCATTCCCCTCTTGGCTCCCAACGCTTCTTCCTGCACGGTGAAGGCAATCAGATAGTTGTGTTTCAGCCTGATGCCCGTTCCCTTGAGGAAACGCAGAAATGTCAGAACGCCCGTGACACCGGCTGAATTATCGCAAATGCCATGGGCAAACAGAAAGCCATTCTTCTCCGTAACCGTGATTGGCAGAGGCGCGACACAGGCAGTGTCAGCATGTGCCGAGATCAGCACAAATTTTTTCTGCTTCGGATCGTTGATGATGCGACCAAGACAATTACCCGCCTCATCAATCTTCACGTCCTGAAGCCCAAGAGAGACTAGTTGATTTGCCAGGAAGCGGATCTTCTTCTGCTCGTGAAATGTCGGTGACGCTATCTGGCACACTGAAATGAGTGTTTTAAAAACATCCGTCCGCTCCAGAAAGGAGCTGACGAGCACTCGTTGCTTCACAAGCATGGTTAAAGTGTACATCCAGGTCATTTGGCCTGCCAGAGATCATCCAGCCTTCACAAACTCCCTCTGCAACCCCGCTCCCCACGCCGCCACCGCCATCACCGGGACTGCTACCACCAATCCCGTTACAATCGTCTTCCATGACGTCATCAGTGGCCCGCTGAAATACAGAAAGAGCCCAAGCACAATGGCAAAGATGATGCATCGCAGGAGTGACCGGATGTGAAGCGTCGCAGGAGTCCGTTTCAGCGTCTGGGGCAGCAGCATCAATGTGAGGAAACTATGAACAACGATCAGTGCGGATGCAGCTCCCACAAACCCGTAGGCCGGCGTCCACATGAGATTGAGTAGCACGGAGAGAACCACGCCCACGGCGAAGTTGGCAACGAGTTGCCTCCAGTGATGCTGGGCAAGCGAGACGTAGAAGCAGAAAAGCACGATGCCATTCAGAAGCATGGGGATACTCATCAGCTGGAAGGCGCGGTCGGTCCCGGCATGATCCGCCGTGCTCAGGTACGCCTTGGTTGCGAACATGATCGTGAGCGGTTTAGCCCAGAAGAATGCGAACAGGAAGAACGTGAGGCCGAGAAGCAGCAGGATCAGAAGCGTCTTGCCCAAGAGCTCCCGTACATCTGCTTTGTCGTCCAGGCGTTTGGTGAGGATCGGTAGAACGGAATTGAGGAGGAGCGTCGGCACCAGGAATGCCATATCCTCCACGCGGCCCGCAAAGCCGTAATAGGCGTTCTGGAGAGCAAAATCGGGCCGGAGCAACGCGATGAAGGCGACGTCCAGCTGGCGGTACAGGCTGATGAAGAGGTACGTGACGCCGTAAGGAGCGGCCAAGAGTAAAATTTGACGGAACAGCGTCCGCTCAAAGTGCGGCCGGATGCGCATCAGCCTGCTTGCATAGATGAAGGAGACGAGAAAAAGAAGCGCCGCCCCGGCTCCGCCGATCCACAGGAATGCCTGGAAGACGCGTTCGTCCGTACTCAATCTGATGCCCATGTAAATGAAGAGCCCGATGCCCGCAGTCGTAAGCAGTCGCTGGAGTACTTCGGCGATGAAGACGAAGTGCATCTTGTATTTCACCTGGAAGACGGTCCGCAGGATCCCGGCCAGCAGGGTGAAGAACGGGACGAGCGACGCGATGGCGACGCCAATGGGGAAAGGAGTTCCCTGCCATGACGGGATCAGGAACACGCAGATGACGGCGGAACCGAGGGCCAGGATCGTGATGAGAACACGTAGCACGATCAGTGTGCCCATCATCTTCTCAGGATCTTTGGCCTTGCTCATTTCCCGCACCGACACGGCGTAGAGCCCAAAGTCGGCCAGAATGGCGAAGATCTGAAGGAATCCGTACGAGGAATTGTAGTAGCCCGCCAGTTCTTTGCTGAGGCCGATCGCCACGAATTTGGCTGCGGCGATGCTCAGGATTGCCATCATCACCTGGCTGGCGATCTGCCAAAGCGTTGACGTTGCGATTGTGCGGGTGGACATTGCAAACGAGTATACAATGATTCCCTTATGTACTGCACGGTCGTTACATCGTCCAAATCCCCCGGCATCGGCAACGGCCTCACGTATGAGGTCACACAGGGAAAACTGGTGCCCGGGCAATCCGTCCGTGTCCCGCTCCGTAGCAGGCTTGTGGACGGCATTGTGCTGGCAGTAAGCGAAGCGAAGGCTGAGAGCGAATACGACATGAAACAAGTGGCGGAGATTCTCGGAAACCAGCCGCTCCTCACTCAGCCGACACTGGAGACTGCACGATGGATCGCAAAGTATTACTGCTGTTCACTGCGGAGTGCATTGGGCGTGTGGCTGCCTCCCGCCCCATGGACGAATGCACTCCCGAAGAGCGTGATCGGATATTCAAAAGCAATTGCGGGCGACGCGCTTCTCAGGAGCAAGAAGCAGCAGGCCATTCTCGAAGTCATGCACGGCAAAGAATGGGTCTCGCGTCAGCAGCTGCTGCACGAGTCGGGTGCCAGTGCTTCCGTCGTTCAGACACTCGTCAAAAAAGGCATGTTGCGGGAAGAGCGCCGTGTCGAAGATACGCTTACGCAGGCTACAAGTGAGCATCGCTCGCGCTTGAAGGCCATTCCGATCCTCAGCCCGTCGCAGGAAGAGGTCTATGTCTCGATGAAGAATGACGCCCGCCCGTCACTGCTGTTTGGTATCACAGCCAGCGGCAAGACGGAGATTTATGCGCGGATGATCGTCGATACGGTCAGGGCCGGGAAACAGGCGATTCTGCTCCTGCCCGAAATCCTGCTCACCGAGCACTTCATAGAACGCTTTCAGGAACTTTTGAGTGCCGACTCCATCGCCGTGATCCATAGTCATCTAAGCGAGGTACAGAGGCGAGAAGAATGGAGAAAAATCAGACGCGGTGACGTGTCGCTGGTCATCGGATCCCGCAGTGCACTTTTCTCCCCCCTCCCGGACATCGGCCTGATCATTCTGGATGAAGAACATGAGTGGACTTACAAGAACGAGCAGACGCCGCGGTATCACGCGCGGGAGACCGCGGAAAAACTCTGTCAGTTTTCCAAAGCAAAGCTCGTCCTCGGTTCCGCTACGCCATCACTCGAGTCCTGGGCACGCGCAAAAGCCGGACTCTATCATCTGGCGCGTCTGCCCACTCGGTATCGTGAGCAGCCTCTGCCGACCGTTCGTCTGGTAGATCTGGCTGATGTGGAATTTGGAAACAACTATCCCCTCTCACCGACATTGATCGAGGCGATCCGGGAACGATTGAATAGGAAAGAGCAATCGGTTCTGTTTCTGAATCGCCGTGGCGTCGCCAGTGCGCTCCTGTGCCTCCAGTGCCGTCGCCGCGTTATCTGCCCCGAGTCGCAGCTCCCGTACACCATCCATCACAGCCAGTCCGGCAAACCCTACCTCCTGGATCACACCACCGGCATGATGGCAGATGTACCTGCGACGTGCCCGCACTGCGGCAGCGTCCGGCTGCACAGCATCGGTGCGGGCACGCAACGTGTCGAGATTCTGCTCGGGCGTCTGTTCCCCACCGCCCGCATCATTCGTGCCGACAGCGATACCATGCAGCACCCGGATGACATGCGAACGCTCCTCAGCCGCATGCGGAAGAACGAAGCCGATATCCTGCTCGGGACGCAATCGGTCGTCAAAGGTCTGGATCTGCCGGAGGTGACCCTGGCGGCCGTGCTGGTTGCAGACGTCGGCCTTTCGCTTCCTCATTTCCGGGCAGGTGAGCGCATCTTCCAGCTTCTGACTCAATTAACCGGAAGAAGCGGCCGCTCCAAACCCGGTGAAGTGATCATCCAGACCTTCCGTCCCGAAGCCCCCGAAATCGCGGCGGCCGCGAAGCACGAGACGGAGAAGTTCCTGGAGAACGAACTGAAAATGCGCATCTATGGCGGCTACCCTCCCGCGTCGATCATCGTTCGTCTTATCAGCCGCGGTGACGATGCCGAGAAGCATGCAAAGAAAGCCTACGCGCAGGCCATCAGCGCGGGGCTCAAGCTCCGGAACGAGACGAAAGTGACGGTCGCCCCCACGCTCTTCGGTGGCGGGAAGGTGTGGCATGTGCTGCTGCGGGGAGCCGATCCGCAATCGCTGCTCAGCTCGATTGACTTGAAGGAACTGACGGTTGATGTGGATCCTGTTGAGACGGTCTGAAAAATAGAATATGCTCGGCCCGTTTCCCCCCTTCTCCACATGTCCAGCCAGAAATTCATGGCCGAATTGTTCGGCACGTTCACGCTCGCGTTCATCGTGTGGCTGTCGATCGCCTTCACGATGCCCTTTTCCACGCCTGTGATGGCCGGCCTGACGCTGGGCCTGTTGGTCTACACGGTGGGCGGGATCAGCGGCGCGCACCTGAACCCTGCCGTGACCCTTGCCATCATGAGCATCCGGAAAATCAGCCCGCATGACGCGGCGTACTACATCGTGGCCCAACTGATCGGGGCATCGCTTGCCATGATCCTGGGGATTCTGCTGGCGGGGCACGGTCTGGCGCTTCCGCAAAATGCAACGCTGATGACCGGTGTCGGCGAGGCGATCGGGGCGTTCTTCCTCTGCTTCACGGTCTCGGCCGCAACGCTCGGCAAAATTCAGCCGGGCGCGGCCGGCATCGCTGTCGGGACGTCGCTCTTCATCGGCATTTTCACCGCGCTCCACTTCAGCAACGCCATCCTGAACCCCGCCGTCGCGCTGGGCCTCGGTTCCGTCGGTCCCATGTACGTGCTGGGACCGGTGATCGGCGCGCTTCTGGGAGCATGGCTGGCGCACTGGATCTTTGCGGATCAGAAGAAAGGGAAGAAAGCATGGCTCTGGTGAAGCATGTCACCCCGAGCGCGACGAGGGACGACGTGCGCGACGTACATATCAGTCCCATGCAGTCATGGTTCGTCGCGGCTCACCATGACAATCTGCGCCTCAATCAGCAGCCCTCAGCTGCTGCAGCGCGATCCCCGCTGCCACCGCCACGTTCAACGACTCTTTCTTCCCGAGCATCGGGATGAATGTGACGGCATCGCATAGTTCCAGAATTTCTTCCGGCACACCCGACAGTTCGTGCCCGACGATCAGGCAGATTTTTTTCTTGGGTGAGAACTCCGTCACAGGAACAGCGTCTGGCAGAATCTCCAGCGCGACGATGCTCCAGCCGTCATCCTGGAGTGCCCGGAGAACCGGAACCGGATCCCCGGCATGTTCCCACGGCACTGTTTCCTCCGCGCCCAGCGCCGTCTTGCTGATTTCCTTGCGCGGCGGATGGCCGGTGTAGCCCGTCAGGTAGATTTTCTCCACCGCGAAGGCATCGCACGTGCGGAAGAACGAACCCACGTTCCAGAGCGAGCGGACGTTGTAGGCCAGGAAACGGATCTGCAGCGGCTTTTTCATAGACGCTCCAGAACGCTCGAGTGCGGGTTGCAAAAGACCTCCAGAAGGCCGGAGTTTGAGCTGATATCCTGCTCACTGATACCGCCAATCCCGTACGCAATTCCCGTCTCCGCGCCTTTTCCAAATGCGTCCGCTCCCGTATCCGGAATATCGCGACGCAGGAAGAGTGTGCCAGCGAACAAACGTGCGTCGGCCTTTTCATCAGCCTTTCCATCGGCTTTCCAGCGTTTGATATCTTTGCCGCTGCGGATGAATGCCCGCTCTTTGTTTGGGTTGAAAATGGTAAGGTCGGCGAGGGCGCGAGACACTGCCTCCTGCGGAATACAAAAATATTTCCATTGCTTCAGTTTGAGCGAGGGCACCATGCGCCGTGCCGTCTGCTCCACGGTGCGTTCCTCGTTATTCACGATGATCGTGTCGATGAAGAGTTCCACATTACCGGTCACGTGCGTGCCGATGGTGATGGGCGTCAGAATATTTTTGACGGGCACGGTCGTACGAGGGCCTTTTTCAATCCAGCGCCTGAGCGAAGCGAAATAGGGATCGCCATTGTCCGTCCGCTCAGGATGCGGCATCAGGGCCACAACATTCCCGGCCGGATTGCAGATGCCCGCTGCGGCAAACGTCGAGCCATTGGGCGTCACGTCAACGCTGTCCGAAACCTGACCTGTCTCGTCGCAATACGAGAAAGCGATCTGATTGTTCTTCTTCAGTTCACTGAACAGATCTTTGTCATTCGTCGTGAACCTGCCTTCCCCATGGGCAATGGGCAGATGCATCGCGCCCTCCCAATCGGACGTCGCACAGCGGTCACGTCCTCCCGTGGGCGTGATCCACACCCACTCGCTCAAAAAACCCGTCGCGCGATAGTGACCGCCTTCACGGACGGCATTGCGCGCCAGACTCATGCGCAGCCCGTCGCAGAGTGGTATCAAGCCGCTCTCTACAAGAATTTGAGCGCCATTGCAGTTGCCGATCACAGCCTTGCCCGCCTCAGCTTCCTGACGGATGAAATCCATCAACGGGTCACGTCCCGCCACCATCCCGCTGCGTCCGCGGTCCTCGTACGAGAACCCCCCGGGGATGAAGTAGGCATCGGCATCCTTGAGTTTTGAACGGTCGTCGTTCCAGCGGAAATAGAGCGCTTCCATGCCATTCCTCCGGATCATGCGCACTGACTCCACCTCGCAGTTGTTGCCCGGGAACGAGAGGACGGCGACGAGGGGGCGGGGGGGCATGGACAAATTGTAACATGCCCGATGACCTGTTTTTCGCCAATTCGTTAATTGGTTGATTCGTGCTATTGCATCACGAGTTAACGAATTAGCGAAGTAACGAGTGAACACCAGATTATATTTTCATCAATTCCTCCTCCTTCTTCTTCGCCGCATCCGCGATCTTGGCATTGCCGTCGTCCACGGCTTTCTGCAATTGCTGCTGAAGCGTTTCCTTCACGTCTTCGTCTTTCTCCTGCTTGATCCGGTCATGGGCTTCCTGACGGTGTTTGCGCAAAGCGATGCGGGCGTCTTCGGCAAGCTGGTTGACGATTTTCTTCATCTGCCCCCGGCGCTCCTCGCTCATGGAAGGCAGACTCAAACGGATCACCACGCCGTCGTTGACGAGCGACGCGCCGATGTTGGACATCTGGATCGCCTTCTCCACGTCTTTGAGGATCGACCGGTCCCACGGCTGGATGACGATGGTGCGCGAGTCCCCGACCGTCACGCCAGCGACGGCTCTCAGCTGCTGCCGCTGCCCGTACGCCTCCACATCCAGATGCTCGACCAGAGCGGGATTCGCGCGGCCGGTCTGCAGTTTGGAAAATTCGTTCTTCAGGTGCAGCATCACTTTGTCGGCTTCTGCGAGGAACGAGGCGAGGCGGGGGTCGGAGGACATAAGAGAAAAAGAGGAAAGTGGAAGGATGATAGCATGAAGAGTTGTTGGTTAGCTGGTTTTTAGTTTTTCGTTTTGAATAGGAAGCTATTTGGTATCCGAAATGCTTCAAAAAAACCAGTAACCATTAACCAGTAAACCAAAAAACCTATTTCGTCACCAACGTACCAATCTTCTCCCCCTTTGCCGCTTTCAAAAGATTCCCCTTCTCCTGGAAGTTGAAGACGACGATCGGCAGGTTCTGCTCCTGGCACAGGCTGAAGGCCGCCTGGTCCATCACCTGCAAGTGGCTCTCCAGGGCTTCCTGGTAGGTGAGTGTTTCGTACTTGACTGCATCCTTGAATTTGTGCGGGTCTTTGTCGTAGATGCCGTCGACGTTGGTGCCTTTCAGGAGGACGTCGCACGAGAGCTCGAGCGCGCGCAAGGCTGCCGCTGAATCCGTGGTGAAGTACGGGTTGCCCGTGCCGCCCGCGCAGATGACGACCCTGCCCTTCTCGATATGCCTCATCGCCTTGCGGCGGATGAACGGCTCGGCCAGCTGGGGAATATCGACTGCGGAGAGAACGCGTGTGTGAGCTCCATGCTCCTCCAGCGCCGATTGCAGCGCCACGCTGTTCATGATCGTCGCGAGCATCCCCATCGCGTCACTCACCGTTCGCTCGATGCCGCTGTCCTTGGTATCACGGTAGCGCCAGATGTTTCCCCCGCCCACGACAAGCACGACCTGCGTCAACTTGGCGATCTCCGCGACCTGCCGTGCGATATCATCCAGTGCAGGCTTGTCGATGCCGTATTCTCCTTTTCCGAAAAACACTTCGCCGGAAAGCTTCAGCATGATGCGCTTGTAGGGCATGGGGATCAGAGAGAAGGAGTGGAAGGAGGTGTGTGCTCGGGAGGCTTTGGCGACGCGGCGGGAGGAGTGCCGGAAGACGGAGGATTTTTCTGCTGTGAACGCGCCAGATCGGTGACGGATTTCGCCAATCGCGCGGCGCCCTCCACAATAATCTTCCACGCCTCCCGGATCGTCATTTCCCTGCGCGAGAGCGGGCCGATGAGCGGGATATCCTTCCACTGCCCCTGTGCCGCGTTCATGAACCCCAGCACCATCGCGCCCAGGATGATCAGTTCCAGAAAGCGGCCAAGGCCGAAGGGAATGAACCACACGGGGAACGACAGGATGAAGAGGAGGATCGCCTGCTTGCTGTGGTAGCGGGCAAAAGCGGAATGCGGGCGCAGCAGATAGACGACGATCGACATCACCCACAGGTAACTGAATGCCGCAATATCCTTGTTCTCCTGCACATCAGCCTCAGCCGTATGCGCTGCATCCTGGGGTTTTTCGGTAGGTTGATCCATCTGCTCTATTATAGAGGTTTTCCCGCATGAAAGCCATAATTCGTTGTGCTGTTCGGGCGTGAAGTTTACATGTTGCATCCTCGATTTCAGCCCATGCACTTCATAAAATCCCCGTTTTGAAGGATAATGAAGGAAGTTTCTTCATGCCTTGCCCCGGTAGCTCAGTGGATAGAGCGGGAGCCTTCTAAGCTCTAGGTCGCAGGTTCAATTCCTGCCCGGGGTACCATTCGACTCGCTACGCTCGCTCATGGTCTGCGACCATTCTGGCAAGTATCAATACTTGCACTCGAGTCGAATGCCCTGAGCAAGCGCAGCGCGCCGAAGGGCAATCGCTTCCATTAACCATGTGCCTTGGTAATATGAGCCGCTATGCCTTTCTATTTCTATCTCGCGCGTTGTTCTGACGGATCTTTATATGCTGGTTCGTGCACGAACGTTCAAGCAAGAGAAGATGAACATAATAAAGGGAAGGGGGCGAAATTTACGAGTGAGCGAAGACCTGTGAAAATCATCTATTTTGAACAGTACGAGACTCTGTTATTGGCAATGCGACGAGAGTCACAGATCAAAGGATGGCGACGGGAAAAGAAGGAGCGGCTGGCCGTCGGAAAGCATCCGA
>Ga0207125_10186_pt1 | contig 13352 bp, 9 predicted proteins | sample Alteio_BWMinHeat_19_FD_153556 | JGI IMG/M metagenome (GOLD analysis project Ga0207125, IMG submission 153556) | Enriched cells from forest soil in Barre Woods Harvard Forest LTER site, Petersham, Massachusetts, United States -... | ecosystem: Environmental > Terrestrial > Soil > Temperate forest >...
GCGCGAGAAGCAGAATCGTGATCGGCACGACGGTGAGGTTAATGACGAGACCGCCGAGCGCGATCGGAATGGCGCTAAGCCCCCCGAACAAATCGCCGAGCACAGCTGGACCTACGAACGGCACCGCCGGCGCGGAGGCTGTGAGCGCTGCGAGTGCGCTCATGCTCACTTGCATGCGAAGAACGATACGGGAGAACAGAAACACCACACCATAGAATCCAATGATGCCCGCGCACAAGGCGATCACCAGCGGGATGTCCTTACTGAGTGCGGCGCGTGAGGTCGTAACGGTTCCAGCAAAGAGCGCCAGGGGCACGGCGTACTGCAGCACCATGCGATTCAGGATTGGGGCATCCTTAGAACCAAAATCGTGTCGCCGCGCCGCCACGAAACCGAGCAGGAACGTGACGACCATTGGCAGGAGTGCGCTCAAGATAATGCCTAGCATGTTCGGTCGCTCTCCGCGGGAGGTTTGCATCGGAGGAACCTCCGAATCCATTCAGGAGTGGATGGAATCCCTTTATTAGACCTCGTTGATTCGTTTGTCAAGCTAGTGGACTGGCTCGGATTGACGATCTCTCGGCCAGACATCAAATGCAAAGTGTGAGTACGTACCCGAGACGATCAAGTGGGACTTTTCCATCGATTTCGCGCGGATGGCAGGCAACCTAGAAGCGATACCTCAGGATTGGTCCCGAGAAACGCTCTTATAGTCGCCCGTCCCTTCAAATATCGATCAGTTCACCTGGCCTAACTCTCATCCAGCGGCCAGAGCCTACCCTCAGCGTCCATCCACGGACCAAACGGCATATCCTTCTTCCCATCCGAAGCAAACCGCAGCACATGCCCATCGGGGTCGGTCACCTGCATTTCCAACGAGCCCCACGGAAAGTTCGTCGGCCCCTGGCGAATCCTCGCGCCGTTCTCGCTCCATTCGGCAAACAGCACCTCCACATCGCTGGTCGCAATCCATAGCCACGTGCCGCCGTGGCCCTGCGCATCTTCCGTAAGAAAGAGCGTGCATGTGCCCCGTGACACGGCCGCGAAATTCCCGGCTTGCCAGTCGATCTTGAAGCCGAGCGGGCCGGTGTAATACGCCAGACTGGCCGCAAGATCATTGACTCTCAGGATAGGGGTTGCGTGATGCAGAGTTGCCGATGACATGCCTTCCTCCATGACTTCCGGACCGTCCGCGCGAGCAAAACGGCCCATCCCATTTACACTAAAAGAGCTGCCAAAACGCAAGAGAATTGCATACGAAACGCAGCCAGGAGATATTCGTGTCACAGCGCACTTTCAGCATCATCAAGCCCGACGCAGTCCGCAAGGGCGACACCGCCGCCATCCTCGCCAAGATCAGCGACGCCGGCTTCAAGCTCATCGCCATCAAGAAGATCGTCCTCACCAAGCAGCAGGCCGAGGGTTTCTACTACGTTCACGCCGAGCGCGGCTTCTTCGGCGAACTCACCGACTTTATGAGCTCCGGCGTCATCTACCCGATGGTCCTCGAGAAGGACAACGCGATCGCCGATCTGCGCAAGCTGATGGGCGCTACTAATCCCGCGCAGGCGGAAGAAGGCACCATCCGCAAGCAGTTCGCCAGCTCCATCGGCGAGAACGCCATCCACGGCTCCGACGCCGAGGACACGGCCGCCTTCGAGATTGGCTACTTCTTCGCCGGCTACGAACTCAAATAACATCCGTACCAACAAAAAGGCGGCTGAAGGGAGTGGCCTTCAGCCGCCTTTTTTCCAATGACCCGGGGCCCAATCACCTTATCGGCTATTTTTCGAATAACTTCAGGTCGATCGCATCGGCCATGGCTTTATACCCGTCATCGTTCGGATGAAGATGATCGCCGGAGTCGAACTTCGGCAGCAGTGCTTCTGGATGCGCCGGATCTCTCGTCACCAGGTCAAAATCAATCACACCATCGAAGCCCTTGCCGCTCCTCACAAAAGCATTCACCGCCTGCCGCATCTCTTCTCCCGCCGCACTATAGTAGTTCGCGCCACCAAAGGGATTCAGCGTCGCGGCAATCACTTTGATTCCCCGAGCATGCGCACGCTCCGCAATCTGCTGCAGGCTCCAGATGAGCTGCGCCGCCGTAACTGCTTCGCCCGGGTGAGTCGGAAAAAACGTCCGCCCAATATCGTTCGTTCCCAGCGACACAATCACAATCTTCGCCCCACTCTGCGCTAACACATCGCGGTCCAGTCGCGACACAGCGCTCGGCCCCGTGCCGTCGTGCAACAGCCGGTTGCCGCTGATGCCTTCATCCACGATGCCGATATGGTGGGCCGCCAGCCGCGCCGCCAAATCATCCGGCCAGCGAAGATTCTTGTCCGGCGTCGAGTGATATCCATCCGAGATCGACGCGCCCAGCACCACAATCGCGCTTGCCTTCGGCCCGGCATCCACATCCACGCCCTTCAGCAGATACCACGACATCACCTTCTTCGCTCCGTCGAGCGACGCCGCAGCCACCACGTTTCCCGCCGCCACATAGTTCGTCGACATCCCAAGGGCGTGATACATCAGTGTCTTGCCCGGCTGCGACGGCACAAACAAACTCACCACAACATCCGCAAACGCCTCCACCGGCATGGCCACCGGATCGCTAACGATTACCGCCCCCGCCGGAACCGTCACCGACTCCGCGCCGCCAAACGTTACGGCGTGGTCGGTCTCGGGCTTCGTCGCCCCAGCACCAGCGCTCAACGCAGCATGAACACTGTCGATCGTCAGCGGCGTCTCACTCGCTTCGTTCGAAATCTTCAGCCGAATCGCCTTGCCCCCAAGCGATAGATGCACGATGTCGCGAAACGTATTTCCGTTCTCTGAAGCAACAATCGCAGCCGCCGGCGCGGCTACCGGAGCCGCACCCCACGTCCCCGTCCACACCACATCCTGCGCCCTCGCACTGCCAGCCGCCAGAGCGAACGCCACCGCCAACATCATCTTCATTGTGAGTCGCTCCACTTACTTTTCGAACAGCTTCAAATCAATGGCACCCGCCATCGCCTTCATCCCCGCATCGTTGGGGTGCAGGTCATCGCCGCTGTCATAGGCCGGCAGAAACTTCGAGGGGTTTGCCGGATCACGCGTCGCCTTGTCAAAGTCGATCACGCCGTCGAGCTCTTTCGTCGTACGAATCCACGCGTTCAGCGCCGAGCGAATCTCTTCACCCTGTGGCGACGCATACTTCGCGCCCACATACGGCGTCAGCGTCGCGCCAATCACCTTCATGCCATGCGCATGCGCCCGCGCCACAAGATACTGATAGCCCGCAATCAAATCGGCCGCCGAAACAACATCGTAACGTTTCGCCGGATCGGGATCGGCCGCATGACCGATGTCGTTGATGCCTTCGAGAATGATTAGGTAACGCGCGTGCTGATGCCCGAGCACGTCCCGCTCAAATCGAGCCAGCGCGCTTGGTCCGGTCACATCGTGCAGGATACGGTTACCGCCAATACCCTCGTTCAACACGCCAAGATTCGCCGTCGCGGTGTTCGCCAGCAGTCGTGCTGCAAGCAAGTCAGGCCAGCGCAGGTTCGCGTCCTTCGTACTCTTCGAGCCATCCGTAATACTGTCGCCCAGGCAGACGATATCGGACCCCGTAGCGGCTGCAATCTCCACACCCTTCAGGTAACGCCACGAAGCATTTGTCTTCGCATCCACCAGCGACGTCGCATTGACCTGATTTCCCGGCGCGATGTAGTTCGTCGCATTCGCAAAGCCATGCTGCGTCACCATCGTCAGAGTCTGCGCCGGAATAAACAGGCTCACCGCAAGGTCACTCATCGAGGGAACAGAGACCCTGACCTCATCACTTTGCACCATCTTCCCCGCCGGAATAACGACCCCCGCACTGCCTCCGAACCTCAACTCCACGGGCACACCAATCTGGTCGTCGCTCGTCCGCACCGCCACAGTTGCTGCGCCGATGGTCAGCGGCTCGGCGCCGAACTCGTTGCTCAATCTCACATAGATGAGGTCGTGGCCGCCCAGAGACACATGCACAATCTCACGCAGCGTCTCATCCACCTTGCCCGCGGAACCCGCTGGCGCAGGTACCGGCGAAGCCGCCCACGTGCCGATCGTATACCCCACCTGCGCGTGTGCCGCGAACGGCGCCGCAACGAGCATCATCCATACCGCACAACTCAGTCTCGCGAACCGCGACATGCACCACTCCTCAAATCAATATTGATCTACGCTGAACATTCTACGTCCACCCTTGCTCGCGTATCGTGCCGTCACCTCGCTCCGCGTTATCCTTTTTGTTATGACTGCTGCTTCCTCCCCCATCACCACCGTCACACGGACAACCTTCGGAAACCTCGCAGACGGCGCCAGCGTCGACCTCTACACTCTTAAGTCATCCGAAGTAGAAGCACGCATCGCAACCTACGGCGCACGCATCGTTGCGATCGAGACCAGCGACCGCGACGGCAACATCGCGGACATCGTTCTCGGCGCCAACTCAACCGAAGAGTATCTGCAAGGCAAAGATCCCTACCTCGGCGTCATCTGCGGACGATTCGCAAACCGCATCGGCAAAGGCCAGTTCACGCTCGACGGCAAGGCAATCCAGACCACCCTCAACAACGGCCCCAACATGCTGCACGGCGGCGCCGAGGGTTTCAATCGCCGCAACTGGCAGGCACACGAAGTGCCCAACGGCGTCGAGTTCACTTTGGTCAGTCCACACGGCGATCAGGGATTCCCGGGCACTCTGACTGCAACCGTCCGCTACACGCTGAACGGCAATCGTCTGCGCCTCGAGTACACGGCGACGACCGACCAGCTCACGGTCGTCAACCTTACCAACCACGCCTACTTCAACCTCTCCGGCGAAGGCAATCCCAGCATCCTCGACCACGTCCTCACGCTCGACGCCGACCACTACACACCCATCGACGCCACGCTCATCCCGACCGGAGAGATCGCCGCAGTTGCCGCGACGCCTTTCGATTTCACACAACCCACGCCGGTAGGCGAACGCATCGGTGAAGACGACGAGCAGCTCCGCCGCGCCGGCGGTTACGATCACAACTGGGTCGTCCGCGGTGACGTTGGCACACTCCGCCCCGCAGCCGAAATCTTCGACCCGGCGAGCGGCCGCGTCCTCGCAGTGATCACCACCGAGCCGGGAATCCAGTTTTACAGTGGCAACTTTCTCGACGGCTCCCGCACCGGAAAATCCGGCGCACAATACATACAGCGCAGTGGCTTCTGCCTGGAAACCCAGCACTTCCCCGACTCCCCCAACCACCCAAACTTTCCTACCACCGAACTACAACCGGGCGACACCTACCGCAGTACAACCGACTTCATCTTCACTACCCGGAAATAGTTCGCATCTCGCCGTCACCTCGACCACCGTGGCGAAACTTGGCTCCCTTAGCGACCTTTGCGTGAAAGCTCTCCTACGCACGGGCAATAATCCACATCGGAGCAGACAATAGACTCGTGAGCATCGAAACAAAAAGCTGGAACGAAGACGCAAACGGCTTCGGCCTGAATCACCTGCCTTACGGCGCATTCCGCGCGAACGGTTCCACTTGCCTCTGTGTACGCATCGGCGATTTCGTTCTGGATCTTGCGGCATGTGCGGCAGACGACGTGTGTGACTCGTTGCCGGTCGAGCTCCGCAAATCGTTGACGCAACCTACTCTGAATTCGCTGCTCGCCCTGGGCCCGCAGAGCTGGCACACACTCCGCGAATGGCTCACGTCCGTGCTCGAAGAGGCTGCCTCGGACGAAGTAAAGACCCGCATCGGTTTATTTATCCATCCGCTGGACAAGGTCGAATTGGCGCTGCCCATCTCCATCGGCAACTACACCGACTTCTACGCCAGCCTCCACCACGCGCGTCGCGTCGGCGAACTCTTCCGCCCCGATAACCCGCTTCTTCCCAACTACAAGCACATTCCCATCGGGTATCACGGCCGCGCCTCCTCGATCGTCGTCAGCGGGACGGAAATCCGCAGGCCATGGGGACAATCGCGCCCGCCGAACGAATCCGCACCCCCTAATTTCGGTCCATCCGCCGCACTCGACTACGAAGTCGAACTCGCATTCATTGTTGGCCAGGGCAACGTGCTCGGCGAACCCATTCCTATCGCCGAAGCCGGCCAGCATCTCTTCGGAGTAGCGCTCCTCAACGACTGGTCCGCCCGCGACATCCAGTCATGGGAGTACCAGCCGCTCGGCCCATTCCTCGGCAAGAGTTTCGCTACCAGCATCTCTCCCTGGATCACGCCACTCGCCGCGCTTGAACCCTTCCGCGTCCCCGCGCTCCCACGCCCCGCAGGCGATCCGCAGCCGCTGCCCCATTTGTACAACGAAGTGGACCAGCAAAACGGCGCGCTCGACATTCACGTCAGTGCCGCTCTCAACGCCGCCGCGCGCGACATGCCGCTCGCGCAGACAAACAGCCGCGATCTCTATTGGACGGCGGCGCAAATGGCCACACACCATACCAGCAACGGCTGCAACCTGCAGCCCGGCGACATTCTTGCATCCGGGACACTGTCTGGCCCCGAACGCGGCTCAGCAGGCTGCTTTATGGAACTGACCCGCAACGGCGCCGAGCCGCTGCAACTGCTCAACGGCGACCGTCGCACATGGTTGCAGGACGGTGACGAAATCACCCTCACTGCATTTTGCGAGCGGCCTGGCCTCCAACACATTCAACTCGGCCGCTGCACAGGCCGCATACTTCCGGCGCACCCGGCAGCACCGCAATCCAGCTAGCCGCTTCCTTCTTCTGCTATCCGCTCTTCGCGTCGAGTAGAAATAGCCATCGATCATCCCGTTTGAAAAAGTACAGCGCCGAACCACCGTAACAGTGACTATAGTCATGTGGCTTCAGGCGCCGGCTGTTCCAGGAGAAATTCGCGTTATTTCCAAACAAACACAGTAGAAATGGGCAGGACGAGAACCTGGTGGGTAAGCAGAGTGGGTCGCAAAGCGGCCGTTTCGTTGCTCTGCTAACCAAAGTGGCATGGCGGAACCAAAACGGGCTGGCTACGCTTAATGCGTGGATCATGGGAGCTTGCGGCATGCAGGCTCTACAAGGTTAAGCCTGATGAAAACCAATCTGAAGCGGATAGCAACGAGCACACTCATCGCACTGGGACCGGGGAACCCCGTGGTGCGCTACCTTATTGCCCGGAAGTGCCGGCAGTTCGGAGTTCAGCTCATACAACAGAGTTTTTACCTGGCCCTGAGGAAAGGGCGTCGCGAGATGCGGCTTGCGACTCGGCATTTTGTCTACGCCCCAGATATGGCGGAACGCTTCGACATATATTTTTCTCCGCTCGTTCCGACAAAAATAGACGGACGGTTGGTCCTTGATTATTCCAGGCCGGGCATCCTCCAGACCTATGCGAGTTCCGGACTGCAGTTCGAATTGGCATCATTTCCTGAAGAAGATGAAGCCATCGAAAGCTACTTCCATTGGTATCGCCCGGAAGCAGGAGACACAGTTTTCGATGTAGGCGCGCACTGCGGAGTATCCACCTATCATTTCTCCAAACTAGTCGGGCCAACTGGCAAAGTGGTTGCGTTCGAACCCGACCCCGTCAATTTTTCACTGCTCCTTCGCAACATCCAGCGGCACAAACTAACGAATGTGCTTCCCCTGCCGATTGCTATTGCCGACTCCAACGGTCACGCGGCATTCAACTGCGAGCAGTCGATCGGCTCCGGCCTGATGCGTCACTCATCGCGAGCATCCGTCGGAAAGGTGACGATGGTGAAAACCGTTACGCTGGAAGATGCCTGTAAGCGGTGGGGCATGCCACAATTCTGCAAGATTGACGTTGAAGGCGCCGAAATGGAGATCATTGCATCCTCCCGCACATTCCTTCGGGGAGCTTCCTGCCAATTCGCGCTGGATACAAATCACATCGTTGAAGGACAAATGACGGACCGTCGAGTCGAAACCCTGTTCCAGGAGTGTGGCTACAAGACGACCTCTTCAGACTCTGGAATGAAGACGACATGGGCCTGCCACGCTTGAGCATTTGCCGCAAAGCGCTTCACAGTTGATCTAACGATCTAGTGTGGTGAGTCAGCAAGTCGATGCTCTCATCGAGGCCGGAAGCCTTCGCCCGAGGAAACCGAAAGAAAACGCCAAAAGCGCAACGGACGCAACGGATACGCCACGGATCCCGTGGCGAAAACTTTGCGTCCTTTGCGCCCTTGGCGTTTTCTTTTGCCTGCTAGCTGCTGCCGACCGACTTTGGCTAAAGGGAGTCACAAGCGGTGAATTATCGGCACAAACAGAAAAGCCCACTCCGAAGAGTGGGCTTTCATAAATTATGCCGGCGATCACCTAATCTCCCACACACTTACGCGTGCAGTACCATCGGCCCAACGAGGCTTAACTTCCGTGTTCGGGATGGGAACGGGTGGGACCCTCGTAGTAAACTCACCGGCAATTTCAAGAAAGATGCGCCGCAGCGCGATCGTTCACAACTGAATAGATTGAGCAGACATTTACCAAAATTGCGTATATTACGTAGTCATATATATAACTACAAAGCTTGTGTTGAATATCTCGGAACAACATTTGAACTAAATGTTGCGCAGAGTAAATTCTATGGACAAGCCGAACGGGCGATTAGTACTGGTAAGCTACACACATTACTGCGCTTCAACCTCCAGCCTATCAACCAGGTGGTCTTCCTGGGCCCTTCATTTCCCTTACGGGTTGGGAGATCTCATCTTAGAGCGTGCTTCCCGCTTATATGCATTCAGCGGTTATCACAACCGAACTTCGCTACCCAGCCGTGCCATTGACATGACAACTGGAACACAAGAGGTTCGTCCATCCCGGTCCTCTCGTACTAAGGACAGCCCTCTTCAAATCTCCTACGCCCACAGCAGATAGAGACCGAACTGTCTCGCGACGTTCTGAACCCAGCTCACGTACCGCTTTAATAGGCGAACAGCCTAACCCTTGGAACCTTCTACAGCTCCAGGATGCGATGAGCCGACATCGAGGTGCCAAACCATTGCGTCGATATGAACTCTTGGCAATGATCAGCCTGTTATCCCCGGCGTACCTTTTATCCGTTGAGCGATGGCCCTTCCATACAGAACCACCGGATCACTAAGGCCTGCTTTCGCATCTGCTCGACTTGTAGGTCTTGCAGTTAACCACACTTATGCCTTTGCACTCGACGGTCGATTTCCAAACGACCTGAGTGTAGCTTCGCGCGCCTCCGTTACAATTTAGGAGGCGACCGCCCCAGTCAAACTACCCGTCTTACAATGTCCCTCTTCCGGATATACGGAAGGAGGTTAGGATCACAACACTCGCAGGGTGGTATCTCACCGTTGGCTCCACCGAACCCAAAAGTCCGGTATCAAAGCCTCCCACCTATCCTGCGCAGCAAGTGCCGTAACCCAATGTAAAAGTATAGTAAAGGTGCACGGGGTCTTTTCGTCTAGCTGCGGGTAACCGGCATCTTCACCGGTACTACAAGTTCGCCGAGCAACTCGTTAAGACAGTCGAACGATCGTTACTCCATTCGTGCAGGTCGGAACTTACCCGACAAGGAATTTCGCTACCTTAGGACCGTTATAGTTACGGCCGCCGTTCACCGGGGCTTCAGTTCGAAGCTTCGAGCTTGCGCCCTAACCTCTCCCTTTAACCTTCCGGCACCGGGCAGGAGTCAGCCCCTATACGTCGTTTTAGACTTTGCAGAGACCTGTGTTTTTGTTAAACAGTCGCCGTTCGCGTTTCACTGCGGCCCCCCTGGGCTTGCACCCTTGGGGGCGACCCTTCTCCCGAAGTTACGGGTCTAATTTGCCGAGTTCCTTAACAAGCTTTCACTCGAGCGCCTTTGGATATTCTCCTCGTCTACCTGTGTCGGTTTGTGGTACGGTTCCCAAATTTTCTCCTTAGAGGTTTTTCTTGGCACCATGAAATCAGCAGCTTCAGGCCCTACGGCCCTGCTTTACGTCTCACTGTTAAGACTCTCCGGATTTGCCTAGAGAATCCAGCTTCACACGTATCGAACCACATAGTCATGTGTGGTCCTGCTTATCCTTATGCGTCACCCCATCGTAATAACGACCATTTGGGAGGTCCGGAATATTAACCGGAATTCCATCGCTTACGCCTTTCGGCCTCAGCTTAGGGACCGCCTAACCCTGAGCGGATTAACCTTCCTCAGGAAACCTTAGACTTTCGGCGTGAAGGGTTCTCACCTTCATTATCGCTACTTATGCCGGCAGGGTCTCTTCTCTAATGTCCACGTATCTTCCCAGTTACGCTTCATCCACGAGAGAATGCTCTCCTACCACGCACACTAATGTGTGCATCCATTGCTTCGGTATACAGTTTTAGCCCCGTTGTATTGTCGGCACCGGACCGCTTGACCAGTGAGCTATTACGCTTTCTTTAAAGGATGGCTGCTTCTAAGCCAACCTCCTGGCTGTCTGAGCGTTCCGACTTCCTTTCCCACTTAACTGTAATTTTGGGACCTTAGCAGATGGTCTGGACTGTTTTCCTCTCGACTGTGAAGCTTAGCCCCCACAGTCTGACTGCCGTGTATGTTGTGATTGGCATTCGAAGTTTGGTTGGATTCAGTAAGCCGGAAAGCCCCCTAGTCCATCCATGTCTCTACCACCAATCCAATTCGCACGACGCTAGCCCTAAAGCTATTTCGGAGAGAACGAGCTATCACGGAATTTGATTAGCCTTTCACCCCTACCCTCAGCTCATCCGAGCTTTTTTCAACAAACACCGGTTCGGTCCTCCATTGGGTGTTACCCCAACTTCAACCTGGCCAAGGGTAGATCATCCCGCTTCGCGTCTATTCCTGCCAACTTAATCGCCCTATTCAGACTCGCTTTCGCTGCGGCTCGCTCACGCTTAACCTTGCTGACAAGAATAACTAGCCGGCTCATTATGCAATAGGCACGCGGTCAGACATTCCCTTACGGGCATAGTCCTCCCACTGCTTGTAGGCACACGGTTTCAGGTACTTTTCACTCCCCTCGTCGGGGTGCTTTTCGCCTTTCCCTCACGGTACTGGTTCACTATCGGTCAGAAACGAGTATTTAGCCTTACGGGATGGTCCCCGTGGATTCAAGCAGGGTTTCTCGTGCCCCGCCTTACTCAGGTACCTGCTTCGAGTCTGGATCAATTTCGCCTACGGGTCTGTCACCCTCTTTGGAGCCGTTTTCCACCAGCTTCAGCTATCGACCAGATTGGTAACTCTACTGTTGCAGGCCCTACAACCCCCGATACACCTTAATGCAACGGGTTTGGGCTGTTCCGAGTTCGCTCGCCACTACTATCGGAATCGAGGTTTCTTTCTTCTCCTGGAGGTACTGAGATGGTTCACTTCCCTCCGTTCGCTTGCTCCTACCTATGTATTCAGTAGGGCATAACATGGGTTTACCATGCTGGGTTTCCCCATTCGGAAATCTCCGGATCAAAGCCCATGTGCGGCTCCCCGAAGCTTATCGCAGCTTGTCGCGTCCTTCATCGCCTGTTTCTGCCAAGGCATCCACCGTGCGCCCTTAGTAGCTTGACCATAGAATTTACTCACACGCATTAGAGAACAACCTCTAACCCGTAGAAGAGCTTCCTACGTTCACATTTAGTTCGCCGGTATGATCAACCTTGATCTAGCTCTTTCGAGCTGACCTGTTGTCATACAAAAAAAATATTATTCAAAGACACTCAACACTGATATTCAGCTTGCTTCGCGGAAACTACCCACGAAGACATGCTGCTCAGCCTTGTAGTTATATTTACCCAATCTATTCAGTTGTCAAAAATCGTCCGCGTTCGCAATCTAGTGCAACGCTACGGCCCTGGGGCGCGCTTGAGAACATGCTCAAGTCTCAATACCTGGACCGCGTTGATAGCGATTCAGATACTCAAGCTCGAGCAGGTTTGCTTCGATGTCCTTCGAGATAATGGTGGAGCTGACCGGGATCGAACCGATGACATCCTGCTTGCAAAGCAGGCGCTCTCCCAACTGAGCTACAGCCCCATTGCCACCAGTATAACGAAAGCTGGTGGAGAAGAAAAGTGGTGGGCCTGGATAGATTCGAACTATCGACCTCACCCTTATCAGGGGTGCGCTCTAGCCAACTGAGCTACAGGCCCGGCGTCGCCGGCGACTTGCGCCAGTTACGGCTTGGGTGCTCTGTCGCCCGGGCGCCGATCCGTTGTGGACGCCCGCCGCGGGCTTGAGCTTTTCTCGAAGGTTTTCGAGGACACAGTTGAACGTGCGAAATAGCTACGCTACTTCTGACCATCGGTGTTGATGGAATGTGACTAAAAGAAGGTTGTGTTCAGGCTCCGGCTCTCTCTCATCGGCGACCAAAGTCGCTTCTGATTGATTACTCGGGTGTCTGGCACATCGACACTCAGCAGGTCGTGAAACTTGCTGCCCGCATTCGCGGGACGTGAAGACTGCCAGATGTTCTCTTTTAGAAAGGAGGTGATCCAGCCGCAGGTTCTCCTACGGCTACCTTGTTACGACTTCACCCCAATCATGAATTACACCTTGGGCGGCTGCTTCTCTTGCGAGTTAGCGCACCGACTTCTAGTGCAACCCACTTTCGTGATGTGACGGGCGGTGTGTACAAGGCCCGGGAACGTATTCACCGTGGCATGCTGATCCACGATTACTAGCGATTCCAGCTTCATGGAGTCGAGTTGCAGACTCCAATCCGAACTGAGGCCGGCTTTTTCCGATTAGCTCACCCTCGCGGGGTTGCAGCGGTTTGTACCGGCCATTGTAGCACGTGTGTAGCCCTGGACATAAAGGCCATGAGGACTTGACGTCATCCCCACCTTCCTCTCCGTTATCCGAAGCGGTTCCGACAGAGTTCCCCCTTGCGGGTGGCAACTGTAGGTAAGGGTTGCGCTCGTTGCGGGACTTAACCCAACATCTCACGACACGAGCTGACGACAGCCATGCAGCACCTATATACGGACCTATTGCTAGGAGATGATATTTCTACCACTGTCCCGTACATTTCGAGCCCAGGTAAGGTTCTTCGCGTTGCGTCGAATTAAACCACATGCTCCACCGCTTGTGCGGGCCCCCGTCAATTCCTTTGAGTTTCAGCCTTGCGACCGTACTCCCCAGGCGGATTGCTTATCGCGTTAGCTTCGACACGGCGGGATTGGGTACCCACCACATCAAGCAATCATCGTTTAGGGCTAGGACTACCAGGGTATCTAATCCTGTTTGCTCCCCTAGCTTTCGTGCATCAGCGTCAGTAATGGTCCAGTGAGCCGCTTTCGCCACAGGTGTTCCTTCCGATATCTACGCATTTCACCGCTACACCGGAAATTCCAC
>Ga0207125_10184_pt1 | contig 13306 bp, 11 predicted proteins | sample Alteio_BWMinHeat_19_FD_153556 | JGI IMG/M metagenome (GOLD analysis project Ga0207125, IMG submission 153556) | Enriched cells from forest soil in Barre Woods Harvard Forest LTER site, Petersham, Massachusetts, United States -... | ecosystem: Environmental > Terrestrial > Soil > Temperate forest >...
CCTTCTTGATGAAGTCGAGGATCCGCGGACCGACGGATTCGATCGGCGTGCCATGCGCAAGGTGAGCGGCAACCGGGGCGAAGATGTCGCGGCCGTGAAACGTCTGGGAGACCGAACTCAGAAAGAGACTTTTATTCGTGATGCGATAGGCCTCGGACTGAAGCACCAGCGAGAGCACGCCATTGTCCGGGGCGACGAAGAAATGCCCCTTCGCCGCTGCCGCCATCGGACGCCGGGACGAACCGACGCCGGGATCCACAATCACAATATGAACGGTTCCTTCGGGAAAATAACGATACGTGCTGTCGATCAGAAACGCGGCCTCGAGGATGTCGAAAGACCGTACATCGTGAGTGATATCCACGAGTTGAACTTCCGGCGCGATGCCGAGAATCACCCCTTTCATGATCCCAACGAAGGGATCCGAAAGGCCAAAGTCCGTAGTGAGCGTTATAATCATTTGATGCGACGCGTCTATCTCGATAGTAACGCAACGACACCGATGCGGCCAGAAGTGGTGGCGGCAATGATGCCCGTGTTCACGGAAAATTTTGGGAATGCGTCGTCGATCCATTGGTTTGGCCAGCATGCAAAATCGCTGATCGATGATGCGAGGAAGCACGTGGCACGATTGATTGGCGCGGAGACTTCGGAGATCGTCTTTGTGAGCGGCGGAACCGAGGCGGACAATTTCGCAATTCGAGGGATTGCTTCTAAAGGCGGGCATGTCGTTACGTCCAGGATTGAACATCATGCCGTGATGCACACGCTCAAGGATCTCGAGAAACAAGGCGTCGAGGTGACATGGCTTCCGGTGTCGCGAGACGGCGTCGTCGATCCGGATGACGTGAGAAAGGCGCTGCGGCCGGAAACGGCATTGATCACGATCATGCATGCGAATAATGAGATCGGGACGATCCAGCCGATCGAAGAGATCGGGAAGATTGCGGCAGAAGCGGATGTCTACTTCCATTCCGATGGCGTGCAATCGACAGGAAAGATTCCAGTCGATGTACGGAAGCTAGGCGTGGATCTCTATTCGATGTCGGCGCATAAGATTCATGGGCCGAAGGGTGTCGGCGCCTTGTTCATCAAAAAAGGCACGACGCTCAAGCCGATGCTGACGGGGGGCGGACATGAAAGGAATCGGCGGTCCGGGACCGAGAATGTGGCGGGGATTGTCGGATTTGGCGAGGCTGCGAAGCTTGGCTGCAGCGAGATGGAAAGAGTGCGCGAGTTAAGGGATCGGCTCGAGCGCGAGTTGAAGTCGAAGATCGAGTTCATTCAGGTCAATGGAGCGAAAGCGCCCCGGCTGCCCAATACATCGAACATCATGGTGGATTACGCAGAGGGCGAGGGGCTGGTCATTTCACTGGACCTGAAAGGCGTGGCGGTTTCGACCGGATCCGCATGCTCGTCGGGTTCGCTTGAGCCTTCTCACGTGCTTACAGCGATCGGCAAGACACCAGATGAAGCGCACGGCAGTTTGAGATTCAGCTTAAGCTCGATGACGACAGATGAAGATATCGACTACGTGGTCGGCGTTTTGCCGGGCATCGTCGATCGCTTGAGAGAACTTTCGCCGTATTATAAGAAGGTATGAGGTCGAGTTTGGGAATTCAGGAGTCCGAGGTAGGGGAGCTGGTTGAGGACCGGGGTTGAGGATCTGATTCCCCTCCTTTTTAAGGAGGGGTGGCTGCGCGTAGCGCAGACGGGGTGGTTGAGAAGGCAGCGAAGCCACCTTACAGATTTTCGCGAAGCGCTCCTTTTATTCGGTGCGCTGCGCGAAAATCTATAAGGTGGCTTCGCGACAATATACCAACCACCCCGTCCTTAGAAAGGAGGGGAATCAACTCCTCAACCCAACTCCTCAACCCAACTCCTCAACCCAACTCCGATTCATTTACTATAGGCACATGGCTTATTCGGAAAAACTGCTCGATTACTTTCAAAACCCGCGATGCGTGGGGGAAATCCCCGAAGCGCACGCCGTAGCGCAGGTCTCGAATCCCGTGTGCGGGGACGTCATGAAGCTCTGGGTGAAAGTGGAGGGCGGCCGCATTCAGGATGCGAAGTTCAAGGCGCAGGGCTGCAGTGCGGCGATCGCGACAAGCTCGTATGCGACAGAGCTGCTGATTGGGATGAGCGTGGCCGATGCGCGTCTCATCACGAAGGAGCAGATCGCGGAGGCGTTGGGCGGGCTGCCAACGTCGAAGATTCATTGCAGTGTGCTTGCGTCCGAAGCCATCAAGGAAGTATTGAAGGGATTCTAAGGGAAAAATGATTGCTGTTGCCATGAGCGGTGGCGTGGATTCATCGGCCACCGCCGTTTTATTAAAGGAGCGAGGCGAGGAGATCGTCGGGCTGTCAATGCAGCTTTGGCGTGACAACGGACGATGCTGCTCGCTGGACGATCTCTGGGACGCTCGGCGCGTGGCCACACAATTGGAGATTCCCTACTACGTATTGAATCTCGAAAGGGACTTCGAGAAGACGGTCGTCGCGCCGTTCGTCGAAACCTATCTGCGGGGCGAGACGCCGAGCCCGTGTATCAACTGCAATAACTACGTGAAGTTCCACCATCTCGTCGAGAAAGCTGCCGGCATTGGAGCGGATCGTGTCGCAACAGGCCATTACGCGCGAGTGAGATTCGACGAGACGATGGAGCGATGGCTCTTGCTGCGCGGCAAGGATCGGAAGAAGGACCAGTCGTATTTTCTTTTTGGCCTGACGCAGGAGCAATTGTCGAAGACCGTCTTCCCCCTTGGCGAGCTGACGAAGCCCGAAGTGCGGGAGATCGCCCGCCGCGCCGGACTGCCGACGTCGGAGAAGGCCGAGTCGCAGGAAATCTGTTTCGTGGAAGGGCGGTCGTATGCCGACTTCGTCGAGGAATACGCGAAGAAAGGGCAGTCCGCAATGCCATCTGGAGAAATCGTGACTGAGAATGGCGAAGTTGTCGGCCAGCATGCGGGGATTCACAAGTTCACGGTCGGTCAAAGGAAGGGGCTTGTCGCGACAGGAAAGCCGCAGTATGTCGTGAAGATCGAACCGGAGTTCAACCGGATCGTGATTGGAGAAGATCCTCTGAAGAGGCGATTCACGATCCGGGATCACAATTGGATCGCGATCGAAAAACTCACAGACCCGATTCGCTGCGAGGTCCAGATCCGAAATCGATTTGAACCGAAACCGGCCAGCGTCGCGCTGGTTGATGGCGAGGTGACAGTCGAGTTCGACGAGCCGCAGCGTGCGATCACGCCGGGCCAGGGCGCAGTGTTCTACTGGGATGATGTGGTTGTTGGTGGCGGTTGGATCAAGAATTAAACTACTTCAACTACTTCACGGAGATTGAGCGCTTCTTTCAGACGAAGCGCCGCTCTTTCACCCTCCTTTCTACACTTGATTGGGTGCTCATGGAAAGCTGGCTGGAACAGGGCATCCCATTGCAGATCGTTCTCAAAGGGATCGATCGAGCTTTCGCGAATCCGAATCGAAAGCGGGACATCGGATCGCTTGCCTATTGCGTGAAGTCTGTGGAGAAGGTGCGCGAGGAACAAAAGGACCTCACGATTGAAGCGCCGGAGCTGCCGGACTTCAGCGAGGATGAGGTAAGCGCGTACCTGGTGCAGCTCGCGGACGAAGTGGCAAAGTTGGACGAGGGGATCGCGGCAACGGTGCGCGCGGTGGATGTGCGCGATCTCCGGCTGGCCGAACAAACGTTGAGCGCGCTCGAAGAGAAACTAATCGCGAAGCTGAAGTTCACAGCGGACGACAAGACGATGATCGAACTGAAGCGCGAGGTGGACAGCGAGTTGAATCCGTTCCGCTCCACGATGACAACGGCGCAGCTTGCGATGCTCGAACAACAGATGTGGCGGCGGAAGCTGCTTGAGCGCTTCAGCGTTCCACGCCTGAGCCTCTTCTACTTGATCTAAATGCAGCTAAAAATTGAAAAAGTAATCTACGGCGGGGATGGGTTGGCGCGGACGGAACAGGGCGTCGTCTTTGTGCCGAGAACCGCGCCGGGAGATGTTGTAGAGGCGGAGATCGTCAGCCGGAAGAAGGATTACGCCACGGCGATGGTAACGCGGATTCTGGAAGCGTCGCCGGATCGCCAGGAACCATATTGTCCGAACTACCAGACGATGGGATGTTGTCACTGGCAGCACATCCGGTATGAAAAACAGGTCGAGTACAAAGAGGCGATTGTAAGGGAAAGCCTGAAACGGCTGGGACACCTCGAATGGGAAGGCGCGATCAAGCGCGTCACCGGGCCCGATCGAAACTACCGGCTGCGCGCAACGTTTCACGTGACGAACGGGCGGCTGGGATTTGTCGACGGGCCAATACGCGAGTGCGCCTCGCTCGTGCCGGAATTGAATCAGTTCATCCCAACTGTGGATGCGAGCGCGGCTCTCGAAATTCACGCTCTGAGCGCGCCGGAAGTGGTGGCCAGTTTTGTCCTGCCGGATGGAACGATGAAGCGTTCGGGGCACGCGACCATTCATGTCGACGAACTGCAATATCGCGTAACGGCGGACACGTTCTTCCAGGCCAATCGCTTCCTGCTCTCATCCTTTATTAATGAAGTACTCGATCAGACCGGGGCGCAACCCGGCCATGTTCTGGAACTCTACGCGGGCGCGGGATTCTTTTCGATCCCCCTGTCAAAGGTGGCGAAGGAGGTTATTGCCATCGAATCCGATCGGGCAGCGGTCCGGCAGGCCCGCGAAAATGTGACGGCTAACAAGACGTGGAACCTCAGGTTCGTCGAAGGGCAGGCGGATACCACTTTCGGCTCGGATCTCAAGCCGGAGGTGGTCGTTCTGGACCCACCCCGTGCGGGCTGCGGCGTAAAAACTGCCGAACGGATCGCCGGTCTTAAGCCCCGCCGAATCGTTTACGTCTCCTGCAACCCAAGCACGTTTGCGCGCGAAGCTGCTGTGCTGGTCAAACAGAATTACAAGCTGACGCGGCTCACACTGGTCGATCAATTTCCGAACACGTACCATATTGAAACCGTCGGACTGTTCGAGAGAATCTAGGAAAGAGTGAGAGGTGGGAATCCGACAGGCACACTGCCGCAGCCGAAGGCGGACGTCAACCGCTTTTCCGTGCCTCGAGTACGCTAATGCCGCGCACCGGAGACGTTAGGATGGGCTTCCCGCCGACACGAAATTCCATTCTCAAACCGACGTAAATCCCGTGAAGTTTCAGAACCGCACCTCCCGAAGAAGCTCCCGACAAATGAGCGGCCGTCCATTCCGGGAAGTACTGACCGCCACGCACCATTACTTCTGCCGTTCTCGGGTCCATCACTGTGATGTCGTACGTATGGTTCAGTGTTTCGACAGACAAAGCCTCACGCCCTTCGCACTGATCAATCTGAACTCCGTCTTTCCAGTCCTGGACCGACCATGTATTGAGTTGGGCGAACTCCGGAACCGTGTCGCCTTGTTTTTCGATCTTGCTCGACTTGGGCGCCGCACGCCACCTTTTACGAACCCAATCTCCAATACTGAAGCGAGGATTCATGGTCCAAACCTCGGCATTACACAGGCAAGACTAGTACCAAACCCAACCGTTACTGCCTGGCGCGATTCAAAGCGCTGATTCGCAGGCGGGCAGAATACGATCGAGTTGGCAGGTGAGTGGGAATCTAGGCCGTGCAGGCTGTAGATAAGGTATTCTGTTACCACACGTCGCGCTATCGCTCGGGCACCCCTCCTCTTAGCCCTCTTAGCAGGGGAATCTCTATTCGAAAGCTTCACGACAATTCAGTTACAATGTAACCGCCCTTGCCACTGATGAAAGGCCAAGCCAGTGGCGCTCCCTCTCTTTGCTCTGATTGTTGGAATCCTGCTGTCGCCGTGCCTGGATCCGGCAGCGGTCTGGATTTGTCTCCCACTCGCTATTCTCATTTCGTTTGCAAAGCGCTGGTGCGCGCTGATCGCAGTCGGACTCCTCGGCGCAGGCGTCAGCTCCGTTCAACCCACAGTTCCACCGGACCCGGATAACTCCGCCACTCGTGTCATAGGGAAGCTCACAAAAGCGCCGGAGTGGCACGGCGTGGGCACTTATTTGGACATGGAATTGCTGTCTGTAGACGCGCAGCGCTACCGCGGAAGAGCGCGTCTCACGGAGTTCATGGACGATCCGGCGCAGCGCGCCTTATTCGATGCGTTGAATCTCGGCTCCGGCGATCGCGTGGAGATCGTTGTGAAGTTGCACCGGCCGGGCGTTTATCGAGATCCCGGGGTGTTTGACAACCGGCGCCACCTGGAGCGGCAAGGCATCTATTGGACCGGCACGATCCGGAACCCGCGCCTCATCACGGTTCTGGCCCGAGGGTGGCACGGTCCCGATCGGCTTAAGAATTGGATCCAGGCCCGGATTGAAGCGCCATTCAGGGCGAGGCCTGAAATTGCAGGCCTCGTTCTTGGAATGGTTCTGGGCCGCAAGTATCGGCTGACGGCGGAGATCGAACGGAAGTTTCAGGCCGGTGGATTGGTCTACTTAGTTGTTGTTGCGGGTTTCCACCTGGCGATTGTTGCGAGCGCAGCACTGTGGCTCGCGCGGTTGGTTTCATGGAAACGAAAAACAAGGCTCTTAATCGTTCTCGGATGCGCACTGGCTTATGCGGCAGTGGTCGATGGCCAGACTCCGGTGTACCGCGCTGCGCTGGCAGTATTGTTTATGGTAGCTGGAAAACTGCTCGATCGCGGTTACGCGGTCCTGAATGCCACGGCGGCCGCGGCATTCATCCTCTTGCTGGTCGATCCGGCATCGCTGGAAGATTCGAGCTTCCAAATGACATTTGCGGCCGTGCTGGCCGTGACCGCGATCGGAGTGCCTGCGAGCCAGTGGGCGCTGGGTTGGCTGCGGGAAGGATTGAAAGACTTCGGCGACGCGTCGAAAGACAGCAACCTCTCGATACCCGCCGCGGACTGGCGGGTCTCACGGCGAGTGTGGTGCGAACGGCATTCGCTGCCGAATTCGGTGTTAACCATTCCCTGGAGACTTGCGCTCATCGCCGGCGAAGCGCTCGTTATGTCGTTGTGTGTCGAAATGATTTTCGCCGTGTTCATGGTGGAGTCGTTTCATCGGTTGTCACCGGTGTCGCCGATGGTCAATGTCCCAGCCGGGATCATCACGGCGATGGTGACTCCTCTGGCGCTGCTGCTTGTCTTACTCCCTCGACCGGCAGCAGCGCTGGCAGGCTGGGTGATCACGGAGCTTCTCGACCTGCTCCTGAAAGTCCTCGATCTCGCTTTGCAGCTTCCATACGCAACGTTGCGGGTGCCGTCGCCGCCGATCTGGGTTTGGGGAATGTACGCAATGGCAGCAGCGATTTTGATCGTTGCCATCCGCAAACGGTGGACGCGTGTCTGTCTCGGAAGCATACCGGCAGTGCTGACGATTCAGGGCCTGATCGCCTTCAAGGATTTTTCGCCGAAACCGCCGCAGGTCGTGACCATGACCTTCCTCGATGTGGGTCAGGGCGATGCGGCCCTGATCGAGTTCCCTTCCGGCTATCGGATGCTGATCGACGGTGGAGGAGTTTCGTCGGGCCGTTTCCTGGATTTGCGCGACGAGAGCACCTTTTCGATTGGAGAGAGCGTTTTGTCGCCTTACTTCTTTTCACGGGGGATCCGGCGGCTGGATGCTGTCGTTCTGACGCACGCGCATCACGACCACATGGACGGCCTGTTCAACGTGATCGAAAACTTCAAGGTTGGCGAGTTCTGGTTGGGACGTAATCCAATGATTCCGAGGTACCGCGAATTGATCGAGCGCATTCAGGAAAAGCAGATTCCGATTCGTTGGGTGACCGCGGGTGAGACGATTGGTCCGTTTACAGTCCTGCACCCGCCGGCGGCGTGGGTACCGAGGAGGAATGACCAGAACAACGATTCGGTGGTTCTCTTGTTGAAGGCGGGAGCCGCGACGGCGCTTCTGACCGGCGATATTGAAAGAAGCATTCCGGTGCCGGAAAAGGTCGATGTCCTGAAGGTTCCGCACCACGGGAGCAAAGGTGTAAAAGTCCGTCCACAAGCTGCCGTGCGGGTGATTTCGGTAGGAGAGAACAATCCGTTTGGGCATCCGCACGAATCCGCCCTGCCCGCGCTTCGGACGGACCGGCTTGGGGCCATAACCGTAACTCTGGAAAGCCATCCGAAAGTCACGTTGACCGAATGGCGTCGCTCGTGTAGGATAGGGTTTCTTTTTGAAAGCCACTAACTCACAAAGACCTTAAAAATCTGCGGATTAGTGGCTTTTCTGTTATCGGAGGTTTTTTGAGTAGCAAGATCCGGCAAGCATGGTCAGGCGCGTTTTTCGCTGCGATACTGCTATTGCTTACGTCCTGCGGGGCACCGCCGCCCGCCAGGGCGGTCAGGGTCGTACCTCCGTCAATTCCGAAAATTGAACAACACGTGGAACCGCTGATCGCAGCGGTCCCGGCCGTACTGCCGCAGGTCAATTTCAATGACCCGGTGGACCTGGCAGTCTTCGAGGCGCAACTCCGCTTTGAAAAGGGAGAAGGGCTCTATAAGGATGGTTTCCTCAAACGGTCCAAGGACGAATTCAACAGCGCAATCGACCTGATTCTCGAGACTACGGGAACCTATCAAAAAGAGCCGCGGCTCCAACATGAGTTGCTCGACCTGGTGGGCCGCGTCCATGCCATGGAACTGGCAGCCCTGCGGGAAGGCGATGGCTTCACAGACCAGACCGAAGAGCACGCCGCGATTGACGACCTCGAACACGTCGAAACCTTCCCGGCCCTGATCGATCCCAAACTCAAAGAGACAGTCGAAGACGAAGTAAAGGAAGTTGCGCACGATCTCCCGATAGAAATCAATGATCGCGTTCTCGGCTTCCTGGAGTACTACCAGAACGGCCGCGGCCGCGGTGCGATCGAAGTCGGCATGGAACGCGCCGGCAAGTATCAGCCGATGATCGAAAGGATCCTTAAAGAAGAAGGCGTGCCGCTGGATCTGATCTACCTGTGCCAGGCGGAAAGCGCTTTCGAGCCGCGGGCGCTATCGAGAGCGGCTGCGAAAGGCATGTGGCAATTCATTTCGTCGCGCGGCAAGGAATACGGCCTGCGGCAAACGTGGTGGATCGACGAACGGTCGGATCCGGAAAAATCCACTCGCGCGGCAGCCCGTCATTTGAAGGATCTGTACACCGAGTTTGGCGATTGGTATCTCGCAATGGCGGCCTACAACAGCGGTCCGCTCCGGGTGCAACGCGCCCTGGAAAAGACAGGAGCCGATAACTTCTGGACCCTTGCTGAAAAGAAAGCCCTCCCCAAGGAAACCATCAATTACATTCCGAACATCCTGGCCCTGACCATCATCGGGAAGAATCCCGAAAAGTATGGCTTCAACGTGGTGTCGGCGCCACCGGTCGAAACCGAGCGGGTGAGCGTAGACAAAGCGACAGATCTGCGCGTGATTGCGGAGGCGATCGATCTGCCGGTCGAGCAGCTGCAAGCATTGAATACCCACGTCCTGCGATGGACGACCCCCCCGGACGATCCGGACTTCCAGTTAGTTCTTCCCAGGGGCTACGCGGACAAGTTCAACAAGCAGATTTCGTCATTGCCGGAGAGCAAGCGCGTCCTGTTCCGAGAGCACGTCGTCCGGAAAGGCGATACGCTGGCCGCAATAGCGAGGAAATACGGGACGACCACGACTCAACTCACTGACGCCAACAAGCTGGGAAAACCTCCGGTTTTGAAGATTGGTCAGACTTTGATTGTTCCGATGAGTGGCGTCACTCCCTCTCCGGCGGTACAGACGGCAAAAGCCGCGACGTCCTCGAAAACGCCCACAAAGTCCCCGGCCACCAGGACGGCGTTGACATCCTACACAGTTCGCGCAGGCGACACCCTTGCGAAGATCGCCGCCCACTTCAACACAACAGTGGATAAATTGAAGTCCTGGAACCACTTAACAACCACCAAGCTCGCCGTTGGCAGAAAGCTGCTCGTTTCCGGCCAACCTGTCCAAACCGTTGCAGCCAAGAAAGTTATCCATCAGGTCAAGCAGGGCGAGACGCTTGACCGGATCGCCACAACTTACAAAACTTCTGTGGATGCTATAATTTCCTGGAACGAATCCGAGGATCTCAGCGTCATTCATCCAGGGGACCGGATCACGATTTTCCTGGGCGACGAAAACTAGCCTACCTCCTAGATACCTTTTGGGTTTACGGGCGTCAAAACTACCCGTGGCCATGGAAGCAATATTGAAAAGGACTGCACAACGAGTTCACGAGTCGGAAGACGAGAAACTCCTTATTGAGCAGGCCCAAAGTGGTGATCGCGAAGCATTTGAGCAATTGGTCCGAAGGCATGACCGGGACATTCTCAGACTGGCGTTCCACATGCTGGGAAATCGCGAAGAGGCGCGAGAAGTTTTCCAGGAGACCTTTCTCAAAGCCTACCGGTCCTTAGCCCGATTCCGATTCGAATCGAGCTTTTACACCTGGATTTACCGGATCGCTACTAACGTCAGCCTCGACCATCTTCGCAAACGTCAGACCCTTAAAGAGGAGATTTCCTTCGAGTCCGATACGGAATCCAATCCGGACCGGCCTGCGCTGAAGGACACGCTTGCGGCAACAACCTACGAGAGCAATCCCGAACGCCGGCTCTATGGCAAGGAAGTCGGAGAAAAAATTAAAGACGCGCTAAAAACCCTTTCCGAAAAGGAGCGTCTTGTATTTGAATTGAGGCATTATCAGGGGCTCCGGCTCAAAATGATCGGGGAGATCATGGGCAGTACCGAAGAGACAGCAAAGAATTATCTCTTCCGGGCAACACAAAAACTCAGGGCGCATTTGTCGAACGTATGAATTTAAATTGCAAAGAGTATCAACACCAAATCACTCTTTTCCTTTACGAGGAACTGCCGGAAGAAACGGTGCCTGGACTTCAGGCGCACCTTTTGGAATGCGGCGATTGTAAGAGCGTATTCGAATCCGAACAGGCGTTGCATTCGGCATTCGCGGACGATACCGCGGCCTGGGACGTTCCATCCGACTTGCTGGTCGAATCGCGAAAGGCGCTTGCCGACGAACTGGACCGCATCGAGAAGAAGCGGTCCTGGTGGCGCATGCCGGCCTTTTCTGTGGTCTTTACTCCGATGCGGCTGCTGGAATCGGCGGCGCTGGTCGCCATGGGACTGGCACTGGGCGTTTACATCAGTAATCAGCAGTTCCGTGCCGCTCCTTCCGTCGCTTCGAATCCGGCAACTGAAAATCAAATGTCGGTTATGCCGAGCAATGGAACCCTCACCAATCTTCAAGTCGTGAATGCGGATCCGGCGACCGGACAAGTTGAACTGGCCGGCCAGGTTTCGCAACCGATGCGCTTCCACGGGAAAATGGATGACGCGATGATTCGTCAGCTGCTATTCAGCGCGCTCCGCGACACCAACAATCCGGGGTCCAGGTTGAAGGTGGTTGAGGCTCTCTCGCAGAAGCCCACCGAGGAACCCATCGAAGAAGCACTGATCAACGCGATGGTCTTCGACGATGATTCCGGTGTACGTATGCGCGCGGCGGAGGGCCTGAAGCCATTTGCCAGCGAGCAGCATGTCCGCGCGGCGTTCATGCACACCCTGCAGAATGACGACATCCCGGGTATTCGTATCCAGGCCATCGACGCCCTGATCAAGCACAACCCGAAAGATGCAGACCTGGCGAAGAGTCTCCAGGAAGTCACAAAGAAAGACGATAGCCCCTACATCCGCAATCAAGTGCTGCAGTACGTGGGGACGACGCGATGATTCGTTCGCTTTGCGTTTCTTGCATCGTGGGCGGCTTGTTTCTCCTTCCGGCTTTTGCTGCCAGGTGCCCGGTTACCAACGGCACTACCGTGGTGGTGAGAGCGCCAATTGGCGATCTGCAGGTCGATACGACGGGCCGTGAGCCCGCAGTGGATGTCCAGGTCGATAACAATAACGTTCAAATACAACAGAACTGCGGTAAGGACCGTGTGGAGTTCACCAGCACGGGATCGGATCAGGTTAGCGGCGTGATGATCTGGAAGATCGTTACGCCGAGAAACGTTGATCTGGATCTTGTTACGCAGGGTGGCAACATCACGATCGGTGATGTGAATGGCAACGTCACCCTCCGTAGCGGCGGGTCGATAACGGCAGGCCAGATCAAAGGGAAGGCCACGCTGATTTCGCAGGGCGGGTCGATCAAATCCGGAAACATCGGCGGCGATGCCGAACTGCGCAGCGATGGCGGGACGCTCGAGGCCGGCGACATTGGCGGAAACGCGAAGTTTCATACCAGCGCAGGCCGGGCTGTTGTAGGCGCGGTCGGCGGTGATTTAACCGTGGAAGCCGGCAGCAAGATCACAATTACGAAGGCCGGCCAGGTCAAGATCACGACGAATGCCGCGGATATCTCGATCGGCGATGCGGCCCGTATCAACGTCAAGAGCGGTGGCGGACATATCACCATCCGGCGCGTCAGCGGGCCATTCCAGGGTCACACTGAAAAGGGCGACATTCGATTGGACAGCGCTGGCGCCTGGGTTGAAGCCTCAACAGGCCAGGGAAACATTCTGGTCCACCTCGTGCCGGAGAACATCGATGGAGACCTCCATATGGATCTTGAGGCAGGCCTCGGCGATGTTACGGTCTATCTGCCGGCTGCGCTCCGCGCCAAGATCGATGCCACCGTCCAGCGCCCTGCATTTCAGGACCACTCAATCATTTCGGAGTTTCCAGCAGCGCCCAAGCGTCCGGCGAATGGATTGATTCCGAATAACCTGTACTACACACCGCCGCATTCCGAGTATGCGCTCAATGGTGGGGGAAACCTTATCACGCTGCACACGTCGCTCGGCAAAATCACAATCAAAAAGAATTAGCCACAAAGAGGCACAAAGGGCCCAAAAGTTTTTGGGTCTTTTGTGCCTCTTTGTGGCTAATTCTTCTTTCCCCGCACAATAGCCGTCCTTAATAATGCCGGATCGAGATAGGTCTGTGCGGCTTTCTTCACCTGATCTGCGGTTACGTTCCGGATGGCCCGGCTGTAGCCCATCACGCCCTGGACTCCATCGCCACCGTAGATTGCGCGCGCATACTCGAGCACGTTACCGAGGCGGGTCTGCATACCGAGCTCGTGCTCGCCGATGGAGTACGCGATCGACTTCTTCACTTCGTCGGCGGTGACGCCGTCCTTCCTGAGACGGTCCATCTCCTTTTCGAGCGAATCCTTCACCTTCCCTCCATTGTCCGGCCTCGGAGGACGATTTTTCGATGCGATCCGCGAC
>Ga0207125_10188_pt1 | contig 13265 bp, 11 predicted proteins | sample Alteio_BWMinHeat_19_FD_153556 | JGI IMG/M metagenome (GOLD analysis project Ga0207125, IMG submission 153556) | Enriched cells from forest soil in Barre Woods Harvard Forest LTER site, Petersham, Massachusetts, United States -... | ecosystem: Environmental > Terrestrial > Soil > Temperate forest >...
TTTCAAAGAGCTTTCGGAGGAGACGGGCGTCAGCGTGAACACGCTGCTGTCGAGGAAGCGGTATGCCGCGCTGGCTCTGCGGGAACGGTTACAGGAATTGAAAGACGAGTTTGGAACGAAGTAAGGAGAGGTCGATGAGAGCTTGGAAGGTTGTGAAGATCGTGGTGCTGGTGATTGTGATTGCGACGGTGGTTGGGTTTGTCGTCATGCACCTGTGGAACTGGCTGATGCCGGCGGTGTTTGGTTTGAAGCCGATTACGTATTTCCAGGCGATCGGTCTGCTGCTGTTGAGCAAAATTTTGCTGGGCGGCTTCCATAAACACGGACATGGCGGAAGATGCGGCGGGCGCGGCGGATGGAAGCGGCATATGGAGGAGCGTTGGGGACAGATGAGTCCCGAAGAGCGCGAGAAGTTTCGCGCGGGAATGCGGGGACGGTGGGGCTGCGGCCCCACTACAGAGAGCGCGGGGGAGGGAACGAAGTGAACGTCGAATGCGTAAAGCTTAGCGAATGCATAGACCTTAGCAAGGTAGAAGTCCTGAGTTCGATAGCGGGAAGTTCAATGGCGGGAGTAGACGAGATGAATCTGGACGAAATGTCGCTGGAAGAGCTGCTGTATTTTGCGCTGATGGAGAGTATGGAAACTGCATAAATTGGGGGAGTGTTTCCGGGCATTCGGATGCTAGGCTAAAGTCTACGCAGCGCACAGTTTGTGCGGAGGCCCGATTGAACACGCAACAGGGCGAGATCACATTGTTGCTGGCGAAGTGGAAGGATGGCGAGCCCGACGCCTTCGACCACCTGGTTCCGCTGGTGTATCCGCACCTGAGGGAAGTGGCCGCCGCATATATTCGGCGCGAGAAGAACCCTGGGGTGATGCAGGCGACGTCGCTGGTCCATGAGCTTTATCTCCGTCTGCTGGGGCAGAAGAAGACCGATTGGGAAGACCGCTCGCATTTCTACACATTTTCCGCGAAGGTAATGCGGATGATTCTGATCGACCATGCGCGCGGGACGCAGGCGCAAAGGCGCGGCGGCACCGCGGAGCATGTTCCGCTGAATGAAGACATGGCATGGGTGGGCCTGGGGACCGTGGAGATGATCGAGCTGAACCGCGCGCTCGACGCGCTGGCGCAGGTCGACCCGGGGAAGGTGCAGATGGTGGAGCTGCGGTACTTTCTGGGGTGCACGGCGGAGGAGACGGCCGCGCTGATGAAAGTTTCGAAGGCGACGGTGGACCGGGATTTGAAGTTCGCGCGGGCCTGGCTGTATCGCCGGATCGAACCGGGTAAGAAAGTCTCTGAGGCAGATTGAGGCTGAATTGCGCTGTCTGAATAGATGAAAGTTAGACCTTGGCAGCGATGAGTGACGACAACGAACAAATAGACGCGCAACTACTGCACCGCACCGAAGCGATTTTTCATGCGGTGCTGGGTGCGGCAGAATCTGAGCGCGAAGCCGTGCTCGAGGAAAGCTGCGCCGGCGACACGCTGCTGATGGCGGAGCTGCGGTCGCTGCTGTCGGCGTGCGAGGAGGAAGAGCTGCTGGGGACGGTGCGGGCAGACGCGAGCCGGTTCGCAGAGGCGGGAGGACGATGGGTCGGGCCGTACCGGATCGAGCGTTTGCTGGGGCGCGGCGGGATGGGCGCTGTCTATCTGGCACAGCGCGCGGATGGGCACTTCGAGCAGCAGGTGGCGATCAAGGTGATCGATCTGCCGCTGGCTACGGAGCTGTTTCGCGAGCGCTTTCGGATGGAACGCCAGATCCTGGCGGGATTGAATCACCCATTTATCGCGCGGCTGCTGGACGGTGGCGTGAGCGAGGGAGGCGAGCTTTACCTCGCGATGGAGTACGTAGACGGGATTTCGATTGCGAAGTTCTGCGAGCGAAACGGTCTGTCGCTGCGGGCGAAGCTTGAGCTGTTCGCGAAGGTTTGCGGGGCGGTGCAGTTTGCACACCAGAACCTAGTGGTGCATCGCGACCTGAAGCCGGACAACATCCTGGTGGTGGCGGATGGGACTCCCCGGCTGCTGGATTTTGGGACGGCGAAGCTGCTGGTTCCGGATGCGGACGCGGTGTCAGGGTTCACGCAGAATGGTTTGCAGTCGTTCACGCCGCAGTATGCCAGCCCGGAACAGGTGCTCGGCGACGCCATCACGACTGCGACGGACACCTATTCGCTGGGAGTGTTGCTGTATCTGCTGCTGGCGGGGCGGCCACCGTATGAGCTGAAGGAGTTTACGACCGCCGAGATGCTGCGAGTGATCTGCAACGAGGTTCCGCCGAAGCCGAGCTCGGCTTCGGCGGGTCTGGATGCGGATGTAGACGCGATCGTGATGAAGGCCCTCCGCAAGGAGCCGCGGGAACGGTATTTGACAGTCGACCAGTTTGCCGGAGACGTCCAGGCGTATCTGGATGGTCGGCCCGTGATGGCGCGGCGGGGAACTTTGCGGTATCGGGCTGGAAAGTTTGCACGGCGGAACCGGCTGGCGATTGCCGGAGTGGCGCTGCTGCTGGTTACTTTGCTGGCGGGGATTGCGGGGATCCTGTGGCAGTCGCGGTCGGCGAACCTGCAGCGGCGCAGGGCGGAGGCGCGGTCGCAGGATTTGCGGCAGTTGAGTGTGAGCCTGCTTTCGGAGATTGATGAGGCGGTGAAGCAGCTTCCGGGGTCGACACCGGTGCAGCGGCTTCTGGTGGGGCGAGTACTGGAGCATCTGGACCGTATGTCGCAGGACGACGGCGGCGACCGGCAGACGCAGCTTGATCTGGTCGACGCGTATACGCATCTGGGGAATTTGCAGGGAAATCCTTATGACCAGAATATCGGCGACCCACAGGGCGCTCTGGTCAGCCTTGGAAAAGCGCTGACCATTGCGCAGGGCATGCAGAAGAAGTGGCCGAAGGATTCGGAGGTGTTGGGGGCGCTGGCGCTGGTGGAACAGTCTCGGGGTGAGGTGCTGTTTGGGTTAGGCAGGACGGCGGAGTCGATTGTGTCGGCGCGGTTGGCGGCGGCGACATTTGAGGCACGTGCGGCGCAGCCTGGGGCGACGGCGCTGCAGTTTGCCGAGGCATCCACGGCTGTTGGAGGTCTGGGCGACCAGTTGGGACAGACCGGGGTTTCAAGTCTCGGGCAACAGGACCTGGCGTTAGCGGCGTATCGCAAGGGCCTGGAGCTTTCGGAGCGGTCGCTGGCGCTGGACCCCAACTTTTTGCGATCGCGACGGGCGATTGCGATGGGCCACTACAAGATCGCGAACACCAAGGCAGACAACGATCCGGCGGAGGCCATCGTGGAGTATCGCCAGGCGCTGGCGACGTGGGACGCGCTGCCGGAGTCGGAGAAGCAGACGGCGACCGTGCGACGGTCTGTGGGGGCCGCCTACAACAAGCTGGCGACGGCATATAGCGAAGTCCTGGACGAGAAGTCGGCGATTGCAACGTACGAACGGGTCAGGGAAATTGACGGCGTCTACGCCGCAGCCGACCCGGACGATGCACGGGCCCAGGTGGACCTCGCCGTAGCGACGTCAAATGAAGCGTTTACCTATGTGGACATGCTGGACATGAGCCTGTATCCGCATCCAGAACAGGAGAAGGCGAACCGTCGCCGGGCCATCGAGTTGCTGAAGCAGGTGGTGGCAATCCGGGAGAAGCTGGTGAAGGTGGATAAAGGCAATCAAAACTGGGCAGCGCAACTGGCGTATGAACGGGCAGAGCTGGGCACCCTGGAGGTGGCGGATGGAGATCCCGCCGGGGCGGCGATGTCGGCTGTGGGCATTGCCGCGTTGCGCGAAATGACCGCAGCGCCGGATGTTTCGGCGCATACGCTGGACCTGGCGACGGCGGCGAGGATGAGTGTGCTGCCGAAGTCCCTGCAGGACACCGCGCTGAATGTGCGCGACGCGGAACATCTGGTCGCACTGACGCAGCGCAGGAAGGCGGGCTACCTGATCACTCTGGCGGAGGCGTACCAGGCCGACGGACAGAAGGCGAAGTCGATTGCGGTCGCGAAAGAGGGTTTGGCGCTGCTGCCGGCCGTGGCGCCGGGTGCGGCTATCCCGCGTAGCCAGAAAATGCTGGGTGATCTGGCGAAGCAGTAAATTCTAGAGCGGCGTTGGCTCGGCGGGCAGGGCCTTGGGGTCGGCCGGTGGAACTTTCTTCAGGATTTCAAGGCGCACCTTCGCGACGCCCGAGCGCAGGATCCCCAGGTCGTTGGCGGCGGCCGACGAAAGGTCGATAACCCGGTCCGGGAGCAGGACGCCGCGGTCATTGATGCGGACCACGACTGATTTGCCGCTGTTGACGTCGACAACGCGCACCATGGTGCCGAAGGGCAGGGTGCGATGGGCGGCGGTAAGCTCGGCTTTGTCGAAACGCTCGCCGCTGGCGGTATGGTGGCCCTGAAGGACGGAGCCGTACCAGGAGGCGATGCCGAAGAGCGGGGTCGTCCACATGATCTTGCGCTTGGACGGGGTCAGGGCCGGGAGGGTGGGTACGGTTATCGGCGCCATCACCAGCGAGGCGTCTGCCATGACCGGGGTGGTCAACGTCGGTACGATAAAGAAGAAGGTGGCCGATGCCGCCGCGAGTACCGTTACGGCGAGGGAAGTGGCAATGAGGTGCAACTTTAGATATTTAGGCAAACAATCTCCAGGTCAGAACGTTTGAAAACTTGCTTCCGACCATCTACAAGTTTACCGGAAATAGCCCGAAAACCCCATGTTTTGCTCGTCCCGAAGCCTGCCACAAGAGCATCTAAACCGTCAACTCCCCAACCTCAGAAAAGCCGCATACGCTAGGGTCTGCGGAACCTTCCAACCTTCACTCCGCGCGAGCCCCCTGATGCTTCTGAGTACGGCACCTTTCTTTGTCTTTTATTTGAGCGTCTGGCTGCTGTACTGGTTGCTTGCCCGCAGCCGGACAGGCCGATTATTTGTGCTGCTTGCAGCTAACTTGTTTTTTTTGAGTAAGTTCGGACTATTGTACTTTCTGATGCCGGTGGCGGCGACCATAGACTTCCTGGTGGGCCTGGGTTTGGCACGGACGGACCGGTTGGGCGAGGGCAAGGGCGCGCGGCGGATGCTGCTGGCGGTCTCCCTGGTGCTGAATGTGGGGCTGTTGGCGGGGACGAAAATTCTTTCGGCGGTGACCGCCGAGAGGTACTCGTGGCTGTTAACTCTTTCACTTTCTTTTTATTGCTTCCAGGCGCTGACCTACACCGTCGATCTTTACCGCCGCGAGGACGGCGCGGAGGCGACCCGGAGCTGGCTCGAATACATGGGTGCCGCGATGTTTTTTCCGGTCATGGTGGCCGGCCCGATCCTGCGGCTGCATGAGTTTTTGAAGCAGCTTTTCCGCAAGCCGGTGCTGACCCGGGAGATGGCCGGGCGGGCGCTGCTGCTGATCGGCATCGGGCTGGTCAAGAAGCTGCTGATTGCCGACTTCCTGGCGGAGAACCTGGTGACCCGGGTGTTCGACACGCCGACACTCTACAGCGGTCTGGAGGTGCTGGCGGCGGTGTACGGGTTTGCGCTGCAGCTCTTTTTCGATTTCTCGGGGTACACGGACATCGCGTTGGGGGTCGGCCTGCTGCTGGGGCTGAAGCTGCCGGAGAACTTCAACCGGCCATATACCGCCGTGAACCTGATGGACTTCTGGCGGCGGTGGCACATCAGCTTCTCGTTCTGGCTGAGGGACTATATACAGGAGCGGCTGCCGCAGCGGCGGCGGACGCATCCCCTGCTGTCGTATTGCTACAGCGTGATTCTGACGTTCCTGCTGGGCGGGTTGTGGCACGGGATCGGGTGGACGTTTCTGACATGGGGGCTGCTGCACGGGTTCGCACTGGCGGCGGTGCGGGTCTGGATGCAGTGGCGGAAACGGCCGCGGGGCCAGCAGCCGAGCGCGGCGGGGACGCTGGCTGCGCGCGTGATTACGTTCCATTTTGTTTGCTTTACGTGGATCTTCTTCCATGCGTCGTCGATGGCGAATGCGTTTGAGGTGCTCGGCCGGCTGGGGTCGATGACTTGGGGGCACAACAACCTGACGCTGCCGATCCTGGGAGTGATGGGGGCGGCTGCGGTGCTGGCTTGTCTGCCGCTGAAGTGGCTGGACGGCAGCGCGGACCTGCTGGGGCGGATGCCGTTCTGGGTGCAGGGGCTGGCGCTGGCCGGGCTGGTGTTGGCGATTCAGAGCTTGTCGGGGCGGGGTAGCGCGACGTTTATCTACGGGAGCTTTTAGCTATGACTCCCAAAAGCAACAACGGGGCTCCTGCGAAAAACGCTGTACTGAAGACGGTGCTGGCTATCGCCACGGGTGGGGCGGTGCTGGTTTCCTGGCGCGCATTTGTCGATCCGGCGAAAGGGATTTCGCCCGGGATTTTTAGTGAAGCGGCCAAGGTGGAGCTCTTCCGCCACCCTCCCGCGCCAGCTGTGGTTGTGGTCCCGACGAAGCCGGGCGCGCGCGTGGCGGTCTCGGATTACTTTGTGGATGACTCGGGCGCGATCGATAGCTTCTTCGCCGCGCTGCATCGGTTGGAACTGCCGGCCGGGGATGGAGCGCCGCAGGTGGTGACGGTGTTGCATTACGGAGACTCTCCAACCACAGCGGACCTGATTACCGGCGACGTCCGCTCGATGTTGCAGAAGCGGTTCGGGGACGGCGGGCATGGGTTTCTGCTGACCGCCAAGCCATGGGCCTGGTACCAGCACCGGGGCGTGGATATCTCGGACAGGGGATGGACGGCTTCGACCGCCGTCGGCAAGATGCGGGACGATACGTACGGTGTCGGCGGCGCGAGCTTTGAGGGGACCTCCGGGGCTTCCAGCCATATCACGCTGAGAGACTCGTACCAGAGGACGATGGAGGTGGCGTACCTGGGCCGGCCGGGAGGGGGGACGGTTTCGGTTACGGCGAATGGGGCGGAGGTCGGGACGTTTTCGACTGCGGCAGAAAGCGTCGGACCGGCGTGGCACACCGTGACGCTGCCCGAGGGGACAACGTCGGTCGATGTGAAGCCGGTATCTGGAGCGGTGCGGCTGTTTGGCGAGACGTTCCGCACCAGCGGACGGGGCGTGGTGTACGACTCGCTGGGCCTGAACGGGGCGTCGACGACCGTGCTGTCGAATGGCTTCAACGCGACGGCGTGGACGGCGGAGTTGCAGCATGAGCGGCCGGCGTTGGTGATTATCAACTATGGGACGAATGAGAGCGGCTTCGGATCGTACGTGGACAAGTACTATGAGCCGAGCCTGAGGACGGCGATCAAACGGATCAAGGCGGCTCTGCCCGGGGTTCCGATCCTGGTGATGAGCCCGATGGACCGTGGCCTGCGGTCCGGGGTCGACGAGATCCATACCTACGACACGATTCCGCGGATTGTAGCGATCCAGCGGCGGGTCGCGGCGGAGCAGGGATGCGCGTTTTTCGATACCTTTGATGCTATGGGGGGAGATGGAACGATGGCCCGCTGGTATATGGGGCACCCTCGACTGGTATCTGGCGATCTGATCCACCCAACGCCGCAGGGCGCGGCCATGGTGGCGCAACTGCTGGTGAAGGACCTGATGACGGGGTATGAGCAGTATCTGGAACGGCAGCATCTGGAGCGCAAGCACGACGTTGTCGTTGCCGGCGTCCAAGCCGTAGTGCCTGCGCCAGCGCCGGTGGCGAAGCCGAGTCCGAAGCCGAGTCTGGCGATGGTGCCGTCGGGTAAGCCGAAACCTTCGGCGATGGGAGAACCGCTGGCGCCTGTTGCGCCGCCCGCGGCTGCTCCAGCGACGCCCGACGCGCCGAAGCAGGAAACGCCGCCGGTGCAGACTGTTCCGCCCGTAGTTACCCCGGGAGCGCCGCAGCCGCAACAGCAACCTCCGCAACGCCAACCCTCATAGCCCGGAAAGTTATTGAAGAATGATTGAAGTGCAATTGCAGAGCGGAGTGACGGGAAGAGGGTTTGCTCGTCGCCGCGCGTGGTGGATGTTGGCCGTTTTGCTGATGGCGCCGGGGTTGGCGGTGGGGCAGTCGTCGAAAAAGAAGCCAGGGGCTGCGCACGCCGTTGCTTCTCCGCATACGAAGAAGAAGGGGACGGCGCAAGCTCCGGCACACGCGGGCGGGCATGCGGGTGTGAGTCATTCTGCCAGCCGGTCGAAGGGGCATGCGGCCGTTTCGGGGGGACACGGGAAGCGGAGTACTTCGCGATCTGTCGCACCGCCTATTCATTCGAGATATGGAGCGGCCAGGCCAGTGCAGGAGACGGCGCAGGTTCCAGTCGCTCAGGTTCCCGCCGCTCAGGTTCCAGCCGCTCAGATCCCAGCCGCTCGCATTCCGCAGCAGGCTCCGCTAACGCGGGTGCCAAATACGCCGTTGCCAGACACGCAGGTTCCGGCGCAGCCGATTCCGGAGGCGGATGCGCCCGGGGTTGCGGCGCAGGAGACAACTCCGGCGGATGAAGCGCTCTATGCAGACTCGGTGCTGCCGCCTGCGCTGAAGCAGCCGTTTCGGTATCCGCGCGCGCTGGATGCCTTCTTCAAGGCCCTGACAGCGGAGCAGGCTCCGAAAACGGCTGGCGTGACGGATGGGTCCGGTGCGGGACCGATTGTGAGGATATTGCAGTTCGGAGACTCGCATACCGCGGCGGATATTTTTACCGGCCAGATGCGGGCGCTGATGCAGGCGAAGTTCGGGAACGGAGGGCTGGGGTTTCAGTATCCCGGGCATCCGTTTGCCGGGTATCGGCTGTTGGGATCGTCGCGGTCGCAGACGCCAGGATGGGTGACGCAGGGCAACCGGTTTACGGAACTTGGCGACGGCGACACGGGACTGGGCGGGATTGCGATTGCGACGCGACGGCCAGGCGAGTCGGTGTTTCTGACGACGACCTGCGAGACGCTGCAGGTGCAGTATCTGCGCCAGCCGGGCGGAGGAGCACTGGACTTCAGCGATAATGGCCAGCCGGTTTCGGAGATCAAGACAGGAACGGCCGACAGCGTAGCTACGGCTGCCGACAGCTCGTCGCGCGGGGCGGGGACGTTTACCTACTCCTGCACACCCGGGGAGCATGAGTTCCAGTTGATAACGCTGGATAGCGCGCCGGTCCGCCTGCTCGGCCTGGTGACCGAGCAGGCGGGCGTGACGTATGAGTGCCTGGGAATCAATGGGGCGGTCGCGCCGCTGATTCTGAAATGGAACCAGCAGATGTTTGCGGAGTATCTGGGCGAGCGGAATCCGAATTTGATTGTGCTGGCCTACGGGACCAATGAAGCGGCGCAGTCGGCAAGCCATAACGATGAGTATGTAGCGGAGTTGCATGAGGTGTTGCAGAATCTGCATCGCATCGTGCCGGGAGCTTCGATCCTGCTGCTGGGGCCGTATGATCGTGCGCTGAAGGTCGGGCGAGGGCGTCATGCGTCGTGGCAGACGCAGGCGGCGATCGACCGCATTATTGCGGACCAGAAAGAGGCTTGCCGCGTCGACGGCTGCGCGTTTTACGACCAGCGCGCGCGGATGGGCGGGCCGGGGACCATGCAGCGCTGGGTGCCGGATGGCCTGGCGCAGTTCGACCACACGCATTTGACGGGAACGGGCTACAGGGTACTCGCGAATGCACTATACCGCGACCTGATGACGGCGTATAACAGCTATCTGGCAACCGCTGGCGTGGGTCCTCCGCGGCCGGCTTCCGCACAATAATCGTCTGCACAACCTGCTTTTTTGAGAAAGAGAACGTTCGATGAATTCGATGGATAAGCGCCCCGGAATTACCAAGGTATTGCAGGCTGTTGCCGGTCAACCGCTCGACCCCGCTCCTGATGAGAGCTTGTTTGCGTCGGGGATGCTGGACTCGTTTGCGCTGACGGATTTTATCTCCGGGCTGGAAGCGGAGTTTGGGGTGACGATTCCCGATGCGGACTTTTCGGCACGGAAGTTCGACACGGTAGAGAAGGTGGAACAGTACCTGGATGCCAAGGGCGAGTAATGTCTTACCTGCGCGGGTTCGGGTCGTATGTGCCGGAGCGGATCGTCGGGAACGACGAACTGGCGCCGCTGCTCGGGGTTGAGGCGGAGTGGATCGTTTCGCAGTCAGGCGTGCGCGAGCGGCGGTGGGCCGCGGCGGACGAGACTGTTGTCTCACTCGGGCATCGCGCGGCTGTCGATTGCCTTACGCGGGCTGGGGTTGAGGCGTCTTCCCTGGGGCTGATACTTGTGGCGTGTGGCTCGGCGGAGAGGTTTGCGCCCGGGCCTGCGAGCTCGATTGCGGCACTGCTGGGTTTGACGGCGACACCTGCGATTGATCTGCCGATGCCGAGTGTGGGGTCGCTCGCCGGGATGGCGATGGGGGCGAGGCTGGCCGAGTCGTTCGGGAATGTGCTGGTCATCGGGACGGAAATCATGTCGCGACGGATCGAGCTAACGCCCGAGGGCAAGAACACGGCGATTCTGTTTGGCGACGGTGCGGGGGCGGTGCTGATTTCTCCGGAGTCAGGGTTTGCGCGGGTGGTGGATAGCTGTTTACATACCGATGGGAATTCGGCTGAGGCGTTAAAGATCGAACATGGCCGCATTGCGATGGATGGGGCGGTGGTGATTCGTCACGCGTCGCGGCGCATGCCCGAGGCGATGACGGAGCTGCTGGTGAGGAATAACGTCGCGGCGGGGGATATTGGGGTGTTCCTGCTGCATCAGGCGAACAAGAACCTGATTACGCGGATTGCGCAGACGGTGAAGGCGCCGGCGGAGAGGTTTTACGCGAATATTGAACGGTTCGGCAACACCAGCTCGGCTTCTCTGCTGATTGCCGCGGCGGAGTGGCATCGTAGCGCGGAAGTGGGCGCGCCGATTATGTTTTGCGCGTTTGGGGTGGGGCTGACATGGGGCGCGGTTCTGGCGGTTGTGTAAGAGCGGCGCTGGTAACAAGTTTTCCAAAATTCCTGCGGACGACCACCGATCTGCGGAAGGGCCGGGTTTCCAACCCGGCCATAAAGCAGCCACGTCGAAGACGCTTCCTCCCTTCCTGCCGGAGGCCGGAGCGCAGGCGCAGCCGAAGCGACAAAATTGCCTTCCGTTGCTGAGCCATATCCTTCCGGGGCGGCTGTGGGGGTGAATTTTCAGCTACGAGCTGCGAGCTTCGAGCTTCGAGTTAGCCGATACCGCGTTCAATCCAACGCAACAGCAGGTGGGGAAAGCAGCCAAGGACGACGACGGCGGCGGCCAGAACGATGATGACGAGTTGCGTCAGGAACGGGGCGCGGATCGGGTCGGCATCTGGCGCAGGAGCGGTGACGTAAACCCGCTTCAGAACCTTCAGGTAGTAGTAGAGCGAGACGGCGCTCATCGCGATGGCGAGGATGACAAGCCAGAGCAGGTCCTTGACGCTGGGAGTGGCGTTTAGCGTGGCAATGAAGAGATAGAACTTCGCGAAGAAGCCGGAGAGCGGTGGAATTCCAGCGAGCGATAGCAGGAAGATGAAGAGACCGCCCGCGAGCACAGGGGAGCGGCGGCTGAGGCCGTCGAAACTGGAGAGGTGGTCGCTGCCGGTGTGTTTTTCTACGACGCCGATGATGGCGAAGATGCCGATCGTCCCCAGTGCATAGGTGATGACGTAGTAGAGCAGTGAGGCGAATCCTCGATTGATGCCAACGGTTGGTACGCTTCGTATGTAACCGGCGGCGACGACAAACGGAAGCAGCATATAACCGGAGTGGGCGATGGCGGAGTACGCGATCAACCGGCGGACGCTGGTTTGGCGGATGGCGGTCAGATTTCCGAGGACCATCGAGAGTGCGGCGATGGTCGCGAGCACGGCGCCCCAGCCATAGCTGAAGTGCTGCCAGACGGTGGAGTTCGATCCACCGAGGCCAAGCAGAGCAACGAACACAAAGAAGATGAAGAAGCTGGCGACTTTGGAACTGGATGCGGTGAAGGCGGCAGCGGGAGTCGGGGCCGCTTGGTATACGTCCGGAGCCCAGAAGTGGAAGGGAACGGCTGCAACTTTGAATCCGAAGCCGACAGTGATCATGATGGTCGCGATCACCAGTAGCGGGCTTGGGCCCTGGATGGCGTGCGCGATGTCCCAGAGGATAGTGGAGTTGGCGAGGCCGTAAAAAAGACTGAAGCCGAAGAGGAGAAAGGCTGCCGACATTCCTCCGAAGAGGAAGTATTTAAGTGCGGCCTCTGAGGCGCGGGCGTTGCGTTTGTCGAACGCACTGAGGAGATAGAGCGAGAGGCTCAGAAGCTCGAGGGAGATGAAAATGATGAGCAGGTCCGCGGTCGCGACCAGGAACATCATGCCAACAGTCGCGAGAAGGATAAGGAGAGCGAACTCGCCGACGTGGGTGGTGAAGTCGGAGTCTGCGGTCAGCAGAAGTGTGAAGATGCTCAGGGTGAGCAGGGCGATCTGGGCAAACTGCGTCAGCGGGCTGGCGAGGAAGACTCCGTTGAGGACGATGGCCTGCTGTGGCGCGAAGATAAGGTTCGCGATGGCCACGCCGCAACCGGCGGCTCCGAGCAGGCTGGCGGTTGTGAAGCGGGTTTTGATCGAGCTGCGACGGAGAACGAGAAGGTCAACGGCGATAACCAGGATCGACGTCAGCACGACGATAACTTCAGGCAGCAGAAGGTGGACGAGTCCGGTGTAGGAGATCACCATGCACCTCCGCGCAGACCTGCGAACAGCGGCGAGTTGAGGGCCGGGGTGATGACCTTCAGGAGCATCTGCGGATACAGGCCGATGGCCACGCTGGTGCAGATGAGGATCATCGCGCCGAGGCGTTCAGGCAACGAGATCGGCGGGCAGTGTCCCTCAGGGGCTAAAGCCCCTTTTAATGCGGAGGTCTGATGGACGGGCTGAAGCCCGTCCCCTTCAAGGTGAGGCTGAAGCTTGTCCCCTTCAAGGGTTGGCTTCAGGTCGTCGCCGGCGAAGAAGGCTTTCTGCATCGCGCGCCAGACGTAGACGATACCGACGATGATGCCGAAGCCGACACACAGAGCGAGGACGGGGAACGCGCGCCAGGCTCCGATAAGGATCATCAGCTCGGCGACGAAGCCGCTGAAGCCGGGGAGTCCCATGCCGGCCATGCCCGCGACGACGAAGGTGACGGCGGCGAAGGGGATGACCTTGTTGAGGTTCATCGGGCCGAGGGTGGGCAGGTCGCGGGTGTGGGTTCGGTCGTAGACCATGCGGCCGACGACGGCGAACAGCAGCCCGGCGAGGATGCCGTGGGAGAACATCTGGATGACCGCGCCCGAGATGCCGATCTGGTTGAGCGTCA
>Ga0207125_10189_pt1 | contig 13248 bp, 22 predicted proteins | sample Alteio_BWMinHeat_19_FD_153556 | JGI IMG/M metagenome (GOLD analysis project Ga0207125, IMG submission 153556) | Enriched cells from forest soil in Barre Woods Harvard Forest LTER site, Petersham, Massachusetts, United States -... | ecosystem: Environmental > Terrestrial > Soil > Temperate forest >...
GCTGTGGTTCTGGACGTCGCTTCGGGGACGGGCGACATCGCACTCCGTGTCGCGAGCCGTCAAATGGGGCGTCCGAAGCGAATCATCGCCAGCGATATCTGTCCGGAGATGCTCGCCATTGCTCGGGCCAAGGCTGTGGCGCGCCAGTTGTCTTTGGAATTTGGGCATCTGGACGCGCACCGATTGACCGAGGTCGCGGACGCGTCTATCGATGCGTATGCGATTTCGTTTGGCCTGAAAATCTGCGATAGAAGGTTGGTCCTGGGAGAAGCGCTGCGCGTTTTGCGGCCCGGGGGGTCGATGTTCTGCTTGGAGGCTTCCCGTATCCCATTGAATTTCATTAACGCGGCGTACTTGCGATACATGGACTGGTGTTTGCCGCTTATCGCGCGCATCGCGACCCGCGGGGATCGCGGAGCGTATGACTATCTGCTTCGGGGGATTCATGAATTCCCTGGGGCAGTCGACCTGGCTAGTGAGTTCGAGGAAGCGGGGTTCGTTGACGTGACGTACACCTATCTGACGTTCGGTATTGTGGCGCTGCATATCGCCCGCAAGCCCGGGCCTTCTGAACTTGGGAGGTAGGATCACGGCACCATGGGCACGTTGGCGGAGAAGTTCCTGGTCGACGGATTCGCCGTCGTCGTCGACAGGCCTCACGCCGTCAAGGATTTGGAAGGGCGCGCGCGGGATCTCGTGTAACGTGGGGAATCGGTATCGTGGTGTGGGGGCTCGTGGAAGATAAGCAAAATAGAGAGGAATTCGACACTGGACTTGCCAAGATCAGGCATGAAATAAAGAGCCGGTTGGTGCCGCACGGGTTTTTCGGGAGTGTGACCTTTGTTGATCTTGAGCTTGGGGATCATGTTCCCACAGGCTCGAAAATTGTTGTTACCGTCAAGGGAAGAACCGTAGAAAGGTCGTTTAGCCGGCAGGATATTGAAGGCTGTCGTCTTAGGGTGGGCGGCGTGGTTCTATTAGGTATCATCTCCATGATTGATGAACTTTCGGCGTGATGTGACTTCTGGGTCAATCAGGCGTGGGAGCGATCAATCTCGAGGGGCTGAACAGGGAGGCGGGATGATGGGAGTTGAGAGCACAGGAATTGCAACGTCGGGGACTGCGGGACTTTCTGCGGAGGCTGCGTTGGTTTACATCGGATTCTGGCAGAGACTCGCGGCCCACCTCATCGATCTGGTGATCCTTACTCCATATGCGTTGATTTCAACTTCGTTCGCGTATGCGTCAAAAGAGGGCTTTGTGGTTAGCCAAGCGGTTGGGTTCATAATTGCGGTGCTATTTGAAATATATATGGTCAAGCGCTTTGGGGGATCTCCTGTGGGTGTATAGCGAGTTCGTCGTATTGTTGACCAATAAGAAGCGACGGGCATTACATGATTTCATGGCGGGTACGGTGGTGATCCGTGCCTGATGATTGGGGCGATATCGGCCTGACGTGCATGAGAATCTGCCCGACGCGAAACGGGAGGTGGCTCGGGGCGTTTCCGAAGGGCTTGGGGGCGGTTGAATAGCCAAATGGGAGTATCAATCGAAATGCGGCCATTGGTCACTTTAATCGTCGCAGTGTTGATGTCTTTTTCTGCGCATGGATCAGTGAATGACGGGATCGCGGCTTATAACGCGGGCAATTACGCCGTAGCGTTGAAAGAGTTCAGTGCCTCTGCAGCGGCCGGTGATCCTGCCGGTGAGCATTTGTTGGCGAGCCTTTATTATCAAGGGCATGGTGTCGAACGCAATTTGACTAAAGCGGTAGCACTATTCCGAGAGGCCGCTGCGGCGAATTATGCGCCGTCTCTTGCCAATCTCGCAGTGATGTACGCAGCGGGCGATGGCGTTCCGAAGGACATTAAGATGGCGTTCGACTACAACCGTAAGGCCGCGGAACTCGGTGACCTGCAGTCGCAGTTTAATGTCGCGCAGTCTTACCGAAAAGGGTCTGGCGTTACACAAGACTATTCGAAGGCTGCTTATTGGTATCGAAAAGCCGCAGAGGCTGGTTCGAGTCATGCGCAAAACGAGTACGGCCTGTTATTTGCTCAGGGACAGGGCGTGCCGTTGGATTACGTTCAGGCTTTCGCTTGGATGGATTTGTCCGCCAATGCCGGCGACTCGGAAGCTAGAGAAAATCGTGCGCAACTCGTGACGATGCTGAGCGCTGCCCAGCGGGAGCAGGCTAGTAAACTTGCCGCGGAGTACGCGGTACGATATTCGCGAAAACAATAACGATGCGCCGGCGGCGACATTGGTTCAAATGCAATTCGGAGGTGCATGGAGCGATCGATGCGGGGATGCAATGGTAGGGGTGTCCAGAAAGCTCGCTGCGTCCCTTCGAGTGACAACAATCCTCGCAATTGCAGGCGCCATTTGGGCAAACGCGGCGTTTTCGCCTTTGCCGATCGACGCAAAGGCTGATTTATTGGTCGCCGAGAAAGGGCAGCGTCGGTTACTCGCCTACTCGCACGGTCGTCTGCTCCGGGCATACCCTGTGTCGTTGGGGCGGGATCCGATTGGTGCGAAGGAGCGTCAGGGGGATCGGCGGACGCCGGAGGGGCGGTACGTGATCGACGGACACAATCCGGCGAGTTCGTTTCATCGGGCCTTGCATGTGTCGTATCCGTCTGTGGCCGATGCTGCGAGAGCGCATGCCGGGGGCTATGATCCGGGCGGGGAGATCATGGTTCATGGCATTCACAATGGGTTAGGGTGGATTGGTCGCGCGCAGCGGTTCGTTGACTGGACCGTCGGGTGTATTGCGGTCACCGATCCGGAAATCGAGGAGCTGTACCGAATCGTGCCCGATGGGACTCCGATTGAAATCAGACCGTGATGTGTTAACAGCGTGACGCGTCGTCGCGAAGGTCCTGGCCGAGCATCAAGTCGCGTGACAAAACGTCCGGCGGTCACATTTGAGCAAGTGCGTCTGGCGGCGCAGGCGTTTCCGGGCATCGAGGACTCCACATCTTACGGGACGCCGGCGCTTAAAGTTCGCGGCAAGCTCCTAGCCCGTCTACATCAGAGCGGGGAATGTCTGGTGCTTCGCGCGGATTTGTTGGATCGTGAGATTCTGTTGCAGTCTGCGCCTCAAGTTTTTTACATCACCGATCACTATCGGAACTATCCTTGGGTTCTGGTGCGTTTCTCAGCCGTGGATGCTGGTGCCGTGCCGGATCTCATCGAGCGCGCGTGGCGCTTGGTTGCGCCCAAGTCGCTGGTGGCGAAGTACGATGGCAGCAAAACGTGACCCCTGATTCGTAAACGAACTGGTTGGAGCAAAAGTCCACTAGCGATTTTGCCAGGGATTACTTGCCGCTGATGGCCCATGAAACATGAAACTGGGGTGACAGACGGCAGTGGGTGGAGGTTGCCTGTTCGCCGTTAAACGCAGCCGGAATTCACCGGGTCTCGTCCAAGGAGACGCGACACCGGCAGATGGAAGAGTACGGGCACAAATCTTTTATTTGACATAATATACATTATGCGAAGTATTAACTTTAGCTTTAACCTTATAACTCTTATGGTTACAGCTTAAAGTTAGCGACATTTGGTTATTATTTAACTTCAAATCCGACTGAGTTCGACCCAACGCAGTCCCTACGACCGGCCGCTTCGTGGCGCTATGCCAATCGAACGTCGCACTGTATTAGGAGATCGGCTTCTCTGGTTACAACAAGCAGCCCGGAATCGATCATGTTCTCTATCCGCTTCAAATAGTAATAATCGGGTAGACCCGGTACAGCGGCCACGTGAGCGTCCATGAATGTTCCAATCATCCGCGCTACCCTGCGGGCACGCGAAGAAGTCACCCCGGCGATCAAACCTTGATCGATGGCTGCAGAGCCAATGGCTTTCGTTCATCTAAAGAGAGGCCTTATATTGCCGGATAATTCGCCGTACTACCCACACGACAACCGCCAAGAACGCGACCACAATCAACACAATGATTCCGAGCGAAATCACCCAGACATAGGTATCAATATGCTGCGCGGCGTTCACCGAACCATCGATTTTGATCGCGGTGGTCTTCATTGGAAGTAAGAGCACGGCAATTACCGCACCCACAACGGCTCCAAGCGCTCCAAGCTTCCACCCCATCCGCGTCCTTCGATTCATATCGACTCCATTTTAATCTAATGGTGTCAAACGAACGGGCGTCTTCTGACGACCCCGAAGGAGCCTGGTCGCCAGCGGCACCTTCACGGCACAGAAGACGTGTGACGAGGCCCAAAGTTAGTCAGGGCTTCTTTGCGTAACCTCGCAGCTGGATAATCAATTTTGTGCCAACGTTTCCGGCGACGATGAGGCAAAAAATACCTAATGGTCCCCAAAGAAATCCGACTGCAGTGCAAGCTACCGCTAGCGCGACTGCGGGCCAAGCTTGCCTCAATGGTGAACGAGCCTTGGTCAGTGCTACCGCCAAACCGAGGGTCGCGAGGCAGCCACACACAGCAATGAACCAATTGATCGCTGGTACCCGTTGAAATTGCGTCCAAAAATAGAGCGAAAAGATTAGAGCACCAATGCCGGGCGAGATCAGCACGAGCGCTGCCCGCAGACTCCTGAGCCGCTTGCTTCGAACGAGCACACTGAACGCCGGAGCTTCCATCGCGTGAGCCCTAATTGCCGCTTAATGAACAGAAGCGCGGTGATAAATTGCAAGCGAAGTGTCCAACAATCAATCGCGTGCACTCCCTGTGTCCAAGCTGGATTAGACGACCTTGCCTGCAGTTTATCGCATGTCGCGACCGGCTGCTTTATGGCACGCGTTCTTAATACCTCGATGCCTGGTTTTGGCCGTTCAGTGACGGATGCACTCTCGGAAATCACTAATCGACTCGTGTCGACCCCAAGCGGCCTTCAGTGACCGTCCGTTATCCAGTGCCACGCACCGGACTAAAGAACACAAAAGGCAGAGTAGTCATTTCAGGCTCCGGGCGCCCATCCGCACCTCGCGCGGGAAGAAACCTAAACTTGCGAATCGTACTAAGAGAAATCGAATCGAACCGTGGGTCGTACGATTCAAATATTCGGGCATCTTTGACTTTTCCATCCATGCCCACCAAGAATGAAACCTGGACTCTGACTGGAAAGTGGGTGCCAGCAACAGCGTCGGGAGGACATTTGGGTACAACACCGCTAACGATCCGGACATTCCGGAGATATACGCGCCTGAGCAGCTCCACATTTTCTGGCTTATCCGACCATAGGCGTGCGAGTTGCGTGTCGCTTTCAGCGTTATGCGTCATGGCGCCGTCCTTAGATTCAAAATTTGCGTTTGCCTTGCGAATCCAATCGGAATCAACAGCCTGTTCAGATACGCATCCCGCTCCTACGAGCAATATAGCAATCGCTAACATTGACTGCGTTTTTCGAGACGCCTGTACGCCGCGCGGCAGCGTAGATGCAACCGAAGCAACTTTATTCTGATTCATCGACTCCCTCCGACGCTCAACGAAGACGACGCCTATCTCATTGGCTGCCTACATCGTGAGCATAACACCCGGACAAGTGTTCGCTCTGAGGCAACGATTTTGGCACTGCCACCGACCGGAGTTGGCCGCCTGCCGCCCGATACGGACAAGACCGGTGTCCAGAGACAGTGGGCGCGCCGGAGTCGCCCGTGGCTAGCGGCCCGCTTTGAGGAACCGAAAAACTATTTAGGCACCCGGTGGCGCGTTATGCTGTCGTAAATACTCATTCAGCGTGTGAGTGAGCGATACGAAGTCCGACGGAATCATCAGGACCGTTGTACTGTTGTTCTCTGCCCCAACCTCGGAAATCATCTGCATTCGCCGCAGTTCCAAGGCGGCCGGATTGGCCATGATCTGTGCCGCCGCCGCGGAGAGCTTTACTGACGCCTCTAGCTCCGCCTCAGCCTTGATTATGCGCGCTCGTTTTTCGCGGATGGCTTCCGCTTGCATAGCCATCACTTGTTGCATGGCGACCGGTAGTTCAACGTCCTTCATTTCAAATCGTTGCACTTCAAGTCCCCACGCGGCAGTCGAGCCAGCAATGCTGTCACAGAGCAACGTATTGATCTTATTCCGCTCCTGGAGGACTTCGTCCAAGTCGTGCTGTCCGATAATGTTGCGCAGGCCGGTCAGCGCCAATTGATAGACGGCTGCAGGGGCATCGACAACCTCTATGACAGATTTGGCTGCGTCGACTATGCGATACCACAGTACCGCGTTGACCTTAATCGTAACGCTGTCTCGCGTTATGGTCTCCTGCTGCTCGGCTGAGACGGTGCGCGTGCGGATATCGGCGGTAACTGAACGCTCAATTTGGAGGGGAATTATCCAATACAAACCTGGACCGCGCAGACCAACATATCGCCCCAAACGGAAAATGACCCCACGCTGGTACTCCTGGGCAACACGCAAACCAGAGAGCCCCAGAACGATCAAGATTGCAAGTGCAATAAGCATCAGTACACCTCTCGCCACTATTTGGCGAAATCATCGGTCGCTGAGAATCCGTCGCGCCAATAGTACTGCAAGCGCCGATCGTGCGCCTCGAGGCGGTGAGTTCGGTACCGTCACGCCTGGTTGTGGGCGGGGAGTCGCCTGTCTGCCGCCCTACCCCACCGGAGATCGGTCGCTCGGATGGTTGCGACGTTTTCACTTCCTTGTGGCTTACCGCGGCTTGTGCTGGCCCTTCGGAAAGCTCGCGCCGTTTGATGAGCGCCTGTTCGCCCGGTCGATTAGCCACTTCTGGTAGAGAGGCATTGCGACCAGAGCCAATCTGATCGGCCTCTGGCACGGGTGTAATGAAATTAAAGCACGCGCTTCAGCGCCAATTGCCTACCTTGGCTGACGGAGTTGTCCTACGCGTGCGTTAGGCTGCCACACGCCATACTCCTTCTTTGGCTCTCAATTGCCACAGTCGCGCATCCACCGAGTTTTACCTGTTAGCAAACTTCGGCGTATGGGTCGATCGTGGCTTGAACATAAAAAGCGGTACTTGTCTAATCAGGAGATTGATGTGCAGAAGCTTTTATTGCCGATGATTGGAATATTAACCGCGGCATTGGCGTGCGGTTGTAACAGTGCGAAGTCCCCGGCGGCAGTTGCCACAGATGTGGCCGCGGCGCGGCAGCAAGCCTCTACCGAAGTGACGGATGCTCAGAAGGATGCGGCAAAAAGTGTCGACAGTGCTGCCGCAAACGTTGACGGCTCGACCAAGGATCTCAACGATGCGAGCGCCAGAGCCGCATATGATGTGGCGGTAGCGCAGGCGGATGGTGATCATAACGTCGCAGTCCAACAGTGTTCTGCCATGACCGGGGAGGCGCAGAAGTCGTGCAAGGATCGAGCGGACGCCAGTTATGACCAGGCGAAGACTCACGCCAATGTTACCCGTCTTTCGAAACTTCAATAGTCATTGTGGTCGTTTGTAGGCTTGCCGGCGACCACGAGAAGGCTGGCGCGCAAGGCCCAGCAGCATAAGGACCCGGCTCGCGCGAGAGTCGCGGCCAGGTGGCCGGGGCGTGAGCGAGACTCGCGCTCCTGCTCAATGGACGGTGGGTACCGTGCTTCCGGGCAATGCAATGTCGATCTTGGCCAACTTGTTGATCTATCTCGTCGGCGATACTCTTACGCCATGCGACCCCTTCGGTATTCCATCAACATCACATTGGACGGATGCTACGATCATCGTGCAGTGTTCCCCGACGAAGAACTGCATCGTCACGCGACCGAGAACATCGCCCAAGCCGATGCCCTCCTCTTTGGCCGGGTGACTTACGAAATGATGGTGGCGGCGCTTCGGACGCCTGCGCGCACGGAAGCCAGGCCTGATTGGATGGAGCCCTTCTCCCGAACGATCGACGCGGCAAAAAAGTACGTCGTGTCGGGCACCATGGACCGGGTCGATTGGAACGCGGAGCTCGTGCGCGGGGATCTGGAGAAGGCCGTTCAGCAACTCAAGCGGGAGCCGGGCAAGGGACTGCTCACGGGTGGCGTGAAGCTCCCTCTGGCGTTGGCGGAGCTGGAATTAAACGTGTATGAATAAATGGGGCCCATTGCTCAGGGCCGGATTCTTAGCCTCTGTCGCATTTGGATTGTATGGTTGCAGCGGTATGCCGAGTGGAAGCAGACTTCCCAACCCCGTTGTGGGGGCGTGGCTTGTTAAAGATCCCAACGCGCCGTTTCCTTACCACATGTATGTCTTCAATGATGATGGCACCATGCAACAGGCGAACCCCGATGCCGGCGACCCGCATGGCAGCGACAGTGACGGCAAAGGCATTTGGGTCACGGACGGCGACCGAATCAAAGGCAAGTGGGTTGAGGTCATAGCGGACCGCTTCACGCATCAATTCGTTGGACGTCTAGAGATTTCCTATGACATCACGGTAAGTGGCGATTCCTATACTGGCTCGGAGACCGCGCGCTCGTACGACGCCGCCGGTAACTTAACCGCTAGTCCTGCCACCCCCGCTCAGATTGAAGGCAAGCGCGTCAAATTTCCTTGATGCAGCGTGGTACGCCTGTTTTCGACCCCAAGGGGCAATCGCGAGCAGCCGGCACACTCAGAAGCTCCAAGTGACGCCGAGGGACAAAAGGTCTGGGTCGCCTCCGCTCGCGCTGATTCGCTCATATTCCAGGCGAATACCAATCGCCGACAATCTGGCTTGCATGCCCGCTCCGTATGCGAGACGTGCGCTGGATTGATCACGATGAACTGCTCCACCGCCGACCGCACACAGAAGCGGGGGCCAGCAACCGAAGAGTGCGTCGCCGTCTACAGTCGTACGCAGGCGCGCCAACCCTGCCTTAGCATACATATCGAAACGCGGTATCGGAATTGGCGCATAAAGGACTCCAAACGCTGTGGCCGCCTTGGCGTTCAACCGGGCGGTATACGAGAGACCGAACCCAGGGGGCGGGCCCTGCGACGCCGTCGGATTGCCGAAGTCGACGTATGCTAGCTCGGCTCCTGCCCAAGAAATTGGCCGAAACCCCACCAGCACCTTCCAGCCGGTGGCGCTCTTTGCAACCGAGACCTCACTCGTCAGTGGGATTCCGTCCGGCCCGTAGAACAAAACCTGATCTGATCTCACGTGCGACTGCCCGACCGACCCGCCAATGTATATTCCAAGCAAATCGTCCGCCAAGGTGTTCCCACCGGGTAGCCCAAGAAGCGCGATGGCGGCGATGACTAAGGGACGTGCATGGGAGGGGGTTGAGACCCTGAACGCTGGGTGCATCGGAACACAACCTTTGCGTGGCAGACGGCAGCGAGCGACAGCAACATAACGTCTTAGCACCATCTTCGTTGACTGGGGAGCACGTTCGCAGTTAACGCCCATCCGCCACCCGCTGCTTCTCGTCGTTGGTCGAATCGTACACGGCCCCATCGAATCGATCTGTCATTATTCTGTGAAAAATTGTCGTCGTCTGTAATGCTTGACGGTGCCCGCGTCGACGTCCGCTGTTCGGCTATTCGTCAGCGTAGCCAACAAGGTCGCCACCGGCGACCGTCCGCCCTCTTCCAAAGATATTCCCATTTCGCCCCACTGACGCCGCGCCCTCCCACTCCGAGATGCTAATCGTCTGTGCTCCGCCGTCCCCCCTGTTGTCGACGCTCTTTGCCTCCATGGGGGCGTCGCAATCCCGTGAGTTCCTCAATGCGCCGCGCCTGGCGACGTCGATCCGCGTGATGTTTGTACGCGCAGGGACACGCGTGACCGGCCCCGCAGTCCGGCAGCGGCAAGCGTGGCGCATCCTTTGCCAGAAAGCGAGTAGTCGCGAGCGCTCGCGCCATTGGACAACTCGCCGCAGTCGTCACCACAGACACTGCGTGCCACAGACTCCGGTGTGATCCCGTATCGCTCGGCGGTGCGCCGGCTAGCGGCTTTTTCCACATAATTTGAGACTAGCGCCGTGCAAGATCACGGGTTATCGCCCCGCCAGCGCAATCAGTCGTCGGACGAATGCCAACGTCGCCGTCTACAGACGCAGCCCCGGCCGATCACCGGACCGACTGTGAGTTGATGTACCCGATTTTCAGATCGTATTCGCTGTCCCGCAGCAACTGTAGCAATTGGCTAATCTGCTCATAGCGTGCCGTCTTCGACGCGCGGAGCGTGACGTGCGTGTGGGCCGGGATGCGCAGCTCAGATCGCATGAGTGCGACGATTTCGGTACAGGGTGCCGTTCGGTCCACGTCCTTATAGTGCACGTGACAAAGCCCGTTTTCACCTGCCTCTTGGTCCAGCGTCACGAGTACCGTTGATGCTTCAGTACACAGGGCCGTCCGCGGATCGATGCATGCAGTTAAAATACCGAGCACGCAAGCCGCGAGGCTTCGAGATCCTTTCATAGCTTCCGTATCACGACTTGCGGCTCCCACCGATGCGGAAGCAGTTCTTCGAGTCGACCGGCGGGTTGGGTAGGCAGGCGCGCTAGTACGTCCTTGAGGTAGCGATAGGGATCGTGTCCGTTGAGCTTGGCGGACTGGATGAGGCTCATTATGTTGGCGGCGCGCTGTCCAGCACGAAGGGATCCGGCGAAGAGCGCCAGTTCGATCTGCCCAGGGCCACTGGCCGACATCTGCATTACTTCGCAGCGACCCAACTGAAGCAGTTTTTTTTCCCCTTCGGGGGATTCTAAATCTGGGGACATTTCAATGATGACGTTATTGCTTCCCCGACCCACAGGCCTGCCAATCATCATACTCACGTCCGAGATCACGTGCATTGTCCTCATCATTCACCCCCTCCCTGCCGCTCCTACTCAGCGACCGGCGATCGCTCAGACCGATTGTTAGAGGAACTTACAGGCGGTCGCCTGCCTGTAATATCGCGCGCAAGGTTGCCTTCATTTGCACCCCGCGCTCCGCCAGTTTCGCATCAATTAACTTTACGAGCGGCGCTTTGTCGACACCAGACCAAAATTCTGGACCAGGCAAGACGACTCGTTTACGCGGCGCCAGACGAAAGACGAGATTGCCGCCGCCGTACTCCACCCCAGTAACATCTACCCACTCTGCGCGACCACGGGACAGGAGGCGCGTAACGACAATACCCGTGTCATCTGCCGTGATCCGGCCCGACATCAACAGCAACGCAGCACCGGATCCACCGAAGAGCGTGAAACAGAAAAAAGCTGCCAACAACGATCCACGGAAAGTGAGAATTGCGCCGACAATCCCGCAGGTAAATGCGACCGCGCCCAAAAGCCGCAGCACGGGAGTCGATACGGTCAGACCTCCATGGCTGGCGTCCCCCATAGAGGTCCAAGGCAGTTTATCGTTCACGACCGCTCCAATCGATAATTAGTCATGGCCTTTCGCGCCGGTCTCACGGCGGATGGTTCCTTGCCATGAACTCCATCGCGGCCTCAAACGCGCGGTGCAGGCGCTCTTGCTCGGCGTGGTCGTTCGGCACTGTGGAATTGTCCCAGCACTCAAAGGTCCTAGACGGGACCTTGATAGAACCCGGATGATCGAAGTCTCCGATTTCAACGACCTTTCGTCTGCGACCGAGCCGAACCTCAAGGCTAGACCGGCCAGTGAATTGGATCTCGAGCCCATCAGAAGAGCGAATACCTTGCTCGTTAAGCCAGGCGTAGGTTGCCACTAATGCCCATCCTGTAATACCACTGAGCTAGCACAAGGTAGCCTGATTTCTGGCGCCGTCTAACGAATGTAAGGGACTTCCCCGTCCCGAGGCGGCACCGATGTGCCAGGATTGGTTTGCGAGATCAATCTTTTCAAGAGGGGAAGTCCCATGAGGTCGAGCGACGCGGGGATGAGTCGACAAAAAACGAAGCTCATTTATCTCAATCATCGACTCCCTCCTTGGCTCACCGACTTCGCCGTCCAACGGCGAAGAACGCCCTTTTGGCGGCCCCGAAGGGGTGAGGCGTCAGCGCCGAATAAAATGCGACCCCGCGACCGCTCGAACCGATTGTTATGCGCTGCGCGGAGCCATCCATCGGCCAGCCGCCGTAATCACAAAGAACGCAATCAAAAGCAATGCCAGAAGGATCCCAGCAAGGCCTGTGGGAGCAAGAAAAGTTGCGGCAGCGTATGCCGCTACTATGAATGCCAAACCGCAGCAAAATAGTTGACGGATACCCAGTTGCCGAGACCTAGGATAAAAGCGAAAGGCGATCGAACCACCCACTAAAGCGCATAGCGATTCTAGCGCGGCCATAACGAAGCTCTCGGCAATTTGTTGGCCTAAGTGGCTTGGTCCTTGCGCGAGGGGTAACTGCATCGTAAGAACCTCAACAATCAAACCTAGTAGGAACACGGTAAGCACGAACCAGACCAGCTGTTTGGCAAAGACCCTCATAATGACTTACTGCCTAACAATGAGGCTGAGCGACGCGCGGCCGCGAAACGGATTGCCGGCGGGAATTTGCTTTGCTCATCAGATCCTCCCTGTTCTTGCTCACCGCTGCCGCGTGATCGCTCGAGCCGATTGTTAGATTACCGCGCGCCGCCCGCACCGAAGCCGACTCTCAACAGCACCACGGAGCTTACCCCCGGGGGTTGGTGGTCCGCAAAGACCCGGCGCTCAGCTGCGACAGACGCTCAACGGAGGCTCCTCAATACTGCGCCGACGCCAAGGAACCCTGCGCCGCGGCGGCGGCCCCAACCAGCACCCCTAGGCGTCCGTGCTACCCACGCCACGTGTATCAAAACGGTCACCCCCGATGCTGAGGGCCGCGATCGAAGGAATCGCCCGCTCTGGCGCTACCGGTGAATCCACGAACCACACGAATTCTGCGATCAAGGTCAATCTAACTCATAATTCGCCGACCGAAGTGGGGCAAGCAATCATCCGTATTTTGTCGCGTACCATGCTACCTCCCTGTACATCGATCGCCCAGTGCCACATTCTACATGACCGACGACACCCCCGCGTGCGCCGCCCCCGTCTCGGAAGGCCGCCGGAACCCGAAATAATCGGCTTCAGGAAGCATCAGGCTGAACGGTCAGCATCGTCTCACAGCACCCAGCCAAATCCGGTATGATCAGAAAGCTATTTGCGCGAAGAATCATTCTCGCTCAACATCTGTGCACCACGTCCGATCCACTTGGTCAGACAACCGCTATTCTCGGGCGGCTGTACGTAGCGCGAAGGCAGCAATGATTCTCTTAATCCAATCGCCCACGAATCGAAGCGATCCCTAAATGGATGTCAACATGCTCGACGAAGACACAAAACAACTTCTACGCGACATTCTGGCCACGCAGCGTGAGCAACTGGCACTT